>Ga0114946_10000318_pt1 | contig 31113 bp, 23 predicted proteins | sample WalLakDeSediment_FD_88676 | JGI IMG/M metagenome (GOLD analysis project Ga0114946, IMG submission 88676) | Lake sediment microbial communities from Walker lake, Nevada to study Microbial Dark Matter (Phase II) - Walker Lake 11/02/13 Deep Sediment | ecosystem: Environmental > Aquatic >... | reverse complement strand
TGTATGGCATTTTGAACGGACCGACTTCCCTAATGATTTCGGAAGCGGGCAACGTCCCGGCAAAACTCATCAAGGAATTCAGAAAGACATCCGACAGACCCATTCTCAAAGGAGCCTACATCCAGGAGATGGTATTTATCGGTGATGAACAACTGGATCTCCTGGTATCCCTCAAATCCAAGAACGAGCTGATCGGAGACATCATTTTGCTTCTCCAATCGCCCGTCAGGAATGTTATTTCAGGTCTCCAGTCTGGCGGCCACAAACTTTCCGGTATCCTGAAAACTTTATCAGAGAAGGAAGGTTAATCATTATTTAACTTAATTCATTAAGAAACATTTTAAAAACGATACAAATGGTAGATTTAAATGCTTTAGCAGAACAATTGACGAACCTGACTGTAAAACAGGTCAACGAACTGTTACAGATCCTTAAGGACAAATATGGTATTGAGCCTGCAGCGACCGCGGTAGCTATGGCACCGGGGGCAGCAGCCGGCGATGCTGCAGCCGTTGAAGAAGAAAAGAGTACCTTTGATGTGATCCTTAAGCATCCCGGACAGGCTAAGCTGGCCGTGGTGAAACTCGTAAAAGAACTCACCAGCCTCGGCCTCAAGGAAGCCAAGGAATTGGTGGATGCATCACCCAAAGCGATCAAGGAAGGCGCCTCGAAAGATGAGGCTGAAGCACTCAAGAAACAGCTCGAAGAAGCTGGCGCTGAAGTTGAAGTTAAGTAATGCTGATGAACCGGCTACCTGAAAATAGCCGTTCTTTTACCGGGCCTGTCCCCGATCAAATCGGGGGTCAGGCTCGTCCCCATTAACATCATCTGTCAATTCTTATTGTGCTAAACCGTCCTCCCGGGGAGGACATAAAATATCAAAACCTTGGCCATTAAAAAAGTTGAAAGAATAAACTTCGGATCATCAAAAGTTCAAGCCGAATATCCTGATTTTCTTGAAATTCAGCTACAGTCATTCAAAGATTTCTTCCAGCTGGAAACCAATCCGGAAGACAGGATGAATGAAGGGTTGTACAAAGTTTTCAGTGAGAACTTCCCGATCACGGATGCCCGCAACAATTTTGTCCTTGAATTCCTGGACTATTTTATCGATCCGCCGAGATATTCGATCGAGGAGTGCATGGAACGCGGACTGACATACTCGGTTCCCTTAAAAGCCAAACTAAAGCTGTATTGCACCGATCCGGAACACGAAGACTTTGAAACGATCATCCAGGATGTTTACCTGGGAATGATCCCTTACATGACCCCCAAAGGCACCTTTATCATCAATGGCGCCGAAAGAGTGGTCGTGTCCCAGCTGCACCGTTCGCCGGGGGTTTTCTTCGGCACCAGTTTTCACGCCAACGGTACGCAGCTCTATTCTGCCAGGATCATCCCCTTCAAGGGCTCCTGGATTGAATTCACCACCGACATCAATAATGTCATGTACGCGTACATTGACAGAAAAAAGAAATTGCCTGTGACAACGCTGCTCCGGGCTATCGGCTATGAAACCGATAAGGACATCCTGGAGATATTCCAGCTGGCCGAAGAGGTGAAAGTCAACAAAACCAACCTGAAAAAGGCCACCGGGCGGAAACTTGCTGCGCGTGTAGTACGTGCCTGGGTTGAAGACTTTGTCGATGAAGACACCGGGGAGGTGGTATCCATCGAAAGAACAGAGGTGATCATTGAAAGAGAAGTGATCATCGAAAAAGAACACGTGGAATTAATCCTCAATTCCGGGATTGAAAATATCCTTCTCCACAAGGAAGATATCAACACCCTGGAATATGCCATCATTTTCAACACCCTTCAAAAAGACACCGCCAATTCGGAAAAAGAAGCTGTTGAATATATCTACCGGCAGCTCCGGAATGCAGAACCCCCGGATGAAGAAACCGCCCGCGGTATCATCGACAAACTCTTCTTTTCGGAAAAACGATATGACCTGGGCGACGTTGGCAGGTACAGGATCAATACCAAGCTGGAATTGAAAGTCGATGAAAGCATCAAGGTACTCACCAAAGAAGATATCATCTCGATAATCAAATACCTGGTAGAGCTTTCCAACTCTAAAACAGAAGTGGATGATATCGACCACCTGAGCAACCGGCGTGTCAGAACTGTCGGGGAACAACTCTATTCCCAGTTTGGCGTCGGACTGGCCCGTATGGCCCGTACTATCCGGGAGCGGATGAACGTCAGGGATAACGAGGTTTTCACCCCGATGGACCTGATCAATGCCAAAACCCTATCATCGGTTATCAATTCCTTCTTCGGCACCAACCAGCTATCACAATTCATGGACCAGACCAATCCTTTGTCGGAACTTACGCACAAAAGGAGAATATCGGCGCTCGGTCCCGGAGGTCTGTCGAGGGAAAGGGCTGGTTTTGAGGTCAGGGATGTCCATTATACACATTACGGCCGACTTTGCACGATTGAAACACCGGAAGGCCCAAATATCGGGTTGATCTCTTCTCTTTGTGTTTTTGCAAAGGTCAATAACCTGGGCTTTATCGAAACACCATACAAACGTGTTGAAAACGGGCAGGTATTGCTGAACGAGACACCTACCTTCCTGACGGCAGAAGAAGAGGAAAAGAAGATCATCGCCCAGGCGAGCGCTCCATTGCAGAACGACGGGAGATTCGTCAACGACAAGGTTAAGGTCCGTTATCAGGCTGACTATCCGATCATCGAAAAAGATGAAGTTAACTTTATGGATACGGCACCTAACCAGATCGCTTCTATTGCTGCCTCGCTCATCCCGTTTCTGGAACACGATGACGCCAACCGTGCACTCATGGGTTCAAACATGATGCGCCAGGCTGTACCGCTGCTGGAACCGGAAATTCCCATTGTCGGAACCGGTATCGAAGCGGATGTGGTCAGGGATTCACGAGTACTGATGAATGCCGAAGGCGACGGCTTTGTCGAATATGTAGATTCCAATGAGATAGTGATCCGGTACACTCGCGATGAAACTGAAAAGCTTGTCAGCTTCGACGATGATGTAAAACGGTATGAACTGACTAAATTCCTCCGCACCAACCAGAACACCTGTGTGAATCTCCGGCCCATTGTAAGGAAAGGTGATAAAGTGACCAGGGGACAGGTACTGTGTGAAGGTTATGCCACGAAAGATGGCGAACTCGCCCTGGGGAGAAACCTTATGGTGGCATTCATGCCCTGGAAAGGTTATAACTTCGAAGATGCCATCGTGATCAGTGAAAAAGTTGTCAAAGAGGACATCTTTACCTCCATATACATTGAAGAGTTCACGCTTGAAGTCAGGGATACCAAACGAGGGATCGAAGAACTCACCAACGACATTCCCAATGTCAGTGCCGAAGCCACGAAAGATCTCGATGAAAATGGTTTGATCCGGATCGGAGCCGAGGTCAAAGAGGGCGATATCCTTATCGGTAAGATCACTCCAAAGGGAGAAAGTGACCCGACACCGGAAGAAAAATTGCTCAGGGCTATCTTTGGCGACAAGGCCGGGGATGTAAAGAACGCTTCTCTGAAAGCGCCTCCTGCTATGAAAGGCGTTGTTATCGAAAACAAACTTTTCAGCCGGGTGATAAAAGACCGCAAATCGAGGGTGAAGGAAAAAGACATCGTGAAGGAGCTGGATGACCAGATGCACAAGGGAATCAATGACCTGAAATCAAAACTTGTCGATAAGCTGATGATCCTGGTCAGTGGCAAAACCTCACAGGGGGTATACAACAACTTCAAGGAAGAGGTAGTACCGAAGAAAACCAAATTCACTCAAAAAATGTTGCTGGGAATTGATTACAGCAATATCAACCCGAACCGGTGGACGGTGGATAAGGATAAGAACGAGCAGATCAAGGTATTGATCAATAATTATAACATCAAAGACAAGGAACTGCATGGAAGGTATAACCGCCTTAAGTTCCAGGCTTCCGTGGGTGATGACCTGCCCAATGGAATTATCCAGATGGCCAAAGTGTATGTTGCCCGGAAACGCAAGCTGCAGGTTGGCGATAAAATGTCAGGGCGGCACGGTAACAAGGGGATCGTCGCCAAGATTGTCCGGCAGGAAGATATGCCGTTCCTGGAAGACGGTACCCCGGTAGACATTGTGCTGAATCCCCTGGGCGTTCCAAGCCGTATGAACCTGGGGCAGATCTATGAAACTGTCCTCGGTTGGGCAGGACATAAGCTGGGTATGACTTTCAGCACGCCCATTTTTGATGGCGCCAGCTATGAACAGGTCAATGAACTGATGGATAAAGCAGGTTTGCCGAGGGATGGGAAAGTGTATTTATACGATGGGGAAACGGGAGAAAGATTTCATCAGCCCACAACCGTTGGTTATATCTATATGCTGAAACTACACCATATGGTTGAGGACAAGATCCATGCCCGTTCCATAGGCCCCTATTCGCTGATCACCCAACAACCACTGGGAGGTAAAGCGCAATTCGGCGGCCAGCGTTTCGGTGAAATGGAGGTCTGGGCGCTGGAAGCTTTCGGCGCATCCAGTATCCTTCAGGAAATCCTTACGGTCAAATCAGATGACGTGCAGGGCAGGGCAAAAACATACGAGACCATCGTCAAAGGCGAGAACATGCCCAAATCCAGCATTCCTGAATCGTTCAACGTACTGGTCCATGAACTCAGAGGCCTTGGCCTGGAGATCACCTTCGATTAAAAACAATAAATAATTATAGTACATGGCTTTCAGAAGAGAATCGAATATATCCAGTGAATTTTCGAACATAACGATCAGCCTGACCTCTCCGGAAACTATCCTGGAGCGTTCCTACGGGGAAGTGCTGAAACCGGAAACCATCAATTACAGGACCTATAAGCCTGAGCGCGACGGCTTGTTCTGTGAGAGGATCTTTGGCCCGGTAAAAGATTACGAATGTCACTGCGGAAAATACAAACGCATCCGGTATAAAGGCATTATATGTGACCGTTGCGGTGTGGAAGTGACGGAAAAAAAGGTCAGGCGTGAGCGGACCGGACACATCCAGCTGGTGGTTCCCGTAGCCCACATCTGGTTCTTCCGTTCCCTCCCAAATAAAATAGGGGCTCTGCTCGGCCTTCCGTCAAAAAAAATGGATTCTATAATCTACTATGAAAAGTATGTTGTAATCCAGCCCGGTGTCAAGGAAAAAGATGGATTGAAGGAGATGGATTTCCTGAGCGAAGAGGAATATTTTGACATTATCGATTCACTGCCGGAAAATCAATATCTTGACGATTCCGACCCGAATAAGTTTATCGCCAGGATGGGAGCCGAAGCGCTGCAGGCGCTATTGCAGCGTCTTGACCTCGACCAGGTATCGTTCGATCTGCGGCATAAGGCCAACACGGAAACTTCACAGCAGCGGAAACAGGAAGCTTTGAAAAGGCTTCAGGTCTTCGAAGCTTTCCGGGATGCGCGGAGCCGCATAGAAAACCGGCCCGAATGGATGATCATGAAGATCGTCCCGGTGATCCCACCCGAGCTTCGACCGTTGGTACCTCTGGATGGAGGCAGGTTTGCCACATCCGACCTGAACGACCTTTACCGCAGGGTGATCATTCGGAACAACCGGTTGAAAAGGCTGATTGAGATCAAAGCGCCTGATGTGATCATGCGGAATGAAAAACGTATGCTCCAGGAAGCGGTTGATTCATTGCTGGATAACTCCAGAAAGGTCAGCGCAGTGAAAACCGAGTCGAACAGGCCACTGAAATCCCTCAGCGACAGTCTGAAAGGCAAACAGGGCCGTTTCCGTCAAAACCTGCTGGGGAAACGCGTCGATTATTCGGGCCGTTCGGTCATCGTAGTAGGCCCCGAACTGAACCTGAATGAATGTGGCCTTCCGAAAGACATGGCTGCAGAGCTGTTTAAACCATTTATTATCAGGAAACTGCTTGAAAGAGGTATTGTAAAAACCGTCAAATCAGCCAAGAAGATCGTTGACCGGAAAGATGCCGTTGTCTGGGATATCCTGGAAAACATCATGAAAGGGCATCCTGTATTGCTCAACCGTGCCCCTACCCTGCACCGTTTGGGTATACAGGCTTTCCAGCCCAAATTGATCGAAGGTAAAGCCATCCAGTTACACCCGCTGGTTTGTACGGCATTCAATGCCGACTTCGATGGCGACCAGATGGCGGTTCACGTGCCCCTGGGCAATGCAGCCATCCTGGAGGCACAGATCCTGATGCTGGCTTCGCACAATATTCTCAATCCAGCCAATGGAGCGCCTGTAACCGTTCCTTCGCAGGACATGGTGTTGGGCCTGTATTATATGACCAAGGGAAGAAAAAGCGATGCAGATTACAAGATCAAAGGAGAGGGAATGCGCTTTTATTCAGCGGAAGAGGTCATCATCGCACACAATGAAGGCAAGTTGGACCTGCATGCCATCATTCATGTAAAAGTGATGGACAGAGTTAAAGGAGAGCTTGTGCCCACCATGGTGGAGACGACTACCGGACGGGTTCTCTTTAACCAGGTCGTTCCTGATGAGGTGGGGTTCATCAATCAATTGCTCACCAAGAAAGCGTTACGCGATATCATTGGGGACATCCTGAAAATTACCGGTACCAAGAAAACAGCCGATTTCCTGGATTCCATCAAAAATCTTGGGTTCATTATGGCATTTAAGGGTGGTCTGTCGTTCAATCTGGGCGATGTGATCATCCCCACTGCAAAAGAATCATTTATCGAAGAGGCCAATCTTGAAGTGGAAGAGGTCCTCAGCAATTACAACATGGGTTTCATCACCAACAACGAAAGGTACAACCAGATTATTGACATATGGACTCATACCAATTCGCGGTTGACACAGCAGGTGATGAAAGAGCTGACGCAGGACAAGGGTGGATTTAACCCGATCTTCATGATGCTCGATTCTGGGGCCAGGGGCTCCAAGGAGCAGATCCGCCAGTTATCGGGCATGCGTGGCTTGATGGCCAAACCGCAAAAATCGGGCGCTACCGGAGGAGAGATCATCGAAAACCCGATCCTTTCCAATTTCAAGGAGGGCCTTTCGGTACTGGAATACTTTATTTCGACCCACGGCGCGCGTAAGGGGCTTGCCGATACTGCTCTCAAAACCGCTGATGCCGGTTATCTGACCCGCCGTCTTGTGGATGTTTCGCAGGATGTTATCATCTCTGAGGAAGACTGCGGTACCTTGAGAGGAATCACTATTACCACACTCAAAAAGAATGAGGAAGTGGTCGAGTCACTCTACGACCGTATCCTCGGTCGCGTTGCATTACACGATATCTATCACCCGAACTCCGGGGAGCTTATTTCCAGGGCGGGGCAGGAACTAACGGAAGTAAAATGCCGGATTATCGAGGAGTCCCCGATAGAAACAATAGAGATCCGATCGGTGCTCACCTGCGAATCCAAGCACGGGGTATGCGCTTTATGCTATGGAAGAAACCTGGCCACCGGCAAGATGATCCAGGATGGTGAAGCGGTGGGGGTTATTGCCGCGCAATCCATTGGTGAGCCGGGAACCCAGCTGACCCTTCGTACTTTCCACGTCGGGGGCGCCGCCTCTAACGTGGCGATCATCTCGAAAATCGAAGCCAAATACGATGGGTTACTGGAAATTGATGAACTAAGGGCTGTGCCATTCACCAAGCGCGAGGGCAAGTCATATCATGTGGTCATCGGACGCTCGGCTGAAATGCGGATCGTCGATAAAAAGACCCGTATCATCCTGGCTTCGGGACATATTCCCTACGGAGCCAATCTTTACTTCAATGAAGGAGACGAGGTGACCAAAGGTGCATTGATCAGCGACTGGGATCCGTTCAACGCCCTTATCCTTGCCGAACTCAACGGTAATATCCAGTATGAGAATATCGTTGAAGGGAAAACCTTCCGTATAGAATCGGACGAACAAACCGGTTATGCCGACAAAGTCATAATCGAAACACGGCAAAAGCTCAAGAACCCTACTATCAATATTCTTGCACCCGACGGTGAAGTGCTGAAATCTTACGATATACCCGTTGGGGCGCGTATTGTGGTTGAAGACGGTCATGAAATCAAAGCCGGTGAACCATTGGTGAAAATACCAAGGGCTATCGGAAAAACCGGTGATATCACCGGAGGGTTGCCCCGGGTCACGGAGCTTTTCGAAGCGCGTAATCCTTCGGAACCGGCAGTCGTCGCGGAGATCGATGGTATTGTTACCATCAGCAAGAAATTGAAAAGAGGCAACCGCGAGGTGATCATTACTTCCCGGACCGGTGAAGAGAAGCGATACCTCATTCCAACCTCCAAGCAGATCCTGGCCCAGGAGAACGACTACATCCGTGCCGGGACATCCCTGTCGGATGGTGAAATTTCACCTGCTGACATCCTGGCCATCAAAGGGCCGATGAAGGTGCAGGAATATATCGTGAATGAAGTGCAGGAAGTTTATCGTCTGCAGGGGGTTAAGATCAATGATAAGCATTTTGAGGTCATCGTCAGGCAGATGATGCGGAAAGTGGAGGTGGACGACCCGGGCGATACGCGGTTCCTCGAAGGGGAATTGGTCAATAAGATTGATTTCCAGGATGAGAATGATGAAATATTCGGCAAGAAGGTCGTCATTGACCCGGGTGATTCGATCACTTACCGTGCAGGGCAAATCGTCAGCGCCCGCAAACTGCGCGATGAGATATCTATGCTGAAGCGTAAGGACAAACGCCTGGTGGAGGCCAGGGATGCCCGCCCCGCAACGGGACGCCAGGTGATCCAGGGGATTACCCGTGCTTCGCTGCAGACCAATAGCTGGATCTCGGCCGCATCCTTCCAGGAAACCACAAAAGTATTGACCCAGGCAGCTATCGCGGCAAAATCCGATGAACTGAGAGGGTTGAAGGAAAATGTGATCGTCGGACACAAGATCCCGGCAGGAACAGGCCTCCGGAAATACGATGATATCATTGTCGGATCTCTCGAAGAATACGAAGAGATCATGTCGGGAAAGGAAGATTTTGAAACCCTGCATGATGACAGCGAATAACATTAAATTTTATAGACATGCCAGATAACAAACCGAAGAACCAGATCAATATTGAACTGGGAGAGGAACAGGCGGAAGGTACATATGCAAACCTTGCCATGATTACCCACTCGCATGCCGAATTCATCATCGATTTCATCAAGATGATGCCCGGTATGCCGAAAGCCAAAGTCAAATCACGTGTGATCCTGACACCGCAGCATGCCAAACGACTGCTGCGTGCATTGAAAGAGAACATCAGTAAATATGAAAGCATGCATGGGGTTATCGAAACACCTGAAGGCCCTGAAGGGTTACCCCCCTTCCATCTCGGCGGGCCCACGGCGCAGGCGTAAAAAACCCGTCAGTTCATAAGAAAAGATTACAGCCGGGTCACTTTGGTCACGCCACTGAGTTTGGAAATTTTTCGTATCAACTCAGTCAGTGAAGCATTGTTCTTTACCATCAGCTTGATGATACCGTTAAAGACGCCCTTTTTGGCATCAATTTTTACTGATATCATATTCACTTTCAGGTCATTGGAGATGATCTGCGAAATTTCATTCATCATACCGATCCTGTCTGTGCCGGTGATCTGGATAGTGGCACGGAAAGATTCACCCTGTTCAGCATCTTTCCACTGCACCTCAATTTTACGATACCCATACCGGTTGAGCAGTTGATCGGCATTCGGGCAATCTCTCCGGTGAATGGTGATGCCCCGGCTGATGGTCACAAATCCGAATACGGCATCACCTGGCGCCGGGTTGCAGCATTTGGCAAGCTTGAAATTGACCTTTTTCAAGCTCTTGTCAATCATCAGAACATCTTCCTCAGACTTCACCGGCGTTTTTAATGATTCGGGCTGTTTTAATTCACCTGAAAGTGCAGTTCTGCCCTCTTCATCTTTATCGATTTGACCGGAAAGGAAGCGTTTGATCTCAATCAGGTCTATCTTCTGATTATAAATCAAGCCATAAAGATCAACAGCGGAAGAAAGTTTATACTTTTTTATCAGCCTGTCGATATTTTCATCTTTGAAAGTGATCTTCCAGTTCCGGAATTTTCGTCGCAGGATCTCGTTGCCTTTTTCAGCTTCAAGGAACTGGTCTTCCTTCAATGCCCGCTTGATCTTGTTCCGTGCTTTAGTGGTGATAACGTAGTTCAGCCAGTCCATCTTCGGCTTCTGAATCTTCGAGGTAAGTATCTCCACCTTATCGCCATTCTGCAGGACATGTTTCAGCGGGACGATCTTGTTGTTGACCTTGGCACCGGTACAAGAATAGCCCACATTGGTATGGATCTCAAAAGCGAAATCCAGGACAGTCGCCCCCAGCTGCAGTTCTTTCAGATCACCTGTCGGCGTGAATACAAAAACCTTATCGGGTTTCTGTTTATCGGGGACAATTTCCGCTTCGTCAAATTTGATTTGCTCCGGGTGTTCGATAATATCCCTAACCTGGAGCAGCCATCGTTCCGTATCCTCTTTGGACCCGAATCCTTTATATTTCCAGTGGGCTGCCTGACCTTTTTCAGCAATCTCATCCATTCGCTGCGAACGGATCTGGACCTCCACCCATTTATTATTCGGGCCTTTCACGGTTGTATGCAGCGACTCATAACCGGATGCCTTGGGTGTTGATATCCAATCCCTTAATCTTTTCGGATTGGGAGAATAAATATTTGTAACGATGGAATAGGCTTTCCAGCAGTCCGGTTTTTCGTTTTCAGTAGATGACTGCAGTATGATCCGAATGGCAAACAGGTCGAAAACCTGTTCAAATGCGACATCCTGTTTCTGCATCTTACTCCATATCGATGGGATGGATTTCGGTCTGCCTTTAATATCAAAAGTGAAGCCCTGTTTAAACAGATCACGTTGAATGGGGGCAATGAATTCATTGATGAAAGCGTTCCGTTTCGCTTCGGTGTCACGAATGAGTTGGGCAATCTGCTGGTATATTTCCGGTTGGATAAACTTCATCGAAAGGTCTTCCAGCTCTTTTTTGACGCGGTACAGTCCCAGGCGGTGCGCGATCGGGCTGTAGAGGTGGTTGGCCTCATCGATATACCGTATCTGGTATTCGGAGGGCAGTTTATCGATCATCCGCATATCTCTCAACCGGTGTGCCAGTTTGAGAAGTATCACACGGATATCGTCCACTACGGCCAGGAAAAGCTTGCGGAACGTATCCGACTGGAGGGTGACTTTTTGGGTAGGCAGTTCGCTGATCCTGGCGTAGCTGAATACCATCCCGCTTATCACCGTGCCAAATCGTTTCGTAATTTCATCAATATCAACCAGCCGGGCGGTGATCACATCGTGCAGCAAAGCGGTTGCGACCGGGTTGGGGCCAAGGCCCATTTCTTCTGCCGCAATGCGTGCCACAGCCAACGCGTGGCATATCAGCAATTCACCCGTGAGGTGCCTGCGGTCGCCATAGGCTTTCGCGGCAAAATCAAACACTTCATCAATGATCCGCCGATCGTTTTCATGCAACGAACCCTGGAGAGCGACCAGCAACGAATCATATTTTGCCTGAACAGACTGTTGATCGGCTTCAGAAATCCTCATTTATCAGGAAATTTGATCAGGACTCATCTTTATCCTGATCCTTTATCCCTTTTTTCGGTTTAGTTCTGGGGGGGTCTGCAATAGAATCGCGCATCTTGGTATCTGCCTTGATATTCTGATAGCGCATGTAATCCATGATCCCCAGGTTTCCGGAACGGAAAGCTTCGGCAATGGATTTGGGGATTTCGGCCTCGGCCTGGATGAGGTTGGCCCGTGATTCTTCCGCTTTGGCGCGCATCTCCTGTTCGCGGGCCACAGCCATGGCGCGGCGCTCCTCGGCCCTCGCCTGGGCAATGTTCTTGTCGGCGTTGGCCTGGTCCATCTGCAGGAAGGCTCCGATATTTTTTCCCACATCGATATCGGCAATATCAATGGAAAGGATCTCGAAGGCCGTCCCTGAGTCGAGCCCCTTGTCAAGCACCACTTTAGAGATGCTGTCGGGATTTTCGAGCACCGATTTGTGTGACTGCGCCGAACCGATGGAGGAGACGATCCCCTCGCCTACCCTGGCCAGCACGGTCTCTTCTCCGGCGCCGCCGACGAGCTGCTTGATATTAGCCCGAACGGTGACCCTGGCCTTGGCTACGAGCTGGATACCATCTTTGGCAACCGCCGCCACCGAAGGCGTATCTATCACCTTTGGGTTAACCGACATTTTCACTGCCTCGAGCACATCACGGCCGGCCAGGTCAATGGCGGTCGCGGTCTGGAAATCGAGTTTCATATTCGCTTTGTCGGCCGAAATCAACGCGTTGACCACCCGGGTTACATTTCCACCCGCCAGAAAGTGCGCTTCGAGAGAGTTCCGGTGGAGCGAAAGACCCGCCTTGGTTGCCGCAATGAGACTATTGACAATAACGGTGACAGGCACCTTTCGCCAGCGCATGATGATCAGCTGCAGCAATGAAATGCGGACTCCGGACACCAGCGCTTTGAACCAGATCCCTACTGGTATGAAGTAGAAAATAAACCAGATGGCAAAAATAGATCCCAGGCCAATGGCCAGGATCACAAGAAATTGATTATCCATGATCTTGATCTTTACGTTTTACATATATTTTATTATATTCAATTTTATCAACTACAATATCGGCATGCTGTTCAACGAAATCACCATCGGTCCTTACCTCATAGAATTCCCCGTTTATCAAAGCTTTTCCCATAGGAGCAAGCCGGGAGATGGTTTTCCCGGAATCCCCGACCCGGATCTTTTCCGCATCGATCATATTTACTTTGCCATCGATCTCTGTCGATAACATAAACTTTCGCCAGGTTCGTCCCCTCAGTGACAAAACAAGGGTGATGACCGTCAGCAGGAATGTCCCGCCAAGGACCATGTGTCCGGCCATGGCGCCAAATACTGAATATGACTGCCATATACCAATGGCGATAAGGATAAACCCGACAATGCCGGCGAACCCTGCACCGGGAATTACCAGTATTTCAAGAACCAGGAACAGCAGCCCGATCACGATAAATATAGCAATGAGTAGCCAATGCATATAAATCAGACAATTGAAACAGTTAGATTGCCAAATACCATAATTCTGATAAAGGTACGAATAAATCGTCACTACATAAAAAGAGAGACGAAAATAATAAAAAATTAGCAATTTTGCACCTCCCTTATATCCAGGATGCATAAATGGACGCATTATTAACACTGGTAAATCACCTGAAGAAGCGCCTGGCTGAGCCATTACCGGGCATAGATGCCCAGATGAAGATGGCAGGCATGCGGCGGATCATCCGGCAGGGCAAAATGCATTTCCCTTCCAATGTGAAAAAAGCGGGGGTGTTGATCCTTTTCTTCCCTGATAATGATGATATTAAACTGGTTTTTATTCGACGCAACGAATACAAGGGCGCCCACGGCGGGCAGATATCGTTCCCGGGAGGCAGGCATGAGCCGGAGGACCCGGATATCGTCGCAACGGCATTAAGGGAGACCGAAGAAGAGATCGGGATTTACAGGAGCAATGTGATATTCCTTGGGCTTTTAACCGATCTGTATATCCCGCCCAGCCACTTCCTGGTGACACCGGTTGTGGGCTATATAACCGAAAGACCGGTTTTTCATCCTGATCCTGAAGAAGTGAAGGGGATTTTGGAGGTGTCACTGAAGGATATCCTGAGTGAAGAAGCACAACAGGTAAAAAGGATCACCATCTTCTCCGGTATAAGGTGGAAGGTGCCTTGCTTTTACGTCCATGAAACTGTTATCTGGGGGGCTACGGCCATGATATTGAATGAGCTGGCCGAAGTGATCAGGTCAGGATCCTGATCTCATGGGTGATCTCGGCCCCAAAACGCAACAGGGCGCTGACTCCGCAATATCTCTCCTGAGAAAGATTTACCGCCTTTTCAACCTTTTCATAATCAACGCCCTCCCCTTTCAGTTCATATACCAGGTGTATCTTATGGTAATACTTCGGGTGCTCATCGGTCAGCTCTCCTTCAACAGAAATATTGAAATACTCCGGTTCTATCCTCATTTTTTTCAGGATGGATATAACATCCATACCGGTACAACCCGCCAGCGAGACCAGTGTCAGGGGTTTGGGCCTGGGGCCGTTGTTCTCCCCTCCCACGGCAGGATCGGCGTCTAACATGATCTTAAAACCATTCACATCGGCCTCAAAAGCCATCCCGTTTTTCCAGGAACAATCTATTTTCGCTTTCATGATATTCATTTTCTGCAAAAATAGTACTTTATGAGATCATTTCAGCCCTTTTCAGTTAAACCAGAAGCCATTCGGGACGATGCCCGCCATAAATGAATCAACCGGGGCGCCGTTGTCAGCCTTGAACCTGTAAATCCATCCATTCTGATCATAATGCAGTGGATCGGAAGCGTATATCATATCCGATGAATTGTCGTATCCGAGGCCATAATACATGATCGTAGCGGGGATAAGAGGCGATGCATTCAAGGTTGTTGCCGATACAGGGAAGGAATAGATCCCATCGGGATAATTGTAATACAGGATCGTTCCGGCGCCGTTAACGATCAGTACATCGGGATGGATCCCCGGATCGGTGAAATGGACTTCCCGGATGACGGCCAGGCTCGCCGGGTCAATGCAAACCAGCCGGGCGGGTGTGTCATCGGGAGCGGGATACCCGTTCCATCCTTTGCCGGAACATAGTACCCAAATGTACCCGTTAATGTCCTTCACGATGCCGGATGGCCGGTGCCATACCTCTATGTTCCCGTAAACGGATTCATTACTGGTATTTATATAGGTCAATGTACTGTCGTCTCCATAACCGCCTGAATTGATCACAAAGAGGTAACCGCCAGCTACGATCATCTCATCCGGCCCGGCCCCTGTCGGAATTTCTTTCATCACAGTGTAATCAAACATATTGATGACTTTTACCGTATTATCCCAACACGAAACATACCCCTTCTCTTCATTGAATCCCAGGAAATAACGCGGGGAAGAAAGGTTACTGATCGTGGTTACCGACTTGAAATCCTCCAGGTTCGCCACCTCCATCTTATCACCCCCATTCACGACAATGAATACCCGGTCGCCGACAACCTGCATCGATTGAACGATGTTACCCAGCGGCCGTCCGTTCGCACTTTCGAAAATCCCATGGCTTACCTTCCCGCTATCCCTGTCAAAGGCACTGATCGTCCCACTGCCCGACTGGAACGGCCCCTCGTTCACAATAAAAACACTCTTCGCCCATTTACCGTCAGGAACATCATTTTCCTTATTACACCCATAAATAAGCGTCAAAGACACAAAAATCCCAAAAAACCAGAATAATCTTTTCATCATATTTAATTATTTAAGCTGAATATTGAGTTAAACCCCTAATAACCAATTACCAATTACCAATTACCAATTACCAATTACCAATTACCAATCCCCGCCCTCACCGTCCCCATCACCCCAAACCCCGGCATCGGCCGGTAAGGCAGCACCTGGTAATCCTTATCCAAAATATTGTTCAGGTTGATTTGCAATGTGAGCGGATATCTTTTACTGATATATAATGTTTTAGCAATGACAACATCCAGGAGGAAATATCCGGGCAGACTGTGTTGATTATCCTTCGTCGTGTAAATTTCCCCTGTGAAGGTTCCCTTGAGCGCAAGGCGGTACCCTTGAAATTCAATTCCCGGTTTCAGAAAGAAACGATGGGCCGGTGTATAGATCAATTGTTTATGATAGGAAGCATCGAGGTCAAACAACTTCTTTTCATTGGTTGAACGGGTATAAGAATAGGACTCAGCCAGATGAATAATTAACTCTCCAGCCTGAAACCGCTGGTTACCATTGATTTCAAAACCTCTTGACCAGACCTCCTGGGCATTTTCGACTAACCAGTAACTGCTGCCTGGCAACCAGAGGATCCAATCGGTAACTTTTGAATTAAAGGCAGTGATCTGGAAAAAATAGCTATCATCTCCAGGATGGAAATCGACGAAAATCCCCCCTTCCAGGTTCAGGCTTTTTTCAGGCTTCAGTTCGGGATTGCCGCCGGGCTGCCAGTAACGCTCGTTCAGGGTAGGCGCCCTGAAATTACGGGATATGGATAACCTTCCCGATAAAATCTTCCATATCTTTCCCTCCGCTCCGAGGGAGAAGAGGAAAGGAGGGCTGTATCCCGTCAGCATTTCCTGCCTTCCGTTCAGGCTGACCTGCCATCTGAGCTTCGGGAAATAATAGCGGAATGATGCGTAAACGGCAAGACTTTGCTGGTCTTCCGGCCGGCTGTAAAAATCCAGGTCGGCATATTCATAGGTGTATTGCGTTCCGGTAAAAACTGCCGCATGATCTGTCAGCTCCCAGGCGCTTTCAAATGCGGCGATGAATGATTGACTGTGGATATCGGAATAGATCTCAGGGATGGGGTCGCTGTAACGGGTGAATTCGTTGAAGTAAGCAAGCCTTGCCTCGAGCGTATTCCGTGGATTGAAATCTTTCCAGACCAGCATGGTTCGCCAGGAGCGGTCGAGCTGCTCCGCTTCGGAAACAGCTTCGGTCAATGTCGGTGGGATCTCCCGTTCGGCATACTGGAACCATCCGCTGGCCATTATGTACTGATCCCCTGGAAGTTGAAAAGCGATATCCTGGATTACACCTGCTCTGAAGATAGCCGCATGGGGAAGTTTTTCCTTCTCCCCGGAAAAATTTTCATAAGAAAAGTCATTCCGTGTATCCATCAGGGAAAAAGCGGTGCGTGAATAAAGGGTGTTTCCACTGACGGCACCTGCGCCTTCGGCGGTAAAGGTGGAAAAACTACCGGCGCTGAGGCCCAGGTCGAGCGATGCAGACGGCTGAAATACCGGCCGGTTGTTCAGGTGCACCCCTCCACCGATGGATCCGCTGCCGAACATCGGGCTGGAACCGCCATACAGCATCATTATATCCTGAAAGAAATTCCCCTGGATGAGCGACAAGTCGACATAGCCAATATTAGGCGGTGACAGGCGCACACCGTTCCATAACAGTCCGGCGTGATTGGCCGATGTACCTCTCATCGATAGCGTAGCCAGTGTTCCCTGTCCGTAATTCCTGACATAAGCGGTGCTAAAACCCTGCAACAACTCTGTCAGGCTCCCGGCCGGGTTATCCCGGCGCGTAAGGCTGTCGAGGGTCTGAAAAGACTGTCCCCGGGCAAACTGGCTGATCCGGGTGGAACGGATCGTCACGCTTTCCAGCGTCAGGGTGGTATCGGGCGGCGCCATGTCCTGTGCATGCATTCCTTGCAGGCAAATGGCTGTAAGAAAAGTAAAGACAAGCAGGCGCATAATATTCATAATAGTCTGTCAGCAACTGCTCCGGGAAAAAACCTGAAAAAAGCGGGGACACCCTGTTCAGCTCAGCTTCTGACCCGGAAGCATATCATTATTAATGGCACCGGCAGGTTTTCTGACTTACCCCCCTTACCGGCTGCCTTCCCATTTCCTCCTTCACGGAAACAGTGGCTTCAGGATGCCGGCGGTGATGGCCTTATTCAGGCCTGGGCTTACAGCAGCGGGCACTGTCCGGGATTTTCACCCGGTTCCCTATTATGTTCCGGTTTCAGAAAGGAAACCGGAACCACCGTTGCGAAAACAAATGTAAAATATTTAATGACGATAAAACAAAAACTTTTATAAATTTATCCCCTCGAAATAAAAAACTGCCCTGTGGCGTTTGTTTAAAAAGTCTGTTATCGATGAAAAGAATACTCAAACTGTTGTTTTTACTGCTGATGATCAGTATGCTTGCCGGGATTACCAGTTCCTGCGCCATTTTCAGCAGAGCTCCTAACCAGGGACTTCATTCATTCAAACATAAAAAGCCCCTGCCGAAAAAATACATCATCAATAACGATTACAAGCCGATCGTAAAATAAGCCCATCTTATTTGCCACACACCTGCTGAAGGCTGAAATATCTTATTCTTCATCCATGAAGGGGTAACGGTAATCTTCCGGTGGATTGAAATTTTCCTTGATGGTAAGGGGTGATACCCATCGTAAAAGGTTCAGGTATGATCCTGACTTGTCGTTGGTGCCTGAAGCCCTGGCGCCGCCAAACGGCTGCTGCCCGACAACGGCCCCGGTCGGTTTATCATTGATATAGAAATTGCCGGCGGCGTTGACCAGCTTCTTTGCCGTCATGTCTATAATATACCGGTCCTGGGCAAAGATGGAGCCTGTCAGGGCGTAAGGAGAAGTCTTGTCCAGTATGTCCAGGGTTTCCTCATACTGATCATCTTCATAAACATAAACGGTCAGCACGGGCCCGAAAAGCTCCTCGCACATGGTGACATATTTTGGATTCTTTGCAAGGATCACGGTCGGTTCGATAAAGTATCCCACCGATTTATCATATCCGCCACCGGCAATGATCTCTGCATCAGGAGCGTTTTTGGCCCGGTCGATATAGCCTGCAAGTTTGTCGAACGCATTTTCGTCGATCACGGCATTGATGAAGTTCCGGAAGTCTTCCACACCGCCCATGCGGAACGACTGAATATCGGCCAGCATCAGGGTTTTGATCTCCGGCCAAAGGCTGCGGGGAATATAGGCGCGGGAGGCGGCAGAGCATTTCTGCCCCTGGTACTCGAAAGCGCCGCGGCTCAACGCGGTTACCACCGGCTTGATCTTCGCTGAAGGATGCACCATGATGAAGTCCTTGCCCCCGGTTTCACCGACGATCTTTGGAAAAGTGTTGTGCAACGCAACATTTTCACCGATGGCTTTCCATACCTTATTGAATACTTCGCTTGAGCCGGTAAAATGGACCCCGACAAATTCGGGATGGGTGGCCATGATCTTGCCGCCCACGGGGCCATCGACCATGATCATATTGATCACGCCGTCGGGCAGTCCCGCTTCATGAAAGATCTCCATGAGCACGTTGGCCGAATAAACCTGTGTACCGGCCGGTTTCCAGACGACCACATTGCCCATGAGAGCAGGCGCTGCCGGCAGGTTCGCCGCGATGGAGGTGAAATTGAACGGGGTGATGGCGTAAACGAAGCCTTCCAGCGGGCGCCATTCCATCCTATTCCAGACTCCATTAGAGGAAATGGGCTGATCGTGGTATATCTCAGTCATGTAATGGACATTGAACCGCAGGAAATCCGCCGTTTCGCAGACCGCGTCGATTTCAGACTGGTACACGTTTTTCGATTGTCCCAGCATGGTGGCGGCATTCAGTTTGGCCCGGTAAGGACCGCTGATGAGATCGGCGGCCTTCAGGAAGATAGCTGCCCGCTGATCCCAGGTGAGCGACTGCCATTGGGCACGAATGGCCAGGGCGGCATCGATGGCTTGCAAAACATGCTCTCCGGTTCCCTTATGGTAATGCCCTAATACGTGGCGATGATCGTGCGGAGGATTCATGGGAATCAATTCGCCGGTGCGGACCTTTTTTCCGCCGATATACATGGGCACTTCAACCTTCCGGGAGCGCAAACCGGCAATGGTCTCTTTCAATAATTTGCGCTCGGGTGTTGCCGGCGCGTAGGAAAGCGTTGGCTCATTATAAGGAGCCGGCGCTTTAAAAAAACCTTTAGACATGGAAATAATCTTTTGATGAAATTTAAGCCAACAAATGTAAATAATTTATTTGGAACCATTCTAAATCTGACATTAACCTTTTCTTAACCTTTTCTTCATGAAGGAAAATCTTGGTTTTTTGAAGAAAAATGATTATCTTTGTATTAAATACATAAGTCATTCATTATGAATGATATACGATTTGCAAACACATGACTAAAAATGAGGGGTTTATGGGCAGAGATTTGATGAAAGAAAATACACAACACACCTATGACACCAATTACCGGAAGGAGCATGTTTATCGTGACCTCCTTCCAAAAGAGGGGCTGAACAAGCAAGACAGGATATCCATTGATATACGTTCCGGGAAATTATTGCAGGTATTAATGCAGGAGAACCCCAAACTCAGAGAAATCGTGGCAGCCGCCGACACGGTGGATGCTATGATGGAGAAATTGCAGGCGTGGATCACGGGGCGTATCGGTAAGGAATCGCTGGCATACCAGGTTTATCTGGGCGAAGTTTACGGCAGGAGCGCTTTCAAAAAGCTCAGCTCCATTGATATTGCATCGATCCGCATCCTGGATTACCTGGATCATTCGGGCATAAAATACCCCGACCTGAACCGCAAGGGTGAGATGACTGAAAACCATCCCTTCAAAGTTTTATGGCTGGCCTATCATTATGGCCGCGGTGGGGCAAAACCCAATTTCTTCATCGACATGATCATGCTGTTCCGTCAGCTTTCCGGCAAAGTGGCCAATAATTTCCCGTCACTTGATACTGTAAAAGGCTGGATGAACCGTCATCCGTCCGGACTTGATCCGGAGATCGTGAAGATGCGCCGGCAAAACAGAGACAGGATACTCAACATCTTTATCGACCAGATCGACAAAGGCGAAAAAACGGACAACCGCTACTTCTTCCCCGATGGAATGAACCGGGCAGAAAAACTGAAGATGGCAAAGGAATGGTGGAATGAAAGGCTTTTTCACCTCCGTTTTGCCATTCGCGACGTCAAGACATTGAACCGGATGCTTGATTACTCGCTGGAAACTGAGACATTAACCACGTTAAATGAAGGCTCTGAAAAAGGGATCCCTATCTTTGTCAACCCCTACTATCTTTCGTTACTACTGATCAACCCGCCGGCCCATCTGGCCGGGGCCGATCAGCCCATCCGCGATTACATTTTTTACAGCCGCGAATTGCTGGAGGAGTTTGGCGATATCGTTGCTTGGGAAAAAGAAGATGAAGTGGAACCGGATAAGCCCAACGCCGCCGGCTGGATACTCCCCAACAATTTCAATCTGCACCGCCGGTACCCGGAGGTAGCCATCCTGATCCCCGACACCGTCGGCCGCTCCTGCGGGGGGTTGTGCGTTTCCTGTCAGCGGATGTACGATTTCCAGCGGGGGAATCTCAATTTCGACCTCGACACTCTTCAACCGAGGGAATCCTGGTGGGATAAGCTTGAGGGGCTGATGGAATATTTTGAGAACGACTCACAGCTTTGCGATATCCTGATCACCGGCGGGGACGCTTTGATGAGCGCCAACAAATCGCTCGATCTGATCCTAAATGCCGTCTACCGGATGGCGGTCCGCAAGCGGGAAGCCAACACAAAACGTCCCGACGGGGAAAAATACGCCGAGATAAAACGCGTCAGGCTGGGCACACGGCTCCCGGTATACATCCCCATGCGCGTTACCGAAGAACTGGTGGAGATCCTGGCAAAGTTCCGGGAGAAAGCCTATGAAGCAGGCATCCGGCAGTTTTTCATCCAGACCCATTTTGAAACAGCCATGGAGATCACACCCGAGGCCAAAGAGGCCGTCAGAAAACTGATCTCGGCCGGCTGGATCGTCACCAACCAGCAGGTGTTCACCACCGCCGCATCCCGGCGCGGACACACGGCCAGGTTACGTAAAACGCTCAACGACATCGGTGTCCTTCCCTATTACACTTTCTCGGTGAAGGGATATATGGAGAATTACCACAACTTCGCCACCAATGCCCGGTCGGCACAGGAGCAGGCTGAAGAAAAACTGTATGGTCACATTCCGGGCGACCTCTGGGACGAATTGCGCAAGCTGTCGGACAACCCCGCGGATATCCAGGAAAAGATCGATCAGATCAGGGAGAGTGCAGGCATTGACTTTTTAGCAACCGACCGGAACATGTTGAATATGCCCGGCGTGGGAAAAAGCCTGACGTTCCGGACGATAGGAATAACCCGCTACGGCCGGCGAATCCTCGAGTTCGACCACGACGAAACCCGCAACCACAGCCCCATCATCGAAAAGATGGGCAAGGTGATCATCATTGAATCCAAGCCCATGCAGGAGTACCTGGATCACCTCGAAGAGATCGGGGAGAACCGGGAAGAATACGAGAATGTCTTCTGTTATTCGATGGGCTTCTCCGAGCCCCGCGTCCCGGTGTTCAAGTATCCCGCCCGGGAATTTGAAATCACCGAAGATCTGACGAATTTCGGGATGGATGGTGGCGGTGAGGCAAGGTAATTCATTGACATTTGCTCGCTGCGCTCGCGTCATTAAGTGGACATTATTGTGTCAACGTTTCCAAAGAGGTCAAAGTGTTCGGCCCGTTCTATCTTGACGGGATAAAAACAGCCGGTTTCCAGCGGTTGGGGTGAGGTGATAAGGATCTCGTTATCGACCTCGGGGGAATCAAATTCCGAGCGGCCGATGTAATATTCGCCTTCCTGCCGGTCGATCAGCACCTCAAAGGTCTGGCCCACTTTTTCCCGGTTCTTCTCCAGGGAAATCTCCTGCTGGATCTCCATCAGCGCTTCCATCCGCGACTGCTTCACTTCGTCAGGCACCCCGTCGTGCAGATAATATGCCGCCGTCTTCTCTTCCGGAGAATAGGTAAAAACGCCCAGCCGGTCGAACCGTTGCAGCCTGACAAAGGCTTTCAACTCCTCAAAATGCGCTTCTGTCTCATGAGGATAACCCACGATGAGCGTGGTCCGGATAGCAATACCCGGCACCTTTTCGCGGAACGTATGGAGCAGGTTCAGTGTTTTTTCACGGGTCAGGCCCCGGTTCATCGACCTGAGCAGCTCATCGCTGATATGTTGCAGGGGAATATCGATGTATTTGCAGATCTTCGGATGTTCACAAACCAAATCCAGTATCTCAGCAGGAAAATCGGATGGATAAGCGTAATGTAACCTGACCCACACAATGCCTTCGATTCGTGCCAGGGCCTCCAGCAAGGACTTCAGTTTTCTTTCCTTGTACAGGTCCATGCCATAATAGGTCAGGTCCTGTGCAATGAGGATGATCTCCTTCACTCCTTTTGACGCCAGCAGTGTGGCTTCATGGATAATCTCTTCCAACGGGCGGGAGATGTGTTTTCCCCGGATCAGCGGTATGGCGCAGAAGGAGCATTTTTTATTGCATCCTTCAGATATCTTCAAGTATGCATAATGGCGCGGTGTGGTCAGCATCCGCTCCCCTACGAGTTCTTTTCGGTAATCGATCCCCAGGTCCTTCAGGATCAGGGGAAGCTCCTCAACGCCGTAGAAGCCGTCGACCTCCAGCAGCTCGGCTGCCAGTTCTTTCCGGTAGCGCTGCGACAGGCATCCCATGACAAACACCTTGCCCACCAGTCCTTCCTGCTTGGCCCGGGCATAGCGCAGGATGGTATCGATCGATTCCTCCTTCGCATCGTTGATAAAGCCGCAGGTGTTCACCACTACCACGTCGGCCGGCCCGTCAGCCTCATGCACCACATCGACGCCCGCATAGCGTAATTGCCCCATCAGCACCTCAGAATCAACCAGGTTCTTGGAACAACCGAGTGTTACAATGTTTATAGTATGTTTATGCTGCCTTGCTTTCAAACCCCACACTTAAACCTTAAAACTTAAACCTTAAAACTAACCGAAGAGGCTATCCACAAACATAAACCGGTCAAATACCTGCAGGTCTTCGATCTTTTCGCCGATGCCGATATATTTGACGGGGATCCTGAACTGGTCGGAGATGCCGATGGCGACACCGCCTTTGGCGGTACCGTCGAGTTTGGTGAGGGCCAGGGCGTTCACTTCCGTGGCGGCGGTAAACTGCCGCGCCTGTTCGATAGCGTTTTGGCCGGTGCTGGCGTCGAGCACCAGCAGCACTTCATGTGGCGCGTCGGGAATGACCTTCTGGACCACGCGTCTTATCTTCATGAGCTCGTTCATCAGGTTGATCTTGTTATGCAGACGGCCTGCCGTATCGATGATCACCACGTCGAAGCCCTGCGATTGCGCCGATTTCACGGTATCGAAAGCCACCGCGGCCGGATCTGCGTTCATCCCCTGGGATATGATAGGTACGGAGGCCCTTTCGGCCCAGATGGATAACTGATCTACGGCAGCGGCGCGGAAGGTGTCGGCCGCGCCCACCACCACCTTTTTACCGGCCAACCGGAACTGGTAGGCCAGTTTGCCGATGGTTGTCGTTTTCCCGACGCCGTTCACCCCGACCACCATGATCACATAGGGTTTGGGCAGGCTACCGTTGGCGAAATCGAACCGTTCCTCCTGCACGTTCTCCTGCAGCAACGCGGCGATCTCCTCTTTTAAGATGCTGTTCAGCTCTTCTGTTCCCAAAAACTTGTCCCTTGCCACCCGCTCCTGTATCCTATCGATGATCTTCAGGGTTGTTTCCACCCCCACATCCGATGTCACCAGGATCTCTTCCAGGTTATCGAGCACCTCCTCATCGACGCGTGACTTGCCCACGATCGCGCGGGATATCTTGGAAAATACGCTCTGACGCGTCTTGTCGAGACCTTTATCGAGGTTCTCTTTTTTCTCTTTCGAAAAAAATGAAAGTAAGCCCATTTCAACGTGTATTACCGGATATAAAAAAAGCTCTTCCAGCCAGGAAAAGCTCTTGTTACCGCATTGATTTACAAACGGTTATTTTTTTTCTGTCAGACTCTTTACCTGGTCGTTCGGAACAATGATTTCCTTGAACACATAAGCGCCCGTCTTAGACGATTTCACCATCCGGATGAGTTTGGAGTACTCTTTCGTCTGGGTTTGCAGGGTTGCGATAACTTTCTTTGCCATAACTACAAACTATTTAATCTCTTTATGAATGGTATACCGTTTCAGGATGGGATTGAATTTCTTGATCTCCAGCCTTTCCGGGGTATTCTTTTTATTCTTGGTGGTCACATACCTCGAAGTGCCGGGCATGCCGCTTTCTTTATGCTCGGTACACTCCAGGATAACCTGTACCCGTTGATCTTTCGTTTTCTTTGCCATCGGATATAACGCCTTTAAATTTTGGGCTGCAAAGATAGGACAATAATTCAAAATAACCTATACCTTTATCAAAATTTCACCGTCGAGTGAGCTGGGTCATATACATCAGGGGTTACACGGCCTTTTTAAGGCTTGAGAAGGGGTTGTCGGACAATTCCCTGGAGGCTTACCGGCGCGATGTGGAAAAGCTGGCCCGATACCTGGAAGAGCATCATCCCGGTTTATCTCCCGCCGACATAAAACTCAATCATCTTCAGGACTTTGTAAAGTGGCTCAACACAGAAGGGATGGGCGCCCGGTCGCAGGCCCGGAACATATCGGGTTTGCGGACCTTTTTCAAATATTTACTACTGGAGGATGTGATCCGCGCCAACCCTGCGGAGCTGCTGGAGTCTCCCAAGCTGGGCAGGGCTTTGCCAGATACCCTGGGCGTGGACGAGGTGGAGAAGCTCTTTATTGCCATTGACCTGAGCAGCGCTGAAGGGGAGCGGAACAAGGCCATGCTGGAGGTGCTGTATGGTTGCGGGCTGCGGGTTAGCGAGCTGGTTAACCTGAAAATCTCCGATATCCGTTTCAACGACGGTTTCATCTCCGTGATCGGCAAGGGCAACAAGCAGCGGCTGGTCCCGGTGGGCGACAGCGCCCTGCAACAGCTCCGGACCTACCTGCGGCAGGTGCGCGTCCATGTGCAAATCCAGAAAGGGCAGGAAGATTATGTGTTCCTCAGTGGCCGGGGCAAAAAGCTGACAAGGGTGATGGTTTTCTATATCATCAAAAGCCTGGCGGAGAAGGCCGGTATCCGGAAAACGGTCAGTCCCCACACCCTGCGCCATTCCTTTGCCACCCACCTGATCGAAGGCGGCGCCGATCTGCGTGCCGTGCAGGAGATGCTCGGCCATGCATCCATCACCACCACTGAAATCTATACGCACCTTGAACGGGAGTTTTTGCGGAGCAACATTTTGCAATACCACCCTCGGGGGAAGTGTTGAGGTTTTAAGTGTTGAGGTTTAAGTTGGGGACTTTTTTAACCAACGGGTTAACCCGTTGGTTATCAACACAACACCCCCACTTAAACCTCAACACTTAAACCTTAAACCTACATCTCTTCGATCTCCCCTTTCTCATTCACCAGCACGCCCCAGTTTACCGCGACGAGATCGCCGTCGAGGAAGAAGAAATCGATCATGGCGTCATCGTATGATACGCGGCGTTCGCCGGTGGTTTCCATCTCGATCTCGGCTACCTCGTAGCCCTTCTCCGTCATCAGCGCGATGATATCTTCCTGTGTCATGGCGAAGATGGTTTTGCCGAACATCATCGCGTCGGGGTTTTCGGTCTCCAGGCAGGAGACGACCGACTTTTCACGGCCCTCGAAGAAAACGGTGAGGCCCGATTCCCAGTAATACAGGACGACGGTATTGAAGCCGTCCGAATCTTCGATATTTTCAACATCCTCGGGTTGCCCCAGTAAGGACATGACTTTTTCGGAGGTGTCGCCGAAGCGGATCTCCCCCAGTCCCGCTTTGGGAACAATGTCAAGTGTCAATTTCATATTTATCTTTTTCATTTAAAAGGTGAATCAGGTTCTTTAGCCATGTGGTTATAAACGATTTTGTCCATCATGAACGGGAAAAATTTATTCAGCAGGACGGTCAGTTTGCCCTGGTTTGTCATAATGAGCAGCTTCCGGCGTTTTACGATTGCGTTTGTTATTTTAATCGCCACCTGTTCCGGCTGCATCATCTTATCCTCTTCGCGGGGTGATTCGCCCTGCCGGGAGCCGTCGGCCGCCAGGGCGGTATTCCGGATATTGGAAGCGGTAAAGCCCGGGCAGGCGATCAGGACATGCAGGCCCTTTTTCATGTTTTCGATCCGCAGCGTTTCGAGGAAGCCCTGCATGGCGAATTTGGAGGCGGAATAGCCCGTCCGGCCCGGCAGTCCTTTGAAGCCGGCAATCGATGACACGCCCACGACTGACCCTTTCGATTCCAGCAGGTAAGGCAGGGCGTATTTGGTGCAATAGACCGTTCCCCAGAAGTTCACATCCATCAGGCTGCGGATCACGTTCAGGCCGGTATTTTCGAACAGCGCCCGCATGGAGATGCCAGCGTTATTGACCAGCACATCGATCCCGCCGAAATGGCTGACTGTTTCCTCGACAAGGTTCTGGCAATCCTGTTCCAGGCTCACATCGGCCGGGACGGCCAGCACATCGGGGTTGTGCCGTTTCAATTCCTCTTCCAGTTCCAGGAGCACATTCACCGAGCGGGCTGCAAGGACTACCCTGGCCCCGCGCGATGCCATTTCGCGTGCGAGTGCTTTTCCGATCCCCGAGGATGCGCCGGTAATGATTACGACCTTATTTTTCATGCAGTTAAGATCACAGCGCAATGTTAAAATATTTTTTCACACTGCCATGAATTATTTTGTTAAGAAATTAAAAATTCTGGCAATCTTTCCTAAAAAGCAAAAAAGGCTTAATTTTGCACCCCTCAAAGGCGAGGTAGCTCAGGTGGTTAGAGCGTCGGATTCATAACCCGAAGGTCACGAGTTCAATTCTCGTCCTCGCTACAACTCTCATAGCCCCAACCTTTAATATTAAAGCATTGGGGCTTTTTTTATGTATACCTTGAGGTTTCCAGAGGTTCCAGGGTTCCAAGGTTTCACTCGAACCTGTGGTACTTTGAATCCTTGGAACTTTCATCCTGAAAGGATGACCGACAGTAGCCCACCAATTCATTGGCGGAAATCCAGGCGGGCCCTTATAATGCACAGTCCTGAAAGGACGTCTGACAGATCATGGATTTCAATCCGTTGAACGTCTGTTTAACCGAATGTTTGAAAACATCCGGGATTATCAGCCGTACCTTTGGCACTCAAATGGCTGTCAACCTTTCATTTCCTACCCGATAAATCGAGGGGCTACTGTCGGACATCCCTTCGGGATGGAGGCCTGCACTGAGGACGCCGAAGGCGAACGAAGGGTTCCAAAGTTTCAGAGTTCCAGGGTTATTCTTAGTCCTGCCAGGGGAGTGTGTCAGCAGGAGGTTGTATGAAAAGGCTTGACTTTCATCATTTTAATTCGTATATTGTCCACATTAATTTGGAGTGAATGCCATAACACCCATCAATTGCACAAGTGAGCAATAAAAAATACAATCCAATGAAAAAGCGCTACATCATTTTATTTGCGCTGTTTTTAGTATGCGGCGCAATGGCACAGGCAAAGCAGCACTGTTCAACCTGCCTGCCAGAGGGCATAACATTCACCTCCTAAGCCCAGATTGATAATTTTCAAACAAATTATCCCAACTGCACGGAGATTGAGGGGGATGTAACCATCCAAGGTAGTAACATCACAAATCTGAATGGTTTGAGCGTTTTGACCTCCATCGGGGGTTATCTTAAAATTGAGTCTAACAACTCCCTTACCATCCTGACGGGGCTGGAGAACCTGATTACTATTGGAGATTATTTGAAAATTGGTGGTTATAATCAAGGAAATCCTTTCCTTACCAGCCTGACGGGGCTGGAGAGCATAACTACCATCGGGGGTTTTCTTGAAATTAGGTCTAACAACGCCCTGACCAGCCTGACGGGTATTGACAATATCGCTGCTGGTTCAATTACCAATTTGACCATCCTATCTAATAGCTCCCTATCCACCTGCGAAGTCCAGAGCATCTGCGATTACCTTGCCGCTCCGAATGGAACGGTATATATAGGTAACAATGCCACAGGGTGCAACAGTCAAGAAGAAGTTGAAGCGGCTTGCGTTTATCTTTCAGATGGTAGTACCTATTATCTAAAGGGATGTGCAATCTACCCCAACCCCACATCCACTATCATCACCATAGAACTACCCAACATATCTAAGCCACAAAAGAACACATTCCTGACCTTACATAACCTGAACGGTCAGGCACTATTATCACGCCAGATAACGGAACCAATAATAAATGTGGATGTATTTGGGTTGGTTTCGGGGGTATATTTTGTGAGAGTGGTAAATGACAGGACGGTGATGGTGGGGAAGGTGGTGAAGCAATAAAATACGCCAGCGGAACATTCTTACACCCATTGCCGCCATCTGGAAATATGACCATCATCTTTATAAATAGTCGGCTAAAACCTTGACTTCCACCTCTTTTTTCACTATATTTGGGCATTCATAAGGGGTTTTAATGTCCTTGACGCTTTGATGTATCTCTCTCTACCCCTTACTGCCAATATCTTCCCGCACAGGCAGTGACCCCTGATTATGTTAAATTATTTCCGAAAAACCAGATTTTTTCATTGCCGCGTTAGATGAAAGTAATAAGAAATGGGAATTTTTATGCGCAATAACCACGAAATGTAACATATGTGTCAAAATTTGAAACCATACTGTTAGACTTTCCCTATCATGTCATTGTAATTTTGTAATAATTTGAATACACCAACAATAAATCAAAGAAACGATGAAGAGGTTCTATATCATTTTGGTTGCGCTGCTGATGGTCAGCGGAGCATATGCCCAGTTCGGCTGCACCTGTCTGCCAGAGGGCATATGGCTCACAACACAATCCCAGATTGATAGTTTTCAGATTAATTATCCCTCTTGCACAAAGATTTTGGGGGATGTGGTCATCCAAGGATACAACATAACAAATTTGAATGGCTTGAGTGTTTTGACCTCCATCGGGGGTGGTCTTCGTATTAATTATAACTCCGCTTTAACCAGTTTGACGGGGCTGGGAGGTTTGACCTCCATCGGGGGCTATCTTAGGATTTATTATAACTCCCCCCTGACCAGCCTAACGGGACTGGATAACCTGATTTCCATCGGAGATTATCTTGAGATTTATTCAAACAACGCCCTGACCAGCCTAACGGGACTGGGTAACCTGATTTCCATCGGAGATTATATTGAGATTTATTCAAACAACGCCCTGACCAGCCTGACGGGGCTGGAAAACCTGACCTCCATCGAGAGTTATCTTAGTATATATAAAAATAATGCCCTGACCAGCCTGACGGGGCTGGAAGGTTTGACCTCCATCGGAGGTTATCTTTCAATTCGGTCTAACAGCGCCCTGACCAGCCTGACGGGGCTGGAAAACCTGACATCCATCGGGGATAATCTTATTATTGGCTACAACAACGCCCTGACCAGCCTGACGGGACTGGATAACCTGACTTCCATCGGGGGTTATCTTTCGATAGGCAGCAACAGTTCATTATCCACCTGTGACGCACAGTGGTTATGTGAATATCTGGCTGCACCCACAGGGGCAGTGAATATCTATAACAATGCAACTGGCTGCGAAAGTATCATCGATGTAGCCTATGCCTGCGGGGGTTTACCATGCCTTCCGCCTTATTGTACCTATGATTTTTGTTCCCAATCCGATATTGATCATTTTCAGGCTGCTTTTCCCAATTGCACGGAATTACAGGGGGATGTTTCCATAAGGGGAAATGATATAACCGATTTATCGGGATTGGACATGGTGACCTCCATCGGGGGTTATCTTGAAATTTGGTATACCAGCGCACTGACCAGTCTGACGGGGCTGGACAATCTGACCTCCATCGGGGGTTATCTAAGTTTTGGTTCAAACAATGCCCTGACGACCCTGACGGGGCTGGAGAACCTGGATACCATTGGAGATTATCTGCAAATTGGTGGGGTTAATACGTATCACGGAAATCCTTCCCTGACCAGTCTGACGGGGCTGGACAATCTGACCTCCATCGGGAATCTTTGGATTTCGCATAACAACGCACTGACCAACCTGACGGGGTTGGAGAGCCTTACTTCAATCGGGGGTTATCTTGCAATTGAAAGTAACAACACCCTGACCAGCCTGACGGGGCTGGAGGGCCTTACTTCAATCGGGGGTTATCTTAGGATTGAAAACAACAACGCTCTGACCTGCCTGACAGGTTTGGAGAACCTGGATACCATTGGAGATTATCTGCAAATTGGTGGGGATAATAATCATCAAGGAAACCATTCCTTAACCAGCCTGACGGGGCTGGAAAACCTGACCTCCATCGGGGGTTATCTTCGGGTTAGTGGTAACAGCGCCCTGACCAGCCTGACGGGGCTGGAAAACCTGACCTCCATCGGGGGTTATCTTAGTATTTCGTCTAACAACGCCCTGACCAGCCTGACGGGGCTGGAAAACCTGACCTCCATCGGGGGTTATCTTAGTATTTCGTCTAACAACGCCCTGACCAGC
>Ga0114946_10000317_pt1 | contig 31155 bp, 25 predicted proteins | sample WalLakDeSediment_FD_88676 | JGI IMG/M metagenome (GOLD analysis project Ga0114946, IMG submission 88676) | Lake sediment microbial communities from Walker lake, Nevada to study Microbial Dark Matter (Phase II) - Walker Lake 11/02/13 Deep Sediment | ecosystem: Environmental > Aquatic >... | reverse complement strand
TCGGAACACCTATCCGACGGATCGGAAAGTGTTGCACACAATAGATTCTTGAATTCATCGGGACTCATTGGCGGACTACTAGACCTCGATGTTTCGAATCGCATGTAAAATACACGACTCGTTTCACGTAGTCAAGCTTTTTTCCTCGCGTTGCGCTCGCTTCCGGATTCTAGAGCGCTGCATCATGCATGACTCGCAGACTCGCGAATCACTTCAATACAATTCGATTGCTTCCCGAGCTTTCTTCACAAAATGAACAACACTACAGTTCTTTTCATGCGCTATAAACTTTCCATGCGAACATTGGACAAGCCGATTGTGCGCCTCGCTTGGCTACGAGGTCAAGCTCTCTGTCCCCAAGCGTCATGTGTATCATATATCATGCGATACAATGAATATCCTACACCGCATGGACGTGTATACAAAGTTTTATTCATCAACACGAATATCGGACCATTGATATAATTCTCAACACGAATCTGATCCGCAGCACCTCATGTCGTCGAATAGACATCGTATCCAGAAAACACCACCGTGTATGGTTTCACGAAAGGAAATAACTTTCCACAAAACATCGCCGGATATGGGGTATGGTAGTGTACGACGTTTGGTATACCATCACAGTGGAACATTACCCGAAGAACAACCAACCGATTAAAACGATGCCGGTCAGGAATACGAGTCCGAATCCCGGAATGGAGAATCGTCGCAAGGTCGCAGCACCGAGCGTCATCGCGATGCCTGCCTTTACCACTGTGTTTACGACTACAGCGATAAGTATCGCAACAGCAGCAGTGTGCTCCTGAATTGCCTCGTTGGCCGCCAATCTGGCCATGGTCAGTGTGATCGCATCCACATCAGTGAGACCGGCAAGCCCGGCGGCCACATACACCCCTCCCGCACCCAAATACTGCTGTGCCGCGCTTGCAACGAAGAGGATAACGGCAAAGATCAAACCAAACTTCAGAGCGGGTAACAGTCTGAATGGATTGGTCAGTACAACGTCCGTCGTTGCATCCCGCGTCTTGCCGAGCAACAGCAGTAGACTTGCCGTTATTCCGCTCACCGTCAGTATCGCGAGCATTGGCCACATGAAGCGGAGCAATGAGGTGTTGACTACGGCGATCTCTATCAGAATCCGCGGGTACATGATCGTGCATGCGAGAATAATTGCCGAAGCAAAGGTCTTGCCGAGTTCCGGAGCTTCCCTGCTTTTCTGTGAGAACGACAGCGTCACCGCAGTGCTCGATACCATTCCACCCATCATCCCTGTCAGTGCAAGACCTTTTTTCGACCCGAAAAATTTCACGAGCACGTATCCGGAAAAACCGATGCCCGCGATCAACACAACCATGTACCAGATGTGTCGCGGATTCAACACGTCCAATGGACCTATTGTGCGGTCTGGTAGTATCGGAAGTATGATGGCAGTGATAATGGCGAATTTCAGCGTCGCATAGATGTCTTCCTCAGACACGCGGGCGACCAGCCGCTGAAGTGGTTGCTTCAGTGACAAGACCAAGGTAAGTACGACACCGCTCGCGATGGAAACGATGAAGTACTCGAAAAAAATCAGTCCGCCAAGTACGAACACCATCACTGCGGCGACTTCGCTGGTGGCACCGTGATGTCCTTCGCGAGCCTCGATGATATAAGAAGCAACCACCAGTGCCATAAATCCGATCGCAAGCACGCCGAACATCCACATGCCCACGGCATATCCCATGAGAGCTGAAAGAAAGCCGAGTAGGCCGATAAGTGGAAACGTCCTTACACCCGCGAAAAGTTGACGACGAGCTTCTAATGACCGTTCCCGCTCCAAGCCCACCAACGCTCCGATCAGTATGCTTATTCCGGCTTTTTGAAACAACGAGAATACGTCAACACTCAACGAGGGTAGCAATGGAATGGTCTGCGTCAGAATAGTATACATGAATGCCTCGAAAATTCGACGGAGGGCGAAATATAGATCAGGATTCCTTCCGAAAAAACACCGTCGCAGAACAAACAGGAACAAGCCCGGGTTGCGGTTCCCGGGTAATACGCATGCATGCGTCCGCAACATGGGAATCCGTCGCATATCACGCATGCGAACGCGCTGTTTCGTTGCCGGCGTACCAAACCCGCTTTGCTGTACTCCAAGCGCGAATCACTCTGTTTGCAGACCGCTGGTATTAGCAGGAGAACGAAAAATCATCGATGCGTTTGATCGCGGGGAAGAAATCCACCAGTTCATGTGTCATAATGAAAGCAACAATATCCGAAGGCACCCCATGTCACGTTTTTTCTTCCTCGTCGTTGCCTTGCTGTGCGTCCTTCCTCAGTGCGCATGGCCGGGCAAACTGTTCGCGCGCAAACCGGGAACAGCTTCTCCGATATACAATCTCAGACAGATCGACATTCAAAGCAGCATCACCATCATGAATCTGCTCGCCATCACGCATGTAGATGAGCGATTCCTGAACAGTGAAGCGACGGAGGTCGAAGCATGGTATGTTTTCCAGTTGCCTGAAAATGCCGTGATGGATGGATTATGGCTGTGGGTTGATGGCGAACGAATTACATGTACCGTGCGGCGCAAGGATGCCGCACAAGCAGAGTACGATTCGCTGGCGCAAAAGGATGACACCTATCCGGCCATACTCGAAACGCTCGGAGCGCATCGCTTTCAAATGCGTATGGCGAATATCAAACCCGGCCAGATACGACGCATAGAAATACGCTACTTTCAGCAGCTATCCACACATGCTGATGGTCTGGTGCGGTATCGCTATCCGCTCAACATGAGCGGCTATCAGAGCATCCCGGTCGAACGCTTGTCCCTGCGTATCGATCTCGATATGGACAGAGCGATCGATCTGATCCGGACAAATGCGGATGATCGGCCATTGGCTGTTTCCAGCACCATGTACGGCGATAGACGTGCTGTTGTCACCTTCGGTGGAGAATATTTTCTGGAAAACAAGGACTTTCTCCTAGAATACGCAGTCACCGGACGCTTCGATTCCATCAGTGTGCTCACACATAGTGAAACCCAGCCGCCTAACAGCAGCTTCTTCCTTCTCGCTTTTGCCGATACAATGCAAAGTATGGTCACCGGAGCCATGGATGTTGTATTCGCTATTGACGCATCCGCATCGATGACAGGCTTGAGGTCGGAACATGTGCTCACCGCATTGAATAGGCTTCTCGATGCGCTCGAGCCCTATGATCGTTTTCGTATCGTTTTCTTCAATGACGAATTGCTGAGCTACCCGAGCGACACCTCGATGGTGTTCGCCGATCACGTGTCGCTCTCTCTTGCAAAAGCCGTGATTTCACAACATTTCCTTGCACGTGGTACAACTCGCTACGATCATGTGTTGCATTCATTGTCTACGCTTGCTTTCAGATCGGAAAGCGACAGACGCTGTGTGTTCATAACCGACGGCCACCCCACTCACGGATTGCGTACACATGCGGAACTGCTTCCATATCTGAGATACGACAACGATTGGATACGATTCTTTCCTTTGACGATATTCACGGAAAACACCGATATGCTTGCCACACTCGCCAGAAGTAGCGATGGCATGCTCACGGTTCTCGAGCAAGGAGATAATATCGAGGACGTTCTGAGACGCATCACATTCAGCTTCGGAAGTGCGGTGGTCAGGGATGTCGTCGCAACGTACCCATCCGGAGTCAACCATGTGTATGAACGGATCACACTGCCCCAGATGAACGAAATATCGTATACCGCCAGTGGGTGTTTCGTCAATGATATTACTGAGGAACTTTCTGTTTCGATCAAACGGACTGCGACGGGCGATGTTGTGCGCCACAAAGCGTTGCGCCTGCAACGCGATGTTACAACGCCGGTGCAGATCGCGCGTCTTTGGGCCTCGCATCGCATTCAAGAACTGCTCGAAGATCTCGAAGATTCGCCGAACGACAAGTCAATTCAGGAGGAAATCATCCGTATCAGCGAGCGGTACATGATTCTTACTCCGTTCACGGCATTTCTGGTGTACAAGCCACGTGGAGGGGATTTGCTGGAAGCCCGGGGAGAACTTGCGTCACCCGCAACCATGACGCTGCATCAGGGCTATCCGAACCCCTTCCGCGAACACATCTCCATCACCTACAGCATCGATGTTGCGAACACGCACGACGTTGTGTTGTTGCGCATCTTCGATATTCGCGGCCGCTGCATTCGTGTACTCGTCAATGAATTCGTTCTACCCGGCATTTACAGCACGTTCTGGGACGGACGCGACGAATCCGGCTTGCCTGTTCCGTCAGGTGTGTACCGTTGCGTACTGCAACGCGGCGATCAATACCGGACTATTTCTCTCATGCTCATTCGATAAAAGGCGGAAAACATGAACATATTTGCTATCATTGCCGTCGCACTACTGTTTCACACGACGCTTCTTTCGCAACAATCGCCTTGGGAAGCCATGAATCGTGGATTGATGCATACACTTGTATACACTATCGAGATCGATGCCAACGATCCGCTGCGTATGTACTGTGGGACGGATTATGGAAACATCTACACAAGCACGGACGGCGGTTTCAACTGGATGCTCACTCGCGTCGGAATTCCGGAGGATTACGACAACGAGCGGGTCAGCGCATTACACATCGATCGGACCAATGCGGAAATTCTCTACACGGGATTCGGAGGAAGAGAGAGCCGGTACAATCTATTCATGAGCACGAATGCCGGTGCTGCGTGGCAAGTGCTTGCCACTCCATCCGAATGGAAAAAACATGGTGTATTACATATTCTGCGGAACAACACCGATCCCCCAAGATTATTCTGCGGTCTCGGATGGTTTCACGGGATTTTTTATAGCGTTGAGAACGACAGTGTCTGGACACGAATTCTCGGCGATCATGGCATACAAGTGCTCACATCACATCCCGGCAACGCATCGTATCTCTACGCCGGGGCATCGGCTGGCATGGCGCTGCTGCGATCTACTGACGGTGGAGACACATGGAGTCAGAGCACGAATGGAATCGATGTCAAGGATAAAGATACCGGTGTCCGCTGTATTAGCTGCAGCCCGAGCAATCCCTCGGTCGTGTACGCTGGCGTCACAGGTCACAGCCACGGCTTGTACCGCTCGACAAATGCGGGCGCTTCCTGGCAACCGCTGAACAACGTGGCAGAGATATCCGAGATCGCAATACATCCGAAGAATGAAAATTTGATCTATATATCAGCGATTGGCACCGGTGTCTGGCGCAGCACCGATGGCGGAGCGAATTGGACGAAGCTGACACTGGGTTTGCCCACAACTGACGTCATGCGGGTACGTTTCGCTCCTGGTTATCCCGTACGCGTGTTCGCTGTTACGCTCAAGCACGGGATATACCGCATGGTGGACGAGGAATTGCCTGAATGCATGTTCGAATGAGAGAATAGCGCAATACGAATGTAATGCAAATGCGGTGAAAAGTAAGCTGACGAACGCGGATTCACGGTATGTCCGCAAACAAGCAAGTACAAGTTTCAATCTCGTCACCGAGCGTCACTCACGACTTCGGTGCCGCACCCGCGTCGGTGTTTTCAGCTTGGAGTAGCAACGTGATGTAAGGTAGGATACTGCGGCATTCTTCTCGGGTGTATGCATCTGCTCGTGAGCGTATATGTGAGCATGAAAGCAAACGCAGTACAAGCCCTCGGAATGCGACCTTGCGAGCGCCGGAGAGCACATGTCGCGTACCAGGGAAACATTCGTGCTCGTCTGTCGGAATGGACTTGTCCGCACACGTATCAGGTGAAGATGTGCGCGAATGAACGTGATCCTAACTTTTCATTAGGCATGAGGCATCTTTTACCGTCAGTTCCCATGCGAATCTCTCGTGACGGCCAGCAGCGACGAAGCCATGCTTCTCTCCCCCCCTTCCGTTTCCTGTTGATTTTCAGAATGAAATATACTACCTTGAACTTCGACAAAAGACTCGATAATCGACATTATGGCGTACTTTTTTTCCAAGGCTTGCGAATACGGTATACAGGCGACGTTGTACATCGCGACGCTTCCCGAGAGGCGCGTCGGTATCAAGGAGATCGCGCATGAACTCCGCATTCCCGTGCATTTCCTCGCGAAAATCCTTCAGTTGCTGAGCGAAAAGAGAGTGCTGTCTTCGTACAAGGGAGTTCAAGGCGGCTTCACCCTGCAACGTGCACCTGAACACATCCACCTTATCGATATAGTGGAAGCAATCGACGGACTCGGATTTTTCGAACACTGCGTTCTTGGTTTCCCCTGCTGCGACGACGAGAAGCCGTGTCCGGTGCATCATCGCTGGGGCGAACTGCGGTCCCATATTCATTCCATGCTCTCGTCGGACAGTCTCGCCGACCTGCTTCCAGCATCGAGGGAAAAAATCGCCTGCGTCATACGTGATTACAACACCGCAAAGGAATGACCTTTTTTTCTCCTGAATATCGACAAGAAAGTCTACATTATGAATGGCACAAAGCAGCACATTGCGAAGCGACCGGCTACCCACGGACAACAGCTTCGCTTCTGGATACAGATAGCATTTCTTCTCCTCTGTTTGTGGATCGGTGTGGAGTTCATTCTCTGGTACCATTACCACGCCGGCACCGGTGCGTTGTATGTACAGCGCCCGCCTGGTGTTGAGGGATTCCTGCCGATTTCCGCTTTGATGAGCCTCTGGTACTTCGTACTGAGCGGAATCATCCATCCGGTTCATCCCGCAGGGCCGGCTATACTGCTGGCAATTATTCTGATGTCGATTCTGGTGAAAAAGTCTTTCTGCAGTTGGCTTTGCCCCATCGGCACATTATCGGAGAGCATCGGAGATTTCGGCAAGAAAATATTCGGACGGACTATCCGCGTCTGGAAGTGGCTTGACTACCCCTTGCGCTCGCTCAAGTACCTTATGCTCGGCTTCCTTGTGTACGTCGTGTTTTTCCAAATGGATCAACACTCTCTGAAGTTGTTTCTCGACAGCCCGTACAACAAGGTTGCAGATGTCAAAATGCTTTTGTTCTTTGTGGAAATATCGCGTTTTTCTATTGTCGTCATCGTTCTTCTGCTTCTGTTCTCCGTCATCAGCCGGAATTTCTGGTGTCGCTATCTCTGTCCATACGGCGCTCTTCTCGCATTTGTCGGCTTGTTCAGTCCGTTTCGCATCACGCGCGATCCGGACAGTTGCATAGATTGCGCCAAATGCGCCAAGGTGTGTCCGAACAGTATCGCCGTCGACCGCGTGCACTCGGTGATGTCGGACGAATGCACGAGTTGCATGGCCTGCGTCGAAGCCTGTCCCGTGCTGGATACTCTGGGTATGAAGGCCAAGCGTCGCGGACGCTTCGAATGGAAGCCCGTTTGGGTTGGTGCGAGCATTGTCGGTATATTCATGCTTATTACGGGTCTCGCCATGCTGACGGGCAATTGGCACAGTAGCGTGGACGAAGCCGAGTATTCCCGAAGAATCATGGATATCGACAATCCCATATATCAGCATCATCACGGATCGGCGCCTTCGGACCCAGAGGACGAATTGCGGAATTCCGGCTCAACACGGGAAACGGCAACGGCCCCCTGACATCGACAGCGTCACAGAAGGAGTGATTATGATGAGAACCACGGTATTCTCGCTACTACTCGCCATCGGCGTCGTTTCGTCGTCTCTCGCACAGAGTGTGGAGTTCTCGGGACAGATCCGGGAGCGCAGCGAGTTCGACGATAAAAGTTTCATCGAAGCGCAGCATCATGACGTGTTTCACCTGCTGCGTACACGACTACAAGCAACAGCTACGGTCAACGACCGCGTCAAGGTCGTGGTTGAAATCCAGGACTCGCGCGTGTTCGGCCAGCAAGCCGGAACGTTGAACCACGGCGCTCCGGCATTTGACCTCAGCCAGGGATACGTGCTCGTGAACGGCCTCGCCGACGGGCATCTGTCATTCGCACTCGGCAGACAAGCCCTCGTCTACGCCAACGAACGACTGCTCGGTGCCATCGACTGGAACAATTTCAGACAATCCTTCGACGCGGGCGTTCTGCGCCTTGCCACGAACGACATGTCGCTCGACGCATTCGGGGCAGCGATACACCGTCACCCTGTCATCACGGATTACGCACGCGATGTGTTTCTGGCCGGTCTCTGGGGCGCTTGGTCGCCGCAAGACAAGCGCAACACGTTGCAGGCGTACTGGCTGTTCGATACGCCGCAGGACGCGATTTCACGCCAGAACAGACACAGCACCGGGATTTATGCAGGTGGTCATTACGGAATGCTCGATTACGAGATCGACGCCGCGATGCAATTCGGAGATTATGTCATTTCAGGCGGCGATTCGCGTACTATCTCCGCCAATCTCGTCGGTCTGCGTCTTGCTTACAATTTCCCTGATTTGATGGGCTTGCGCGTCGGCCTCGGCTACGACAGGCTGTCGGGCAGCGATCCGGATAAAACCGACACGTATGGGATATTCAACACATTGTACGGGACGAGTCACAAATTCTACGGGTACATGGATTACTTTTCGAATATTCCCTTTTCCACCAGTGGTCTCGGCTTGCAGGATGTGTTCGCGCAAGCACGGATTTCACCATCCCCAACATTCCACCTCGGTCTCGACATCCATCTCTTCAGCACGACTATCGATCCCGGGAAGCTGCTTCCGGAGCGCACGCCGGAATGGTCGTCATTCATCGGCATGGAAATCGACGTCACTGCGGGTTGGAAAATGGCCGACGCAGTCAATATGACTGCCGGCGTTTCGATGTTCAATGCCGACAAGAACCGGGCCGTCCTGTTACCCGGAGCCACCGAGAGTCTTTCGGAAACAAGCACTTGGGCCTTTATCATGACGACTGTCAATTTTTAACAACAACTGAGTGAATCGACATGAAACGATTCATCGATTATTTCCTCCCCCCACCGCAATGGCGATTGCCTGTTCTGATGTTGTTGGGCATATTCTTTGGACTAGGCGTTTTGGTCATGTATCTCAGTAATGCCGTTTCATACTTGTCCAACGATCCCATGGCCTGCATCAACTGTCACGTCATGGCAACGCAGTATGCGACATGGGAACGTGGCAGTCATGGCCGCGCAACAACATGCAACGATTGTCATGTTCCGCACGACAACATCATTCGCACATACGCGTTCAAGGCAAGCGACGGTTTACGTCATGCAACGATGTTCACCTTCCGCCTCGAACCGCAAGTCATGCATATCAAGGAAGCGGGAATACGCGTGGTGCAGGAAAATTGCATACGATGTCACGGCCATCTTGTCCACAAGGTCTCGTCGGGCAGCATTACGGCCATGCATGCCGCCGCAGGCGAGGGACTGTTGTGCTGGGATTGTCATCGCGAAGTGCCGCATGGCAGCGTCAAGAGTCTCGCCTCCACACCGTACGCACGCGTTCCCCTCAGAAACACAGCAACACCCGAATGGTTGCTGCAATTTTTAAAAACGTCAGAATCTTCACCGAGTAATTAATGGAGCACCAATGAAACGTCGCATCATGGACATTGTTCAGGAAAAGCCCTGGCTTGGTTGGGCTATCTTTCTCGGCACCGTTGTACTGGTGTTTCTCATCGGCCTGTTCGGCGCCACCATCATCGAACGCAGAGGTGAAACCCACCTGGTGTTGCAGGTAAAACCGATCGCCGAGTGGGAACCCAGAAACGAGATATGGGGCGAGAATTACCCTCGACAGTATCAAAGCTACGTTCAAACTCTCGACACGACCTTCAGAAGCAAACACGGCGGATCCGCCACGATCGATTACCTTGAAAAATACCCCAACCTCGTAATTCTTTGGGCCGGGTATGCGTTTTCCCGCGACTACAAGCAGGGTCGGGGGCATTACCACGCCGTATCGGACGTTCACAACACGCTTCGTACCGGTGTTCCGCAACCCGCGACCTGCTGGACGTGCAAAAGCACCGATGTACCGCGAGTGATGAATGAGCGCGGCGTCGCGGAATTCTACAGGGACACATGGGAAAACATGGGGCCTGAGATTGTGAACAACATCGGATGTCAGGATTGTCACGATCCCAACACGCTCAATCTCCGCGTTGTACGTCCCGCCCTCATCGAAGCGTTTCAGCGGCGCGGGAAAGACGTGAGTGAGGCGACGCATCAGGAAATGCGATCGCTGGTTTGCGCTCAATGTCATGTGGAGTACTACTTCAAGGGCAAGGAAGAAAAATACCTCACATTCCCTTGGGACAAGGGCTTCTCCGCCGCAGAAATGGAGAGCTATTTCGATGAAGTGGGCCATGTGGACTTCGTTCACGCGCTTAGCCGCGCTCCCATTGTCAAAGCCCAACACCCGGATTATGAATTGTACATGACGGGCATTCACGCCAAGCGCGGAGTATCGTGCGCGGACTGTCACATGCCGTATCGCTCCGAAGGGGGCGTGAAATTCACGGATCACAAGATTCAAAGTCCGTTGGCCAACATCGCCAATTCCTGCCAAGTGTGCCATCGCGAAAGCGAACAGGATCTGCTTCGCGACGTGTACGAGCGACAGGATAACATCTTGGAATTACGACACTTGGCCGAAGATGCATTGGCGAAAGCACACATCGAAGCCAAGTACGCGTGGGACAATGGCGCGACGGAAAACGAAATGCAACCCGTGCTTACACTCATACGTCACGCTCAATGGAGATGGGACTGGGTCGCCGCCTCGAATGGCCTGGGCTTCCATTCGCCCGTCGAGTCGGCACGAACGCTCGGATCGTCCATTCAAAAAGCAGAACTCGCTCGGGCTGCTCTGGTGCGCATTCTTGCCAAGCGGGGAATAACGGACCCGGTGCCGCTTCCCGACATATCGACTAAGGCGAAAGCACAGGCGTACATCGGATTGAATATCGAGCAATTCAGAGCCGACAAAGCCGACTTTCTCAACAACGTGCTTCCGACATGGATGGAACAGGCCAAAGCCAGAGAGGCATCATACTGAGCAAGTATTTCCCAGCAGACCGACCCGACTCCCGGGTCGGTTTGACTTCACGTCTTACGAGTTCGATGGATTGTCCACACGAGAGCGTTTCGTGCGCATTGTTTGCGAAAAGGTTCCATTACACAGTGCATATCGCTGTACACGTCCAAAAAAAATCCCGCTTGCGCGGGATTTCCCGGGTGAGCGACGGGGCTTGAACCCGCGACCCTCAGAGCCACAATCTGATGCTCTGCCAACTGAGCTACGCTCACCATGGATCGGTAATATACCACTTCGCTTGTTTACAGCAAAACGGGTCTCGCGAAAAGCCACGTTCACATCCTTGCACCTTGCAACGCTTTTTCATAAATTGATTGACTTGAGGCGACCGGAAATGAATCCGAGGCAACAACATATACCAGTACGTCTTTCCGGTCTGACGGATGGCATTCACGAATCGACATGTTCCGTCGATCCAGTGATACTCGCGCTTCCGAAGGAATTCGACCGAGCACTTCAGGTGAGCATCCGTGTAGATACGTCTCATCTGCAGGTCGTGGTGAGTGTGCATACGCTCACCAGTGCTGTCTTTCCATGCGACCGCTGCCTCGAGGACGTGCGTATCTCGATTGATTCAAGCCTCGTACTCGTCTACGAGCATGAGCGCCCGGTTGGCGAAAGCATCGGCGAGAACGAAATCCGCCTGATCAATCCGAGCGAACCAGTGATTGATATCGCCGAAGACGTACGCGATTCAGTCTTGATTTGCGTTCCGATGCGCAAGATTTGCGGCGAGGATGAACACGGAGTGTCGCTCTGTCGCTCATCGCAGCTAGAAAAGTATCATCTCGAAGCGGAGGAAAATACCGACACGCGCTGGGATGCTTTGAAATCGCTGAAACTGTAACAAAAATAGAACGTCGTTATCCACGGAGTACGAATCATGCCCAACCCGACACATCGTCATTCGAAATCGCGTACAGCCAAACGTCGCACGCATTACAAAGCGACGGCCGCTTCCACGGGAAAATGCGACAACTGCGGTGAAACCAAACTGCAACATCGTGTTTGCCCCAGTTGCGGCTACTACAACGGCCGCTCTATCATAACGCCGAAGACTTGACCCTCCCCGGTGTGCAATGGCTGACTGGCGCGACCCGTGACTACGATCGCTATTGACGCAATGGGTGGAGATTTCGCCCCTCGCAACGTCGTCGAGGGCGCTTTAGCGTGCGCCCGCGATTCACGCTGTGATTTCGCCATTGTACTGACGGGACGCGAAGATGCCCTGCGAGCGCATCTTCCAGCACGAGTTCCCGAGAATATCAGACTGCATCATACCGACGACATCGTCGACATGCATGATTCCATCGCCGTAGCACTGAAAGCACGAAAAAACTCTTCGATGCATGTTTCACTTCAAATGCAGAAAGAAGGAACAGCCCATGCTTCGATAAGCGCTGGCAACACCGGTGCCTACATGGCGCTCTCCACACTCATTCTCGGACGCCTTCCTGGTATCGAACGACCTACGATCGGTACTTTCATTCCATCGCAATCCGGACCTGTGCTCTTGATCGATGCAGGCGCGAACGTGGACAGCAAGCCTTCGCACCTGCTGCAATTCGGAGTTATGGGTAGCATTTATACCGAACTCATGCTCGACCGAGAACGCCCCCGCGTCGGCCTGCTCAACGTCGGCGAGGAAGAAGGCAAAGGCAATGACGCCACCATCGCGGCGTGGCAACTATTGAAACAGGCACCCGTCAATTTCATCGGCAACGTGGAAGGACGGGACATTCTCAAGGGCACACTCGACGTCGCGGTATGCGACGGTTTCACCGGAAACATCATCCTGAAATTCGCGGAATCCTTCCCGGGCTTACTGAAAAGCAAGTTTCTTCAATTCGCCAGTCGCAGCGCAGTTCATAAACTCTGGGTCGGCCTTATCGCCGGTACGTTCAAGCGCATGATACGCGATTGGGACTATCAAACCTACGGTGGAGTCCCGCTTCTAGGCGTACAGGGTGTCAGTATCATAGGACATGGCAGTTCAACACCCAAAGCCTTCACGAACATGATGTTTCGCGCGAAGGAAATGGTTGATCGCCGCGTCAACGACACCATTAGGGAAACATTCTCCGCTCTCAACACCAACACTTAGCAACAAGAACATGCACAGTATGAAATCAGCCGTCATCACCGCGATCGGACATTATGCCCCTGATCGGGTAGTCTCAAACAGTCATTTCGAATCGTACCTTGACACTTCGGACGAATGGATCATCACGCGAACCGGTATTCGCGAACGTCGCTGGCAAGACGAGGGTGCCACATCGGATCTCGCGGTGGAAGCCGCACGCAAGACGCTGGAGATGCGTGGAATGTCGCCCGATGAAGTCGATTGCATTCTCGTCTCAACGGTAACTCCTGACATGTTTTTCCCTAGTACGGCAGCACTTGTGCAGCACAAGCTGGGCGCGAAACACGCGTGGGGATTCGACCTCAGCGCCGCATGCTCGGGCTTTCTCTTCGCCTTGGCGACAGGTGTTCAGTTTATTCAGTGCGGACAACATAAAGCAGTGCTTGTCATCGGGGCCGATAAAATGACCGCGATAACCGATTTCGATGACCGCAATACCGCCATTCTCTTTGGCGACGGTGGGGCTGCCGTTCTTCTCGAACCGGGCGACGATCCCGCCTACGGCGTCATCGACTGGGTGAATTATCTCGACGGTTCCGGTTCGGAGGCATTGCACATGAAAGCAGGTGGCAGCGCGAAGCCGGCAACGATGGAAACAGTGAAAAGAAAGGAACACTTCATCTATCAAGACGGGAAAGCGGTATTCAAAGTCGCCGTCGTCGGTATGGCCGATGTATCACTGGAAATAATGAAACGCAATAATCTCGCGTCGGAAGATGTCAATTGGCTTGTTCCACACCAAGCCAATATGCGAATCATCCAGTCTACTGCAGACCGCATGGGCCTACCCATGGAACGCGTCATGGTCAACATCGACCGTTACGGCAATACGACGGCGGCCACAATTCCCTCCTGCTTGGCAGAGTACCACGAGGACGGCAGACTGAAGCGCGGCGACAACGTCGTGCTTGCCAGCTTCGGCGCTGGTTACACTTGGGGCGGCGCATTGTTGCGCTGGGCGATATAGGACATGCAAGGAGATCGCGATGACTAACGCATTTCTCTTTCCCGGACAAGCGTCGCAATACGTCGGCATGGGCAAGGATCTGGTAGAACATCACACCCGTGCACGCGAACTTTTCGAGCACGCAAATGATATCATGGGTACCGATCTGATGCGAATTTGTTTCGAGGGGCCTGCCGACGTACTGACGCAGACGAAGTATACACAACCGGCGATTTTCGTACATAGCGTGATCATTGCCGAACTCTGCGGCATCACGCCTACTGCCGCCGCCGGTCATTCTCTCGGCGAATACAGTGCCCTCGTGACAGCACAGGCGCTCAGCTTCGACGATGGCCTCCGCCTTGTGAAAAAACGGGGAGAACTCATGCAGGAGGCCGGCACACGATCACCAGGGACCATGGCTGCCGTCATCGGTGCCGACGCCGACCTGGTGAACGACGTATGTACTGACATCTCGACGTCGGACGTCGTTCAGGCAGCGAATTTCAATTCGCCCGGACAAATCGTTATTTCCGGAAGCATCGACGGAGTGGACAAGGCAATGCAGGCCTTGAAAGCACGAGGGGTGCGGCTTGTGAAAAAGCTTCCCGTCAGCGGTGCGTTTCATTCACCACTAATGCAATATGCACAGGACGAACTCGCAGCAGCACTCGCTGACACACCAATCCGCAATGCGACATTCGCGGTCTATGCCAATGTTACAGGTAATGCAGTTGCATCCGCGGAAGCGATTCGCGACAACCTGCTTATGCAGGTCACCAGCCCGGTGCTTTGGGAGCGCAGCATGGAGAATATGATTCGTGACGGGGTGGAACGTTTTTACGAAACAGGCCCCGGCAACGTGCTGCAAGGTCTGCTTAAACGCATCAACGGAGAACTGTCCTGCATCACCATCGGTACGCACGATGAGTTGATGACATTGAAATAACACTATATTATGAGGATGTTTTCTCTAACACAGGAAGCGATATGAGTCAATTACAGGATAAGCGAGCCATCATCACCGGCGGAGCACGCGGAATCGGGAGAGCGATAGCCAGACAATTCGTGGAGGAGGGCGCACACGTGGCCGTGTTCGATGTTGCCTTCCCGGATGATTTCGACGCTTTTGCCGAAGAAATGCGGGCGAGGGAACGTATGCTCATCTCCCGAACCGTCGATATCACCGATTGCGACGCGGTGGAACAAGCATGCGCGAACGTCGTCGATGAATTCGGCGGTATTGACATTTTGGTCAACAACGCTGGAATCACCCGGGACAAACTGATTATGCGCATGACGGACGAGGATTGGGACAGCGTCATCGCAGTCAACCTCAAGGGTTCATTTCTCATGACACGCGCCGTCGCGAAAGTCATGATCCGGCAACGAAAGGGAAAAATCGTGAACATCACATCGGTTGTCGGCGTGATGGGAAACGCTGGGCAGGCGAATTACGCGGCATCGAAAGCCGGGATGATAGGGTTGACGAAATCCTCGGCGAAAGAACTCGCCGGTCGCAATATCAACGTCAATGCCGTCGCACCGGGATATGTGGAAACGGATATGACGCACGCACTGTCGGAAGAGCAACGTAATACCTTTTTATCCGTCATTCCGCTGAAACGAGGCTGTACTCCGGTGGAAATCGCCCACACCGTATCCTTCCTCGCTTCGGAAAAATCTGATTATATTACTGGTCAAGTCATCAATGTTGATGGCGGGATGATCATGTAGCTTACAGAACACACGAATTACTATCGTTAGCAACGTTCAATTCAACACTATGGAGGACCACATGTCCGAAGACATTTCCCAAAAAGTCAAACAGATCATAGTCAACAAGCTCGGCGTGGAAGAGAGTCAGATTACGGACGCCGCTTCGTTCACGAACGATCTTGGCGCTGATTCGCTCGATACGGTCGAACTGGTCATGGAATTCGAGAAGGAATTCGATCTGACCATCGCCGACGAGGATGCTGAAAAAATCACCACCGTCGGTGATGCCATCGCGTATATCACGAACAATCTCAATGGCTGAACCGATTAACGGAGTAACCGCGTATTTGTTTACAGATTCTCTTTCACAGGTAGAATGAAGCATCCCGTCCCGAGTGGGACGGGAATCCATTTGGAGGACATGCATGAATAAACGACGAGTTGTCGTGACCGGTATGGGCACCGTTACCGCAATCGGTCAATCGGTGCAGGAATTCTGGAATAACGCTCTCGCCGGAGTCAGTGGTGTCGACTATATAAGTAGTTTCGATACAACGAACTTCAAGACCACCTTCGGTGCCGAGATAAAGGATTTCGATGCCCAAAACTTCATGGATCGCAAGGCCGCGCAGCGTATGGATAAGTTCACGCACTATGCGCTGGCCTCTGCATCAATGGCGATTGCTGACGCAGGCTTGACGTCGGATAATGTAAACAAAGAACGAGTCGGCGTGGTGATCGGCTCGGGCATCGGAGGTATGTGGACGAACTGGGAGCAGCAAAACGAACTCCTCTCAACCAAGAATCCGAGGCGCATCAGCCCCTTTTTCGTACCGATGCTCATTTCGGACATCGCTGCCGGACACGTCTCCATCATATACGGCTACAAGGGGCCGAACTACGCCACCACGTCGGCATGCGCCACATCAGCCCATGCGCTGGCAGATGCCATGATGCTGATTCAACGCGGCGATGCAGACGTCATGATTACCGGAGGCTCGGAATCGGCTATTTGCCCGATGGGAGTCGGCGGATTCAATGCGGCTCGCGCTTTATCCACACGCAACGACGATCCCAAAGCTGCCAGCCGACCGTTCGACCTCGAACGCGATGGTTTTGTCATGGGCGACGGCGGCGGCATCCTGGTACTCGAAGAGTTGAGCCACGCGCTTAACCGCGGCGCATCCATCTATGCCGAATTCGGTGGCTTCGGTCTTACGGCTGACGCTTTTCACATTACCGAACCTGCTCCCGGTGGAGAGGGGGCCGTCCGCTCCATGCGCTTGGCGATTCAGGATGCAGGGTTGCAAACGGAGGATGTGGACGTGATTAGTGCACATGGCACTTCGACACCATACAACGATAAGAATGAAACTTCCGCCATCAAGACGCTATTCGGCGAACATGCGGCGAAATTGAAGATCAACTCACTCAAATCGATGACGGGACACTTGCTTGGTGCAGCCGGTGCGGTCGAAGCTATCGCGACGGTTCTGATGCTGCATACTGGAAAGGTGCATCCGACAATCAACTACCAAACGCCGGACCCCGAATGCGATCTTGATTACGTACCCAACACCGCCATCGACTTCCCCTCGAACGTCGCCCTGAGCAACAGTTTCGGTTTCGGTGGTCATAATGTTAGCTTGCTGTTCCGGAAATACGCAGCCGATTGATGCGCATCGACATGTACTATGCTTCGATTTCTTAAAGCACTCGTATCCAAACGTAGCACTTCGCGTACGCCTACACAGCATCCTTCTCCCGAGACGCATCAGGAGGGGGAGCGCGTGGCCTTATCCGCTTTCGTCACCTTCGATGTCGCCGAATTCACGAGACGTACCGGGTATCGCATCAGGGATGAGGCCTACTTTCTCCAAGCCGTCATCCATCGTTCCTTCCTGCAACTGTGCCCGCCCGGGAAATTTCAATCCAATGAACGAATGGAATTTCTTGGTGACTCGGTGCTGAACCTCATCGTCGCGGAATATCTGTATCAAACCTTCCCGGCAGCGGAGGAGGGCCAACTCTCCAAAGTTCGTTCCCGGCTCGTCAGCCGTGCTGCGCTCGGAGAATGCGCCCGTCGCCTGCAACTTGTTGACTTTCTCATGCTCAGTCCTGGCGCCCATCAATCGGTGCGCGAAGGCAGCGAGTCCATACTCGTCGATACTGTCGAGGCCTTCGTCGCAGCGATATACCTCGATGGAGGCTATCTGCCCGCACGTGCTTTCGTTACCGAGCATCTCCTGAATGCATTCGGCACTACACGCATGACGCAGGACGAGAATTACAAAAGCAGCTTGCTCGAGTACTCACAGAGTCGCGGCCTTGGTACGCCGAGGTATGTCACAATAGATGAATCAGGGCCAGACCACAATCCGATCTTCACCGTGGAAGTACAAGTTGGGGGTATTCCATCGGGTGTGGGGAGAGGCGGAAACAAGAAAGCCGCCGAACAACGCGCCGCAGAGCACGCTCTCAAGTACCTCGCGTCGCAGAACGTTGAGGAAACAAGCTAAGCAAGCCATCTCATCTCCTCGCCCGAGAACTTGCCGGACGAAGAGCTTTTTCAATAGAAGCACATTATCAGCCATACACCGATGGGCCAAAATATGAAACGCTCCCATTTATACGAGACACCCTTCGACACCCGTCACATTGGTCCGAGCCTCAGCGAAGAACTGGAAATGCTCGACATGCTCGGCGTCACTTCACTCGATGAATTGATCGATCAAACCGTCCCCGCACATATCCGCCTCGATGCGCCGTTGGACTTGCCCGACGGCATAGGAGAACACGACTATCTCGCTCGTCTGAAAGAGAAAGCGAAAAAAAACAAACTGTTCCGTTCCTACATCGGCTTGGGGTATTCGAACTGTCACACACCCAGCGTCATTCGCAGGAACATACTCGAGAATCCGGGCTGGTATACGTCCTACACTCCGTATCAAGCCGAAATTTCTCAAGGACGCATCGAGGCGATGCTGAATTTCCAGACCATGATCGGCGATCTGACGGGAATGGAAATCGCCAATTCATCGCTTCTTGACGAGGGAACGGCCGCCGCCGAGGCCATGATCATGGCTCGGGGCATCGTAGCCCGCAGCGCCGCTCGCAAGGATAGCATGAAATTCTTCGTCTGCGACTCCTTGTATCCACAAACACTGGATATTCTCGTCACGAGGGCGGAAGCTCTCGGTTACGAAATCGTTCGCGGCAATTTCAAGGATATTCAGCTCGACGATTCGTTTTTCGGCGTTATCGTACAGTACCCCGCTCAAACCGGAGGAATACACGACTATCGCGGCTTTGTCCAACGCGCCCACGCACTGGGACTTATTGTCACCTTCGCTGCCGACATCATGTCTCTTGTGCTACTGACGCCACCAGGCGAACTCGGTGCGGACATCGTTGTCGGTTCTTCCCAACGTTTCGGTGTACCGCCCGGCTTCGGCGGACCGCATGCCGCGTATTTCGCGACGAAGAAATCATTCGTGCGTCAAATGCCCGGCCGAATCATGGGCGTTTCCGTCGATCGCCAGGGAAATCGCGCATATCGCATGACGCTTCAAACGCGCGAACAACACATTCGGCGCGAGAAGGCAACATCGAATATCTGTACGGCTCAGGCCTTGCTCGCAGTCATGGCAGGCATGTACGCCGTATTTCACGGACCTGACGGTCTGAAAAACATCGCCACGAATATTCATACCGCGACCTGCGCAGTGGACAACGGGTTGCGTTCACTCGGCTACGAACAACGAAACGAGACGTATTTCGATACTCTCCTCGTCAAGGCCGAGAGCGGGAGCATCCGACCTCTTGCGGAGGCAGCCGGCATCAATTTCCGTTACATTGACGATGCACACATAGGCATTTCGCTGGACGAAACAACAGGCGAGCAGGATGTCGCCGACATACTTCGCATTTTCGCGAAAGCGAAGGGTACGGAGTACAGCAGCACGGATACGCTGTTTGACGGAATATCGAACGCTTTGCCGTCGGACCTCGTCCGGACCGGGGAGTTCCTGACGCACGCCGTTTTCAACATGAATCATTCCGAAACGGAAATGATGCGATACATCAAGCGCTTGGAGAACAAGGATGTTTCACTCGTGCATTCCATGATTCCGCTCGGCTCCTGTACGATGAAGTTGAACGCGGCCACGCAAATGCTTCCCGTCACTTGGCCGGAATTCGGAGGGATACATCCTTTCGCACCGATGGATCAGGTTGAAGGATATCGCGAATTGATCAGCGAATTGGAGCAACAGCTCGCCGTCGTTACAGGATTCGCCGCTACATCGCTTATGCCGAATTCCGGAGCGCAAGGCGAATACGCCGGACTGATGGTCATTAGAGCATACCATGTTGACCGGGGAGATACACATCGCAATGTCGTGCTGATTCCGAGTTCAGCCCATGGAACCAACCCTGCCTCAGCCGTCATGGCGGGTTCGGAAGTCGTAATCATCGCTTGTGACGATAAAGGCAACATCGACATCGATGACTTGAGGGACAAGGGGGAACAGCATAAAGATCGGCTTTCAGCCATCATGATCACATATCCGTCCACTCACGGCGTCTTTGAAGAAAGCATTACCGATATCTGCCGAATCGTGCATGAACACGGCGGGCTCGTGTACATGGACGGCGCCAACCTCAACGCCCAACTGGGCCTGACAAGCCCGGGAATTATTGGTGCAGATGTGTGTCATCTGAATTTGCACAAAACCTTCGCTATACCGCATGGTGGAGGCGGTCCGGGCATGGGCCCCATTTGCGTTTCCGATAGCTTGGCACCGTATCTGCCGGCTCATCCACTGTTTCCTCGGATCAGCGACAAGGCCATCACCGCAATATCCGCCGCACCTTGGGGAAGCGCGAGCATACTCCCGGTTTCACATGCCTATATCACATTGCTCGGCAGACAGGGACTGACAAGCGCGACGAAGTTCGCCATTCTCAATGCGAACTACCTCAAAGCCCGATTGGAAAAGGATTATGATATTCTGTATGCGGGCACAAATGGACGCGTCGCACATGAATTCATCCTCGATCTGCGTCCGTTCAAACATGCACATATAGAAGCCGAGGATGTGGCGAAACGGTTGATTGATTACGGTTTCCACGCGCCGACGGTTGCCTTCCCTGTGGCGGGGACGCTCATGATCGAACCTACGGAGAGCGAATCCAAAGAGGAACTGGATCGATTCGCCGACGCCTTGCTTGAAATACGTATTGAGATACAGGAAATCATCGACGGTAAAGCCGATGCCGATGACAATGTCTTGAAAAATGCCCCGCACACGGCCTTGGAAGCCACCGGCGACACTTGGACGCACCCGTATTCGCGCAATAAAGCTGTCTATCCGCTGCCCTGGGTCCGTGAGAGAAAATTCTGGCCGCCAACAGCACGCATCGACAACTCGTATGGAGACAGGCACATCATGTGCTCCTGCCCTCCGATTGAAGAGTATATGACTGAACAGAACTGATTGTACAGTTCATGAAATGCACAGGGGTCGTCTCGCTGGCGACCCCTTTCTATTGAAATGCGCTTCGATGCATCACTGCACCTCGGGGGCGTATCTCTCACAACGCTCGTTTCTTCAAAGGCGCAAACGCGTATTTGAGCTGACCAGGGTGATGCGAACAGTCTGCTAACGACCACATTCACAATGTGCTGTGTAGTATGCATAGCACTCGTGCATGCTACCTGATTCCACATGCCACCTGGGATCAGACCAATGCGAGCGTCGTATTCCGGACAAGAATGTCGCGGTCGATTGGATTTCTGCTTCACCATACGTAACATTGATACAGATGAAGCAGGGCAACACATTTCGAGTTCTATCTGGAGGTCACATGCGCTTGTCAATTCTCGTGTCGGTACTGCTACTGTTCTCGGCATGTGCGAGCAAGGACGCAGTACCCGGGTTCATCGATTTTCTTGAGATTCGCGGTCTCTCCCCAGACGATGCTCTCGCGCCCGTCTTTTCCGATATGGATGGCGTGAAACATAGACTTGGCGATCCTATCTTCAGCGGTCGCACGCTTGGAAGATTCCAGTTCAAGCAAATCAACCCCGAACGATTCGATTTGCTGCTCACGCTTACTGGTGTGGACGAAGTACGTTGGCAGCGTTTCGCTCGAAGCCGAACCGGTGACCAGGCAGCACTGCTGATCAACGGAAAAATCTACTCGATGTTCACGGTTGTCAGTCCCGGAATTCCCGAAGAAGGCAAGGCCTTCGTGCTTACCATACCTGAGATAACAAAACGACAGGAAGAGGCCGAGCGGCTTGATCAGTATTTCGAATCACGGAAATCCGCCAGAAAGGAAAAGTAAACAATGCGCCGTGCCGCGTTATGGGTACTCCTGGTTGCTATTCTCGCATATACTGGCGTGCATTTCTGGCCGGAAAAAGTCATCGATCGCGAAATCGGTATACTGTGTCCGGACGAACCTCTTCAGAGCAAACCGTCACGCGGAACGCCATGGCTGCACGGTGATTTCATGATCACTGCATTGGCCGATTATGATATAAGCGCGGTAGTACTTTCTCGCCGCAATTACGGCTCCGGGACCGAGTCCGCAATTTCACCCGTGGATATCGCACTCGGCTGGGGTCCCATGTCGGATGCATTCGTCATCGACAAGTTCAACATCACGCAGGGACACCGGTGGTACAAGTGGAAACCCAAGGGACTTATGCCGATGCCTCAACGCGATGTAGAGCGAAACAGCGCGAACGTTCACATCATTCCTGCTAACGACGACGTCACGTTAGCGCTCAGACGAGTATACAAAGGCAGCATCGTGCACATGCGAGGCCATTTGGTCAAGGTGACGAAGACGGATGGCTGGCGGTGGATTTCTTCCTTGACGAGGAATGATACAGGAGACGGCGCATGCGAAGTATTCTGGGTTGAAGATTTATCGGTCGAGAACTAATTTGTCTCTAATCTCTCACACGCACCCATCCATCACGATATTTGGTGTCACATGCTCATTTTCGGATTACTGCTTATTGCACTCGGCGGCGCACTGTTGTATGTGCGAAAAAGGACGGAGGCACGTCTGCTGGAAATCCTCTTCGTTAAAACAACATCTGTCTCGGATGCGCTTGAACTTCAACATTCCGTCGCCGAGGAGATTGGTCCCGGCGGCTTCGCCCAACAGATGGAGTTCAAGGGGGTCGTAGCATGCGATACTCCCCTGACATCGGAACTAGCGCAACAGCCTTGCGTCTATTACAGCATGAGCGTCGAGGAACGCTATGAGGAAGACTTCGACGAGCGCGACGCGCAGGGCAGTATTCGTAAACGGACCCGCACCGGCAGCACGATAGTCGCGAGCAATACGCGTCACACGAGATTTTTACTCGACGACGGAAGCGGATGCATACCAGTCGACCTCCATGGTGCGTCGATCGATGCGGTCAAAGCTCTCGAACGCTTCGAAGCATACAATGCTTCCGTCGGCACATTGCGTGCCGGTACCTTCACATTTCAGATTGCTACACCAACCCCCAAGCGCCGTGTCCTGGGTTACCACTACCGCGAATCGATTATTCCTGTGGGGCAACAACTCTATGCGCTCGGCGAGGTGCATGACGGGAGCGGCGAGGCCGTCCTTCGTTTTCCATCCGATCCGAAATCCCCGTTCATTGTATCTGTAAAATCGGAGGAAGAACTCGTCAGAAGTAAACGAAAAAGCAGCCGACATCTACTCATCGGTGCTGTTGTCTGCTTCATCATTGGCGCGCTGCTGCTGTTTCTTTGATAACTGGAAGTACCGGACAGAATCATCGGTTATGAGGACGCCGTTATTCTCCTCACCCGGGACGGTGCCTTGGAACAACGTCACTGCTTCACGGAGCGACTGTTCTTGCGAAACACGACTACCTTCGACGAGCATGGTCCGTGATGCTTCCAACTTCGGTGTTCTAGGGATACCCGCAACAATACGGAAAGTGCTTACAGTGTTTCGTAGGATTAAAGCAAAGGAGGAGTCCGGACATTTTCGACTCCCGTTTCACTATTCAGCAGAGTAGCACATTCCGAATCAACAGATCACATCTACTGTTTCTTACCGGGTTCGGCTACTCGGCACTCGTACGGAATCAGATGGAAGTTAGAAATCAGTGTCTTCGACATCGCCCTGTTGCCTCAAAAATATATCGTACCGAAGCTTCCTCAACAGCGTCTCAACTACCAGACGATTGCAGATAGGGTTCAGGTACACTACTTTGCATGTATGAGTGCATTCGATCAAAGCAGTATTCTCGCGAGTCCCCTCGGACACTGGCAGCACATTACACACGGCGAGGCCGAGAGGCGTGCACGGCGTATCAAACTTGTACTCAGCGACAACGACGGAGTGATGACTGATGCCGGCGTGTACTATGGTCCCGACGGCGAGCTTATCAAACGTTACAGCATACGCGATGGAATGGGAGTCGTACGGCTGAAGCAATTAGGCATTGAGACCGGAATCATCACGGGCGAAACTTCTCCTAATCTCAAGCGTCGTGCGGAGAAATTACAACTTACACACCTGCATCTCGGAGTGGAGGACAAGGTTGCAACCATTCATAACATCTGTCGCACCAACGCTTATGCATTCGAGGAGATCGCGTACATCGGTGACGATGTCAACGATATCTCGGCAATGTCGCTCGTCGGGAAGCATGGTCTGACAGCCGCCCCAAGCGATGCTATGCCTCAGCTACGAGCAATAGCGCATTATCTCTGCCTTTGGCAAGGTGGCAACGGCGCGTTCCGCGATTTTGCCGAAGCGCTGATCATTCTGCGTAACGGTTAATCAATGCGCTCCCACACTGACTAGCTCTTGAAGAAGTACTACGACATCCGTTGAAAACCTGGAGCGGATTGTCGTAGCGAGAAGTCAAGCATTCCGCCGCGTCCAAGGTCACCACTGACCGAAATACTTTGTACAACTCGATCTGAATATAAATACATCCGTTATGGGTGGTTATAGGCAATGGGACAAGCAGCTCTACGATATTTCCGCACCCCGAATCGATATACCTAGTCGCACATCCGTTCTTGCGAAACTAGGGAAACGTCTGATCAAGCCTGTCAACCCTCGCCTTCTCAATGCGGAGTTTCATTACTCGAAACATCGTCTGCTAATCGAGGGATTTCATTGTCGCGGCGAGTTGAGGGAGTATCTTCAGAAACCCAATAAGCACAGCGGCGTCAATCGATTTGTTCGCGCATTGCGGCATCATACTTGAACTCAACGTGTGCTGGTAGGGCGCGAAACAGTGGAATCGTCGGATGCAGATAGCGACGAAGGCTGCGGCAAGATGCCAGGTGCATGAGAGATCCCTGCACGTCGATATGTGAGTCTGCTCCGCTTATGATTCTCTCAGTCTACGGCTTCGCGTCGTTGAAGCGGAACGCATGGGCATGCTAACAGGAGAGCAAGAAGAACAGCTTGCTGTCTTGGAAAACAGGGAATGATAACTGTCGTCATACGTGAAAAGCAATCGTCGTCAATCAGATGGTCCGACACTGATGCGAGGACCCGGAACATTGCAGAGGTATTTCACTGGACTGTCTCAAAGCGTTTCCGCAGTTCAATCTCTTGAAGTGACAGTCGAAGTAACGAAGCCGGACACGCCGAACAATGGTTGACACCTCAGCTTGACTATCCCAATATTCCGCCTCGACAATGTAATTCATAAACGCTATTGGCTGTTTGTTGCACAATCAAAATGGAAACACTACCGGAATCAACAATACGCTGATTATCAGAACGATGACGGACAGAGGCAGACCGTTTTTCACGTAGTCGCTGAATCGATAGCCGCCGGGAGTCATGACAAGAACATTCGCGGGATGCGAGACCGGTGTCATGAAGCTTGCAGCCGCAGCGTAAGCGATGCTCATCACCAACGGGTATGGGGACACCCCCATACCCACCGCTGCCGCAATGGCAATAGGAGTCATCACAACAGCGTTCACTGCGCTGGGAATGAACTGGTTGATCAAGAGCGTCAACGTCATGATGCCGGCGAGAATGGCCGTCGGACCGTACGGTCCTACGAGTTGAACTACCGCGTCTGCTATCAGTGCGGCTGCACCGGTCTGCTGCATAGCCAACCCCATAGGCAGCATGGCAGCAATGAGAAATACCGCCTTCCATTCAATTGAAGCATACGCTTGTTCAATGGTCAAACAGCCTGTAAGCACCATGAGCGAAGCACCGGCGATAGCTGACACGTAGATCGGCAACCAGCCGAGCAGCACCGCTACCACGACGAAGAGCATGATCAATGCCGAAATGGGTGCCTTTTTCACAAGTGGTTTTTCCTGCACATCGAGCATAAGTACAACGAAATCCCTTTCACGCGCCAGAAGCTCGAATTTCTCCCTTGCACCGTAACACAAAATCGCGTCCCCATATTCTAGTGCAACATCTCCGACACGCGTTCTGAACGATCTATTCCCTCGCCAGATGGCGAGAACGGAGACTCCGTATTTCTCGCGAAAACCAAGCTGCCGCAGAGTTTTTCCCGCCAGTGTACTATAAGGCGAGAGCAGTACCTCCACGATGGAGAGACCCCCGGTTTCGAGTTCTCCGAGATCAACTTGCGGATCCCGGTCGATAATGAGGGTTTGATGGCCTCGGAGCACTTCGAGGTCGATGGGGCGTCCACCAACGAGCAGAACATCGTTCTCCTCAAGTTTTTCGCTCGACTCGGGCATAAGTATTGCCGTAGCGTCGCGCATAATGGCATGCACAGAAATCCCGTAGCCCGTTGCGAAATTCATTTCCTTGTAGCTTTTTCCCGCAAGTGGTGATCCCGCAGGGATACGGACAAAAAGCAGGCGTTCATCGAGTTCGTATTCTTCTGTATCTTCCGCCCGAAGGCGACGAAATCCCGCGTGGCTCTCGAGTATATCCAATCGCTCCACGGGGCCCTGAAGTAGTACGCGATCACCGGGTTCGAACACGATGTCACGCAAATTCGTACGGCGTTTCACCTCGTTGCGGATGACAGCCAGAACACTCACACCAAGGCTTTTCCTTGCATCAATGCCAACCACTGTCTTGCCGTTGAACATAGACTGCTCCGTGATCTCCAGCTCGACAAGACCGACATCGTTCGAAATCAAGCACGAAGCGTTCGGAGCAGATTCGTCAAGTACGATGATCGGACTACCGGAAAGTTCATCGATAACATCGAGCCTCCCCAGTATCAGCAGGCGATCTCCAGCATGAAGTTCGAGATCGGGATCGGGGACATGAGTATCTCCACTGCCGCGTGTGACATTGAGAACATTCAAACCGAGTGCTAATCCAAATCGACTTTCAGCCAGTGTCTTTCCGACCAGTGTACTGTTCTCGGGAATTTCGATCATGGCAAGACGCTCATCAAGCTCGTAGTGCTTCCTGAAATCACTGTCTGCATCCATGTGATCAGTGGAAAAAGCAGTCGGCGCTTTGCGCTGTGGCAGCAGACGATGACCGATGGTCAGCATATAGCCGATGGACACGAGTAGAATTACAACACCGATGGGAGTAAAATCGAAAAGCCCGAGAGGGCGCATACCTGCTTCGCGCAGAAAGTCGCTGACCACGAGATTCGAAGAGGTGCCGATCAGAATCAGCATTCCACCGAAAAGGGAGCCGTATGCCATAGGTAAAAGCAGACGAGACGCCGCCCGACCCGTGCGACGCGCAATGTCTTGGGTAACCGGCAGAAACATTGCCGCCACGCCGATGTTATTGATAATACCCGAGAGCACAGCGGTACTGCTCATAAGAACGGCGAGAAGACGTTTTTCACCGCTGCCGGCCATTTGTAGCACTTTCTCACCCAACATCGCAGCCACTCCGCTACGTTCAAGCCCGGCGGAGAGAATGAACACCGCCCAAATCGTGACCACAGCGGGGTTCGCGAAACCGGAGATGCTTTCTTCAGGAGTCACGAGTCCGACTATGACGAGTATCACCAGAACAAATAGCGCGACAAGATCCGCACGCAGTATTTCAGTGACAAAGAACACTACAGCGAGAAGAAGTATGCCGAGCGTGAGTACGATTTCCATGCTCATCGATGTTCAATCCCCTGCTTGAATAGTACTATATGGAACAAGCACTACTGTGCCTCACGATTTCAAGTTATTAATATAGTGCAGGAATGGCTGTGTAGGAATGCCACATTCCGTCACCGCATCCGTCGGCTCGGCGGTGGAAGAACTGCTATACTCTACGGGCAAACCTGTTGACTGGATAATCCTCATACGTCACCCTTGCATCGCACCGGCGATAGCTGTTCCGTCGTGTTGTGGCACACTGTGAAAAAGGTCGATCACCAACTGCCTGTTTTCCTTGCGCACGCTCGTCCTCGCTCGACTTTCGCGAACTCACAGCGAAATATCGCAATTTCTCATACGTGGTTCAGCGCTATCCAGGACGCTTGCCTAGCGAACGTAGAGGAAATGCGAGGAAGGTTGAAGAAGTCGCCCGACAACTGCAGCTTCGGGACAGCCGGCTACCCGCAGATCCGCTACGCAAGCGCTTGCCGCTTCTTTCGTGACACTGAAAAGCAGTCCTCCTGATGTTTGCGGATCGTGACAGAGCATCTTGTTCTCGTACGTAATCTCAGATGAGAACACCACTTCTTTCTCGATAGATGTCTGATTGCGGAACGCAGCTCCCGGGACACAGCCCTTGTCGAGCAATGCCATCACGCCGGGAAGTACCGGAAGCGCGTTGCAGTCAATCTCCACTGTGACAGCGCTGGCACGGGCCATGTGCAGCGCGTGTCCGAGTAAACCGAAGCCGGTGATGTCGGTGGCGCAACGCACACCGTACTCGCGTGCCACACGGGATGCTGCGTTGTTGAGCTGCTTCATGCAATCGAGAGCGGTACGGTAATCCGCATTCGAGGCTTCGCCCAATCTCTGTCCGGCAACCATTACCCCCGTACCAAGCGGTTTCGTCAGAATAAGCGCCTCTCCGGGACAACCGAGAGCATTGGTCATCACTTCATCGGGATGCACAAGGCCGGTGACCGCCAGTCCGTATTTCGGTGGATAGTCGGCCAATGTGTGACCGCCCACGGTCAAGCATTCCGCCTCCCCGACCTTGTCCTGCCCACCGGCTAACATAGCATGCAGCACTTCGTATGGAATACCTTCGGCGGGGAACATGACCAGATTCATGGCGAGCAGCGCCCGCCCGCCCATGGCGAAGACATCGCTCAAAGCATTTGCTGCAGCGATCTGGCCGAATTCATATGCGTCGGAGCAGATTGGCGGAAAGAAGTCTGTTGTTACAATCAATGCCTGATCGTCTGAAATCCTGAAAACACCGGCATCATCGCATGTGTCCACGCCGACGAGAAGCCTGGGGTCCGCACCGGGAACGAGCCCGCGCAGCGCTTCGGCTAAAATATCCGCCGGCAACTTGGCTGAACAACCGCCGTATTCAACTGTGGAAAGCAAATCAAACTGCACGCGGGGTGGACGTGCGACGTGCCGATCAAAGCTGATGCCTTCCTTGACCAGCAGACGCCCCACCGCTTCGGCGCTACCATCGGCAACACTCAGGCACATGCCACATTCGGATGAAATGTCACGGGGAGTGGCACGCACCTGAATTGCCAAAGCATGTTCCCTGCACACGGCTTCGGCACGTATCACGCCACGAGTATTCTGAAAAAGGAACAGCACATTCATTGTCGGCACACCTCGCTCAACGCACGAAACACGAAATCAAAATCCGAACGCTCGTGAAATACTGATGGCGAGAAACGAAGCGTACCGGCTGGGAATGTTCCCAACGTCCGATGCGCAAGCGGGGCACAGTGCAACCCGACTCTGACAGCAATACCGTGACCATGCCAGAGAGCATCGCCGATCTCTGATACCGAAAGCGTATCATGACTCACCGATACCACCTTGCCCTGCTTCGTGGAATCCATCGCCGCGAGTATGCGTATCCCGGGTATACTTCTCAACATGCCGATGAATTCCAGCCAGTCAGCATTGCTGTGGGCACAACCCGGCACGTGCTCTATCGCGGCAGCCAGCCCTATTAATCCTGCGATATTCGGTGTGCCGGCCTCGAAACGGTCTGGTGGAAACTCCGGCATGGCAAACTCCTTGGATCGACTCCCTGTGCCTCCGTATATCAAAGGAGTACATTGTTCCGGATCTCGTAAGAACAATCCACCGACACCGGTTGGGCCCAACAGGCTTTTATGTCCGGTCCAGGCCAAGGCGTCAAGCTTCCATTCGTCAGCACGAACGGACACCGCGCCAAGAGACTGACTGGCATCTATTAGTAGTACTGCATCCGGTATTCTTTTGTGTATTTCGCACAATGGCTGGATGACGCCATTGACGTTGCTCACGTGATTGACGACCAGCAGCTTCGGGTGCTGCGCAGCCACTTCGCCGAGTCGCTCGACGTGAATCGAACCGTCCGCGTGCGAAGGCAGTATGCGCAAATCGACTCCGCGATGCTGTGCGAGTGCATGCAGCGGACGCATTGTCGCGTTATGTTCCAGTGCGCTCGTATACACGGTTTCGCCGCCTTGCAAATAGCCGAACAGCGCCAGGTTGAGTCCGATGGTCGCATTGTGCGTGAACAGGACATTGGCATTCAGCGTTGTGCCGAGCATTCCCGCCATTCGGTCCCGAAGACTCTCGATCATACGCGAAACTTCCAACGAAGGACCGTGACTGCTTCGTCCATACGTACCTCCTATCTCGCTGAAATATCGCGTCATCTCCCTTCCAACCTCCGGTGGTTTAGGGAAAGACGTGGCCGCATTGTCAAAGTATGCCCTTGGATTCGTCATCATCAGGGATACACGACTTTTCCGGCTGCGGCAAGTTGTTCGAGTATGTCGAACATGTTGGAAATACTCCCGACCCGCAACTGCTCCTTCAACTGATAGTAATCCAAACACGTCCCGCACACCAGCATTTTCACACCACTCCCGGCAAGTCGTTGTAAACTTTCAAGCGCCGGCGATCCCTCAACCGCGAGATGCACACCGGCGTTGTAGAACACCAGCATGTCCGGACACGGTGATGTTTCCGCTAAGGCATTGATACAAGCCTGCATGAGAATGTTTCCCAATTCCTCGGACCCGCGTCCCATGCCATTGCTTGAAAAAACAATGATATACGGTCCGGAAGCCTGTGTTCCGGCATCGCTGCAACGAAGTTCCGTATCGGGACGACTCTGTGCGTGTTGCTGTTTTTCAACGAGCAACGATATCTCGCCGTCAGATATCGTTGTTTGAGGCACAGCACCATTGTCCGTAAGGAAGCGTTCGACATT
>Ga0114946_10000316_pt1 | contig 31174 bp, 29 predicted proteins | sample WalLakDeSediment_FD_88676 | JGI IMG/M metagenome (GOLD analysis project Ga0114946, IMG submission 88676) | Lake sediment microbial communities from Walker lake, Nevada to study Microbial Dark Matter (Phase II) - Walker Lake 11/02/13 Deep Sediment | ecosystem: Environmental > Aquatic >... | reverse complement strand
AGGTTCAGGTGCGTGCTCTGCAGGTTCGACCAGCCGTGGCCCTTGCAGTCGAAGATGCGATCGTAGGCCGCGTAGATCTCGCCGCCGCCGTGGGCCCAGATCCGGGCGTCCTCCAGGGGGTTCATCAGCGGATGCGCACCCGCGCCGAGCAGCATCGCGTCGTGCCTCGCCAGCAGCCGGTTGGCCTCCAGCACGTCCACGTGGAACGCCGCGTCGAGTCCGGCGATGGCGGGCGCGGGCCCGTTGGTCTTCAGCTCGACCAGGTGTGCGGCGATCTCGTTCGACCAGGCGATCGGGCCGCGCTCCACGTCCTCGACCCAGTCGTTGCCGCCGCTCGCGTCGCGCAGCAGCACGTCGGCGATGGGCCGCACTGCCAGCGACGTGCGGTCCACGATCATGTATTCCATCTCGATGCCGAAGACATCGAACAGCCCCCAGGGCTGCGCCTCCGTCATTTGCGTTCGCCTTCGCGCCGCGCCTCGACGCGGCAGCGCAACGCCGCGATGATGGTGTCGTAGAGGGCCGCGCCGAGCACCTTGTCCTCCACGCCCGCCTCGATGCTCGGGTTGTCGTTGATCTCGATGACCATCGGCTTGCCGTCGATTTCCTTGAGATCCACGCCGTACAGGCCGTCACCCATCAGCCGGGCCGCTTTGACCGCGGTCTGCACGATCGCGGGCGGCGCATCCGCCACGGCGAGGGCCTCGTACTGGCCCCACACGTCGCGCCGCCGCCGGCTGGCCCAGTTGTAGATCTGCCAGTGGCCGCGCGCCATGAAATACTTGCAGACGAACAGCGGCTTGCCCTCGAGGACGCCCACGCGCCAGTCGAAATCCGTGGGCGCGTACTCCTGGCCGATCACCAGGTCGGAGGCCTCCAGCATCTTGTCGGTAAGCTCGAGGTACTCGGCCTTGGTGTTCGCCTTGGCGACGCCTTGGGAGAACGACGAGTCCGGCACCTTCAATACGCAGGGCAGGCCCAGGCGCGCCAGCGCCTGGCGACGCTGGCCCCGCTGGATGATCTCGGTGCGCGGGATCGGGATCCTCGCGCTTTTCAGGACCTCCGCAAGGTAGACCTTGTTGGCGCAGCGCAGGATCGAATCCGGGTCGTCGATGACCGCGAGTCCCTCGGCTTGCGCGCGGCGCGAGAATCGATAGGTATGGTGATTGACCGCGGTGGTCTCGCGAATGAACAGTGCGTCGAACTCGGCGAGTCGCGGATAGTCGTCGCGGCCGATGAACTCCACGCTGAAGCCCTGGCGCCGCGCGGCCTGCATGAAGCGGTTCAGGGCCTGCTTGTCAGATGGTGCCTCGCGCTCCTCCGGGTTGACCAGGATGGCGAGATCGAAACGCGAGCGGTCGCTGCGCTCGGGCTGATAGCGCTTGCGGCTGAAATAGTGCCGCGCGGCATCGTGCATGAATGCCATATGCGATTCCGGGATTTCGTCCATCGGCAGCGCACGAATGCCGCGCAGGCTCCACTTCTGTCCGCGACCGAACTTGGCGCGCAGGAATGGCACCGGGAACAGGCGAAACAGCGCCCGGGCGAGCGCCTGGTGCTGGGCCGCCACGTTTTCGCCGAAGTAAATCGACAGTACGAAATTGTCGGACTTCAGCCGGCCCAGGCTTTTCTGGATGAGCTCTTCCACGTCGGTCGGTATGAAGCGTACGAAGCCCGGAGCATTGAGGTCCTGGATGGTCCGAACATCCGGCATGACACGATGACCGCGCGCCTCCGCCAGGAGCGAAACGTAGTAGCCCCGGGTCTGGTAGCCATATGAGCGCGCCAGGTTGAACACCCGGATACCGCGTCCCGGCCAGGGCTCGGCGGGGCCGAGGTACTCGCTGACCGATACCACCTCACCGTCATGGCTGTCCAAGGTCCATGCCCCGGGGTCGTCCACGACAATCAGGCGCCGCATGGCAGTTCTCCGTCCGAAATCATGAGCAGGTTGGCATCGTAGGTCATGACGCCGAGCAGGATGGCGCGGATGAGGCGGTCCACCTCGACATCGTAGTAGTGGCTGTCGTCGGCCAGCGGGTTGCCGATGAACGGATCGGCGACCCGCACTTTCCGGCCCTCGCGGCCGCACAGGACGACGAAGTGGCCGGTGGGTTCGCCGCGCAGGTCATCGTATACGGCGCGGTTGTGGCGGTTGGTGTATTCGCGGCGGCTGTCGTAGAGATAGGTCGCCGAGAGTCCGGTCAGGACCGGCAGTCCTGCCTCGAAGGGCACGTCGAGCAGTTCGGGCGTCAGGTCGTCGAAAGCGATCTCGCCGCCGAGCTCGAGAAAGCGGATGTAGGCGCGGCTCGCGGCCTCGAATTTCTTGCCGTGCTTGAAGCCGAGCTGGGCCTCCAGTTTGCCGGCCAGCTCGGCCGGTGTCGCGCCGCGCCAGGAGGGGTCGAAGATCTTCAGGTGGTAGCTGTACAGCCGTGCCTTGAGGCCGAGCTTGAGCGCATGGCTGCCCAGGTAGACGGCGAGCGTGCCGCCGTCATGCAGTCCGCGCACTTCGGAGATGATCTGCGCGAGGTCCATGCGCTGGCCGAGATGGCGGTAGACGGCCTGCAGGCAGGTGGGCCCGCAGGTGACGTCGTCGGGCTGCGGCTGGATGCGGATATCGAGGAAAGGGCTCGGGCTCAAGCGGGTCCTGTGCGGTTTCATGGTGTGCCAATCTCGCGCCTTTTGCGGTTAACGGTCAATGGCCTCCTGCATGCTGGCGGTGAGGTTGACCGAGCAGGCAGAATCCATATATGAACCCGGCGACATCCAGGCTGGCCGAGCGCTGGCCGCAGCTCGCGCCCCCGGCGCTCGGCGTGGTGCTGTTGATGCTGTTCCTGGTGGCGGGCCGGCCGCCAAGCGACTCCTATGGCTGGCGCATGCTCTTCGAGATCGGACATGTGCCGCTGTTCGGCGTCACTGCGCTGCTAATGCTCCGGATCGTTCGCATTTTGCGTAGCGGCGCCGGGCTCGAACGCGCCGATTTCCTGGTTGCGTTGCTCGCGACGGCGGTACTGAGCCTCGTCGCGGAAGCCGCGCAACTGCTTCAGCCCGGACGCCACGCCAACGTGGGCGACGCGGTGAGCAATCTCACCGGGGCATTATGCTTCATCGCCATCGCGGCCGCCCTGAGGCCGAAGTTCTGGCGGGGCCTTGGGCCGGAGGGACCGGTCGCAGCCCGCCTCGTGCTGATCGGGGCGGTGCTTGCCCTTGGCCTGGCCGTCATGCCGCTTGCCAACGTGGCGTGGAGCTATGCCAAGCGCGCGGGAGCTTTTCCGGTGCTGGCGGATCTGACCGAGCGGTGGCAGCGACCGTTCCTGAACGTGGGACGATCCGAGCTGGCGCGCGTTCCGGCGCCGCCGGGCTGGACCGGGAAAGCCGGCCAGCACGTCGCCCGGTTGACGTTTCTCGACGCCCCCTGGCCGGGCTTCACTGTCCGCGAACCTTACCCCGACTGGTCGAACCACGAGGCGCTTAGATTCCAGGTGTGGTCGGAGCTCGAAACCCCGGTTGAGGTCGTCCTGCGAGTGGACGACAAGCACCGGCAGCGGCCGCACCGTGACCGCTTCAACGGCAGCTTCATCGTTACTCCCGGACTCAATGACTTCACGGTGCCGCTCTCGACCATTGCCCAGGGGCCGCGGGACCGGACACTGGACCTCGGCGATATCAGCCAGTTCGTCTTGCTGAGCCGCCGCCCTGACGAGCCCTTCGAACTGTATTTCAGCCAGTTCTGGCTCGAGGGAGAAAGCGGGAGGATTGCCGACGTGCCTTGACCGGATTAGGGTAGGCCGCAGTCGCAGGAACGCGACGCTGACAGAGGTTCGTCGTTGAGCGCTGAAGATCCAGCCGAAGTACCTGATCGAGTGCCGGTGCAGGGTACCCGCAAGGGCCCTGGGGCTCGGCTCGTCGTGCTCTACGGGGCCATGGTGCTGTTCCTGCTCGCGGTATTCGGCCTGGAGAAACCGCGTGGCTTGCTCGAGCTGACGCTGCATGACCTGCGCGAGGTGTTTTTTTTCGGGTTCGCCGGGCTCGTCATCCTCGAGCTGACGGCCCTGATCGGCAGGCGCTGGATCCGCAAGCGCTCGCTCTACTACGCGGTGGCATTCGTCGCTGTTATCGCCCTGGTGTCCGGCTACGAGATCATCGTGGAGCCTGACCCGGAGGCGCCCTTGCGCGGCATCCGCAGTTTCGTGGGCGCGCTGGGTTTTCTCGCCTTGAGCGCAGCCTTGGATCGTGGCCTCAAGCGTGAGCACGCCTGGCTGCGCGGGTGGCCGCGGCGCTCGATCGGCGTCGTGGCGACGCTGATGATCGTCGCTGTACTCGAGGCCTTGATCCCCGTGCTGGTGTCCTACGCCGGGCGGGCGGGCGCATTCCCTGTGGTCGGTGACCTTGCCAGCGGCTGGCAGGAGCCGTTCATCGAGGTGGACGGCGCGGAGTTGTTCGTCGGCAAGGGCCCCGAGGAGTGGTCGCGACGGGCGGGACGACGTGTCGCCCTGCTGCTGCTCGACGGCTCCCCCGGCGGCGGCGTGACCATCCATGAGCCGTTCAAGGACTGGAGCGGCTTCTCGATGCTTACGCTCAATGTCTTTTCGACGGCGCCGCGGCCGGTGCGCATGGTGTTGCGGCTCGAGGATCGAACTCGTGAGCCGCCGGCTGAGGAGCGCGTCGACTATGTTCTGCGGGTCGTTCCCGGAGCGAACGATTTTTATATTCCCCTGGAGGCGCTTGCTACCACGCCCTCGGGCAGGAAAATCAACCTGTCCTCCATCCGCCGCTTCGGTATTTATCTCGGCGAGCCGGCCGAGCCGTTGCGCCTCTATTTCCACCGCATTCGTGTTTCCGAAACATGAATTACCGGCACGCTTACCATGCCGGAAACTTCGCCGATGTACTGAAACACGCCGTGACGGTCGCCGTGTTGTCACGCATGCAGTCGCGCCCCAAGCCACTCTGCTATGTAGAAAGTCACGCCGGCGCGGGCCTGTATCGCCTCGATGCACCCGAGGCGCTGGGCTCGAAGGAGGCAGACACCGGAATCCTGCGGCTTTCCGGTGTGGAGCCCCGGAGCGGCGCGCTGGCTGCGTATCTCCGCGTTGTGGCCGCGCTGCCTGAGAACCAGGAGGGGCTGCAGGCGTATCCGGGCTCACCCCTGATCGCCGCCGGACTGCTTGGCGAAGAGGATCACATGATGCTGGTCGAGGTCGTGCCTGCCGAGGCCGCCGCGCTGCGTCGCCTGTTCCGATATGACCCGCGCGTGGCGGTGCACTGCCGCGATGGCTGGGAAGCGATCGGCGCGTTATTGCCGCCGACGCCGCGTCGCGGCTTGCTGCTGGTGGATCCGCCCTACGAGGCGCAGGATGATTTGCGCCAGGTGGTCACGGGCCTCGCCCTGGCAAGGCGTCGTTGGCCGGTCGGGGTATTGGCCGCATGGTATCCCATCAAGGATCGCCGCGCGCTGCGTCTTTTTTACCGCGAACTCGGCAGTGCCGGACTCGGCGGCGTGTTGCGGGTGGAACTCTCGGTGCGCCCCGATGATAATTCCGCCGGCCTCAACGGCAGCGGCCTGGTGATTGCCGCCCCGCCCTGGGGCCTGGAACAGGACCTGCGCCTGCTGCTCGATGAGTTGGCCGGACCGCTGCAACAGGCAGGCGCCCCGCGGCCGCTGGTCGACTGGCTTGCCCCGCCCGATTCCGCCTGATTCGCTTGCGTCCGTAGCGGACATAATCTCGTGACCGAGAACTCCATCACATTGAGGGTCGCAGGCCGCTGCTAGTCTGTTGGCGACGGAGGGTGGATGCATGACGGACTTCAAGCCAATCAACGAGAGCTACTGGGTCGAACCGGGCCGCCTGCTGGCCGGCGAGCATCCAGGGCATTGGGACGAGGGTATCGTGCGGCGCAGGTTGAGCGGCTTACTGGATGCAGGCATCCGGCTGTTCGTCGACCTGAGCAGCAGCGCCGACGCGGTGGTCGCCTACAAGGCGGTCCTGGAAAAGATCTGCCGCAATCGAGGTATCTACGCCAGTTATCTGTCCGTGCCGCTGCGCGAGAATGCCGTGCCCGACCACGTCGAGGACGTGGTATTCGTGCTCAGCGCGATCCAGTCTGAACTCGAGTCCGGAGGCCGCGCCTTCGTGCATTGCAGCGATGGCGTGGGTCGGACCGGCATGGTGATGGGCTGCTGGCTGGTGGAGCGCGGCTTCGACCCGGAAGACGCGCTCGATGAGCTCGCTCGCCGCTTCGCAGCCATGAACAAGGCAAGGGCGTATCGCTGCACACCCTCCAACGCACGGCAGACCGAGTGGGTGGAGCATTGGGAACCGCACCTCGGCCTGGAGCACGAGCGCAGCCACGCCTGCTGAGCCTAGCTGCGGGCGGCGCTGTCGATCTCCGGCACCGGACTGCCCTCCGGCACGGATTCGATCGTGATGCCGCGGAAGCCCAGCAGCGCTGCGACGAGCGGATTCACGAGATTCAGGAAGCACCACGGCAGGTAGGCCAGCGTGGCGACGCCCAGCGTGGCCGCCATGTAGGCGCCGCAGGTATTCCACGGGATCAGCGGCGAAGTCAGCGTGCCTGCATCCTCGATGGTCCTCGACAGGTTGCGGGCCTTCAGCCGGCGGCGCCGGAACTCCGCGCGGAACATCCTGCCGGGCAGCACGATCGCGATGTACTGGTCGCCGGTGACGATGTTCGTGCCGATCGAAGTGCAGATGACGGCCGTGATCAATGCGCCGGTGCTGCGAGCGGACCGGATCACGCCTTGAATGATCCGTTGCAACATGCCGGCATGCTCCAGCACGGCCCCCAGCGATAGCGCCGCCACGACCAGCCACACCGTGGTCAACACGCTGCTCATCCCGCCGCGGGACAGCAGGCCGTCGACAACTTCGTTGCCCGTCTGCGAAACGTAGCCATCGAACAGGCTGATCCACGCGCCCTTCAGCAGCGCCAGGCCGACCCCGATCTCGGCCGCATCGCCGTAGGCTGCGACCAGTTCGGGCTGCAACACGACGGCCACTACGGCACCGAGCAGTGCCCCGCACAATATGACCGGCAAGGCGTGATAGCGGACCAGGGCGAGGCCGAGGACCGCCGCCAACGGCAGGAAGGTCAACAGGCCGAGATTGAAATGCGCCGCCAGGACCTGCGGCACCTCGCCGAGCGACACGTCCCCCGTCGGGCCGGGACCAAAGAACCCCACCATGGTGAAGCCCGCCAGTGCGATCAGGAACGAAGGTCCGGTCGTGTAGGTCATGTGCCGGATGTGCGTGAACAGCTCGGTGCCGGCCACTGCGGGGGCGAGGTTGGTCGTGTCCGAGAGCGGCGACATCTTGTCGCCGAAATAGGCGCCTGAAATGACCGCACCCGCGGTCACCTCGGGTGACAGTCCCAGGCCCTGTGCGATGCCGATCAAGCCGATGCCGATCGTGCCCGCGGTCGTCCAGCTCGAGCCGATCGACAGCGACACGAGCGCGCAGATCAGGCAGGCCGTCGGATAGAAGATCGACGGCGAAAGCAGCTGCACGCCGTAGTAGATCATTGCAGGAACCGTACCCGACATGCCCCAGGTGCCGATCAGCGCGCCGATGGCAAACAGGATCAGGATCGCGCCCATGGCGGTGGAAATGCCGTTGACGATGGCCGCCAGGATGTCCGGCCAGCGCTCGCCGTTGTAAATGGCGATGAGCGCCGCGACGGCCGCTGCCAGGGTCAGCGCAATCTGGTTCGCGCCCTGCGAGGAATCCGCGCCGAACAGCCAGATCGACAGCGACAGCAAAGCGACGAGCAGGACGATGGGCGCCAGCGATTGCAGCATGCTCGGCAGGCGAATTGTTGCGCCGTGTTCTTCGTCGTCGCTCAATACCCGGCTCCGGCTCGCGTCGAGGCGAGCCCGCAGTATACGAGCGGGCGCAAGTCACGCAATACGCGGGGTCAGATCCGTGCGAGCAGGTAATTGCGCATCTCGACGCGCGCCTTGAGCCGCTGGCAGAGCAGGAAGCTGCCGCCGAGCTTGCGATGCAGGACTGCGGTCGCCGCGGGAGGATTCTTGTATTCCCGGGAACGAAACACGATGTTGAGTCCCGCGGCCGCGGCGCGCGACGGCAGGTTGGATGCGCCGAAGTCGTAGGCGCCGTCGGTCGTGAGTGGCTCGCAGACCATCATGATCAGGTCGATGACGAGTTCACGATGCCGTTCCGAGTCGGCCTCGCGCAGGTAGCCGATGTCCGCGGCGCACTGGCCGACGGCTTGCCGGTCGTGCGCAAGGATGGCGCACGTGATGCGGCGGTAGCGATCCACGAACTCCTGCGAGAAATCGACCGCGGCCCCAAGATCCAGCAGAGCGATGCGTCCGTCGTCGTGGCGGTACAGGTAGTTGGCGAAGTTCGGGTCGGTCTGCATGAAGCGAAACTCGTAGAGTTCCCGGAAAGTGAGGTCCTGGATGGCCACGGCGATACCGTCGCGGACCTCCTGGGACACGTCCTCCCGCAGCAGCTTGTCGAGTGGCTCGCCGTCGATCCAGTCCATTGCGAGGATGCGCTGCGTGCTGAAATCCCGGTGCACGCGCGGCACGACGAATCTTTCGTCGTCGGCCAGCATCTCGTGGTAGCGCTCGAGGTTGGCCGCCTCCGTAAGGTAGTCGGCCTCCTGGCGGAGCTGTCGCTTGGCCTCGTCGATGATGTCCGTAACGTCCAGTTCACGCGGCAGCAGGCGCGCCATGTTGAGGAACATGGCGAGGTTGTCCACGTCGCTGTCGATACTCTTGGCGACGCCGGGGTACTGGATCTTCAGCGCCATCGCGCGGCCGTCGCTGGCGACCACGCGGTGTACCTGGCCGATGGACGCGGACGCGGCCGGCTCGTATTCGAAAGTCGTGAAGCGCCGCTCCCAGCCCTTGCCGTACTCGCGGCCCATGAGCCGCTTGACCTGTGTCTGCGGCATGATGTCCGCTGCGGAACGCAGCACCGCCAGCGCCTCGGCGAATTCCGGCGGCAGCACGTGGCTGCTTTCCATGGACAGCAGCTGGCCGAGCTTCATCGCCGCGCCCCGCATGTGGGCCAGCCGCTTCGCAAGACGCGTGGCGTTGGCGCCCGACAGCAAGGCCGAAGTCGCCTTGCCGGTGGCCTTGCCGGTGGCGCGTCGCAAGCTTTCGGCGAGCCCGCCGAACGCCATGCCGCCGGCCGTCAGGCCCATGCGGAACAGGCGCCCGGTCCGGGTGACGGGGACGCGCGATTGGCGTCGTCCCGGGGGGGGCTTGGGCTTGTCATTCACGCCCGCCAGCGTAGCACGGCAGTAAGCGCCGCCGGGCTCCGGCAGTGGTCAGACTCCGGCGCGGGAGGCATGCAGCTCGACCGTGTCACCGTCGGCGACGCGGTGGTCCGCGCCGACCTGCTGGCCGTCGAAGGCGCTGCTGCCCCAGAGGCGCGCGTACTGGAAGCTTCCCGCGATGTCCTTGTGGACCAGCCGCGCGACATCCAGCACGGTGTCTCCGCGCCGCACGGCGAAGGGCTTGTCGCGCTCGGGCTCCTTGCCTGGCGCCTTGGTATAGACCCGCACGACCGCCAGGGCCTTGAACAGCCAGGGCGCGAGTTCACCGAGACCAGCCCCCGTCTCCGCGGAGACGCGCAACGCCGGAAAGTCGATGCCGAGCAACTCCTCGAGCACGGCGACTTCTTCGGGACCCGGCGCCAGGTCGCTCTTGTTGGCCAGCAGCAGGGTCGGCAGGCGGACGCGGAACGGATCGTCGATATCCCCGCCGGGCGCCTCGACGCGGCGCGGATCCGAAGCTTCGCCCGGCAGTCCGGGCCAGCGGGGCACCAGGCTGATTTTCCTGGCGTCCAGGGTCGCGAGGATGAACTCGACCTGCTCGACACAGGCGGGATCCGACACATCGATCACGAGCAGCACCGCGTCGCTGGTCTGCAGCGTCGAAGCGATCCATGGCGGGCTGTGGTCCGCCGACATGGAGGGCAGGTCGAGCAACTGGAACGCGATGTCCTCGTACCCGAGCATACCCGGCTCCGGGAACTGGGTGATGAACGGCCCCGGGCCGGACTGGGCGCGCGAGCCGGTGAGGCGCAGGTGCAGCGCCGACTTGCCCGAGTTCGGCGGGCCCAGCAGCACTATCTGCGCCGCGCCCTCCGGTCGCAGGGTCAGCGCGGGGCCGCTGCGCCTGCCGCCCTTCTTCGGACCGGCGAGCTCCTCGGTCAGGTCCTTGATGCGGCTCTTGATGTCGGCCTGCAGGTGCTCCGTGCCCTTGTGCTTGGGGATGGTGGACAGCATCTGCCGCAGGCAGTCCAGCCGCTCTTTCGGCTCGCGCGCCTTGCGATAGGCCTCTTCCGCCTTCTTGTATTCCGGCGAGACGTTGGTGGGCATCGCGCCGCCTCAGGGCTCGTGCGCGGGCCAGGCGGAGGCATCCACGACGTCGCGATAGGCGTGCCAGGTCGCGTGGCCCAGCAACGGAAACAGCACGACCAGCCCGACGAAGGCGGTGGCAAACCCGATCCCGGTGAGCACGACGATCAACGCCAGCCAGACGAGCATGGTCGTCTTGTTGCGCAGGGTCGCGTTGACGCTGGTGACCACCGCCGTGACCGTGTCGGCTTGGCGGTCCATCAGCATCGGCAGGGAAAATGCGCTGGCCGCGAACGTGATGGCGGCGAAGATCGAACCCACCGCGGAACCGATTGCCAGGAAGCCCAGCACCTGGTGCAGCTCCGGCCGCGATTCGACCGGGAAGAATACGTGCACCATCGAGCCGGCCCGCGCCCAGACCAGGAAAATCACCAGCAGGATGAGTGCGAACACCATGCCGTCGCCGATCCTGCTGCGCGCGGCATCGAGGCTCCGGTCGAGGGTCGGCACGCGGCCGTGCTCGATCTGCCAGCTGACGGCATAGAGCGCGATGGCGAGCAGCGGGCCGATGAACACGAAGCCCGACAACATCGACAGGAGCACGACCCAGCTGCCCAGCCACAGCGCCAGCAGGCTGACCAGCCACGACAGGCCGAGCACCACGAGCCCCCAGCCGAGGCTCTGTCCCGGCGCCGCCCGCATGTCGCGCCAGCCGGCGGCCAGCCAGCGGAACGGTGCCGAGGGCGACACGTCCCGGCACGGCGCGAGGAACGGCAAGGCCTCTTCATCCTCCACTGGGGTACGGGCGTCGCGCGGCGGTTCGCTCATCACTCTGATCGCGTTGCAGTCGTAGGCGTTTCTATACCACAGGCCGGCCCCGCTGCGTTGGCCTTTGGCCTCGAGCCTGATTAAGCTCGAGGTATTACACTCCTGCCACTGCAGTGTCCCGGGTTCCAGATGAAAGGTTTCTTCACCGAACTCAAGCGCCGCCATGTCATCCGCATCGCCTTGTTCTACGGTGCGGGTGCGTGGTTGATCTTGCAGGTCGCGGACGTGTTGCTGGAGGTGCTGGACGCACCGGAAGGTTCACTGCGGCTGATCGCCGTCATCCTGGCGCTCGGGTTTCCGTTCGCCCTGGTTCTCGCCTGGGCCTTCGAAATCACGCCGGAGGGCATCAAGCGCGACAGCGCGGTCGATCGCAGCCGGCCAGGCACGGACCAATCCGCCCGCAAGCTGGATATCGCCACGATCGCGGTGCTCTCGCTCGCGATCCTGTTGCTCTTGTGGGACAACTTCGGCGGACGCGCTGCGCAGGTACCCGTGGCCGCGGATCCGGTGACGCCGGCCGATACACCCGCGCCGGAGGGACCCCGCGACCTGTCGATCGCGGTGCTGCCTTTTGTCAACATGTCCGCGGATCCGGACAACGAATACTTTTCCGACGGCCTCTCTGAAGAAGTGCTCAACGTGCTTGCAAAGATGCGGGACTTCCGCGTCGCCGGGCGCACCTCGTCATTCGCATACAAGGACCAGCAGCAGGACCTGCGGGCTATCGGCGAGCGCCTGGGGGTGGCCAACATCCTCGAGGGCAGCGTACGCAAGCAGGGCGACCGCGTGCGGGTCACGGCGCAGCTGATCGACTCGCGTAGCGGCTATCACCTCTGGTCCGAGACCTACGACCGGCAACTCGACGACATCTTCGCCATCCAGGATGAGATCGCCACCGAGGTCGTCAAGGCGCTGCGCCTGACTTTGCTGGACACCGACGAGGCGGTGATCAGCCAGACCGCCAAGGGCGACGTCGAGGCGTACAACCACTACCTGCGCGGCCAGTTTCACGTGCGGTTGCGGACCCGCGCCGGGCTGGAGCGCGCGCTCGAGGAGTTCCAGCAGGCGATTCTCATCGATCCCGACTACGCGCCGCCCCACGCCGGGATCGCGATGGTCTACGCGCTGTTCGACAACTACGGCTACCGCAGTCTCACGGAGACCGGCGAGCCGGCCCATGGCGCGCTGGAACGTGCGCTCGCGCTGGATCCGCAAAGCGACGAGGCCTGGGCCGTGCGCGGCCTGTTGCTCAGCCAAGGTCCCGGGGCTTCGCAGCGAATTACCGAGGCCCGCGCCGCGCTCGAACGGGCGGTGGAAATCAACCCGAACAACGCCTTTGCCCACTTGTGGCTGTCGGGCACGCTGATGCCGGATTTCGAGGCGGTGAGAGCGGCGCTGCGGCGCGCCTACGATCTCGATCCGCTTTCGCCAGTGATTATCTACCGGCGAGCCATGGATGCCATGCAGTGGCAGGACGAGGCGGCCTTCGAGCGCTTTCACGGCGAATTGCGGGAGGTCGCGCCGGACTGGTTCATTACCTGGCAGGCGCTCGCGACCGCGGCGCAGGAGGCCGGCCGGCTCGCCGAAGCGGCGCTTGCGTTCGAGCGTGCACTGGAGCTGAACCCGGAGTACGTCGGCAGCCTTCTGCCGCTGGTGGTCGTGATGGAAATGCTGGGATACCCGGAAAAGGCCGATGCCTACATTGCGCGTCTGTCGGCAGGCCACCAGACTGACGAGATCCGGTTTGTCAGGGCGTCCATCCGCGCGGGGCGGGTGCTGCTTGAAGAAGGATTCGAATCGGCCGCCGCCATATATCGGGCAGCCGTCGATGCCGTCGAGTCGCCTCCCGGGGAGCGGATCGGCGAACTCGCGATGCTGGAGGTCGGCGCCGGGCGTGCGGCGGACGCGGAGCGGCGCCTGCGGGCATCGCTTTCGCTCGAGGACGACGCGGTACCGGCATCGATCGAGCCGGACGCCCTGGTGCAGCACCTCGCCCTCGCGACGACGCTCGCGCAGCGGGGGGAGCAGGCCGCCGTGACGGGGATTGCGACAGCGGGCCGCGCGCTGCTGGGCGAGTTGTCCGACAAGGGGCTGAAGGTCAGTTACATGCCGCTGGCGGAGGGGCTCCTGGCGCAACTCGAGGGCCGGACGGGCGCGCTCGAGGCCGGCCTGGAAGAGGCGATGCGCCAGGGATTCCGGTCGCCGCCGATGTACCTCGCATGGATGCTGCCGCTCGAGCGCGGCGGTGAGTCGCTGGTGCGCATGACACGCGCTATGGAAGAGGTGCTGGCCGGGGAGCGCCGGCGCTACGAAGCGGCCAAGGGCGGGGGCTGAACCCGCGCTCGTCGTTCAGCTTCGGTTCAGCGATCCTTTCGTAGCCTGTGCTCGAGGCTGCCGGACTACCCGTGGGGGCGGTGGCGGCAATCAACGAGGAGAACGGCGATGAAAACCAACCTGAAGCTCAAGCTGGCGGTGGCGGGCCTGCTCATCGGTGTGGCCGGAACCGCGGCCGCGAACCCGGGCAGCCGGGGGTCCGGCGTGGACTACGCGCGGGTCGTGGACGTAACCCCGATGGTCCAGCGTGTGCGCGTGGCGACGCCGGCGCAGGAATGCTGGCAGGAGACCGAGTACCAGACCATCCGCCACGAAACCCGCAGCTATGGTCCGGGCCGGCAGGGCCAGGTGAACTCGGCGGTGCCGACCATCGCGGGCGGCATCATCGGCGGCGTCATCGGCAACCAGTTCGGCGGCGGCAGCGGCAAGGGGGCGATGACCGCGGTCGGTGCGCTGGTCGGCGCTTCCATGGGCAACCGGGCAGCCTACAATCAGGCGCACGCGGCCGGCCCGGCGCAAGTGTCCTACGAGGAGCGCCCGGTCACGGTGGAGCGCTGCGAGACGACCACCAGCTACCGGGTCGAGGAGCGTATCGAGGGCTATCGCGTGACCTACGTTTATGCCGACCGCGAGTATGTGACGACGATGGCTTCGCACCCCGGGACCAGCATCCCGGTGCGCGTGACGGTGGTGCCGTCGACCGGCAGGTTGTAATGGACGGGGGGCACTGCTCCAAGGGCAGTGCCCCCATCCTGCTTGCAATCCGGGGACGGTGATTCCACCCTTGTGGCGCCCGATCAGACCGAGTAATCCGTACATGCGCAACGCCTCCCCCAAGTGCCGTCACTTTCGTCGCCTCGAGCGGGGCGCGGCGACGGCGCTGCTTTGCGCGCTGTTGGTGTTCGGCGGCACCGTCGCCCCGGCCACGCCGGTGGTCGCGGAGCCGCTGCGGCTCGCGCAGGCGGGCAATGGCATCAGCCTGGCGCAGGCGACGCGCATGGTGCGCGACCAGACCGGCGGCCAGGTACTGCGTGCCGAGACCAAGCGCGACAAGGGCCGCACGGTGCACCGGATCCGCGTCCTGACCGAGGATGGGCGAGTACGCACCTGGCACGTGGACGCCGAGACCGGGCGGATCTATTGAGCCCGTGTCCTGTGCCCGGCCGGCCGGGATCCGGACGAGATGGAGGCGAGCAGAATGCGCGCACTACTGGTCGAGGATGACGATGCCTTGCGGCACGGGCTCGCCGCCGCGTTGCGTGCGGCGGGCTGGCAGGTGGACGAGGCGGCCGACGGCCGCGAGGGCCTCTACTTCGCGGAGGAGATCGCCCCGGATGTCGCGGTCGTGGATCTCGGCCTGCCGCAGATGTCGGGCATGGACCTGATCGCCGCCCTGCGCGGCAACAAGCGTGAACTCCCGGTATTGATCCTCACTGCTCGCGACCGCTGGCAGGACAAGGTCGCCGGCCTGAAGGCCGGCGCCGATGACTACATGGTCAAGCCCTTTCACACCGAGGAACTGCTGGCGCGCCTCGAAGCTTTGGTGCGCCGCTCCGCCGGCTGGGCGCAACCCGTGCTGGATTTCGGCATCCTGCGCTTCGAACCCGCCGCGCAACGAGTCGAGCTGCACGGCGAGCCCGTCGAGCTGACCGGCTTCGAGTACCGCCTGCTCGAGTACCTGGTGTTGCGCGCCGGACAGGTGGTCTCGCGCAGCGAGCTCATCGAGCGCCTGTACGACCAGGACTACGACCGCGACAGCAACACGATCGAGGTGTTCGTCGGGCGGTTGCGCCGCAAGCTGGACCCGGAAGGCACCCTCAAGCCCATCGAGACCCTGCGCGGGCGCGGTTATCGGTTCTCCCTCGCGCCGGCAGGCAAGGACTGACCGGCCGGTGGCAAGGGACTCGCTGCGCCACCGCGTACTGCTGAGCCTCGCCATCGCGCTGCTGGTGTTCTTCGGCGCCACGGTCGCGGTGCTCGAGTGGAGCCTCGGCGCCAGCCTGTCTCGGGCGCGCGACGAGGTGCTCGAGGCCCAGCTTCTGGCGCTGATCGCGGTGGCCGAGCCGGTGGACGAAACGCATAGCCTGACGCTGCCGGAGCCTCCCGACGGGCGCATGCTCAGTCCGGACTCAGGCCTGCATGCCGAAATCCGCGATGCGCGCGGTCAATCCGTGTGGCGCTCGCCGTCAGCGCTGGGGCGGGAGTTCGAGCTGCCGCCCCCGGGCGGGGCGGGCGCGCGCGACCGCTGGACGCAGGCCGAGGCGGCCGGCCCGGGGTTCGCGCTGAGCAGCATGACCATCGACTGGGAGTTCGAGGATGGGACGGTCGAATCGTTCCGTTTCATGGTGGCGCAGAGCCTGGAACCCTGGCACGCGCAGCGACGCGCGTTTCGACTCGGCCTGGTCGGCTGGTTCGGCGTGCTGGCGGCGGCGATGCTCGCGGTTCTCGGCTTCGTTCTGCGCCGGGTGATGCGGCCGCTGGGCAGCATCGAGCGGGAGATCCGGGAAATGGAGACCGCCCGCCGGGACCAGCTTTCATCCGAATGGCCCGAGGAATTGCGCGGCGTGGCCGCGAATCTCAACGCGCTTTTGCGGCGCGAGCGCGCGCGGCAAAAGCGCTACCAGGAAAGCCTCGCCAATCTCGCCCACAGCCTGAAGACGCCGCTGGCCGCGGTACACGCCCTGCTGCCGGAGGGAGGCGACAACACGCCGGAGCAGCTCGGCATGATCCGCTCGGAGCTCACGCGCATGGACCGGATCATTGGCTGGCAGTTGCGCCGGGCCGCCGCTGCCGGGGCTGCGGGGGGGGTCGGTATCGCGCCCGTGGTGGTCGCGCCTGTGGCCGGTGATCTCGCGGCCACACTCGACAAGGTGTACCCGGATCGCGATATCAGCTGTGAACTCGATATCCCGGATTCCATCCGCTTCCGTGGCGACGAGGGCGACCTGCAGGAGATTCTCGGCAACCTGCTGGATAACGCCTGGAAATACGGGCGCGGACGCGTGCGATGCAGCGCCAGGGTGGATTCGCCCGGGATCATCGCGCTGCATATCGAGGACGACGGCCCGGGGCTCGACCCGGCGCGCGCCTCCGAGGCGCTGACCCGCGGGGCCCGACTCGACGAAAGCCATCCGGGCCAGGGGATCGGACTTGCGGTCGTCAACGAGCTGGTGTCCGCCTATGGCGGCGAGGTTCGCGTCGAGCGCTCCGGGCTCGGCGGGACCGCGGTCGTCGTGAGCTTGCCCGGTGCGTGACGGCGGGGAACCACACCCGCCGTCCCGTCAGCTTATCGCTTGCGCGCGCTTGGAGTCTTCGACGCGCCTTTCTTCGCGGCGCCCTTGGCGGCGGACTGTTCCTCGATCATCTCGATCAGCTGCCGCCAGGAATAGCGGCGGGACGGCTCCTTCGCGTTTTTGCGGAAGTAGTAGAGGCTGCCGGCCGAGATCAGGAACCGGCCGCGCAGGTTGTTTTCGCTGTCCGTGACCTTGACCACGATGTCGAGTCCGGCCTTGCGGGGGGTCTTCGCCATCCCATGCTCCTTGTTGTTCTTGCGCCGCGCGTCGCGGCATCGCAACGCCTAAGCGTAACCGAAGCGCGGTGGCACGGCACGGCCCGCCGCAGCGCGTCACGCTAGCGGGTCAAGGCCGTGCGGGTCCAATCGGCGACGCGGAGCTGCTCCGGCAGGGGTCGTTCGAGAGTAGCCAGCTCGGCGAGCATGGGCTGCAGGTCGCCTGCCTGATCCACATCGGTCAGTTCAGGCAGGAGCCGCCATGTGCCGTGGCGCTCCATCGCCGCCAGGAAACCGCGCGCCGTGTCCGGCCGGCCGCAGGGGCTCCGCAGCCAATCGCCCGGCGCCGGTGGCCGGTTCGCGCCGAGCAGCCAGAACCCGCCGTCGTGCGCCGGTCCCATCACCAGGCGCGGCTCGTCGCTCGACAGCCAGTCCGCGGCCTGGCCCACCCTGGCCGGGTCGATTTGCGGCGTGTCGGCGCCGAGCAGCAGTGCGAACCCATGGCATTCCAGCAGCGCGGCATGCACTCGCCCCATGCGCGCACCGAGTTCCCCCTCGCCCTGCTCGAGCAGCGGCAGGCCGGGCCATGACCCGGCTGCGCGCCCGGCCGGCTCGGCAATGGCCCAATAGGCCGCCAGGCCGGGCACCCGCGCCAATGTCGCGGCAACCGCAGCGGCGGCGAGCCGATACCATTGCTCGGCCGCAGCCGTGCCCAGGCCTGCCGCCAGCCGGGTTTTCAACGGCGAGAGGCCCGCTGTCTTGACGAAAATCGCGGCCCCGCCGGTCACTCGCCGCGACTCCCGTGACGGGACCGGGCGCGGCTGAAGCTGCGAGCCTGTGCGATGGTGAGTTGCGCATGGCGCAGGGTCGTGCGCAGCCAGCCGCCCTCCGCGTAGCGACGCGCACTGGTCTGCAGCGGCGCGCGCAACGGTACAAGCGGCACGCGCGCGCGCCGTGCGGCCCACACGAGCGCATGGTCCTCGCCTTTCGGCAGCGACTCGTCGAACCCCCCGAGTCCTTCGAACAGCCGTCGCGGAAGGATCAGGCCCTGGTCGCCGAACGGCAGGCGGAGCCAGCGGCTGCGCACCCAGGCGCCCATCGCATTCAGCCGTGCCAGCCAAGGGCCGTCGTCGCCGAAACGCAGGTCGAAGTAACCCAGCGCCGCCCGCCCCGCGAAGTCCGCCGCAGCCGCGACGCTCCTGGCCGGAAGCCGGGAATCCGCGTGCAGGAACCAGAATGTTTCGCCGCTTGCCGCGGCCGCACCTGCATTCTGCTGGCGGGCCCGGCCGGCGGGAGCCTCGAGCCAGCGCACCGCAACGCGCAGGCCGTAGCGGCGCGCCGCGAAGTCTGCGGGTGCCGCGCCGGGAGGCGCGACCAGCAGTACTTCCGCATTGCCGTCCAGGGCTGCGAGATCGGTGAGCAGGTTGTGCCAGGCCGCATCGCCCGGCCCCACCGGGACGATCACCGAGAGCTTCAGTTCCGCCGCCATGCGAACACGCGCTCGGCCAGGCGCAGCGCGCTTCGGGGCGCATGCGCCCGTTTCCAGTTGCCCGCGGCGTACTTGTTGGCTTCCATCATCGTCGGGTAGACGTGGATCGTGCCCAGGATCTTGTTGAGCCCCAGGCCGTGCTTCATGGCGAGGACGAACTCCGCAATGAGGTTGCCGGCCTCGGCGCCGACGACGGTTGCACCGAGGATCTTGTCCTTGCCGGGCCGGGTAAGCACCTTGACGAAGCCATGGTCGGTACCGTCGGCGATGGCGCGGTCGAGATCGTCGATGCCGAATTTCGTGACCTCGTAGGCAATGCCCCGGGCGCGGGCCTCGTCCTCCGACAACCCCACCCGTGCCACCTCCGGTTCGGTGAATGTCGCCCAGGGGATGACACGGTAGTCGGCGCGAAACGACCAGAAGGGCGCGAGCAGGCCGTTGACCGCGGCAAACCACGCCTGGTGGGCGGCAACATGCGTGAACTGGTAGGGCCCTGCAACGTCGCCACAGGCGTAGATGTTGGGAAAGTTCGTGCGTAGCATGCCATCGACGGCGACCGTCTTGCGGTCGCTGAGCGTGACGCCGAGCTCCTCGAGGCCGAACCCTTCGACGTTCGCGCTTCGGCCGAGCGCGACCAGCAGCCGATCGAATGGCAAGGCGACCTCGGCGCCCCCATGCTCGCAGACCAGGCGATGTCCCTCGGCATCGCTCTCGACCCGCACGGCACGATGCGACGTCGCGAGCCGGAGGCCCTCCGCGCGGAAACGCGCCTCGACCTCGGCGGCCGCGTCCTCGTCCTCGCGCGGCAGGAGCCGTGGCGCCATCTCGACGAGCGTGACCTCGCTGCCGAAGCGCGCGAAGCACTGGGCCAGCTCCGCGCCGATGGGCCCGCCGCCGAGCACGACCAGTTTCCGCGGCAATTCGCGCAGGTCCCACAGAGTGTCGCTGGTCAGGTACTCGACCTGGTCAAGCCCGGGAATCGGCGGTACCAGCGGGCGCGCGCCGGTTGCGATCACGAGGCTGCGGGCGGACACGCGGCGCCCGCCGACCTCGACCTCCCACGGCGAAACGAGCCGTGCCTCTCCCTCGATGACGTCCACGCCGAGCCCGGTGTAGCGCTCGACGGAATCGTGCGGCTCGATCCTGCGCACGACCGCCTGCACGCGGTCCATGATCTCTGCGAAGTCGAAGCCGAGCTCCGCTCCCTCGAGGCCGTAGCGGTTCGCGTTCCTGGCCTCCGCCAGGAGACGCGCGGACCGGATCAGCGCCTTCGACGGCACGCAGCCGGTGTTCAGGCAGTCGCCGCCCATGCGGTGCTTCTCGATCAGCGCGACCTTCGCCTTCACGGCCGCGGCGATATAGCTGGCGACGAGGCCCGCGGAACCCGCGCCGACGACGACGAGGTTGTAGTCGAAGGTCTTCGGCTTGCGATGGCCGCGGTAGATTCGCCGGCCCTGCAACCAGCGCGCCAGCCGGCGCATCAGCAGTGGCATCAGGCCGATCAGCGCGAAGGCCGCGATCAGTCCCGGCGACAGCACGTCGGACGGCGACTCGATGCGCGCCAGCTGCGTGCCGGCGTATACGTAGACGATCGTGCCCGGCAGCATCCCGACCTGGCTTACCCAGAAAAAGGTCCAGGTACGCAGCGCCGTCAGGCCGGTGAGCAGGTTGATCATGAAGAACGGGAACAACGGCACCAGGCGCAGCGTGAACAGGTAGAAGGCGCCGTCGCGCTCGATGCCCGCGTCAAAAGTCTTGAGCCGTTCGCCGTAGCGGTCGCGCAGTGGCTGGCGCAGCAGAAAGCGCGCCACCAGGAAGGCGAGTGTCGCGCCGATCGTGCTCGCGAACGAAACCAGGACGGTGCCGTGCACCAGGCCGAACAGCGCGCCGGCGGCGAGTGTCATGACAGCGGCGCCCGGGATAGAGAGGGCCGTCACCAGCACGTAGGCCGCAAGGAACGCGAGTGTGGCCAGCCACAGGTTCGCGCCGGTCCAGGCCGCCAGCTCGGCGTGCCTGGCCTTGAGGCGCTCGAGGGTCAGCGCGTCGCCGGCGCCCGCCGACCACAGCACGACAAGGATGGCAACGACGCCGGCGGCGATCAGCCAGCGCCGGCGCGCGGCGTTCCTGTTCCTGTTGGGTTCCGTCATGTGCTGGGTCCTCCTGTCCGGCAAGAAGACCCGTGACAGGGGGCAAAGATTACGCCGATCCCGCCTGAGTGGGTGCAATTGGCCCTGCGGCAGTCGCGACGACATTGCGCCCGGCATCCTTGGCGATGCAGGCAGCCCGTGTGGCCAGGCCCCGGGCGGGCTATGATGCGAAAATTGAAACGGCGCGGAAAAGATGGATCGATCAGAGCGCTTCCACAAGATCATCCGGTTGCTCAAGGACCGGAGAGTGGTGTCACGGGATGCCTTTCTCGAGGCGCTCGGGGTGTCGCGTGCGACTTTCAAGCGGGATCTCGAGTACCTGCGCGACCGGATGGACGCGCCGATCCTGTGGGATGCCGAGGCCGGTGGCTACCGCCTTGCGGCGGAGAGCGGCGCACCGCAGAACTACGAATTGCCGGGCCTGTGGCTGAATGCCGGCGAGCTGCACGCGCTCCTCGCGATGGAGCAGCTGCTCGAGGGGCTGCAACCAGGCTTGCTCGGCCCCCACGTGCGGCCGCTGCGCGACCGCATCCGGCGCCTCATCGAGGTGGGGGAACACTCGGCCGAGGAAGTGGGCCGGCGCATCCGGGTGCTCGAGGTGGGGAGCCGGCCCGTTGAGCCGGAGTGTTTCCAGGCGCTGGCCTCGGCGGTGCTTTCGCGGCGGCGCCTGCGCATCCGGCATTACAATCGCGTTCGCGGCGACTCGAAGGAGCGCGTCGTCTCGCCGCAGCGCCTGGTGCATTACCGCGACAACTGGTACCTGGATGCCTGGTGCCACGAGCGCCGGGCCTTGCGCACCTTTTCAGCGGACGTCATCGAGGAGGCCGAGATGCTCGACCGTGGCGCCCGGGAGATCCCCGAGGCGAAACTCGACCGCCACCTGGGCTCCGGCTTCGGCATTTTTTCAGGCGCCCGCACCGAACTGGCGGTGTTGCAGTTCTCTGCCGCGCGAGCGCGCTGGGTGTCACGCGAGAACTGGCACCCGGAGCAGGAGGGACAGTTTCAGCTCGATGGTTCTTACCTGTTGAAAGTACCGTACAGTGATCCTCGCGAACTTGTGATGGATATTCTCAAGTACGGTCCGGACGTCGAGGTGCTGTCCCCGGCAGCGCTCGCCGAGCTGGTCGCAGGCCGGCTCGCGGAAGCGAAAGGGGTTTATGAGGCGCGTGACCGCGGAGACCCGGGCAGAGTCAAGTGAGAAGCTCGCTCATCGACTGGTTGCCTGTGCTCCCCGCAGTGGCCGCCCTGGGCATCGCGCTGCTGGCGCTGCTCTTCGTGCGCGTCCGCGAGCGCGGCGCGCGCAGGGATTCGCCGTTCGCGGATGATTTCACCCGCGCCCCGGGCCACAAGCTGCGCGGCGGCACGGAGGCTGCTTATCGGTGGTTGTGGCGGGCGATCCTGCTGGCGGTCATGTGGCCGCTGCTGGTTTACGCCGCCTGGGCGGGACTGCACATTGAGCTGGGCTTGCCCCGGTCCCCGCTGGTGGACCTGGGCTGCTCGGCCGTGCTGGTCCTTGGCATCGCCTGGGCGCTGGCGCGGGTGTTCCGCGCCGAGCGGCGGTTCCGGCATTTGCGCCTGGCGCTCGATGCGGAAATCTCCGTGGGTCAGTTGCTGAGCAAGCTGCTCGGACAAGGCAGCCGGCTCGTGCACGACGTGGGTGTGCCGGGCGGGCGCATCGCCCATGTCCTGGTGATGCCGTCCGGAGTCCATGCGATTCGCACGGTTGCGCGGCTGCGGCGTGGCCGCGGCCACGGCCGCGATGACGTCACGGTGCGCTGCGAGGGCGCCGACCTGTTCCTGCCGGGGGGCGCCGACATGACTTCCGTGCCCCTGGCCCGCAAGCAGGCCCAGCTGCTCGCCGACCGCCTGCGCCAGGAACTGGGTTACGGCGTGCGCGTGCGGGCCGCGGTGGCCTTGCCGGGCTGGCGCGTGGAACAGCAGGCCGGCACGGATGTCACAGTCTTCAACCCGCGTGAAGGCAGCGGAATGCTGGCCGGGCCACAGGTGCTGAATGCCGCCCAGATCGAGGCGATTACCGGTGTTCTGGAGGCCATGATCCCGGCCGCGGCCCGACCGGCGAAGCCGAAGGATCACGCCGTGCAGCGCAAGGAGCCGCGGCTCGAGTGAGCACGCAACACCGCGAGGAGTGTTCGATTTGTTTGCTTCGCTGACCGGGCAGAAGGCCCGCATGATCTCTGCAGAGGAGGCGCTTCCCGGACGCGCGCGGCCCATGCCCGTGCCGGCGGCGCATTTCGTGAGTGGCCGACCGCTGGCCCCGCCTTATCCGGAGGGACTGAGGATCGCGGAGTTCGGACTCGGGTGTTTCTGGGGCGCCGAGCGGCGATTCTGGCAGACACCCGGCGTCTGGGTGACCGCGGCGGGCTATTCCGGGGGGTTCACGCCGAACCCGGACTACAAGGAGGTCTGCTCGGGACGCACCGGGCATGCCGAGGTCGTGCGCGTGGTTTTCGATCCGCACGAAATCGACTATGCGGTATTGCTGAAGATCTTCTGGGAAGCGCACGACCCGACCCAGGGCATGCGCCAGGGCGGCGACATCGGCACGCAGTACCGCTCCGTGGTCCACGCGCACGGCGAGGCGCAGCAGGCCCTGGCCGAGGCTTCGCGCGCGGCCTACCAGCAGGCGCTGTCCGCGGCAGGCCGCGGCGCCATCACCTCGGAGATCGTTCCCGCACCGGAGTTCTACTTTGCCGAGGAGTACCACCAGCAGTACCTGGCGAAGAACCCCGGCGGGTATTGCGGGCTGGGCGGCACAGGCGTGTCCTGCCCGGGCTGAAATCTTCAGAACAGGTTGGCGAGCAGGACCCAGCCGACGGCCAGGGGCGCCACGAAACGCAGTACGAAACGCCATGTCCGGAAAGCGCGGCTGTCGCCCAGTCCCAATTCCTGGCGGGTCGTCTCCGCGGACAACACCCAGCCGACGAATACCGCGACCAGCAGGCCGCCGAGCGGCAGCAGCAGGTTCGAGGTCAGGTAGTCGATCAGGTCGAATACCGTCGATGCGCGGAACCGCTCGAAGCGGCCCAGCGGGAACCAGCCGGCCCACAAGTTGAACGAGACCACCGTGGCGAGGCCGACCAGCCAGGCCGCGGCACCGGCGATGACGGCAGCCGGCCCGCGCCGCATCCAGTCGTGTTCCTCGGCCCAGGACACCATCGGCTCGAGGATGGCGATGGACGATGTCACGGCGGAAACCAGCACCAGCAGGAAGAACAACGCTCCGAACAGGGCGCCCGCCGGCATCTGGCCGAAGGCGATCGGTAGCGTCACGAAGATCAGCCCCGGACCCTCCGCGGGATCCAGGCCGTTGGCGAACACCAGCGGAAAGATGGCGAGGCCGGAAAGCAGAGCCACCGAGGTATCCGCACCGGCGATATAGACTGCCGATGAACCCAGCCGGGTCTCGCGATCGAGATAGGCGCCGTAGGTGATCAAGAGCCCCATGGCGACGCTCACGGAGAAGAACGCCTGGCCGATGGCCTGCAGCACGACCGGCGCGGTGATCTTCGAGAAATCCGCCTGGAACAGGAACGTGATGGTGCGTGGCAAATCGCCGGCCGCCGCGGCGTAAAGCACCAGCGCTACGAGCATCACGAGCAGCGCCGGCATCAGGAAACGCACCGTCCGCTCGATGCCGCGCTTCAGTCCCACGGCGACGATGCTGACCGTGAGCGCCATGAACAGCGCATGCAGGAGAGCCAGGCGCCCCGGGGACGCCAGCAGCGCGCCGAACTCCGCGCCGACCTGTTCCGCCGACGCGCCGGTGAAATGCCCGAGGGCGAGCTTCGGCACGTAGGCCAGTGCCCAGCCGGCCACCACGCTGTAAAAGGACAGGATCAGGAATACCGCGACCAGGTTCATCCAGCCCACGAAGCGCCACCCGGGATTCGCCCCTGCCTCGCGTGCCAGGGCGATGAAGCTGTTCGGCGGGCTCATCCGCCCGCGCCGCCCGATCAGCAGCTCGGCAATGACGATGGGTACCGCGACGGCGGCGACCGCGACCAGGTAGACGAGCACGAAGGCCGCGCCGCCGCTGACTCCCGCCGTGTAGGGAAACTTCCACAGGTTGCCGAGCCCGACGGCGGCGCCGACCGCCGCCATGAGGAAGACGATGCGCGACGACCAGCCCTCGTGAGGCCCCGCGTTGCCCGGTTGCATCGCTGTCCGCCCCCCCGTTGCCAGCGCTCCGGGCCCACCCGGCCGCGGCTCCAAGGGCGCGATGATAGCGAATACGGGGCTGCATCGTGTTCCGGAAGGCTTTACCCTTGACTTACCGCACCGCCACGCGCGTCGCATTTTCCGAGCGCCCTTTGCCGACATTACTGCACATCGACTCCAGCCCGATGCTGGAGACCAGCGTCACGCGGCGCCTGACAGTCCATTTCGTCAGGCGCTGGCGGGAGCGTGTGCCCGAAGGAATCGTGATCCGGCGCGATCTCGGCGTGTCGCCGCCGCCGCATCCCGATGCGCTGACCCTTGCTGCGGCGACGCTTCCGGCCACCGCTCGCGACGCGCGACAGCAGGCGGCCGCAGCTCATGCGGACGAATTGCTGGAAGAACTGGAGGCCGCGGATGTCGTGCTGCTGGGTGCGCCGATGTACAACTTTTCAGTGCCGTCCGGCCTGAAGGCCTGGTTCGACCTGGTCAGCCGGCCGGGGCGGACGTTCCGCTACGGTCCGAACGGGCACGAGGGGCTGTTGAGCGGCAAGACGATCGTGACGGTGACCGCGCGCGGCGGCTTCTACGGCGCGCCGCCGGGCCTGCCGAGCGGTGAGGACCTGCAGGAAGCGCTGGTGAGGAATTTTTTCGGCTTCATGGGTCTCCGGGACACCCGCTTCATCCATGCCGAGGGCCAGGGGATCGACCCACGGACCGCGCAGACACGCGAGCAGGGCGCACGCGCTGCCATCGACACGATGCTAGCGGCGGGATTTGCCCCGTTCCGGGCCGGAGTGGCGTAGCCCCGCCAACCGGCTACCAGTAGCGGACGCGACCCGTGTCGACATGGATGAAGTCGGAGCTCTGGTAGTAGCCCACACCGCCGGCCTGCAACGACAGCGCGGCCTTGCGCAGCCTTGCGGTCGGCACGCCACGCAAGCGCACGTCCAGCGCGCGGCCTTCCATGTGCAGGCTGCGCTGCGCCACGCCGTTGCTGTTGGTGCGAAGCATCTCGTTGGTCTGCGGCGAGCGGTAGGCGGAAATGATCTCGTAGGGACCGCGGCCGCCGGTCGCCTGCTGCAGGGTGTGCAAAATGTCCAGCAGTTGTGGATCGATCGGGTGGACATCGCCGCTGCGGAAATCCCGCAGGAAATGACTGACTTCTTCCAGCGCCTCGGGGATCACCTTGTCGCGCTCAGCGAACGTGATCCGGAGCCGTTCACCGGTATGGGTATGATAGAAGCTGAGCGCGCGCTGCCGGCCGGCAAATACGGCCGTGGGCGCCAGTAACAGAGCACCGGCCCCCGCGCCTGCGATGATCAGGTGTCGCCGGATCTGCCCTTCCCGAGGCAATGCTTCGTCGCACAGGTCACACATGATGCTTGCTCCAGTCCCGGTATTCCTGGCCGGCAGGCCCCTGTTTCACATCGCCCTGGCGATGCTCTTCCTCTTGCTCGCCACCGTGGCGGATTCACAACTTGCTTCAGCCGAGCCCCTGCGCGCGGAGCGCCTGCAACTGCGGATCGGCGCGTTGGCCGAAGACGCCCGCATCGCGGGCATCCCTGCTTCGGACCCCTGGTTCCTGGCGCGTTTCTACGAGCGACGCGAGTTTACCCCGGCCTGGCACCCGCCCGCAAAGCTGGACGCGCTGCTTGCAGCGATCCGCGGCAGTACCCGGCATGGGCTCGAGCCGGAGGATTACCATCTCTCCGCGCTCGCCGGGCTGGTTTCGACGCTGCATGATAAGGCCACGGCTGGCCTTGCGCTTGAAGTCGAGCTGCTGGCCACCGACGCGCTGGCCCGCCTGGCGTTCCATCTCCGCTTCGGCAAGGTGAACCCGGAGCAGATCGAGTCCACCTGGAATTTCAGCCGCACGATGGCCGGCGTGAGCCCGGTCACCGTAGTCCAGTCGCTGGTACAGTCAGACGACCTGGTCGCCGCGCTGGAGGACTACGCGCCGGATGTCGAGTACTACCTGCAGCTGGTCGAAGCGCTTGCAGCCTACCGCCGGATCGCCGCACAGGACGGCTGGCCCCGGATCGAGGCCGGCGAGACGCTCCGAATCGGCATGAGTTCTCCGCGAGTCCGCGTGGTTCGCGCCCGCCTCGCCGCCAGCGGCGATCTTCCGGTGGAGACCGAAGCCGATGACCCGGAACAGTTCGACGAGCCGCTCGAAGCTGCGGTCAGGCATTTCCAGCTGCGGCACGGGCTGGACGTGGACGGCGCAATCGGCCGCCGGACTCTCGCGGCCATGAATGTCCCGGTCCAGGCCCGTATCGATCAGCTGCGGGTCAATCTCGAACGGGTGCGCTGGGTATTCCGCGATCTCGAGGAGCGCTTCCTGCTGGTCAACATTGCGCGCTTCCATGTGCTCCTGATCGAACAAGGCCGTGTCGTGTGGCGCACGCGCGCGGTGGTCGGCCGGCCTTATCGCCAGACGCCTGTCTTCAAGGCGCGCATGACGTACCTGGAATTCAACCCGACCTGGACGGTCCCGCCGACTATTCTGCGCGACGACCTGTTGCCGGAATTCCGCCGCGATCCCGAGGCCCTGCAACGGCGCAGAATGAGCGTCATCGACCACCAGGGACGGCGTGTCGATCCTGCCGGGATCGACTGGTCCGCTGTCACTGCACGTACGTTCCCGTACATGCTTCGGCAAGAACCCGGCCCCGAGAATGCGCTCGGCCGCGTGAAGTTCATGTACCCGAATCCCTACCATGTGTATATGCACGACACGCCCGCACGCGAGTTGTTCGCCCGCGCCGAGCGCACCTTCAGTTCCGGGTGCATCCGCCTGGAAGATCCGTTGGGACTGGCCAGGTTGCTGCTGGCCGGCACCGAGTGGGACGAACAGGCAATCGAGCGCGTGCTGGCCGGCGGACGAACCCGGATCGTCAACCTGCCGCAACCGATCCCGGTATTGACGTTGTACGGCACCGCCGTGGCGGAGGGCGGCCGGATCCACTTTGCTACCGACATCTACAATCGGGATGCGCGCCTGCTCGCTGCCCTGGACGCGCCGTTCGAGTTCAGCCCGCCGACGGGCTACGAAGATGCCGTGCGGCACGAGAACGCCTCGCAGAGCGCGGGGCCCTAGCCGGACCGCGCGGCGTGGCTGAATGCTGCGCTGCGGATGGATTATATTTTCTCGCCTGGACAAGGCAGTTGCCGCGAGCCGATGCCGCACGTTTCCTTCACGCCGAACCTGCATCGCCACCTCGACACGCCGTCGCTGGAAGTCGGGGGCGATACGGTGGCCGCAGTCTTCGAGCAGGTGTTTCGCGCCCGGCCCGAACTGCGCGGCTACCTGCTGGATGACCAGGGACGGTTGCGTCGGCACGTTGCCGTATTCGTGGATGGCCGCCGCGCGAGAGACACCCGGACGCTCGGTGATCCCGTCGCGGCCGACAGCGAAGTCTGCGTGGTGCAGGCCTTGTCCGGCGGCTGACGCCGCGCCTTGATATTCAGCCGAGGGGAACACCGATGAATGCTCGCCTGCTGGTAGCCACTCGCAAAGGCCTGTTCACCCTGTCGCGCCGGGATGTATGGCGCATTACCGGTACTGCATTCATGGGCGACCCCGTGTCGATGGTGCTATCCGATCCGCGCAGCGACATGCTGCACGCCGCGCTGAACCTGGGTCACTTCGGCGTGAAGATGCATCGCTCCCGGGATGGCGGCGCAAGCTGGAAGGAAGCGGCCGTGCCGGGTTTCCCGCCACAACCCGAGGGTAGCGAGGGACCGGACTGGTCGCTCGTCCAGGTCTGGAGCCTGGAGACCGGCGGCGAGGATCAGCCGGGCCTGTTGTGGGCGGGGACGATGCCCGGGGGGCTGTTCCGGTCCGACGACGACGGCGAATCCTGGACGCTCAATCGCTCCCTGTGGGACCGCCCCGAGCGCCTCGAATGGTTCGGGGGCGGCGCCGATTCGCCGGGAATCCACTCCATTTGCGTCGACCCCCGGAACAGTCGACGCATCACGTTGGCGATCTCTTGCGGCGGCGTGTGGCGGACCGAAGACGGTGGCGAGACCTGGAGCCTGCAGGGCGACGGCCTGCATGCGGCCTATATGCCGCCGGAGCGGGCCACGGATCCCAACATCCAGGACCCGCATCGCGTGGTGCTGTGTCCCGCTGCCCCGGATGCGTTCTGGATGCAGCATCACAACGGCATCTTCCGCAGCACCGATTCCGCCCGGAGCTGGCAGGAAGTGGCTCAGACTGCACCGCCGCGCTACGGCTTTCCGGTAGTCGTGCACCCGCGCGATCCGGATACCGCCTGGCTCGTGCCGGCGGCCGCCGACGAGTCACGCTTTGCGCCGGACGGCGCGGTTTGCGTGCATCGCACGCGCGACGGCGGGGCGAGCTTCCAGGCGCTGCGCGCGGGCCTGCCGCAGGAACACGCCTACCACCTCGTCTATCGCCATGCCCTCGATATCGACGAAACAGGCGAGGTACTCGCCATGGGAAGCACCACTGGCGGGTTGTGGCTCTCCGAGGATGGTGGCGAGCAGTGGCAGACGCTCGGCCTGCACCTGCCGCCCATCTACGCGGTGCGTTTCGGCTGAAGTCGTCGCACGCACCGGGGGAATGCCCCTGAGCTACTTCTTCGGCGGCGCGTAGTTTTCACGCACACAGGTCTCGCGAAAACCCGCCTGCCAGCGACACGAACGCGGCTCCGCTGTGGAAGGGCCGAAGGTCAAGCCGCTCCGCAACGTCGGCAGGCGCAATTCTGCCATAGCCAATCCGGCAAATCCCGGTCACGCGGGGCCGGAGAGCCGCTACAATCGCGGCCGTGCAGCCGATCATCGCCATCTCGAACCTGGCCAAGACCTATGCCTCCGGTCTCACGGCGCTGCACGGTGTAGATCTGGAGATCAAGCGCGGCGAAATTTTCGCCTTGCTCGGCCCCAACGGCGCCGGCAAGACCACCCTCATCAGCATCCTCTGCGGCCTCGTCACACCGACCTCGGGCAGCGCGACCGTGGACGGCCACGACATCATCCGCGATTATCGTGCCGCACGCGCGAAGATCGGCCTCGTGCCGCAGGAACTGCATACCGACATGTTCGAGACTGTGTGGGACACGGTCTGTTTCAGTCGCGGACTGTTCGGCCTGCCGCCCGATCCGACGCACATCGAAAAGGTCCTGCGCGATCTCTCTCTCTGGGACAAGCGCAAGGACAAGATCATGCTGCTCTCCGGCGGCATGAAGCGACGCGTATTGATCGCCAAGGCCCTGGCCCACGAGCCGAGGGTGCTGTTCCTCGACGAGCCCACTGCGGGGGTGGACGTCGAGCTGCGTCGCGACATGTGGGCATTGATCCGGCAGCTGCGTGACGCAGGCGTGACGATCATCCTCACCACGCACTACATCGCCGAAGCCGAGGAAATGGCGGACAGGGTCGGCGTCATCCACAAGGGAGCGCTGGTCCTCGTGGAGGAAAAGTCTGCCTTGATGAAGCAGCTCGGCAAGAAGGAGCTCATGTTGCACTTGCAGGAGCCGCTGGCGACGATTCCCCCGGGCCTGGCCGAGTGGTCGCTCGAGCTCAACGCCGCCGGTACCGAGTTGCGCCTGACCTTCCAGGCCGGCGAGGAGCAGTCCTGCATCCCGGCACTGCTGCGGCGTATCGGCGAACTGGGGATCGAATTTCGCGACCTCAACACCCGACAGAGTTCACTGGAGGAAATCTTCGTCGACCTGGTGAGCGAGCGGCAGTGAGCACGCCACGCATCAACCTCTACGGCATGCGCGCCATCTACCTGTTCGAAATGGCGCGCTTCCGGCGCACGCTGTGGCAGAGCCTGGCCACGCCGGTCATCACCACGGCGCTGTATTTTGTGGTGTTCGGCGCCGCTATCGGCTCGCGTATCGGCCAGGTCGATGGCGTGAGCTACGGCGCCTTCATCGTGCCGGGGCTGATCATGCTGACGGTGTTCACCGAGAGCCTCAATAACGCTGCGTTCGGCATTCATATGCCGAAGTTCACGGGGACCATCTACGAGTTGCTCTCCGCGCCGATCTCGCCGCTTGAAACAGTGCTTGCATTCGTCGGCGCGGCGGCCACCAAGTCGGTGATCCTGGGGCTCGTGATTCTCACCACCGCCGGCCTGTTCGTGCCGCTGCACGTGCTGCACCCGCTGTGGATGGTGACCTACCTGGTGCTGGTGGCGCTGGCGTTCAGCCTGGCGGGCTTCATCATCGGCGTGTGGGCGCAGGGCTTCGAGGAGTTGCAGTTCGTGCCCATGCTTGTCATCACGCCGCTGAGCTTTCTGGGCGGCGCGTTCTATTCCATCAGGATGCTGCCCGAGGCCTTCCAGGCGGTCAGCCT
>Ga0114946_10000315_pt1 | contig 31257 bp, 29 predicted proteins | sample WalLakDeSediment_FD_88676 | JGI IMG/M metagenome (GOLD analysis project Ga0114946, IMG submission 88676) | Lake sediment microbial communities from Walker lake, Nevada to study Microbial Dark Matter (Phase II) - Walker Lake 11/02/13 Deep Sediment | ecosystem: Environmental > Aquatic >... | reverse complement strand
TTGGGGGCCATGCTGCCAGGGGCAAAATGGGTGCCTTCCGCCAGGTACGCTTTGGCTTCGGCCAGGGTGATGCGGTCCAGCCATTGCTCGTTCGGTTTGCCGAAGTTGAGGGCGACTTTTTCAACGGCCGTGCTGATCAGCAACAGGTCCGCGCCAATCTGCTGCGCCAGCAGCGCGCTGGCCCGGTCTTTGTCAATCACCGCATACACGCCGCTCAATTCCCGCAGTTCCCCCTTTCTGTTTTGCACCACCGGGATGCCGCCGCCGCCCACAGCAATCACGATGTCGCCGGCATCCGTCAACGTTTGAATGGCATCCTGCTCAATTACTTCCAGGGGGATGGGTGAAGCCACCACGCGCCGCCAGCCGCGACCGGAATCTTCCACCACCTGCCAGCCTTCGGCCTCAAACTCGCGCGCCGCCGCCTCGGTCAAAAAGCTGCCAATCGGCTTTGTCGGATTCTGGAAGCCGGGGTCTTCACGGTCTACCAAAACCTGGGTCACAACCGAGACTACCGGCTTGTCAATGCCCCGGCTGTTCAGCTCATTGCGCAGCGCCTGCTGCAGCATGTAGCCAATGGACCCCTGCGTATCCGCGCCGATGATGTCCAACGGCGTGGGATGAACCTCGTGGGCCGCCAGCTCATTGCGCCGCAAGATGTAGCCCACCTGTGGCCCATTGCCATGCGTCACCACCAGCGTCCAGCCATCTTCCACCATGTCCGCCAGATGGCGGCACGTTTCGCGCACGGCGTCCCACTGATGCGGCACGTCGGGATTATTTTTGTCGGTGATTAACGAGTTGCCGCCGACAGCAACTACAGCGAGTTTATTACTCATAGTGGGAATCCTCCAAAATTGTGAATTGTGAATGAACTCCCTTAGCAATTCACAATTCACAATTCACAATTCTTATGACATGGTCAGGGCCATCACGGCCTTTTGCGCGTGCAGGCGGTTTTCGGCTTCATCAAAGACGACGGAGTGACGGCCGTCCAGTACGGAACTGGTCACCTCAATGTCGCGGTCGGCGGGCAGGGGGTGCATGTAGATGACGTCGTCCTTGCCCAGGGCCATCAATTCGTCATTGGCGACCCAATCGGTGTACTTGTCCTGGATGCGCTTGCCCTCTTCCGGATCCTGCGTGGTCAGCAGCGGACCCCAGGACTTGGCGTAAATCACGTCGGCATCCTTGCAAGCTTCCTGCATGTCGTGCACGACCTCGAAGCCGGTGTGGTATTTGCGCGCCATCTCCTGCGCCTGGTCCATAATCTCCGGCATCAGTTGGAATTCCGGCGGATGCGCCAGCACGACGTCCATGCCAAAGCGCGGCATCTGCAAGATGAGCGACTGCGGCACCGACATCGGCTTGAGATAGGAAGAAGCATACGCCCAGGAGACGACCATCTTCTTCTTGCGCAGATTGCGCCCCTTCTTCTCCATGATCGTCATCAGGTCGGCCAGGCATTGGTGGGGATGGTAGATTTCGCACTGCATGTTCAGCACCGGCACGCGGCTGGCGTTGGCCACCAGGTTCAGATAGCGGTTGCCCGTGCCGTAGGTCACGTGGCGGATGGCGATGCCGTCGAAGTAACGGCCGAAAATCTCGCCCATCTCCGTCTCCGTGTCGCCGTGCGAAATCTGGGTGGTGCGGCTTTCAATGAAGGCCGCGTGCCCGCCCAACTGCGCCATGCCGGCCTCAAAACTGCCGCGCGTGCGCGTGCTGGAGAAGAAGAAAAGCATCGCCAACACCTTGTCGCGCAGCAGCGCGTGCGGTTGGCCCAGGCCACGCTTCATCTTCAGATCCCAGGCCAGGTCCAATACAGTTTCGACTTCTTCCTTTGAGAAATCAAGGTCACTAATAAAGTCGCGTCCTCGTAAACCAGTCTGCATTTTGTTGCTCCTTATTTAATTCATGAACGGCTGCGTCCAGTCGTTCCCAAACTATGGTATACTTCCCTTCAGAGTAGACTTTTGTATCAAAGGTTGAACCGATGACACTTCTGACTGAAACTCCACATCAAGACTTTACTGTCCCGGCAGAGCGGCTCTGGCGCATTTCTGTTGAACGCTACCATGAGATGATCAGGTCCGGCGTCTTGACGGAAGATGACAGTCTGGAACTCCTGGAAGGGTATTTGGTTGAAAAGATGACGATCAATCCACCGCACGCCATGATAACAGCGATATTGTTTCGCCTGTTCGTCACTCTGATACCTGCAGGTTATTTTGTGGGTTCCCAACAACCGATAACGCTACATGACAGCGAGACAGAACCAGATATTCTGGTTGTTCGCGGCAGTGAGCGCGATTATTTCTCACGACACCCCTATGCGACAGAGACCCCGTTGCTTGTAGAGGTGTCCGATCGCACCCTGCAAAGTGACCAAACGCAGAAGAAACGTATCTATGCCCGCGCGAAAATTCCAGTCTATTGGATTGTTAATATCCCTGAACGCCAGTTAGAGATTTATTCTGAACCTTCTGGGACCACGTTTAATCCTACATATCGCCAGTTGCGCCTATTTGGTGTATCTGATCAAGCGCCAGTACAGATTGACGATCATGTGGTTGGTTTTATCCCTGTGGCCGATTTATTCCCGTCAGAATTGGAAGCGTAGGGGCGCATTTCACCATGCGCCCCTTACAAACTAATTTCCCTACTCCGTCACGCCCAAAACCAGCGCCAACAATGCCATACGCATCACGACGCCGTTGAACGCTTCTTGCCAGTAGCGGGACCAGCGGGTGATGTCCACGTCGGCCGGGATTTCGTCCATGCGCGGCAGCGAGTGCAGCAGGATGGCGTCCGATTTCGCCTTCGTGCTCAGCAGTTCGCGCGTGATCTTGTAGTTGGAGGGGGTCCAGCCTACTTCGCCCGTGCGCTCGTCGCGCGACTTGGTGTAGTCGGGCTGCACCACCGGCTCGACCAGGATCACGTCGGCGTCGGCGATGGCCTGCTCGACGTGCTCCGCCTCTTTGTAGTCCAGGCTGTACTGCGCCAGGTCGGCCTTAAACTCCTCGGTCAGGGACATGTCCGGCGGGGAGACGAAGGTGATGGGGCAGTCGAACTGGGTCAGGCCATAGGCCAGGGAGTGCATGGTGCGCATGCGCATGTCGCCGACGGCCAGCCACTTCAAGCCATCCAGGCGTCCCTTCTCGCGGTAGACGGTGTAGAAGTCGGTAAGGATTTGGGTGGGATGCTCGCCCCAACCGTCGCCGCCGTTGATGATCGGCACGCTGGCCCATTTGGCCGCCTCGTGCGGGGCGCCCTGCTGGAAGTGGCGCATCACGATCACGTCGCCATAAAACTCCAGCATCTTGACGGTGTCTTTGATGGTTTCCTGGTAGAAATCACCGGCGCGGGTCATCTTGGCGTCGGAGAAGCCGGTCACGCTGCCGCCCAGGCGCAGCATGGCGGCCTCGTGCGCCAGGCGCGTGCGGGTGGAGGGCTGGTAGAAGGCGGTGACCAGGGTCTTTTCCTTCAGCAAATCCGAATTCCGCCGGTTGCGGGCGATCGGTTCCAACTCTTCGGCTATTTCGAAGACGCGGAAAAACTCTTGACGTTCAAAATCTTTGAGGGACAAAATGTCCCGTCCTGCAAAACTTCTCATGATTGTTCTCCTTCGTTAAAAAATTACAAGCTAGAAATCCGGCTTTCAAGGTCAAGGCCGGATTGCTGGAATGCACAAAATCAGGTGAGTATCTGTCGCCGAATCAGGCGCAGGCGCAGCAAATCGTCCCGAAAACAGGAGGTTGATTTGATGATCGGTGTGTTCTCGTCGTTATAGCCAATCTCCGCCAGGGAGACGAGCGGTAAATTGGGACGGATGTGCAGCGTTTGGGCCAGTGCGGCCGTTGTGAGCAGCGGCACGATTTCCGAAAGATAATAGGCCAGGTGCTGTCCATTGGTCCAGAGGAATTCGTAGATCGGGCTCAGAAAGTCGGCGTCCGTGTAGGGTTGGGTGATCAGCCTGACGGGAATGTAGTTGTGGGCCAGGATAACCGGCTGCCGATCGGCCATGAAGAGCTTTTTCACCACCAGCAGCGGTGCGGCGGCGTCCAGGCCGAGTTCATCTGCCATTTCGACCTCGGCGGGGTGCGTGCTGACGCTTAGGATTTGCGTGGATGGGGTGTAGTCGTGGGCGGCGAGCATGGCCTCGTAGGACCAGATTTCGTCCAGGCGCGACTTGATTTGCAGCCCGGCGGCGTTGACGAAGGTGCCGGCGCCCTGCTTGCGATAGATGACGCCCTCGATTTCCAGCCGGCTGAGAGCGTCGCGGATGGTGGTGCGGCTGACGCCCAGGTCGGCGGCCAGGCCGGTTTCGGAGGGAATACGGCCGTCTACAAACACATCATCCAGGATGAGCTGCTTGATGTGGGCCTTGGCCTGTTCGGTGAGGGAGGGCGTGCGCTTTAGCATGCAAAATCTGTCATATCGTATGGTTGTATGACGAATTTTACAGGCAAAAAAACAAGCTGTCAAGTCTAATACGTCCTGTGTATTAGACACAGCACGGACTAATTTACCGGTTTGTGGATCCGACGCCCGGCGCCTCAGCGCTGGTAGGCGGCGTCCAGAATTTGCAGGGTGTGGTAGATGGGCAACGGCCGTTCCCGCCGGGTCAGGTGGGTCTGAATTTGTGTCAGGCAGCCGATGTTGCCGGAAATCACCGCCTCGGCGCCGGTGGCGAGGATGCGCTGGGCTTTCATCTGCCCTAGCTCCGCGGCGATGTGCGGCTGCTCGATGTTGTAGGTGCCGGCCGAGCCGCAGCACAGCCCGCCGTCATTCAGCTCCAGCAGCGTCAGGTTGGGCACGGCGCGCAGCAGACGGCGCGGCGGGTCCACCACCCCCTGGGCGTGGCGCAGGTGGCAGGCGTCCTGGTAGGCGGCGCGCAGCGGCTGCTGCAGCCCCGGCGGCGGCATGAAGCCTAATTCGTCCAGGAAGAGGGTGATATCTTTGACCAGGGCGGCGTAGGCGCGCGCGGCCGTCTCTTCCGGTTCGCCGGCAAAGAGCAGCCCATACTCCTGCATGCCGGAACCACAGCCGGCGGCGTTGGTAATGATAGCGTCCACATCGCTGGGGAAGGCGCGCAAATTGGCGCGCGCCAGCTGCTGCGCCCGTTTGTCCTCGCCGATGTGCATCAAAATCGAACCGCAGCAGCCCTGCCCCTGGGGGATGACCGTCTCGACGCCGTTGGCCGCCAGCACGCGCAGCGTGGCCCAGTTGATCTCCGGGGCGAGAACCTGTTGCACGCAGCCGGCCAGCAGCGCCACGCGCGCGCGGCGCGTCCCCTGGGCCGGGTAGAGGGCGGGCAGCGGCTGCGCTTTGGGCAGCGTTTGCGGCAGCAGCCCCAGCATGGCGCCGATCTGCTCCGGCAGCGCGCTTTGGACCAGCCGGCCCAGCTTACCGGTGCGCGCTGCCAGGCGGAAGCGGTTGGGATAAGGCAGCGTTTCCACGATGAGCGCGCGGGCGGTTTGGTCGAGCAACGGCCGTTTCCGTTCCCCTTCCACCAGCGCCCGGTAGCCCATGAGCAGTTCGCCATATTCCACGCCGGAGGGGCAGGCGGGTACGCAGGCCACGCAGCCCAGGCAGCGGTCAATGTGCGGCTGCGCCTCTTCGACGCTGATGGCCTCTTCCAGCACGCCCTTCATCAGGTAAATCCGGCCGCGCGGCGAATCCATCTCCTGCCCCAGTACCTGGTAGGTGGGGCAGGCCGCCAGGCAAAAGCCACAGTGCACGCACGACTGAATGGCGCCGGCCATGGCCGCGCCGCGGGGACCTAGCTGCTCAATGTTGATACTGTGCTGCATATGCGCCTCGTCTGTTTGCACGTTTGCAGGTTTGCAAGTTTGCAAGTTTGCAGGTTAGTGAACTTGCATACTTGCATACTTGCATACTTGCTATACCTCCATGCCCAAAACGGCGTTTGGGTCCAGGGCCTGCTTCACGCGCCGGGCCAGGCTTGCGCCGCGGCGCTGGCCGAGGATGGGGTCGGCTGCCTGCCCGGTCAGTTGTAAGCCGACCAGCCCCAGGTCGCAGAGGGTTTGGTGCAAAACGGCCGTATCCGCCGCCGCCACCCAGGCCACGTTGGCGGCGCAGGTGTAGCGGCGCGCCCAACTGCCCAGCCGCGCGTCCAGCGCCGGGGCCTGTTTCGGGGCCAGGGGGATTTTGACTACGGCCGCGCTGGGGGGCGCCCAGGCCAGGCGGTTGGCGGCCTGCCATAGCTGCGCATCGTCGTCCTCGGCGAGAACGGCCGTTTCCCCCGCCCCTGCCTCTGCTTGCAAGAACTGGCGCAGCCGCGCCGCCCGCTCCGGCAGCACCGCCGCCAGCCCGCCCACGCGCAGCAGCAGGGCGCAGCGCCCTTCTTGCGGCAGTAAATCCACCGCGTCCATCTCCAGCGAGGTTTGCGCCAGGCGGAAGGTCGCGCCCAACGCCGCCGCCAGGTCCGGGTACGCCGCGCGCACGGTTTGGAAGGCCTGCGGCCGCGGAAAGACCTTGAAGGTCAGCTCCACCAGTACGCCGTAGCGCCCCAGGCTGCCCACAAAAAATTTGGGCAGGTCGAAGCCGGCCGAATTTTTCACCACCTTGCCGCCGCCGCGCACCAGTTGGCCACGGCCGTCCACAAAGCGCACGCCGAGAATAAAATCCCGCACGCCGCCATAGCGAAAACGGCCGGAACCGGCGGTATTGGCGGCGACCGTGCCCCCCAGCGTCGCCCCGGCCTCCGCCAGCAGCGGGTCGAAGGGCAAGTATTGGCCGTTTTCCGCCAGCGCGGCGATCACGTCGGCTACGGCCGTGCCCGCCAGCGCCGTGAAGGTGTACTCGGCCGGTTCGTACTCCAGGATGCCGCTGAGCCCACCCAGTTCCAGCGCCGTCGCCCCATTGGCCGGCGTAGAAAGGGCCGGCTTGGAGCCGCCGCCGCGCAGCCAGACCGTTCCTGGCGCCGATTGGATAAATTCTTGAACGGCCGTGATGCTCGTGGGTTTTTCATTCATTTGGTCACCCCTGAAATCTCCTCCGCGCGCCTCTCCGTTGCCTTACTCCCGCGAAATCACGCCCGCCTTCTCCAGCGGGTGCATCCCGTGCAGCGCCAGCGCCGGGGCTTCGCCGCCGGGGAACATTTTGCCCGGATTGGCAATCTCCTGCGGGTCAAGCTGGCGGCGGATGGCGCGCATTGTTTCCAGGCTCACGGCGTCGAAAAGCTCCGGCATGTAGCTGCGCTTTTCCATGCCTACGCCATGCTCGCCCGTGATGGAGCCGCCCAACTGGATGCAGAGGCGCAAAATCTCGCCCGCCAGCGCTTCGGCGTGCTCCAGCGCGCCCGGCTGCTTGCCGTCGTACAAAATCAGCGGGTGCAGGTTGCCGTCGCCGGCGTGGAAGACGTTGGCCACGTCCAGACCATAGGCGCGGCTGAGGCGGTCGATTTCCGCCAGCGCGCGCCCCAGGCGGCTGCGCGGCACCACGCCATCCTGCACCACGTAATCCGGGCTGAGCCGCCCGACGGAGGAGAAAGCCCCTTTGCGCCCTTTCCAGATGGTGGCGCGCTCCGCCGCGTTTTGCGCCACGCGCACTTCGGTGGCGCCGGAGGCTTCGATGACGGGCAGCAACTGCTGGAACTCTTGCTCGACCTGGGCCGCTTCCCCTTCCAGCTCGACAATCAGGAGGGCGGCGGCGTTGGCGGGGTAGCCGGCGTGCACGGCCGTTTCCGCCGCCTTAATCGCCAACCGGTCCATGATCTCGATGGCCCCCGGCAGCAGCCCGGAGGCCACCACCAGGGCCACGGCGTCGCCGGCGCGCTCCAGGCTGTCGTAGGCCGCCAGCACCGTGCGATAGCGCTCCACCACCGGCATCAGCCGCACCGTAATCTCCAGCGCCACGCCGAACAGCCCCTCGGAGCCGACGAACAGCCCGACCAGGTCGGGGCCGACGCCCACCCCTTCGGCGCTCTCGCCGCCAAACTCCACCACCTCGCCATCGGCCAGCACCACCTTGAGGCCCAGGACGTGGTTGCTGGTCATGCCGTACTTCAGGCAGTGGGCGCCGCCGGAGTTGAAGGCGACGTTGCCGCCGATGGTGCAAATGGATTGGCTGGAGGGGTCGGGGGCGTAGTAGAGGCCGTAGGGCGCGGCCGCTTCGCTGATGTGCAGGTTGACGACGCCCGGTTCTACCACGGCCGTTCTCTGCTCCGGATCCAGCTTGAGGATGCGGTTCAGCCGGTTGAGGGCGATGACGATGCCATTCTCCACGGGCAGGGAGCCGCCGGAGAGGCTGGTGCCGCTGCCGCGCGCCACAAACGGCACGCCGTGCGCGTGGCAGAGGCGCACCGTGTCGATGACTTCTTGCTGCGTGGTGGGGAGGACAACGGCCGTGGGCCGCGCACGAAAAGCGGTCAGCGCGTCCGACTCATAGGCCATCAACTGGACGGCCTGGGTCAGCAGGCGCTCCGGAGGGTAAAGCTGCGACAAGGCTTTGAAAAACGGATCAGGCGCCATCGTAACTCCTCATCTTTCCCGCGGGGGAAAAGTTCAATTGTGGGCGGCCGGCGCTGCGTGTTCGTTGCTTGGGCCAGATTTGGGTTTCAGTTCAACAGAAGTATAGCGCAGAATATTCCGGTATGCAGGTGCAAACTCGCGCGCGGGGCGCGCCGGTTGACCAGGCGCGCGATGATATACTGGCTGCGGACGGTCTCTGACCGCGCCGCCTCTGGTAAAAATGTCAGATTATGCCCGTCGCCAATATAGTTAAACTCAAGACCACGGCTTGGGTTGACCGCAATGGGAGGCTGGAAACTCCGGCAAGTAAATCCGGCTTTGGCGACAAGAAGGCTCAACTGGGTTTTTGACCCCCCCGAGGGTCAAAGGTTTTGGCGCAAGCTGTTGCGTGTATACCATGAAAAACTAATTGTCAATGTTAGAATTTCGTGGTATTATTGCAATATGATCATTCCAAGACGCAAAATTACTGGTCAGATCGAGATCGCGCTGGCGCGGAGCCGAGCCGTCGCCCTGTTGGGCCCGCGCCAGTGCGGCAAGACGACGCTGGCCCGCCAGTTTGTGCCCGCAGACTCGGCCAACTACTTTGATTTGGAGGATCCCGTCAGCCTGGCGCGCCTGGATCAGCCCATGACTGCACTGCAAGATTTGCGCGGTCTGGTAGTCATCGACGAGGTTCAGCGCCGGCCTGACCTGTTTCCTGTGCTGCGCGTGCTCTGCGACCGCACGCCGTTGCCCGCTCACTTTTTGATCCTGGGCAGCGCTACACCCAATCTACTGCGCCAGTCATCGGAGTCCCTGGCCGGCCGGCTGGAGATCGTCACGATGGGCGGCTTCAGCCTGGCCGAGGTCGGCAGCGCGTTTCAGGCCCTGCACTGGCTGCGCGGCGGTTTTCCGTTGTCGTTCCTGGCAACCTCTGATGAGAACAGCTACGCATGGCGCAAGAACTTCGTCCTGACTTTCCTGGAGCGTGATCTGCCGCAGGACGGCATCACCATTCCTGCCCAAACGCTGCTGCGTTTCTGGGCGATGCTGGCGCATTACCATGGGCAAGTGTGGAATGGCGCGGAGTTGGCGCGCTCTTTGGGCGTTTCCGAACCGACGGTTCGTCGTTATCTGGACACGCTGGTGGGCGTGTTCATGATCCGCCAGCTCCAGCCCTGGTATGCTAATTTAGGCAAGCGCCAGGTCAAGTCTCCCAAAATCTACTTCCGCGATAGCGGCATCCTGCATCAGTTGCTAGGCGTTCGCACGCAGGATGAGCTGTTGCTGCACCCCAAGTCAGGCGCCTCTTGGGAGGGCTACGTGGTGGAGCAAGTCATCAGCGCGGTTGCTCCTGACGAAGCCTATTTCTGGGCTACCCACAGTGGCGCCGAGCTTGACCTGTTGTTGTTCAAGGATGGCCGGCGCGTGGGCGTCGAGTGCAAACGCGTGGATGCCCCCCGGCTGACGCCCTCCATGCGCAACGCTCTGGTTGATTTGAAACTCGATCATTTGGTTGTCGTTTACCCCGGCGCCCGCGCCTATTCTCTGGCCGAGGGCGTTACCGTGCTGCCCTTTGTCCAGTTGGCGCGAGAGGACCATGGGTTTGGCATTCTGCGTGCAGCGTGAACCCAATGTTTCACAGCGCTGAGGCGCGTTGGTTCTTGTCCGGTACAGAAAAATGGGATGAACTCCTGTATTGGTTCACCCGGCAAGGGCGGCTGCCCCTGGTTCAGGAGACCGGAAATTATGTCCCTGATCCGGATACCGCCCCTTTCGTCAAGCAAGAACGGCCGCGCACCGACGAATACCTGGTCCTGCCCAACTGCGAGACGGTGGGCGTCAAGCAGCGCCAGGGCCGGCTGGAGGTCAAGGCGCTCGTCGCCGGGCCGCGTCCCTTCGCGCTGGGCGCGGCCGCCGGCCGCGTGGATGCGTGGGTAAAGTGGTCGCTGCAGCCCTCAGCCGCCATCGCCCTGCCGCTGGAAGCCGACCTGCAACAGTCAGGGCGGTGGCGCCAGGTGGAGAAGCTGCGCTACACGCAGAAGTATGCCAATGCTTCAGGCAGGCTGACGGCCGTTTCGCCGGACGCCTGGCCGGAAGGAGGTTGCAGCGTGGAGCTGACGCTGCTGCGCGTCGCCGCCGGCGTCCCTGAGTGGGTGACCTTTGGCTTTGAGGCATTTGGGCCGGCGGCGCAGGCGGAAGCGCTGCTGATTGAAGCGGTGACCTACTTCTTCACCGCGCACGGGCCGGCGCCGGTGCGCCTGGCGGAACAGGCTTCGCTCAGCTACCCGGCCTGGTTGATCGGCCTGGAACGTGACAAACGTCAGGCCGAAGCGCGCGCTTTGTAACTACCGCGCCGCGCCCGGTCACGGTATCCTCTATATTGAGGTGATGCCGCGATGCGCAAACGAACAGGCGCGCTAACGGCCGTTTTCCTATTACTCCTGCTCATTTTAACCGGAAGCGCGCTGATGAACCTGCATAAACAACCTGCGCCCCTGGCGCAAGAAACCGGCTCTGTCGTCGAGTTGCCCCCGCCCCAGCTTGCGGGCCGCATGTCCGTGGAAGAGGCGCTGCACACGCGCCGCTCCCAACGCGCCTACAGCGCCGCCCCCCTGACCCTGGCGGAATTAGGCCAACTGCTCTGGGCGGCGCAGGGCGTGACCCATCCCAACGGTTACCGCACCGCCGCCTCCGCCGGGGCGCTGTACCCCCTGGAACTGCTCGTTGCGGTTGGCCGCGTCTCCGATCTGGGGGCCGGAATCTACCGCTACCACCCGGATCGCCACGCGCTGACCCTGATCGAAGCGGGTGACCGGCGCGCGACGCTGAGCGCGGCCGCGCTTGGGCAGGAGTCAGTGGCCGAGGGCGCCGTTGTGCTGGCGATAGCGGCCGTCTATGAGCGCACAACCGTTCGTTACGGGGAGCGCGGCCGGCAATACGTCCACATGGAGGTGGGCATCGCCTACCAAAACGTTCACCTGCAGGCGGCGGCCCTGGGGTTGGGAACCGTTTTCATCGGCGCTTTTCACGACGACCAGGTACACGCGCGCTTGCGCCTGGCCGCGGAGGAACGGCCGCTTTGCCTCATGCCCATCGGACGGCTGCCGGAGGAACGGCCGTAGCAGTTTCCCAATGCTGAGAGGTCATAAAAAACAGAGCCGGCGCACGCGCCGGCTCTGCTGTATGATAGCGAAGATGGGCTTTACGGCCGGTTTACCGTAATGCTCGTGCTCTGATTGTCAGCCGGCTGGTAGGTCAGCGAGGCGTGCGTCACGTCGCTGACCGTAAAGGTCGTGCTGGCGTCACGCCGCGTTAGCGTGCCGCTGGTGACGGTGCACGTCCCGCTGCCGCCGGTTGTGCACGAGGAAGTTCCGCCCGTGCTCCAGGAGCCGCTGACCGTGGCGTTCGCCACCGGGTTATTGCTGCTGTCGTGTATCGTGATGGTCACGTCCGCGACCCAGCGGAAATTGCCGAAGGTGTAACGGCCGTTGCCGTCCAGGTTGCCCACGTGCATCGTCCCGCCGTTCCCAGGGGGAGGCGTCGGGGTGGGCGTCGGGGTGGGGCTAATCGGCGTGCTGGTCGGCGTCGCCGTAGGCGGCGGAGGCGGCGCGGCGCCGAACAGGCTGTAAACCAGGTGGTTGTTGGTCGTGCTGGAACTGGTGACGATATTCTTGGTGCTGTTATCCGTCAGCGCGTTGTACACCGCCTGCGCGCTGGCGCTGGGATTGGTTTCCAGATAAAGCGCCGCTACCCCGGCCACGTGGGGCGAGGCCATGCTGGTGCCGCTGATCGTGTTGGTGGCCGTGTTGCTGGTATGCCAGGCCGAGGTGATACTCGAACCCGGGGCAAAAATGTTGACGCAGTTGCCGTAGTTGGACCAGGAGGTCTTGGCGTCGGTGTTGGTGGTGGCGCCGACGGTGTAGGCGTTGGGCGCGCCGGAGGGTGAGTAGTTACAGGCGTTTTGCGCCCGCCCGAGCCAGTCGCCATTCCCCGCAGCTACAACAACCGGAATGCCGGCATTGTACATGCGGGCTACCGCGTCGTTCATGGACGAACTGCTGCTGCCGCCCAGGGACATATTCGAAACGGATGGACCGGAGGCGTTCTCCGTTACCCAGTCCATACCGGCCACCACGCCGCTCGTGCTGCCGGAGCCGTTGCAGTCCAGGACGCGCACGGCGACCAGCGTGACGCTTTTAGCGACGCCGTAAACCGCACCGCCGACCGTGCCGGCTACGTGGGTGCCGTGGCCGTTGCAGTCCTCGCTGTTGCCGCCGAAGGCGTCATACCCCCGCTGGGCGCGGCCGCCGAACTCGTTGTGGGTCGTGCGAATGCCGGTGTCAATGATGTAAGCGGTAACGCCGGCGCCCGTCGCCTCGTAGTTGTAGACGCCGTCCAGCGGTAACGCCCGTTGATCAATGCGGTCCAATCCCCAGGTGGCGTTGCTTTGCGAGCCGGTAATTGAAACGACCTGGTCGGCTTCAATGTACGCCACGTGAGGATTGCGCACCAGGCCATTCAAGGCGGCTTCTGGCAGCCTGGCCGCAAAGCCGGTCAAAACGTTGGCATAGTTAAAAAGCAGTTCGCCGCCGGCCTGCTCGACCTGGCGCGCCGCCAGGCGCACGCTGTCAGCAGGGGGGTTTGCCTTGAAAACAACGATGTATTGGCCGGAAATGGTTGTTGGGGAATCAACGTTAAGAATGGCCGCGCCGCTCTCAGAACCAAACAAGGGTACCGCGGCAAAAGCCATTACTACCAATATCAGAATAAATAGGGGCCAGGTGATTTTTTTGTGCATGAATCTAATTCTCCAGGATAAAAACGACAGTAATGGTGAAACGCAGAGCAAAGAATAAGAGAATGACTATTGCAGGTAACTAAACTTGGCATCACCTCCTTGTATAAAGTAATTCCATGAACGGAACACATTCAACCGATGGTTTCATTCAAGCATAGCGCAACTACCAGGATCGAACAAATCAGGCTCAGCTTGCCTGGCGGCGATAAAGTTCAGCGGATCATGCAGAAAATCAACCGCCCAATAATAGTAGCGGTTGAAGGCGTCAATGTTGTTGTGTCCGGCGCCTTTAATCAGGCCAAACACTTTGGGAGCTTGCAGCGCCCGATAGATGCGTACAGCGTGGTTGAGGGGCACAAGTTCGTCCTTATCCCCATGAATGACCAGGGTCGGGCACGTAATCCTGGCGACGCGGTCAATGGATGCGTACATCTGGGGGATTAGGGGCTTCGGCAGCCAGGGCGCATGCAGCGCAATGAGTTCATGCATCGACGTAAAGGCGCTGTCCAGAATCAAGCCGGCGGGAGGACTTTTTACAGCCAGGTGCGTTGCTACGCCGCTGCCCAGCGATTTGCCTAACAGGGAGGCTGAGACGCCCTCTTTATGCGATCGCGCTTTCAGCCAATCCCACGCAGCTTCTCCGTCAAGATACAATCCTTCCTCGGTTGGATGGCCCTCACTCTTGCCATAGCCGCGATAGTCAATCAAGAAAAGGCTGATCCCTTCAGCCACAAAGCGGGGCGCAACGGCTACCCAATCACGACAATCGCCGCCATTGCCGTGCAGGTACAATAGGGCATGCCTGGGCTGGGAAGCCGGCAGATACCAGCCGGCTATTGTCAGCCCGTCGGCCGTGCGAATGGCCACGTCCTCAAACGCCAGCGACAAATGCGCCGGCGTCAGATCATCTGGGGCGCTTGTCAGATCAGGCCGATAGATAAAGCGATTGATAAAAGGGGTTAGCATGTGCGCTCAAATAGTGATCTTGGTTAGTTTCTCTACGCCCAACGGCCGTTACGCCGGATTAAGTTGTCCCTCGGCGCGCGGCGCGCGGCGCGCGACGCCCGCGATCACGCCCACCAGCGCCAGAATGAGCGCGACCAGCACGCCCAGTTCCGGGGCCACGTCCGCCCAGCCGGCGCCTTCCTGCACAATCGCCACCACGGGATGGATCATGTAATAGGTGGGGAAAAGCCGGCCAATCCACTGCGGAATGGTGGGGAAGAGGTAAATCAGCGCGGGCGCGTAGAGCAAAATGCCGGCGGCTTTGATGACCGTAAACAGCGTGTTGATGTCGCGAATGAAGGCGCCCAGCAGCACGCCAATTGCGGCGGCCATGGCGGCGCCTAAAAACAGTACCAGCATCAACAGGCCCGGCGCCTGGCCGAAGGCGCGGTTGAGGATCAGGATCAGCAGCCCCATCACCAGGCTCAGGCCCATACCCAGCAGCCCCTTGGCCAGGAAGATTTCGCCCAGCGAGGCGGGCGTGACGTTGAGCGCCGTCAGCGTGCGCTTTTGCTTTTCTTCTACGAGCGACGTGGCGGGAACCATGCTGCCGCCCAGAATGATGCTCATGAGCACGATGAGCGGCAGCAGGCGCGCTTCCCAGGAGATGCTTTCGCCGTCGCCCAGGATGACGGCGACGATTTCGACCGGCGCTGCCTGGCCGGCGATTTCGCGCATCAGGCGCGTCACGGCCGTTCCCACCACAACCCGGTGCTTCATCTGGCTCTCGCCCCACACGAAGGCCGCCACTTCCGTCGGCGCTCCGGCGATGATGGCGGCGTCAAAGCCGGCCGGCAGCACGAGACCCATGTCGATCCGGCCGTTGGCGGCGGCCTCCTCCAGTTCCGCGGCTGACGGGTACGTCTTGACCGTCAGCGCATCCAGCCCCTGCGCCAGCCCCACGAGCCGCGAATTGCCCTCATCGACCAGCCCCAGGCGCGCCGCGTCCGCAAAAATGGTCCCAAACAGCAGCCATACCAGCAGCGTGATCAGCACAGGCGCCACCACGGCGAAAATAAACATGAAGTTGCGCGGTCCGCGCAGCAGTTCCTTGCTGAGTAAAACAGCTACCCGTCGTAGACTCATTGGAATTTCCTCCGCAGCGCCGCCATGCCCAGCCAGAAGAAGGCCACGGCCGTCGCCAGCAAAACCAGCAAATTCTGCCAGACGGCGCCCCAACCCGCGCCAAAGTTCAGGGCGCGGTGCACCGTGTCCACCAGGTAGTAGGATGGAATCAGCCTGATCCAGGTCGTCGCCAGGCCGGGCAGCAGCACCATCAGCGCCGGGATGATGAGCACAATCAGCGTGACGACGCCCCAGGCCATCACCGACATCATGTCGCGGGCTACCGAAGCCAGCATGAAGCCAATGCCCGTGGTCAACAGCGCGCCCAGCAGCAGCGCCGCCGCCAGCACAACGGGCGCGCGGCTCAATCCGCCGGTGATGATCAGGATCAGCATCGCCTGGCCGAACGCCAGCCCGACGCCCACCAGGCCCTTGCTGACAAACAAATCCTGCACGCGCATGGGCGTAACCAGCAGCGCCTGCAGCGTGCGCCCCTCGATTTCGCTGCTGATCAGGCTGGCCAGCGCCAGGGTTTCCATCAGCAGCACGATAACCGCCAGCAGCGGCAGCATGCGGTCACGCGGCGCAATTTGCCGGCCGGCCAGATCCGGACCCAGGATCGTCTCTGTGGCTTCGATTGTCAGAACCTGACCGCTGACGAGAAAGGCGATTTCTTCGAGCAATACGGTATAAGCTTCTTTTAGTTCCGGCGGTAATTCGGCCGTCAGATAAAGCTGCGCCTGCGGCTTGGCCCCGGCCTGCACCTGCGCCAGCATGTCGGCGGGCAGCGCAATGCCCACGGGATAGTCGCCGGCCAGCACGCCGGCTTGCAGCGCTGCGTCGGAGTCGACCAGGGTGAGGTCCAGGCCGTCTCCGCTCAGCCGTTCGCGCAGGACGTCCGGCACGGCGGGCGCGTAAAGTCCCAGCGCCAGCGTGTCGTTGAGGCTGCGCGGCAACAGGAAGTAGATGGCGACGTAGGCGACCAGGCCGAAGACGGTGATGAAGGCGAAGAAGCGGTTTTTGAAGATGAGCGTTACGTCTTTGACGACGAGCGTGCGGATGAGACGGCCGTTTATCACGTTAACCCCCGCCCGGTGATCTGGATGAAAATATCTTCCAGCGTGGCCTCTTCGCTGTGGATGGTAATGACCCGCTCCTCGCTGAAGAGCCGCGCCATCGCCTGCGACGTGTCGACCTGATCCAGCACAACCTGGCGCAGGACCAGCCGGCCGTCGGGTAGTTCCACCTCGGCGTGCAGCAGCCGTTTGCCGTACTGCTGCTTGAGCTTGCGGGGCGTGTCGAGCGCCACAATTTCGCCGCGATCGATAAAGGCAACGCGATCGGAGAGCTTGTCGGCCTCGACCATGTCGTGCGTGGTCAGAAAAACGGTGGCGCCGCGCGCCCGCTCTTCCAGAATGACGCTGCGAATGGCCTGCGCGGAGGCGGGATCCAGTCCTTCGGTGGGCTCGTCGAGGAAAAGAATGCGCGGGCGGTTGACCAGCGCGCGCGCCACCATGAGGCGTTGCTTCATTCCTTTGGAATAGGTTTCGACGCGATCCTGGCCACGGCCGTCGAGCCCCACGCGTTTGAGCAAGGCGTCAACGTCAAAGTCGCGCACGCCAAACAGCCGCGCGAACAGCTTGAGATTATCCGCGCCGCTCATCTGCTCGTAGAGGTTGGTAATCTCGAAGCAAACGCCGATTTCGGCCTGCACGCGCTTGGCGCGCCGGGCCACATCCTGGCCTAGCACGATGGCGCGCCCGCCCTTGGGCTGAAGCTGCCCGGTGAGCATCTTGACGGTGGTGGATTTGCCCGCGCCGTTGGGGCCCAGAAAGCCGAGAATCTCGCCCTCGGCCACGCTAAAGCTGACCTGGTTAACGGCCGTTAAATCGCCGTAATGGTAGGTGAGTTCTTCCGCAATAATTACCGCCTGTGCCATCTTGCCTCCTTGACAGGATGCGGACCCTAACGCGGAGCAGCCCAGGTTGAAGAAGCGCCTGTGTTTGGCTGGGTTAGTGGTCGATCTTTATCCCGTGGCATTGCCCCGTTGGCGGGGCATTGCCGCAAAACCTGTGACGTGTGAACGGCCGTGCCGGATTCACACGCAGCATCATATCAGATTTTAGATCGGGCGGGCAAGTAAGTCGGCTCAGTTGCGCGGCCAGGATGGCGAGATAATCGAGGGGACTTATTCGGGGGAGAGGATGGCGACGGCCGGCTCGACCTGTTCCAGCAGTTCGGCCCGCAGGCTGGGGATTTGCTCGGCCAGCGTGCCCAGCACGCCGTTAATAAAGCGCGGCGCGCTGTCGGAGCCGTACGTTTTGGCCAATTCGACCGCTTCGTTGATGGCCACCTTGACGGGGGTTTCGTCCGAGGCCAGGAATTCAAAGATAGCAATGCGCAGGATGTTGCGGTCGATCACCGCCATCTGATCCAGGGGCCATTCTGGCGCGTAGCGGGCAATCAAGCGGTCCATGCCGTTAATGTTGGCGAGGACACCCTGCACCAGATGGGTGGCAAATTCGACGCCGGCGCTTTCTATGTTTGTTTCTTGCACGCGGCGCTGCAAGACTTCAAACGGTGGGTGGTCTGCAATATCGTATTCGTAAAGCGTCTCAAGTGTGACGCGTCGTGCACGACGCCTTGTTTTCATAGTTAGCGCCTAAATTACTTCGCCCTGTTCGTAAATAACATCTTCCACGTGTACATTGACCGCATCAACCGGGATACCCACCATATTGTCAACTGCTTCTGCAACGGCGGCCTGTATTTTGCGGCTGGCCTCCATGATATTCACGTGCGGCTCCATTATAACGTAAATATTAAATTTGACCTTGTTATCGCTCAGATCCAGCACAAGGCCGTCCTGGCGCGTTGCGCGGCGGAAGACGCGCGACACGTCGGCGGGAATGGTCGCCATGCGGGCCACGCCCTCCACGCGCAGCGTGGCAAAGTGGGCGATGGTTGCCAGGACTTCGGGTGCGACCTCAATACGGCCGTAGCTTTCCTTCTCTTCGCTCATATTCCTTAATCCTCAAGGCCCCGCTGTGCGGCAGTTCGCGCGGCTCTCAAATCGCAATACCGCCGTCAATTTTAATCACCTCACCGGTGATATAAGCTGCCCGGTCCGACGCCAAAAATGTAACCAGGTGCGCCACCTCGTGCAGTTCACCCCAGCGGCCCAGCGGGATATGTTCAATGGCCTGCTGTATCATCTCAGGCGACAGGCTGGCCGTCAGGTCAGTCGGGAAAAATCCCGGCGCTACGGCGTTGACCGTAATCTGGCGCGGCCCCAACTCCTTGGCCAGCGACTTGGTAAAGCCAATAATGCCGGCCTTCGACGCCGCGTAGTTGGTTTGCCCACCCTGGCCCACAATGCCGGAGACGGACGAGATGTTGATAATGCGCCCGCCCTGCTTGCGGCGCACCATCGCGCGGGCGGCGGCTTTGCTGCAGTTGAAGACGCTTTTCAAGTTGGTGGCCAGGACCACGTCCCACTGCGCTTCTTGCATCATCAGCAGCAGCGTGTCGCGCGTCGTGCCGGCGTTGTTTACTAAGATATCAATTTGGCCGAAGGTGTCAAGCGTGCTCTTGATGAGCGCCTGAGCGGCGGTAAAATCGCTCACGTCGGCCTGCACGGCCACGGCCGTTCCGCCCGCGTCTGTAATCGTTTGCGCCGCCTCGTCGGCTGCGGCGGCGCTGCTATGGTAGTTTACCACGACTCTGGCTCCGTTGGCCGCCAGATCTGCCGCAATCGCGCGCCCCAGCCCCCGCGCCGCGCCCGTTACCACCGCTACTTTGTTGTGCAACAATCCGCTCATCTTGCTCTCGCCTGTATGCTATGCTTCCTTACCCGTATCAAACGGGATCCGCTGCGCCCCGCGCGCGATGCGCTTCACCAATCCCAACAGCACGCTGCCCGGCCCCACCTCCACAAAGCGCGTTACGTCCTGCGCCAGCAAATAGCGCATGGAAGCATCCCAGGCCACCGGCGCCGTGAGCTGCGCCTTCAGTTCGGCGCGAATGGCGTCGGCCGTGGTGAGCGGCTGCGCGGTTACGTTGCCGATAATAGGGATTTGGGGCGCCTGGATAGGGGTGTTGTCCACAGCCTGCGCAAATTCGGCCGCGGCTGACGCCATCAGCGCCGAATGGGCAGCGATGCTGATCGGCAGGCGCACCAGCTTGCGCGCGCCGGCTGCCTGCGCCAACTCCAGCGCGCGCGCCAGCGCCTGCGCGTGGCCCGAAATGACCACCTGGCCCGGACAGTTATCGTTGGCCAACTGGACTGAGTGCCCCGTTTCGGCCGTGGCCTGGGCGCAAATCGCTGCCGCCGCGGCGGTTTCCAGCGCCAAAATAGCCGCCATCGCGCCGGGCTGCGCCGCGCCGGCGGCCTGCATCAGTTCCGCGCGCCGCTGCACCAGGCGCAGCCCGTCGGCAAAGGTCAGGCTGCCGGCCGCCGTGAGCGCAGTAAACTCGCCCAGGCTATGACCGGCCATAAAATGCGGCCGTTCCCAAGCCTGCGCGCACATGGTTTCCCAGGCCGCCAGGCTGGTAACAAACAAGGCCGGTTGTTGAAAAACGGTGTCGGTGAGGGTTTCCGCGGGGCCTGTGAAGCAAATCGTGGAAAGCGCGAAGCCTAATTGTTCATCCGCCGCGTCAAACAAGTTGCGCGCAGGGACGCTGCCGGCATACAGACCGTGTCCCATGCCCACATATTGCGAACCTTGACCTGGAAAAAGAAAGACGGACTTCACGCGCTACGCATTGGGAAAACAGCGCTGCCGGAGCAGCGTATGAACGCATAAAAAAGGGGCGCGCCCCGGCGCGCGCCCCCGCATAATCAGATCACTCCCGCGTGTCGGGGAGAATCTGCCGCCCTCTGTAAATGCCACAGTTGGTGCAGGCGCGGTGCGGCAGCCGCATCTCGTTGCATTCGGGGCACGCCACCAGGTGGACTTTCGGCAGGGCATGATGCGCGCGGCGGCGGTCGCGGCGCGCTTTAGAGATTCTACGTTTTGGAACAGCACCCATAGCTCTATCCTCACTATTTGTTCTTTAGCGGACGCTTTCTTGTCCGGGATGGTTACAAAAAATAAGCGGCAGCAAGGCCGCGAAAAATAATTATAGCCATGTAAGGGTGGCTGTCAAGCTTGGCGAAGTTGGCGAGTTGGTGAGCGCCGGCAGCCGCTAATCCGCGGGCGAGGTTTCTGCAATGGCCGCTTGTTCGGCCTGTACTTTGTGCAGACCGTTGCGTACGACAGCCAGCGAATGCAGCAAGTCGTCTTCCAGCTTAGTCAGAACTTCCACCACGTATACGTCTGCATCCTGGCGCAGCGCGTCCGCATCGCGCCGCGCGCGTTCCAAAACGTGGTCTGCTCGCTGCTGCGCGTTGGTGACAATGGCGTCCCGCTTAACCAACTCACCGGCTTCTTGTTTGGCTAACTCCCGGATTCGCTCGGCTTCCTCTTTGGCTTGGGCCAGAATGCGCTCTTTTTCTGCCTGGATGCGGGTAGCTTGCTTGACTTCTTCAGGGACAGCAACGCGCATCTGGTCGACAATGTTAAAGATGCGGTCCTCGTTGACAAAAAGATAGGCGCTAAGCGGCAGCCGGAAGCTGTCGTTGAGCACCTGTTCCAAGCGATCTACCAGATGTTGTATGTCCATATCTCTTCCCTACCACGTGCCCTTTGCGCCTGGAGGGCTGCACCCGTTGCATAATCATGGCGTCTATGCGCCATGCCGGCGCTATTATAATATTTTTTGCCTCAATCTCGCAACGGAGACGGCTGCTTGAAATCATTACCGTGGTCGCTGTGAAAGCGCGCGTAGAGGGCGCGGGCGACATTTTCGGGTACCATGCTGGTAACGTCGCCGCCGAGCGAGGCGATCTCGCGCACGGTTGTGCCGCTCAAGAACGTGTGCTGCTCACGCGTCATCAGGCTGATGGTTTCAACTTCGGGCGCGAGGCGCTGGTTGGCCAGCGCAGAGCGAAACTCAAATTCAAAGTCCGAAAAGACGCGCAGGCCGCGCACGATGATGCGCGAATTGGATTGGCGCATGAAGTCTACCAGCAAGCCGCGGAACGGAACGACTTTGATGCCGTTGACGTTGTCCAGCGCTTCTTCAATCATTTGAATGCGCTCATCAACGGAAAAGAGCACCGATTTGATGGCGTAGCTGTGGTCATAAACGGCGACGAGCAGCTCGTCGAAGAGCGCCGCCGCGCGGTGCATCAAGTCTAAATGACCGTAGTGAACCGGGTCAAAGGTGCCTGGGTAGATTGCGCGCTTGATCACGTTTGAACCCCCTTAGGTTAGCTAAAGTCTCCTGCCGCTTGCCAAAAGGCGGCGACGCGCTGGCGCAAAAGCTGATGCGCTGCGTCTTGCAGCATGGGATCGGCGGCAAAAAGTGCGGCCGCCTCTTTCTGCGCCGTTTGAAGCATTTCCATGTCCATGAGGGAAGCAAGCTGCAGCTCGGGTAGGCCGCTTTGCCGCCGTCCGAAGAATTCACCCGGTCCGCGCAGCTCCAGATCTTTTTCGGCTAGTTGGAAGCCGTCGTTAGTTTGCTCCAGAGCCATGAGGCGCTCTTCGGCATCGGCCGTGCCCTCGTCGGCAATGAGAATACAGTAGGACTGATGCTGCCCGCGCCCCACGCGCCCGCGGAACTGGTGGAGCTGGGCCAGGCCAAAGCGGTTGGCGCCTTCGATGAGCATGACGGTGCTGTTGGGCACGTCCACGCCGACTTCGATGACGGAGGTAGCGACGAGCACGTGGGTTTCGCCGCTGTAAAAGGCGCGCATGGCGGCCTCTTTTTCGTCGGATTTGAGACGGCCGTGGACCAGCCCCAGCTTCAGCTCAGGGAAAACTTCCTTTTGCAGGACCTCGAACTCGTCAACGGCCGCTTTCGCGTCGATCTTGTCCGATTCTTCCACCAGGGGGAAGATGATGTACGCCTGCCGGCCCGCCTTGGCCTGCTCGCGCACGAACCGGTAGGCGCGCTCACGCTCGCTGGAGCGCAGCCAGCGCGTCTTGATCTCCTGCCGTCCGGGGGGCATCTCGTTTAGAACCGAAAAGTCGAGGTCGCCATACATCGACAGCGCCAGCGTGCGTGGAATGGGCGTAGCCGACATGACCAGCAGGTGCGGGCTGGTTGGCCCCGCGGCCGTCTGCGGCCCTTTTTGGCGCAGGGCGCCGCGCTGGTCAACGCCAAAGCGGTGCTGCTCGTCGATCACCGCCAGCGCCAGGTCCTTGAAAGTGACGGCTTCCTGAATGAGGGCGTGCGTGCCGATGGCGATTTGAAGGCCCCCGTCAGCCAGACCGGCGTAGATGCGCTCTTTCTCGCTCGCGGGCGTGCTGCCGGTCAGCAGGCAGACGGTGAGTCCCAGCGGCGCCAGGAGGCCGGATAACCCCTGGTAATGCTGCTCGGCCAGGATCTCGGTGGGGGCCATGAGCGCCGCCTGGGCGCCGGCCTGGGCAGCGGCAAACATGGCCGCCGCGGCGATGACGGTTTTGCCCGCGCCCACGTCGCCCTGCAGCAGGCGGTTCATGGGCACGTCGCGCGCCAGGTCGACCAGGATTTCGCTGATGACGCGCTGCTGCGCGCCGGTGAGTTGGTAGGGCAGGCCGGCGTAGAAGGGGTCCAGGCTGCCGGGCGCAACCGATAACGGCTGTCCTGGCTGCGCCTGCCAGGAATGGCGCTGGCCCTGCATGCCAAGCTGCAAGAGAAACAGTTCGTCGAAGATGATGCGTCGCCGGGCTGCATGCAGGCTTTGCTGGCTGTCCGGAAAATGGATTTGCTGCAGCGCGCGCGGGAGCGCGTATAACTTTTGGCGCGCGCGCACGCTATCCGGCAGCGGATCCGGCGCGCGTGGGGCCCATTCGTCAACGGCCGCTTTCATCAGGCTGCGCATTTTGAGGCTGTTCAGCCCTTCGGTCAGCGGGTAGACGGGCACAATGCGCCGCGTGCGCAGCGGTTCCAGGTCCAGCGGTTCCCACTCCGGCGAATTAAAGACGGGGCGCCCCAAATATTGCTCTACCTTGCCGCTCAGCACAATTTGCATCCCGGCCGTCAATTTATCCGCCAGCCACGGTTGGTTGAACCAGGTTGCCTGTACCGACCCGGCGCCATCGTTGATGATGGACTGTATGATGACCTGGTTGGCGCGTGTGCGCCGCGCGCGCGTCTGCCAGATTGTGCCGATGATGGTGACCTGCTCCCCATACTGCAGCTTGTTGATCGGCTTCATCAGCGTGTAGTCGTCGTAGCGGCGAGGAAAGAGGTAGAGCAGATCTGCGATTGTCGTGGCGCCCAGCTTGCGCAATTTCTGCGCGGCTTTTGGTCCGATGCCCTTAAGTTTGGTGATAGGCTGCGTCAGGCCGACCGGATCCGGTTCCAGTTCCAGATCCAACTCTACTTCTGGTTCTGGTTCTAGTTCAGCCTCCACTGCTCGCGCTTTCTCAACGCGTTCCGGTGGACCTGGCGGCGCGGGCGCTGCGTCCGGTGCAGCTTCTGCTTGGGGGGAGGGCGAAACCGGTTTGGGCGGGTCCTGCCGCGGGGGCGTTTTGGCCGGCGCTTGGGGGGGGGCGGCCACGGCCGTAGGCGCCGTTTGCAGCCGGGCCTGCCGGCGTTGAAGGCTCTGCAAGAGCGCGTCGATGGCTTTGGCGCGCGCCTCTTTGCCCGGCAGGCGCGCATAGTCGTTGAGAACTTCCGCGACCTGCTCAACCAGCGCCCGATCGGCTTCGTCTACGGCCTCGGTGTGCGCCTGCCCAACCCAAAACGCGGCAAATTGGCGGATGCCGCCCACCACCGCCTTGTTTTGGTAGCCTTGCTGGACTTCCAGTTCTAAAACGCGTTCTAGTCGCTTAAATGATCTTCCCATATGGAACCCAGGGTGTGCCTCAATAATTGCGAATTGCGCCTATTATACCCTGATCTGCATAGGCGGGCAGCGCAGCCACGGCTCCGCCCGATTTAGCGTGGGGCCGAGATGAATGCAAAGCCGGCCGCGCGCGGCCCGATGTGCGCGCCAATGGCGGGCGTGATTTGCATGAGGATGATCTCAGCAGTGGAAGGTAGGAGATGGGCTGCCTGGTCGCGCAGCGCCTCCGCGACGGCGCGCGTGTCTGTGTACAGCACCGCTACCCGCTCCAGCGGCGCCGCCGCGGTCAAAAGCTCCAGGACTTTTGCGACGGCGCGCTGGCTGGTGCGCACGCGCGCGGCCATCGTGACCGTCCCCAGGTGGGCATCCACCACCGGTTTGATTTTGAGCAAGGTACCGATTCCAAACTGCGCCCAGTTGACGCGGCCGCTGCGCCGCAGGAATTCCAGCGTATCCAGCACCGCGATGACGTGCGTGCGCGCAATCCGCGCTTCGGCGGCCTGGACAATTTCGTCTACCGTCTGTCCGGCCGCCGCGGCTTCGGCGGCCGTGATCACGAGCAAGCCGGCCCCCATGGCCAACTGCTGCGTGTCGAACAGCGTTACGGGTACCAGGTCGCCCACTTCCTCAGCTCCCAGGCGCGCTGCGTTATAGGTGGCGCTCAACGTGGCGGCGATGTGCATGGAGATGATGTGGGTGGCGCCTTCGGCCGCAAGCTGGCGGTAGATGGCCGCAAAAGCGCCGGAGGCGGGCGCAGCCGTAGTAGGAATGGTGGGGTAGGCGGTCAGGTTGGCAAAAAATTCCGCGCGCGAGAGTTCGACGCCATCCAGGTAGCTGTGCTCGCCGATGTTAATGAAAACGGGTACGATAGTAATTCCCAGCGCGGCCGCGACGTCGGGAGGGACGTCACAGGCGCTGTCGGTTACAATGTGAATGGTCATGCTGTTTGCCTTGATGCGCCTCGTCGGAATGCTGCGCCGGCGGCGCTATTCCGCACCGAAGATATAGAAATAGTGCGCCTGACCGCCCGGTAAGATTTCAACGTCTACGTCAGGGTAGAGAGCTGTGATTTGCGCGGCTACGTCGCCGGCTGCGGCTTCGCTCACATCTGCTCCGTAGTAAACAGAAAGAATTTCACGCTCCTCAATGGCCATAGTCTGGAGAACCTGGACCAGCACATCGTGCAGGTCGGGGCCGGCGGCGCTGAGAGCGCCGTCGACGAGCCCAATGAGTTCGCCTTCCTGCACCGCGACGCCGTTGAGCGTGACGGAGCGGGTGGCGCGGGTGAGCTCACCGGTGCAGACTTGTTGGGCGGCGGCTTCCATGGCGACGGCCGTTTCCGCCAGATCGCCGTCCGGATCCAGCCCCAGCAGCGCGCTAATTCCCTGCGGTGTGGTGCGCGTCGGCACAACCGCCACCTGCTTGGGGCTTAGGTCGCGCGCCGCTTCCGCCGCAAGCTGGATGTTTTTGTTATTGGGGAGGATGATGACTTTGTCGGTGGGCACGTCCTGGATGGCCTGGAAGATTTCCTCCGTACTGGGGTTATTCGTCTGGCCGCCGTGCACAATGTGGGCCGCGCCCAGGCTGCGGAAGATGTTGGCCAGGCCCTCGCCGGCGGCTACGGCCACCACGCCGATCTGGCCCGGCTGCACGTTGACGGCCAGCGCGTCCGGCCCCATGCCGTTGATGCCCAGCGCAACCGGCTGCGGCGCGTTGATCATGCTCTCCATCTGCATCTGCATGTTTTCAACGACGACGTCCATGATTTGGCCCAGGCTGGCGCCGTAAGCGAGCGGTTCACCGGGGTTTTTGACGTGAATGTGCACCTTGACCGTGCTTTTGTCGCCCACGACGACGGTCGAGTCGCCCATGGCGTCAATGCGGTCGCGGATTTCGGCCACGTTGAGATTTTGTCCGAGCAGGATAAATTGTACGTCGTATGGGTTTTCCACGGCGCCGCCTTCTGGTGCAGCCAGGGCCTGGGCGGAAATAGGGCGGGCTTCCGCGGCCGTTGCAACGGCCGGCTGCTCAAGATCGCGCATCTGGTCGTTGACGTAACGCAGCATGCCCTCAAAAATATACACAAGTCCCTGCCCGCCAGAATCAACAACGCCGGCCTGCTTGAGAATCGGCAGCATCTCCGGCGTGCGCTCCAGCGCCTGCTGGCAGCGTTCCAGCACGCGTTCCAGCACAAAGCGCAGGTTGCTGCTTTTCTTGGCCGCGTCGGCTGCTTCGGCCGCGCCCTCGCGGATCACCGTCAAAATGGTGCCTTCGACCGGGCGCATGACGCCGTTGTAGGCGGTTTCGGAGGCGGTATAAAAGGCATGCGCCATGTCGTGCACGTCGAAGGTTTCCTTATCGCGCAGCCCTTTGGCCAGCCCGCGCCAAATCTGGCTGAGAATGACGCCGGAGTTGCCGCGCGCGCCCATCAGCGCGCCCTGCGCCAGGTCATTGGCCATCTTGCCCACGTGCATTTCGGTGCTCTCTTCGATGCGCTTGCAGGCCGAGCGCATGGTGAGCAGCATGTTGGTGCCTGTGTCGCCATCCGGCACGGGAAAAACGTTCAGCGAGTTGACATACTGCTGGTGCTTTTCAAGCCATACCAGGCCTGCCTTCGCCAGTTTGCGTAACTGCTGTCCGTTGCAGCGCAGCCACTTTGCCGGCGTAGGCGGCGCATTAAATACGCTGTTCTGAGTCAATATCCTCTTCCTCCAGACAATTAGCGCGCAGGGCAAGCACGCATGCGGGCGCATGCGCGCGGCTTGCGCCGTGCGCCTTATTGGGTTTTTCGGTTGTCTTTGCTCAGGCGCAGCCCTTGCACGTAGACGTTCACCGCGTGCACAGGCAAGCCCAGCGCTTTTTCAAGATGAAACTTGACCGTGTGCTGGATGCTTTCGGCGACGGCGCGAATGCGCACGCCGTATTCTACGATGACGTATATGTCGACGATGATTTGATTGTTTTCGGCGACTGAGACTTCGATGCCGCGCCGGCTGTCGCGCGAGAGCATGCTCGCAATGCCGTTAACCAGATTTTTGCTGGACATGCCGACGACTCCGTAGCATTGGTTAATGGCCTGATTGGCGATTGTGGCAACCGTCGCCACGGAGATGTCGATCTGTCCCAGTGATTCGTCTCGAATTGGCATAGTTTCTGTCCTGAAAATGTCGCGCGATTGTGCTTAATCGCGTGGGCGAATTCCCTTAAAGCGTTTGCGCAAGCCGATCGTTTTGACTATAATCCTATTCTGCTCATTTGCAAATCGGGCGACCGCTAGGGGTCGCTTTAATTTTGTCAGGGTGTAAGGTGGAATTATGGCTAAATGTCAAGTCTGTGGCAAGGGACCGATGTCCGGCCAAAACGTAAGTTTTTCGCAGCGCAAAACCAAACGGCAGTTTAAGCCGAATATTCAACGCGCGACCTTTTTTGAAAACGGCCGTAAAGTACGTAAGTACGTCTGCACGCGCTGCATTAAGACGGCGGCGAAAACCGCGTAACTTGCTGAATTTTTAATCCGTGCGCTGCGGCGCTTGCGTCGCGCACACACCGATGGGGCTAGCCAACCTGGCTAGCCTTTTGCTTTCCTGGACCTATACGAGCTACGGGCATCGTCTGAGATTTTGCCCAGAAGTGGCATGGTCAGAGACCGGCCACAACAAGTATATCATAACCCATTGTGCACGGAATGGCACTTCCCATAATTTAACCCAGCGTCGTGGCCAGGACGCGCTGCGCGCCGGCGGCGAGGAGGGCCGCGCGCACGGCCGTTTCCGTTGGCGGCGTGACCAGCGCGATCATGTTGCCGCCCCGGCCCGCGCCGCTCAGCTTGGCGCCCAGCGCGCCCGCCGCCTCGGCCGCCGCGACCAAGCGATCCAGCTCCGGCGACGAGACCGTCATCGGCCCCAACAACTGCTGGTTGGCGCGCATTAAACGGCCGATTTCCGCCGCATCTCCCGTTTCAATCGCCGCGCGCGCGCCGCGCGCAATCTCCCCGCAGCCGTCAAACAGCGCCTCGAAGGTCGCCGGGTCGGCTTCCCAGCGGCGGCGCACGTCGCCCACGGCCACGCGCGTGCTGCTGCGGATGCCCGTATCGCCGATGAGCAGGCGCAGCGGCCGGGCGACGTGGAACGTTTCGATCAGGTTGTGGGGCTGCCGGCGTACGAAGTAGACCGGCTGCTCGTAGGTGACGACCGTGTTGTCGACGCCGCTGGGCGTGCCGTGGTGGATCTTTTCCACGGCGTACACAAGCCGCGAGATCGATTCCGGCGCGAGCAGGTGGGGCAGCTCCAAAAATTGGAGCAGCGCGCGAATCACGGCGGCGGCAATCGCGGCGCCGCTGCCCAGCCCGCCGGCAATGGGAATCTGGCTGGTGACGGTAATCGTCAGGTCGGGCAGCGCGGCCAGGCCGGCGGCCTGGCGCACCTGGCGCACGGCGACGGCAAAGGCGTCGTCATCGGCGAAGTCGTCCAGGTGCTTCTCGATGTCCAGGTCGGGGGCCAGCAGGCGCACGCCGGGCAGCGCGCCGGGCGCCACGACGGCCTGCGCGCGCAGGTGGGAAACGGGGGCGGCGATGGCGGGACGGCCGTAGACGACCGCGTGCTCACCAAAGAGAATAATCTTGCCAGGCGCGCTGGCCGTGACGGTCTGCATCATGTCAGGGGCGAATCGGCAATGTACAGGGCGATAAAAACGACGGCGGCCCACAGCGCCAGCGTCACCTGCATCGGCCGGTCGCGCAGCAGAATTTCTTCCGGGGCGCCGCCGGCGTGGCGCACGTGGATGAGGTAGAGGTAGCGGAAGACGCCGTACAGCACGAAGGGGATGGTGAACATCATGGCGTGGTTTTGGGGCAGCCCTTCGGAAAGGAAGGTGTACAGGCTGTAGGCGACGACGGCGCTGGTGGTGACGATGCCCAGCAGCCGGTCGATCAGGTCGAGGTTGTACTCTTCCAGGATGGCGCGGTGGTTGCCGGCGTTCTGGCCCAGCAGCACCAGCTCGTGGCGGCGCTTGCCCAGCGCCATGAAGAGCGCCAGAAAGCCGCCGAAGACGTAGAGCCAGGGCGAAAAGCGCTCCACCTGGATGACCGTCACCCCGGCGGCGATGCGCAAAATGAAGCCCGCGGCCACAATCGACACGTCCACCAGCACCACGTGTTTCAGGTAGAAGGTGTAGGCGATTTGGATGGCGAGATAGCCAAGCAGAATCCAGCCAAACGGGACAGAAAGCGCGAATCCGGCGGTCAGGCTGCCCGCGGCCAGCGTCAGGGTGGCCAGCAGGGCAATCCTGGGCGAGAGCCGGCCGGAGGGCAACGGCCGATTCCTTTTGGTGGGGTGCTCGCGGTCGTTTTCAATGTCGGCCAGGTCGTTCATGATGTAAACGGCGCTGGACATCAGGCAGAGGAGCGCGAAGGCGGCCAGCGTGTGCAGCAGGCTGGGCGCGTCGAGCAGCTTGCGGTCAAAGAAGAGGGCCACGAACACGAAGGCGTTCTTGGTCCACTGCCGGGGCCGCATCGTTTTGAGTAAGTCGAGAAGTACACGCATCTTTAACGCTCGCTAATGACGGCCGTTTCTATCACGATTCGGCGCGCCAGGCCAATATTGATCCGCGGCTCTCAGCCGGGGGCGCGCTGAGCAAGAGTGTAGCACAAAATCGGCTGCAACGGCCGTTTGATGTGGTACAATACCCCCCAATCCGCAATTAGGAAGCTTTTTTGTATGCTAAAGACACCTCAACAAATCGAAGCCGCGCTGGAGCGCATCCTGCCGCGCGTCGCCAAACCGGGCCGCTACACCGGCGGCGAATACAACCAGGTCGTCAAGGATTGGGACGCCGTCGACTTCAAGGCGGCGCTGGCCTTTCCCGACCTCTACGACCTGGGCATGTCCAACCTGGGGCTGATGATTCTCTACGACATCCTCAACAAGCATCGCAACCTGCTGGCGGAGCGCGTCTTTTGCCCCTGGACCGACATGGAGGCGCTGATGCGCGCGGAGGGTATGCCGCTCTACGCCCTGGAAAGCAAGCGCCCGCTGCGCGACTTCGATTTATTGGGCATCAGCCTGCCCTACGAGCAGCTTTTCACCAACGCCCTTAACCTGCTGGACCTGGCCGGCCTGCCGCTGCGCAGCGCGGAGCGCGACGGCCGCTATCCGCTCGTGGTCGCCGGCGGCCACGCCTGCTACAACCCGGAGCCGATGGCGCCCTTCATCGACGTTTTCGTCATTGGGGAAGGGGAAGAGGTCCTGCTAAAGATCATCGGCGTGCTGCGCGCCGCGGCGCACCTGGACCGCGCCACCCAACTGCGCTACATTGCCCAAATCGAAGGCTGCTATGTGCCGCGCTTTTACGACGTGACCTACCACGCCGGCGGCGCGGTGCAGGCCATTACCCCCAACGTACCCGAGGCGCCGCCGCGGGTGCTCAAAACGATCGTGCCCGTCCTGCCGCCGCCGGTTACGCGCTTCATCGTGCCTTTCATCGAAACGGTCCACAACCGCGCGCCGATTGAAATCATGCGCGGCTGCACGCGCGGCTGCCGCTTTTGCCACGCGGGCATGGTCACGCGCCCCGTGCGCGAACGGCCGGTTGAGGAGATTCTGGCGGCGATGGAAGAGATTCTGGAAGCGACCGGTTATGAGGAAATCGCGCTGCTCTCCCTTTCCTCCAGCGATTACACCCACGTCCTGGCGCTGACGAAGGCGATTGGGGAGCGCTTCGGTGATTTGGGGCTGAACATTTCGCTGCCTTCGCTGCGCATTGAGACCGTCTCCACGCAACTGATGGACAACCTGGGCGACAGCCGGCGCGGCGGCTTCACGCTGGCGCCCGAAGCGGCCACCGAGAAGATGCGCAATACGATCAATAAATCGGTCTCGCATGCAGAGCTGCTGGAGACGGCGCGCGAAATCTTCCGGCGCGACTGGCGCACCATCAAGCTCTACTTCATGATCGGCCATCCCATGGAGACGCTGGAGGACGTGCAGGCGATCATCGACCTGTCTAAGCAGGTGTTGGCGGAGGGGCGCAGGGTC
>Ga0114946_10000314_pt1 | contig 31266 bp, 27 predicted proteins | sample WalLakDeSediment_FD_88676 | JGI IMG/M metagenome (GOLD analysis project Ga0114946, IMG submission 88676) | Lake sediment microbial communities from Walker lake, Nevada to study Microbial Dark Matter (Phase II) - Walker Lake 11/02/13 Deep Sediment | ecosystem: Environmental > Aquatic >... | reverse complement strand
TGGATCGCCCCCCGGTCCGCGCGGTTCGCGGATCACATCGGAGGAGGTCGATTCATGGACCGCCCCCGGTCCGCGCGGTTCGTGGAGCACATCGGAGGAGGTCGATTCATGGATCGCCCCCGGTCCGTTCGCTTCGTGGAATTCCATCGGAGGAAGTCGATTCATGGAACGCCATCGTAACGGATCGATTCATGGATCGCCCCCGGCCTGTGCGGTTCGCGGATCACATCGGAGGAGGTCGATTCATGGACCGCCCCCGGTCCGTTCGCTTCGTGGAATTCCATCGGAGGAAGTCGATTCATGGATCGCCCTCGGTCCAAGCGGTTCGCGGAGCACATCGGAGGAGGTCGATTCATGGACCGCCCCCGGTCTGCGCGGTTCGTGGAGCACATCAGAGCAGGTCGATTCATGGATCGCCCCCGGTCCGTTCGGTTCGCGGATCACATCGGAGGAGGTCGATTCATGGATCGCCCCCGGTCCAAGCGGTTCGCGGATCACATCGTAGGAGGTCGATTCATGGACCGCCCCCGGTTCGCGCTGTTTGCGGAGCACATCAGAGGAGGTCGATTCATGGATCGCCACCGGTCCGTTCGGTTCGTGGAGCACATCAGAGGAAGTCGATTCATGAACCGCCCCCCGGTCTGTGCAGTTCATGGAACATCATCGTAGCGGGTCGATTCATGGATCGCCTCCGGTCCAAGCGATTCGCGGATCACATCAGAGCAGGTCGATTCATGGATCGCCCCCGGTCCGTGCGGTCGTGGAATCCTATCGAAGGAGGTCGATTCATGGATCGCCACCGGTCCGCGCGGTTCATGTAACGTCATCGTAGCTGGTCGATTCATGGATCGCCCCCGGTCCGTTCGGTTCGTATAATTCCATCGTAGCAGGTCGATTCATGGATCGCCCCCGGTCCGTTCGGTTCGTATTATTCCATCGGAGGAGGTCGATTCATGGATCGCCCCCCGGTCCGTTCGGTTCGTAGAATTCCATCGGAGGATGTCGATTCATGGATCGCCCCCGGTCCGCGCGGTACGTGGAATTCCATCGGAGGAGGTCGATTCATGGATCGCCCCCGATTCGGTGACTATTCATGAATCGTCCCAAGGTCAGTGAGCGTTCATGGATCGGCCTCGAGTTTGGTGCTTGGTGTGTCCCCATTTGGGATAGTGAAGCTCCCCCACCTCTTGGGTGGCATCTTTATCAGAAAAGAACTACTTTTTCACCATGATATTCAGGCATGCTTTGCACACGTATGTTCGCTTTATCTTCACATGGTCCGGATTACCGAGTACAGAAAAAAGCTAATCGAAAGTGCAGTCGCGCATCGAGTCGGAGAAATGATGCGTGAACAATGTACGAAGGACGGAATCGAGATCATGGCGGGTCATGTTTCGCGCGATCACGTACATCCGTTCGTCTCGATTCTACTGCATGCGACAATCAGTCGTCCCGTGCAGTGTGGTAAAGGAAAGATGTCGGGTATGTTTCTGTAAGAGTTCCCGCATTTGGGAAAACGCTATTGGGGCGGATTTTTGGGCACGTGGCTACTTTTATCGCGGTAGTGGAATTGTCACCGATGAAATCGTCAAGGAATACATTGAGATACAGGATGTTGAGAGTGAGGAATACATTACAATTGCGGGCGAAGCAGACTAACCGGCGAAGCCGATCACACTAGCTTTCGCTGTATTACCAAGCCACCGCTTTCAGGTGGTGGTCGTTCACGTTGTAGGAGGAAAAATTCGATGAAACAGAGCATCCGTCCAATCGCAACCACCATACTCGCGTTGCTCGCATTCGTCGCCTGTGGCGATGATTCGCAGCAGCCGTACGATCCGAACCTTGTTGATGCACGATTGACAGGCGAATGGTATCGTGTTGTCGAAAGCCAGACAAGTGCATATTCGCCGCCGCACTCCATTTACGGGTTCCAAATTTTGTCGAACAGACAGTTTCGCAAGCTCGGTGTGGAAACCGCTAGCGGGAAGCTGGATCTATTACCGGACGATGGGGGAGTCAGGATTGAACTCGCCAGTAGAGGAAGAATTGAATTATCGTTCTTTAGGGCACCCAGTTCGTTATTCGACACCGTTTACTACTCGTTTTTGGAAGACACATTGTTCGTGTCCGGCTCGACACCGATTTCCGGGACTTGGATAAGATCGTACATCGGCAGCGTCGTCACTGCTCCGGTGAGAAGCAACTTTGAGGTGACCATTAATGGTGTGCATTTCGTGTTGCCGCCTGTTGCCACCTCACCAGGTGGGTGGTTGAGCATGACACAGCGTGTCATACTACATGGCAGTCTTTCGAACGGTAGAGTCAGTATCGAAATCGAGGATTTTGCTGGTACGGGCAGGTATGAGATTTTGCCGAATAGAGGAAGCTACTCATGGTTGGATGGTGACGCCTTGAATGCTTTCGTGACCGACAACATCTACACAGGTTTCATCACTGTCGACAGATTCGATGAACAGGAGTTACGATGTACGGGGACTTTTGAATTCAATGCGTGCACCCCCTACAAAACGCCACCCGATGTGCAGATACTGACTGATGGTCAGTTCGATGTGCCAATATTCCGATGATGCACTCTGGTTGGATTAGCTGGACGCATGGTAGTGCATGTGCATGTTCTGCAAGTTCAGGACGCAATCCTACTCCGCGTGCTTCGACATGAGTAGCACTCGGAGAAAAAGTTCGCGGAACTCCCTGCCGGCGACTGTTTCCCACAGATCCGATATTCCGGCGAGCAGAGAGAATTTCTGTTCATGACGATGAGCAAGATAACGGACAAGTGGAGCCGGATTGCTACGCTCGGTCAAGGGAAGTTCCGTTTCGCCTGTTTCAATATCGTCTATCATGTCCGTGATCATTGCACCCGCTGTCTGTGAATCCTGTATCAGACCGAGATGGTCCTGGACAGCGATCAGCGTGTTTATCGCTGTGAGTGATTCCGGTCCGAGTATTTCGTGCAAGAACTCCAATGCGTAGCGAAGGCGCTTGCAATGCACTCGCAAATCGTGCAATTGCGTGAGCGTTGCTGCATGGAGTAGTCCTTCGTACGCGAGCACATCGCCGTACAGGCGCATCAGGAGAACGGGTGCCACGTGACTGATGCGCAATGGAATACCCGCTTTGTTCACAGGAGGTGGTGAAGCACCCGCTAATTCCGTGTTGACAAACGCTTCGAATGCTTCGAGAAATGCGGCGTGTTCGGCAGAGGAGATATGCGTTGTCAGCGTTTCAAAATAGCGGTCACGTTCCTCGAGCGAACGTTGGATGAGTGGCAGCAGGGCGTTGCGTTCCTCCTCGTCCACGAAGTCCTTGTGTGCGCTGAAATCCAGCAACAAAACGTCACGATCACGTACATTCCCAAGCAGCTTCCCCAGCCGTCGCAACGAACGCCGCAATCCCTTGGTGCTTCGGGCGTCGAAGTAGTCGTTGAAAATGACAAATACCGAACGGAGCCGCCTCGTTGCTACGCGCATTTTATGGACGATTTCCGGGTCGCGGCCGAATTGCCGGTGTCGTGCATTTCGAAGCATGTCGTCGAAATAGGTGCGCATCAATTTTCGTGCGGCTTCTGAAACCGCATCCGTTTGCACTATGCCCGATGTGCGTGGTTTTTTCTCTGATCTTGCCTTGTGTTGTTGTTCTTCCATGTGTGTGGTCCCGTCGTTAACCGGGGTGCCTGGTACTTCGCCGTCGTTGAAAATCTCGAATCCATGTTGCTGAAAGGCCTTTCGCCAGTAGCGTGCGCGGGCGGTGGACAGACCGGCTGCCTGTGCTGCTTCGGCCGTGGTACCCCCGTCGGCATACGTCAATAGCAGGCGCAGACGTTTTTCAATCTTGTCTGACGTGCTTTTACCCAACATGCTTCGCAACCGCGAGGCATCGGATTCAGACAGCATCGGTGTGCGGGACGCACTGCGAGTACGTTTCCCTTTGCGAGTTTCACTGCTGAACGTGTCGGAAAAGATGTCGAATCCATGACGTTCGAAGGCTTTGCGCCAGAATCGCGTGCGGCTGTCGGATAAACCGACAGCATGCCCGACTTCCGAGGTTGATCGCCCATCGTCGTACAGTACAATGATGCGTGCTCGCAGACGTCGTTCTTCGGGTAAATCACTGTTTCCCAGCATGCGTTCAAGTTCATTTCTTACGTCGGCGGGGAGGTTCATGGACCGGTATGAATGCCTGTATGTGAAACAGATTTCAATGTAATGTAGGGCTTGTATACGTAATAATTCAACTATCGGACAGGAAGCACTGAAATGGAATGTACCGGGAACGGTAGTCGAAGCAGGCGAACTTGCTGTTATTCTTGGCGTCAGCTTTCGTCATCGATGCTGAATGCAGAGGCGAGGCTGTTTTCATTCTCCCGCAATAACGGAGTGGATCGTCTTCTGTTATTGATGCGATGGTAACAACACTTTCATCGCTCTGAATCATCCGGAATGTCAGTGATGGGTACCGCATCACACGAGGTGACCTTGGAAGAGTCCCACGTTTCCGTGATACAACTCCGAATCCGGAACATTTCTCATTCGGCTTCTTTGCTTGAAATGAATCCATATTCTGTTATCTTCATAATGTTACTTCTCTATCCATAATCTCAACCACAGTTACGAAAGGAGACATACATGAAAACATTCTGTTCACTGATCTTGCTCTTGACTCTCATCGCTTCGCCGCTGTATGCACAGGAAACGGGGTTTGTCGGGCGTCCGATTACTTCCAATCTCAGCATGCCGACGGGCAATACCCTCCACGGTGGCGAATTCTCTGTCGGTATTGGTCCAGTCGAATACGGTTTGACTGACAACCTGCAAATCGGAACGAATTTGTTGCTCTTTATCTTCCAGATTTATAATGCCGAGGCGAAATTCTCAATAATCGATACGGAACAGGAAGCGCTCGCGTTTGGTATAGGAGTCGCTCACTTCAATCTCGGTATATTCGGTGCCGATGTGAACTTCACCTCCATTTCGCCCTTTGTTTCCTATTCCATGCCCATCGCTGCGACAACTCGGCTTCACCTCTCCGCGAATTACACGGAATTCTCGAGCACGGCCAGCGTTGGAGATGCCGAAGATTTATCAGCGGGTATTTCTGGTACTTCTATAGCTGCCGGCGTGGAGCATAGTCTGTCGAACAAGACGAAGATTCTCGGAGAATTGGGCTATGATGTCGAATTCGAGGGGCTCCGATTGGGCGGTGGTGTACTGTTCGGGTGGGACACCTTCCGGCTCAAGCTTGGGTTGCAGCATTTTTCCCCGAAAGGGTTTAAAGGCTATGTTTTTCCTTATGTGGGACTCTGGTGGCGGTTCAGGGGCTGATGTCCACGAGGGACACGCTATGTTCCTAGTATGAAATCGAACGCGGAACAATCGGAGCATGTGGAGCAACATGGTGATAAACCGTTAGTGTCACTCGTCATCCGGCAGGACTGAACAAGTCAGCGAGCACTGGCTTGAAGGTTTCCGCGGATTTTGTTGTGACGGTTTCAAGCATTCCGCCCCACTGCGGTCTCCGACTTCTCCGCGATACTTCCGGTCCGATGTGCAAAAAACGCGATCGGCATCGATCATTGACCAGGGTGCGACAATATCCGTAAGCTTTTCTTGCAAGGAGTTCATTGTGAAGATATTCATACAAATTATTCTGATAGTATGTATTATTGGTGGGTCGAGCATGGCGAATACTGATGGAAAGGGAATCTTTCCCTATCGCACTCATGTAGAGGTCCTCGACAATGGTTTGACAATCATCATGATTCCCATGTCAAGCGGCGGTCTGATGACGTACTACAGTATAGTACGTACCGGAAGCCGTGATGAATACGAAGCCGGGAAAACGGGTTTCGCGCATTTTTTCGAACACATGATGTTCCGCGGTACGAAAAATTATCCGGCGAATGTCTATGATCGCATGGTCATCGAAATGGGTGCGAACGCGAACGCGTACACAACGGACGACCTGACGGCGTATCATCTGTCCTTCGCATCGGAGGATATAGAAACCGTCGTTGCGCTCGAAAGCGACCGCTTTCAGCATCTGTCCTATGAGGAAGGGCCGTTTCAGACGGAAGCCGGTGCAGTATATGGCGAATACAGGAAAAACCGAACCAACCCATGGGAGGTCATGACGGAAGCTCTTCGGCGCACGGCGTTCAAGACGCACACGTACGGACATACAACAATCGGTTTCGAGGCTGATATCAAGGTGATGCCTACACTATACGAATACAGCAAGGAATTCTTCTCCCGCTACTATCGGCCGGAAAATGTTGTCTTGTTGCTCGTCGGAGATTTCGACACGGAAAACGCAATGACGTTGATACGCAAATACTATGGCGGGTGGGAAAGAGGATACCGGCCGCCTGATGTTCAACAGGAAGCACCACAGACCAAGGAGCGGCGCTTCAATGATATCTACGACGGCCGTACACTGCCCCTGCTTGTCGTCGCTTACAAGGGCCGGCGTCTGGATCCCGGTGATCGTACCATGGTTGCGGGACTGATGCTGGGCGATCTTCTTTTCGGCGAAACCAGTGATATTTACCGGAAACTTGTTCTCAACGAGCAGAAAGTGCAATTCATCAGCGCTGGTTTCGGTCTCAATCGGGATCCCGGGCTTTGGAGTATTTATTCGATGGTGAAGGAATCGAAAGATATTCAGTACGTGATCGATGAAATCGATCGCACCGTCGAACATTTCGCGACAACGCTTGTATCGCAGACCGATCTCGACAAACTCAAGAGACGTCTGAAATACAGTTTTCTTATGAATCTCGATACACCGAACAAAGTCGCAGGCCGACTTGCGCGGCCGATTGCCATCACCGGCGGTATCGATGTTGTCAATGAACTCTATGCGATGTACGACAGTATCACTCCCGAGGATATCCAACTGGCAACGCAAACTTGGCTTACACCGCAACGGCGGACTATCGGAACAGTCACCGGGAGGCAACAACCATGAAGTATTCCGCAGCAAAGGTATGTACTATGATTATCGTGACAGCAACGATTCTCTCGGCCTGCGGTACGCAGACCACCGACCGCGCTGTGTTGCTCGCGGTCGAGGATGATCCCACGATTTCTTTCCGTTTGTGCTTCTATGTCGGTTCGCAGTGCGACCCGGAGGGCAAAGAAGGTCTGGCTGCATTGACGGCCACCATGATGTCTGGTGGAGCGACAACAGTGCGCAGCTACGAGGAGATTCTGGAAGAACTGTATCCCATGGCAGCTTCTTACGGATTCAGTGTGGATAAGGAAATGAGCGTACTCACCGGACGCGTCCACATTGACAATCTCGAAGAATACTACCCGTTGTTACTTGATGCAGTGCTTCGTCCCGGATTCACGGATGCGGATTTCAATCGCTTAAAAACCAACATGATCAATGGAATCGAGAAATCGCTTCGCTACTCCGACGATGAAGAACTCGCCAAAGCTGCGTTGTATAATTTCATTTACGAAGGTACTCCGTATGGGTATCTGAATGCAGGCAGACTGAGTAGTTTGAATAACATCACTCTCGATGACGTTCGTGATTTTCACCGGACGTGGTTTACGCGCGACAATGTCGTCGTCGGGCTTGGGGGATCATACGAGCCCAGTCTGCTCAAGAGATTAATGGAAGATTTACATACTTTGCCTGAAAGCGCAACCGAACCGCCGTCGCCTCCCACCCCGGTCGATATCAACGGTCTCGAATTGCTTGTCGTGGAAAAGCAGTGTGACGCAACGGCAATCAGTTTCGGTTTTCCCATACAAGTGCTGCGCGGAGACGAGGATTTCTGGGCTCTGGCCTTGTTCAACTCATGGTTCGGCGAACACAGGAATTCTTCCTCGCATCTCTATCAGATTATCCGCGAGGCGCGAGGAATGAATTACGGCGATTACTCTTATATCGAGATATTTCCGAATGGCGGACGCAGGCAAATGCCCGCACCCAACAATGCACGCCGTCAGCAATTATTCGAAGTCTGGATCCGGCCAGTGCAGCATGAGCACCGGCACTTCGTGTTGCGGGCTGCGATGCGTGAGCTGAAAAACATCGTCGATAACGGTATGACGGAGGAGCAATTCAACCTGACGAAGAAATTTCTCCACAAATACGTGCTTCAGTACGCTACAACCACATCGGACCGACTTGGATATGCCATCGACAGCAAGTTCTACGGCATCCGGGGTGATTACATCGAATTGCTCAGGTCTCGCATCTCCAAACTCACATTGGAGCAGGTGAATGATGCTATTCGCCGACATATACAGTACGAGAACATGAAAATCGCCATGGTTACGCAGGACGCCGAATCTCTGATCGAGGCATTCGTGACGAACGCTCCCAGTCCGGTGACATACAGCACACCGATTCCCTCGGAAATACTGGCCGAAGATGAGGAGATTGCAGTATTTCCGCTTCCATTCTATAGGGAAAACATTCGCGTCGTCGCTGTTGACGACATGTTTGAATAAAGCCAGCAATGTCGAAGAAAAGGCGGCCTGGAGGTCGCCTTTTTCGTATATTTCCTGTTTGATACAATTTCTCGGACTCATCAATGTCGGAATCAGGACAATTCCAGGAATATGAACGGAGAACGAAACTCGCCGACATCGATTTCGGCGAGCACTGCGTTGTGATTGCTGACGCCTCTCTCCCATCGTATCTGCTTAGCGAATTGCCCGATCCGATTCTCGTCACTGCAGGAGAATCATTGAAGACGCTTGCATCGGTCGAACACTTGGCCGAAATGGTGTTGCAGCGTAGATCTACGAGACCATTGGTGCTTGTAGGTGTCGGCGGTGGGTCTGTAGGCGATGCCGTCGGTTTTCTGGCCGCAGTTCTCTGGCGCGGTGTCGAACTCTGGCATGTGCCGACGACGCTTGTCGCCATGGTGGACTCTGCCCACGGAGGCAAGACGGCGGTCAATCTTGGATCGGCGAAAAATCAGCTTGGGGTCTTTTATCCGGCTTCCCGTGTTTTTCTGATTGATCAGTGTCTGGCCGATCTTCCTGTGATGTTGCGCAAAGAGGGCATGGTGGAAGTGTTGAAAGCACTGTGGCTGGGAGATGCCGAAGCAGTGCGGACATTGAGTCCCACGCAGATTGAACGCTGTGTGTTCGCACCGCATCACGATGCTCTCCCCTTACTCGGACAGCTTATTGAACGAGCGATTCGCGTAAAACTTGACATCGTAAGAGAAGACCCGAAAGAGGAACGAGGAATCAGGACAGTGCTGAATCTCGGTCATACAGTCGCTCATGCGCTGGAATTGAGCATCGGCATGCACCACGGCTTTGCGGTCGCATGGGGGCTGGCGGCTTCGCTACACCTGTCAGAGGATATGGGAATGAACGAATCTGTTCGCAACCTCTTATGGTCGCAACTGTTACCACTTCTTCAACCCTTGCCCGACGATTTGTCCGACGAAGCACTTCTTGCTGCGATGACGAGAGACAAAAAACGTAGAGATCGTACGTTGCGCTCAATCGTTCTACAAGACATCGGGCGGCCATTGCTCGTCACATCAATATCCGCGAATGAATGGCTGCGAGCACTGCGAGTTGTACACCGTGAGTTCGTCACGACAGCGGTCAGAGTCAGCGTGCCGGATGCCCGGGCGGTGGACATCGCACTGGAGGCAAGTAAATCCGAACTCAACCGCGCCCTCATCATCGCCGCACAACGTATGGGAAGAACAACCATACACGGCACAAGCAGGGCGGACGACGTTCGATACATGGTACGGGCCTTGCGGCAACTCTCGTACCCGGTGGAAGAAACTCAAACCGGATTTGTTGTGGATAACATGACTCGCCGAATGGATTCAACGTCTTACGAGCATGAGCGTGTTGTGTACGTTGGGGAAGGCGGCACCACATTTCGTTTTTTAGTCGCCCTCTGTTGTACATCCTTGCGCAGAAGCAAGATCATCGCATCGCCGGCATTACTGAAGCGTCCGCACGAAGCGTTGTTCAGGGCGTTGCGCAGTGGAGGTGCAACCATAGAATCATTTGACGACGGAACGGGGCAAGGTGTTGTTGTCAGGGGGTGGGAGCACATGCCCGGAACACTCTCAGTCGAGGCCTACGCATCCTCGCAGTTCGCTTCAGCACTCGCCTTGCTCGCCGTCGGGGCCGAAAGACCGTTCACATTGCGTCTGCTCTCATGGCCCTCGAGTGCATCGTACTTTCTGATGACACTGGAAATGCTGAAGTTCGCCGGCGTGGATGTTTTATCGCATGGCGATTTGTTTGCGATGAATCAGACGGAGCGACTTAATGATGCACTCACACTCGAAGCCGAAGAAGATGCGAGTTCCAGAGCGGTTTGGAGCGTCGCGCACGCTTTGGGACATCCGGTACGATTGCGACGTAGCACTTCGGTGTCGTTGCAACCTGATACGGCCGTCGAATCACTGTTGCAGCGCTTGACCCGCGTTTCCGATGTCAATGCGGAGATAGTCATCGATTTGGCCGACACACCGGATTTGCTGCCCGTTCTCGCAGTTGCCGCTGTCGGATTAAAGCGGCGTGTCGTTTTTAATGCATTGAATACGTTGCGCTTTAAGGAATCGAATCGCCTTGATGATTTCGCGTCCTCGCTGGCAACTGAGGGTGTGAACGTGACAGTACGTGAGGATCAAATGATCGTCGACGCACGTGCCGAGCGTCAAGCTCAAACGGGACGATTCTCCACTTTAGGAGATCATCGACTCGCCATGGCCGCTGCATTGATTGCATGGATTGACGGCGAGGTGATTATCGATGACGCTTGGTGCGTTCGAAAATCATATCCGACGTTCTGGGATGACGCAAGACGTGCCGGATGGAGCATTGAAGCGCACGCTTCAGGTGGAGTTGTACCGGGATGAAATTCGCTGATCTTCTCGACGACGCTCTGGCTTCGGCACAGTCAACGCATCCTGAATACGCAGCCGGGTATTGCTCGACATCGTCCGGAAAACGTTGTGATCTCTGTTATGCTTCGCGCATAAATTATGAGGACGAGATCGCCGTCAAGAATGTTCAGCTCCAGCGTTTCTGGAAGCACTTCGCGCCTCCTACGGCGTTGCAACCCTTGCGTCCATCTCCGATGGGTCGTGAGTACCGCGTTGTCAGCAAGCGGAAAGTGAAGATGCTACGAGGCCGGCTGGTCTTGGGGTTGATCGATGCTACCAACCCTCGGCTGATCGATGTTGGAGCTTGCGCCATAGAAGCAAGGAGACATGCTAGAATATATCGAACTATCGGGAATGTGCACCGGCAAGCGTCGGCTGCACCACTGCTCCGTGAGCTGCGTTATGTAGTGCTCAAGGGTACGTATGATAGCGTTTCCATAATATTTAACATTGCCGATTCGTCCCCCGCGTTGCTGAAAGCTGCCAACAACGTATCCAGACGCATCACACGCGATGCGAGCGATGTACGTGGGATTTTCCTCTACGAGTCCGCTAAGGATGGTGGATACTATCTTGGTAATGCGAAATCGACATCCGCTCCCGCGCTGAGAAAACTGTTCGGCGGCAGAAAGATCTCGATGAAGGTTGGCGAGCAGCGTTTCGTGTATGACATACTCGCGTTTTCCCAAATCAATCAATCCGCGAATGAATTGCTTGTTTCCACAGCTCGGGAGTTGTGTGGCAATGGAAGGGATCACCTCTACGACCTGTATTGCGGATACGGTCTGTTCTCTTTGTGTCTGGCTGATGCATTTCGTTCCGTCACGGGTGTGGAAATATCGTCACAGGCCGTCGTCTCGGCTAGAGAAACAGCACGCAGAATCAAGCACGCATCCATTCGATTTCATTGTTCTGATATTACTGTGGAAACACTGCATCGTTTTCTTCCGGTGTGCGGGGAAAATGATGTCGTGCTGCTCGATCCTCCGAGAGGAGGCATGGGCCCGGGTGTACAGGAAAGCATAGCAGGTCGCGAAGCACCCGTTGTACTGCATGTATTTTGCAACATGGATATTATCGAGCGCGACCTCCGTGCTTGGAAGCGGCTGGGTTACGACATCGCCTGTGCGATTCCGGTGGACAATTTTCCCGGTACCAGTCTTATCGAACTGTTCGTGTTGCTTCGTCGAAGGAGTTCGTGAGTATGCGTCCTTGTAAAATGATACCGCAGCCGGAGTGTCGACGTGATCTGCTCACCATGCTTTGTCGTGAAGCCGGAACGCGTTGCTACCAACATAGGAGTATCAGATGACGCAATCCGTCGTTATTGTCACAATGAACCGAGTGGAAGAAGTGCTGAGCTTGCTTCGTGCGTTGGGCGCACAAACAAGACAAGCGGATGAGATACTCATCGTTGATGCCAGCAGTGATGGCCTGCGAGTTTCGGAAGATCGCATCCGGCACGTGACAAAGGCGGTGTCGAGACGCTTCCACGTTGCGCCGGGTTTGGCCGCACAGCGGAACAAGGGGCTGTCCGAAGCGCGTGGGGACATCGTAACATTTTTCGACGACGACGCGATTCCGGAAGCGGATTATTGTCATCATGTCGACGCGGCATTCGAGCGTGAACAGGATCTGGTCGGTTTGAGTGGCATCAATGTCGTTCCCGAAGGCGCAACGGGGCTGGAATATCTTTTCCGCCGTGGTTTCATGCTGCAAAGCGGTCGCGGGCCTTATAGATATCGGTGTTCGGGGTTTCCCGATCCGGGTGCGGACGGACCGTCGCAGACGGGTGGTATTTCGTTTCTTCCCTCGACCGCTTTGAGCGTTCGCCGTTCTGCTTGCGAAGGTTTGAGCTTCGACGAGTACTGGTGCTCAGGCAAACCTTTGGGAATTGATACGGGCAGATGTTTCGGAGAAGATATCTGGTTCACAACACTCCTCGCCAAACGAGGGAGACTCAAACTTCTGCCCGCTGCGAAATTCATGCACCACCCCAGTGCACGCAACCGCGAAGCGACTGCCGTTACGCAGGCACTGTATGTGTATTCGTTGCGATGTATCAGCAATCGAGTAGCGGCTGGGAAAATCAGGCGGCTATGCAGATTATGGGCGCTGTGTGGCCAGGGATTGCTGAATCTCTTCCAAGCATTGGGTTACCGAGACGTTGGCTATCTGCAAGGATATTTCCTCGCGATGCGTGCTTCGCTGGAAAGACGTGAGCCGTCCGCTGCTCATGATTGATGGTGAGAAAAACGGACGGCTCGAGTTAGGAGAGACCGTGCGGTCGGTCAATCTTGGAGTTCAGTGTAGAGCGGGAATCGCGAACAATACTCTTTCACTTTGCCGAGCACGGTGTCGCGCGTGCTTTCGTCGCCGATGTTGGATAGCACTGTATCGATCATTTCCGCGACAAACTCCATATCGCCTTCTTTGAAACCACGTGTCGTTATTGCGGCGGTACCGATGCGTATACCGCTGGTCACGAAGGGAGATCTATCGTCGAACGGTACCATGTTCTTGTTCAGAGTAATCCCTGCGGCTTCCATGGCGTTTTCGGCATCTCTGCCAGTAATGTTTTTGTTGTGCAGGTCTATCAACATGAGGTGATTATCCGTCCCACCGGAAATCAGTTTGAAGTCTCGCTGAACAAGCAATTCCGCCAGCTTGTCTGCATTCGCTTTTACTTGACGCATATACGAGGCGAACGATGGCTGCAGAGCTTCGCCGAAAGCTACCGCCTTTGCGGCGATGATGTGCATCAGTGGACCTCCTTGAATGCCAGGCATGACCATACTGTCAAGAATTTCGGACATCATTTTCGTGCGTCCTGATTTGGGTGCCACGATGCCGAAAGGATTTTCCCAATCCTTTCCCATCAATATCATGCCTCCGCGCGGTCCTCGTAACGTCTTGTGTGTCGTTGACGTAACGACATGACAATGCGGCATCGGATCGTTCAGGAGTTTTTTCGCGATGAGGCCTGCCGGGTGCGCAATATCGGCCCACAGAAAGGCAGCAGACTTGTCAGCGATATCTCGGAATGCTTTGTAGTCGATATTCCGTGAGTACGAACTCGCACCCACGATGATGAGTTTCGGACGCTCTCGCATCGCAAGTGTTTCAACCTCGTCGAGGTCTATCATACCGGTCTCGCGCTGGACGCCGTAGGAGACGATGTTGTAGAGTTTTCCGGAGAAATTCACCGGCGAGCCGTGTGTCAGATGGCCGCCATGCGCCAAGTCCATGCCGAGTACCGTGTCTCCGGGTTGCACGAAGGAGAAGTACACCGCTTGATTAGCTGTTGCACCCGAATGTGGTTGTACGTTTGTGTATTCCGCACCGAACAAGCGCATGAGACGTTTACGGGCAAGGTCTTCCGCTTGATCGACGAATTCGCAGCCGCCGTAGTAGCGTTTACCCGGATAGCCCTCGGCGTACTTGTTCGTCAGCACGCTGCCGGCAGCTTCGAGTACCGATGGGCTGGCGTAATTCTCCGAGGCGATGAGTTGAAGTTTGTTGATCTGTCTTTCGGTCTCGAACTGTATGATGTCGTGAAGTTCGGGATCGGTCTGTTGAAGGTAGGACATGCGTGTAACCGTTTCTTATGAAAGAAATCCGTATCCGGATGGCAAAATACGAAATGACCCGGACACGGACCAATTCTCCGAAAATGATATGGTCCGCTACGAATAGAAAACGGCGGAGTCGAACCCCGCCGCGTGAATTGGAAGAGCGTCGTTCTCAGCGTATGATCGAGACCTGACGCATCTCCTGAATATTCTCCCCGCCAATAGTCGCATTGAAGCGAACAAAATATACACCGGCTGGAATGGCGTTTCCTGCGTTCTGGGTGTTCCAGACTGCTGTGTGATGCCCTGCCTGTCGCTCCATATCGTCAAGTACCGACGCAATGTGCTGCCCGAGAGCATTGTAGACATGGAGTGTTACGTTTGCAGCCACTGGAAGCGTGTACGGTATGCGTATTGCAGTCCCCAGGTTTGCAGGATTGGGATATGCGGCTTCAAGACCCATTCTGCCAGGGATCAAGATCGCCGATTGGATCTCACTATAGTTGTACGTTCCGTCGAGATCGATTTGCTTCAGACGATACGCCACAACCTTACCGTCGCGATCGGACTTCGGTGTTTCGTCGATGAATGTGTAATCATTCGCCTCCGTGGTTGTGCCCCGGCCAGAAACAAAGCCGATTCGTTCAAATTGATCGCCATTGCGGCGTTCGATTTCGAAGCCCATGTTTTCCGTTTCCGTCTCAGTTCGCCACGTCAGCATCATGCTGCCGTCCGGTCGTGCAGTGACATTGAAAGCACTCAATTCAACAGGGATAACCAGACCGATAGCCATGCGCACCGAGTCATTGAGATTCGTGGACACATCGGGACTGAAAATTGCCGTCATGTGTACACCTTGCTGGTACGGGTATGTGTTGTACGGTTGAACATCGTACAAGCCTAGATCGACGGTTCCTGAAGCCGACGCTAAGATGGTGAACGTGTAGCGCATGATTTCGAAGTATCCGTCGCCCAAGGGGTTGCCTGTGCAATCGGTAGCGGGAGAAAAAAACTGCCCGTCAACTGGAAGAGCCTGGTTGGGATTCCCCGTGTTCGCTTGTTGATTGTACCAAGCGGAGACGCCGAATCCTTCGCTCCGGTATGGACTGCCCCAGTAATTTGGATTGTAGCGTTGTTGTACGCCGGTAAGAACGAGTTTGGATGATGTGAACGTGAAGACAACCGAATATCCACCAATGCGTCCATAATTCGGTGGCCACATATTGGTTCGCGGTTTGATCTCGAACGATCCGATAAGCGTACCTCCCAGGCCAGTATTGCATACTTGGCGAACTCGCATGATGATGTTGTCAGCCGGGAGAATCTGTGCCTCGACAGTGTAGGAGGAACACAGAAAAAGTGCGGTTACGATCACCGTAGTAAAAAAGCGCATACTTTACCTCCGTTATAGGGAGCACTTGAAAAAGATCAATTCAGTATAGCAATATTTTTTGCTTTTTGCACGCAGTCGTCGGGTGTTTTTTTTCGACCTTTCGTGTGAATCCATTTTTTTCTGCTCGTTTCCTGCTGCTGCGAGTCAGGGTGAAATTGGAATGCCGTCTCAAACTCAGGTGCGAATTATTTTCACAGCAAGGTCGTTTTTTTCACATGTTATTTCTAAGAATGATGAAAAAACGACTGTTACAGACGTATGAAATTCGGCGTGATTTTTGCAGTAGTAAAATGATGCCGTTATTTCCACTCTCGGCAGTATCATCCCGAGGAAGCATCCCTCCTTCCTTGATTGCCTCTCAACAAGAGCAGAGTGCCATGGAATCAGATCAGCTACCAAATCAAGCCAAGACGTATGTATTCAGTAATCCAGAGCTTGAATTCAAACTGTTGCGACAATTGGGACTCATCACGTACGGGGGAGCGACCTTTGGGGAATGCTCGGAAGTCGCGCGACACATGGGCGACTGGGATCTCGATGGATGGGCTCGTGAATGGTCGCGTCTGGCATCGACAGTCGAACATAGGGCAGAGGAATCACTGGAACGCGAGCATTTCGTCAGCGCTCGCGAAGCGTTTCTCCGCGCCGCCAATTACTATCAATCCGCCGAGTATTACGCGCTGTTGAACGCCGGAAGCAACGCGCATTTCGGATTGAAATGTCGTGAATGTTTCCTGAAAGCCGTTCCGTTATTGCAGTTCCACGGTGAAGCGGTCAATATCGAGACGCGAAATGAGTTTTATCCCTGTTATTTTTTCACACCCGAAGCCTCGGATGGGAAAAGAAAAACCGTCATGCTGGTGCCGGGTATCGAGAGCTGTGGCGAGGAGCAGTACTTCTACCACGGCATAAGCGCTCTCCGTCGCGACTATAATGTGCTGATTTTTCAAGGTCCGGGGCAGACGGGGCTTCTGCGGCATCAACCCACGAACTTTCTGCGGCATGATTTCGAAGTTCCACTGTTGGTTGCCGTTGACTATCTCGAAACACGTCAGGATGTCGACATGCGTTCGCTTGCAATTATCGGCAGCGGACTGGGCGGATATTTCGCGGCACGGCTGGCGGTGTTCGATCATCGCGTCAAGGCCTTGGTTGTTAATCCGCCGTTCGTCAACATTCACCGCATTTTCAGACAACTTATCGGCTTGCGTGCAGCGAATGTCGACGTGGCGATTGAACATATCAATGAACTGCCGGATACAATTCTTGCTCCGCGACTGAAAATGTTCATTCTGAACATGTGTAGGCGTTTCGGGCTCAATCGTCTACAGCAATTATTGCACGCTACGGAGCAGTATTCGATCGAGGATCGTTTATATCGAATTCATTGTCCTACATTGTCCATTTGTGGTGAATCTCCCTATCCCGAGATGGAAACGCAAGCACAGGAATTTCACGACGGGATTTCTTCCACTAATAAAAGCCTGCACACTATCCCGTCGCTGTATGGCGATGACGCGCATGACCATGTCAGCAATCTCTCCGAATTGAACAGAGTCATTTTCGACTGGCTCGACGAATTGCCCGCTATCAACGCCATACGGACGGACGCAGAAGCACCAGAATAGTAAATATCTCCAGGCGACCGAGGAGCATATTGAAAATGAGTATCCACTTGGCTGGATCGGGCATCCATGCATAGTTCTCGACAGCACCGACACCGGCAAGTCCCGGACCGATATTCGCGATACAGGCCGCAACGGATGTGAATGCAGTCAGGAGGTCCGGAACGAAGAGCGTCATAAGCAACGACGATACTGCAGTTAAGGAAAGAAACAGGAGCACGAACGAGACGATATTGCCGACACGGGTTTCATCGAGAGAAACTCCGCCGACCTTGATGGGGCGAACCACCCTCGGTCGCGCCATACGCACTGTTTCGCGCCAACCGGCTTTCAGCACTACCACGATTCGTATCATCTTCATTCCACCACCCGTGGACCCGGCGCATCCTCCAACAAACATCAATATCAAGAGCAGAAAACGGAGCGTCCCGGGCCATACATCGAAATCCGCAGTGCAATACCCGGTTGTCGTTGTTATCGAAACAACCTGAAACGCCGCCTCCCTGAAACAGCCGTACAGCCCCGAGAGCAAGGCCGCCTGCTCTTCCATGTGCAACGCGAAATTCTCGTATGTTGCAGCATCCTGCCTGAAGCTCTCCCGCGCTTGCTCTACGAGCGGAAGTCCTTGAAAAAAAAGAACTACTGTTGCGAACATGGTGGCGAAGACAATTATGCCGGTATAGAATCGGAACTCCCCATCCTTGAATGCCGGAAGCGCTTTCCCTCGAAGAGCGTTGAAATGCAGCAGGAAATTGACTCCGGCGAGAAACATGAACAGTACAATGATCCAGTGTATCGCTCCGGAAGAGTAGTGAGCTATGCTGGCATTTTTTGTGCTGAATCCTCCGGTCGCCATTGTACCAAAAGAATGACAAACAGCATCGAAGAGGTTCATGCCAGCCAATATCAACAGCACGCTTTCCACAAGAGTCAGCAAAGCATACACACCCCAGAGTGCCATTGCCGTTTCAGCGAGTCTGGGTTGCAATCGCTCCGTCGAAGGTCCCGGTACCTCGCTTTTGAACATGTGATAGCCGGAAACACCGAGAGCTGGAAAAATCACGAGCGCCAACGTCACAATTCCCATTCCACCGAGCCAATGCGTCAGACTGCGCCAGAACAGCAGGCCCCGCGGTAACGATTCGATATCAGTCAGTATTGTAGCCCCCGTAGTGGTGAACCCCGACATGATTTCGAACAGACTGTCGGTGAACAGGGTGAAATAGCCTGCAATACCCTGAACATCCGAAGTCCCGGCCATGTAGACGAACAGAGGTATCGAACCGAACAACGCGAGTACCATCCAACCGATTCCGACAACAGCAAACCCCTCACGAACGCTCTGCATTCGTCGATACCTGCGTAGTACTCTCGTGATGATGCTTCCCGTGAGCAATGACGCTGCAATGGTGATTGCAAAACCACCGATCTCCGGCGTGAGCATACGCTCGCCGAAAGACAGGCTGTCCGCGTCACCGTAGGCAATCAGCAGAGGAAGCATCAATGCCAGACCCATGACTTGCAGTAGTCGGGCGACACCGTGCATCACGGTTCGTTTATACATAGCCGAGCATTCCGCCTTTTCCAAACTCCCGGAATAGTTTGCGCACTCGCTTGATTCCGGCTTGGCGAGTGAATACCAAAACAATATCTCCGTGTTGCAAAACCGTCTCACCGCTGGGAAGGAGCATGTCACTGCCTCGAAGTACGGCACCGACAATAGACATTCCCGATGCTTTTCTCCACGATTGCTTGAGAGCCTTGCCTGTTACTGGTGAGCGTTTCGCTACATTCAATCGCAATACTTCAATGTCAGATTTACTAATGTGCAATGCGCTGAGTATCGAGCCTGGTATGATGGCGTTAAGTATTCCCGCCGCAGTCAGTTGTTTTGGATTCACGACATGATCGATGCCGATGGATTGAAACAATTCCAGGTGCTTGTCATCGTCCACGACGGCAATCACCTCCCGGGCACCTTCTGATTTTGCCAGAAGGCACGAGAAAATATTCCTGTCGGACTGCTCCGTTGCGGCGATGAAAAAATCCGCGAAACGGATATTTGCCTCGAGCAGCACGTCTGCATCATCACCACTACCATGCAGTACGTCGCCTTTGGTCAATTGCGATGCAGCAATCGCTGCATGAGACGCGTCAGGATCGATCAGAATCACCGAGGCGAGTGTTTGCTCGAGTTCTCGGGCGACATTCATCGCCAGTATCGTATCACCGAAGACGACTGCTTTACGACGCGCATGAGCGTCTATGCCCATAAGGCCTAGTACATCATCGAGCGCCGAACGAGGAAAGATGAACAATGGTCTATCGCCGGGTAACAGTACGGTGTCGCCATGAGGGATGATAACCTCGTGCTCGCGAAGTATGGCAACGACGAGCAGCATGGCGGCGGCGGGATCGGCTCGTAACATAGCGAGAGCGCGACCTGTGATCGGCATGTCCGCCGAGAGCACATAGCTCCGAAGTAACACATCGCGATTTTGAAAATCCTGCGCATCGACCGCACCTGGTGTTTCGACGATATTCAGTATCGCGTTTAGCGTACTTGTTTCGGGATAGATGACCTGCGTTAACCCGAAGTGCTCAGGAAGCAAAGCATTCTCTCGCTGACCGAACATCGGCGACCGTATTCTCGAGATGCGATGTTCCACGCCATACTGCTTCGCGATCATGCATGCGATGAGATTCACCTCATCGATGGGTGTTGCAGCAATGATCATGTCAGCAGAGGCGATGCCGGCGAGCGCGAGCGTCTTCGCATCGCTTCCCGAACCGTTGATTATTAGAGCATCCAGCTTCTCGCTGAGGTAAGTGCAGCGGGAGATGTTGATATCGATCACGGTGATGTCGTGACCCTGTTGCCGAAGCGTTTCGGCCAGACTGGTGCCGACTAGCCCGGCACCGACAATAATACTGTTCATCTCGTTGTGTCTTCGCCATTTGACACGGCGATTCGTTGAATCGTGATCACCTACATTCAACGGCGTCCGCTTCGATTGCAGATATTTTCCGCAGTGAAAAATACGGCATATCGTTGTATTTTGTACATGCAGTTTTTCAGCACGCGGCACTAGCTGCTGAGGAAGCTTCGGTGTGATTTATTTCCGAGGCAACAGGCACACGAGTATGACAAAAGAAAAAATCGTTCAAGCTGTTGACATTCTCAAAGAACTGAATATCGACATGTGGCTCACCTTCGTTCGTGAAAGCGCCACGATGCCGGATCCGGCAATTGATATGGTGGTCGGACAACATGTGACATGGCAGACAGCATGGATTATTACAAAAGCAGGAGAGACAATCGCAATCGTCGGTAGCCTTGATGCGGCCGCTGTCGAGAAAAACTCTGCATGGAAGACAATCGTCCCTTACGTGGAAGGGATTCGCCCCTCGCTGCTCGAAGTTGTGAAAAAACGCAAACCCCGGCGCATAGCGATAAATTATTCGATGGATTCCGTCATGGCGGACGGTTTGACGCACGGAATGTATTTGCAATTGCAATCGATGTTCGAGGCCACTCCGTATGCTGCTCGATTTGTATCGTCGCAACCTATACTCTCGGCGCTTCGAGGCAGGAAAACAGCGGCGGAAATTCGCAACATGAAACAAGCCATCAGAATGACTCTCGGTGTTTTCGACAGGGTTACTGGTTTTATTGCTCCCGGAAAGACCGAGAAGGACGTCGCGGATTTCATCCTGGACGAAGTAGAAGCGCTCGGAGTCGACCTCGCCTGGGATCAGGAGCATTGCCCGGCTGTGTTCACAGGTCCGGAGCATGCAGGGGCACATTTCGGCCCGACGAAAAGAGCCATCGCTCCGGGACATGTGCTGAATATCGACTTCGGCATCAAGGTGAACGGATATTGCTCGGATTTGCAACGGACATGGTATGTTCGGCACAAACACGAAACGAAAGCACCCCCGGAAGTGCTTCGCGGTTTCACCGTGATACGCGACAGTATAGCCATGGCGGCGAAGGCTATTCGCCCGGGCGTCGTGTCTTGGACGGTGGATGACGTTGCACGCTCCCATATCGTTTCTCAAGGATATCCGGAATACCAACATGCGTTGGGACATCAGATTGGACGCGCAGCCCACGACGGTGGCGTTGGCTTGCTGCCACGATGGGAGCGATACGGCGACCTGCCGTACGACGTTATAGAAGCCGGACAGGTGTTCACCATCGAACCCAGACTCCCGATAGATGGATACGGTGTGGCAACTGTCGAGGAAATCGTGTGGGTGAAGGACGACGGTGCAGTGTTTCTTTCCAAACCGCAAAAAACAATCTATCTCGTCTGAACGGTGAATCCGAAACGGTGTTTTACGCATCACATGTAAATAGAATGCAGGAACTTCCTAGATGAATATGTTAGCAATCACAAAGAAAATATTCCCCATTTTGCTAGGAACCGCCGCCGGGTATGCCTACTGGTATTTTATCGGGTGCATGAGCGGAACTTGTCCCATCACCGCGTCGTGGTATACTAGCACAGTCTACGGAGCATTGGTTGGTGCAACATGGCTGCTTCCGGGAAGAAGGAGAAAATCGTCTGAACAGAAACTCCGGGAGCAGACTTCCCCGGACGAATCGTGAAGAACATGTTTTTCGAATGGTCGCCTGAGATAGAGAACAGACGACGATGTGATCTCCCCAATTCCCATGTTGCTTGGCCAACACTTGAAATTTTTTAAGAATCTGCTATTTCGTGAACATTTCAATAGTATCATTGATTCGATACATCAGAGTAAGGTGAATCCATGCCTATTTTTGAATATCGCTGTGGAAACTGCGGCGACGGGTACGATGTCCTTCATAAGGGCGCGGAAAACGTTGAACTCATCAAATGCCCATCCTGTGGATCGCGGGAGCATATCAAGAAATTCTCGTCATTCTCATCGGCGGCCGGTATAGCGTCGCAATCTCCGTTTGACGGCGGATGTGCTACCGCTTCATGCGGAATGCCCTCCTATGGTTCTTGCGCGAGCGGCATGTGCGGGCTGGAGTGACATTCATGATTTCCGCCGGAAGAGGGTGATCAATCCGGTTTTTCTCTCTTCGTGAGTGCCCTTCATTCCTTTCCGCGCTTCTATACGAGGCGGATAGATTCGTTGAACATCACTGTCACTGGAGATGTTGAGCTTTCCCAACTCGAGATGAAACTATCCCTGAATACAGCACCATGGTTGGTGTAGTGTTCAGGGATAGCTGTGTATTTCTCTCTTGTTCGATTGTATGATGCAATGAACAAGTTGATCCGTCGAGCTTGAAACGATCAAAGGCGCTGCATCAGTCGTTCGATCTGCTTTCCGCCTTCGAGATACCACAGTTGACGTTCATCGATGCTCTTCGCCGCTCGACTTCCGGCCTTGTTCACGAGCCAACCGTTCTTTCGCGGAGCATTTTTCAAACCGACATTTCCAAGAAACACATCAAGATCTCTTCGAGAACGGAAGCGGTACAATCCGGCATCGGTTGCGGTATTCCCTTTTCCGATGCGGGTGAGAAACAAATCAAAGCGCCTGATGCCTTCGACGTGGTCGCTCCAATTCCCGACAATGGATTGCAACGCCAACGGACCCTGTATGAAATACTGTGGTGAATCCTTGGATGCGAGAGGTCCGCTTGCGAATGCCGGAGGAAGTTCGGCATTGGTTCCGCGTATGCGTTTCGCAAGCACTTCAGCCGCCTTGCGGGCTGCAGCACGCGTCTCGTTCGAGCGATCATACATCGTGATATTCACGAAATACTTGTCGCGAGCAAAGAGTACCTGGTCGTTTGTCACACAACTGTATTGCACGCCTTGTAGCGTGGATGCGCAAGTTCGATGCGAAATCGACCACATGCCGAAAGCGGCCAAGGGGGATATCATTTCGTATATGTCAACCATGAACTCATTTTTCTGCTGCACGCAACGCTGGGCGGATACCATTCGAAATCCGTATTCGAGATAGAGTTCAGCCCCCCCGTTGATGTACCCGTAAAGTTGCTGGCTGGTGTATGTTTCAACCGCTTCCACCTTCCAGCCTGGCAAGTCCTTGTCAGACAGCAGAGGGGAGGACTGCTGCGCTAGGACGTTTTGTGACATCAGGAGGAGTGGAAAAATGACAAAAGAGAAGATATTCATGATTCAATCCTGTGATAATGAAACGACATGGTCGATACGGGATGGATCAGCGATGCCGAGACCATATTGTTCAGCCATGTTCATGAAAGCGAGGGCTCGTGGACTTTCCTGTTTCTGTATTTCCTTTTCAATGCGCTTTTTCAGCACAATGTCATACCCTATGCGGTCCACCGCCACTGGGTCCGATCCTACGAGCAAACAGTGATACGGGATGATGAATTGCGGATTCGCCGCAGGCCCGCCGTTGTAACAACCGATGATTCCGTCCACAATATTGAGCACGGTTTTGTCTCGAAGTGGGACGAAACATGGTACCTGTGCCGATGTCTCAGCCCATAATTGCTTATGTAGCCGTGCAGTATTCGTTATGGCGCCGTATGCGAGATTCTTCAGGCAGAGCGTGATGGAATTCCCCGCGTTCTTGAGTATCGGAATGTTGATGACTTTTGTGAGTTCATTTGTAAGCAAGGCTGCGAAATACGAGTATTTCCCTTCGTTGACCATATAGGGCAAGGTTTCATCGTCGTATGTTTCTTCGCAGTCAGCCCAGTAGAACACATCCTTGTCGATTCTCTGGAGACTGTACAATTCGCCGTTCGCGTCGCGGAAGGAGTTTGCCGCATCCTTGCATTCGGTCCCCCAGATGCGAATGCCGGGAAAGTTGTCGCTGGTGAAACCAACCTCATGCAACTGAAATTCGCGCCGGTCCCATATCACTATGTGTTCACGCGGGATTCCAGCCTCCTCAAGCTGGGAAATGACCGCATTGACAATAGCCAGACTCGTGGACAATAGCGTTCCGGCTACCGGGTTCACTTTCAACCCGATGATGTCGTTTGGGGTGACGAAACGCAGCCAGGCATCCGCGAGTGTCGTGGAGCCTGTCAATTCCATCATCGCGTGCTCCAGCATCCGTTTGGCTGCGGTAGTATCGGGGCTGTCGTCTACTATGCAATGTTCGTCGTGCACCTCAACAACGCGGCCCGGGTACAGTCCCGGCATGGACGTTGCGACTCGCGGTACAGCAAGTGCGTCGTCGATATTGGTTGCTGGTGGTCCGGTCGGGTCGTTCGCCGCATGAAGGATTCCGGGGAAGCGCGGAAGCGCGGCGGCGGCAGCACCGCTCATTGCCAGCGTCTTCAGGAATCGGCGTCTGTCGGGTTCGTTGCTCTGCATGCTGAGTTCTCCTATTCTGCATTATTCTATCTACGATCTTTGCGAAATAGATGCAAGTGCAGCGCAGTGAAAGCGAAAACAAAAGAATGCCGTATCGGGACGGGTAAGAAGTGGATACGTTTGTCATCCGTTCCAGAGGTGCGAGAGAGATGAAGCACGGCGACGTGGGACGTTGCTCTTTCAGCGTTCGAATCATGAAATACCGTTGCGACAACACGTATCGATGAATCAGGTATGCCGATACACACCTGCGACGGCAGCATGGTAGCTTGGAACAGAAGCGGCGACTACCACTGCTTTGCGATGGGGGTATTGCATGTAACGAGATCACGGACCGCGCAATGCGGCCCGTGATGCAATCGTGTTCAAGCTAAATCAAACAGTTACATTCTGCGGGAAACTTCCGCTGCAAGGTCGGTCGTATAGCCAGTCTTCTTCTCCCAATTACGTATAAGCGCTGCACAATGACGAGCAACTCGTTCGGATTCATCGAACTTGGCGCGTTGTTCGACCGCGAAGCGACCCAGCTTTGAGTCGAGATGGAACAGCGTCAACGCGGCCAAAATGCGGAATTCGTCTTTCTCGTCGGTTTTCAGCATTTCCATGATGGGAAGAATGGCGAAATCGAGATCATACGTGGGCCAAGTTTTTTTCAAATCGATCAACAACTGCATTGACCCCGCGCGTACGTCAAGGGATGGGTGTTGGAGATTCGAAAGCACGTTTTTCTTGATCAGCTCGATCTGGCTTTCGCTAGGAGCTGCAGCTTGCTGGGCGTGAGTGAATGAAATAGGCGCACTCGAAAGAGTGATGCACAACAGGGCAGTATATAATGCTGTATTCATAGGGTCGTTTCCTCGATCTATAATGTGGAACGGTAGAAAAAATGGAATTATGTGTTGAAGTTCGCGCTGTAAGATACAAAAAAAAATCGAAAAAATATTTTTTTTAACCGTCGCTGCGAAATTTTTTTTCGTTCGCATCGTAAGTATGTCCATCAGCAAATTCACTGTCGGAAGGTATGTGCTTGTCCCAATGACTCGCTAGCCGTGCACAGTGCCGTGCAACCCGCGGTGATCGGTCATACAATGCACGGCGCTCCACTGCAAAACGTCCCTTGCGCGTATTCAGATGGTAGAGCGTCATAGCGGCGAGAATGCGATGCTCCTCTGTGGCATCCTGCCGGAGCAGGCGCATCACGGGAATAACGGCGAAATCGAGGTCAATTCCCGGATACGCCATGCGCAATTCGATCAGAAGCTGCATTGCATTGACGCGGATTTCGGGAATATCGTGTTCGAGATTGTTCGAAACGTTGACCCGTATCGCTTCGATTTGCCTGGGTGACAACAGTGTATACCCACCCATGGCGTATACCGGGGTGGAAGATACCAACAAGCAATATGTTATTGTGGCAAGAACGATGTTCATTATCGTACTCCGATTACTGTGTGAAATGACGAATCAGTAATTGCATACGAAGTACGACACGTCAAGTTGCAGTGCAACGAGGCGGGTACCGGAAAATTGCACTATTGGCCGTCACGACGCTCGATTCGATACAGCGGCTGATTCTCGCCTTCGCTCGTCGTGTAAATATGCCGACCGTCGCGTGTGTAACACACCGCCTCTGCTTGCTGCAGTACTGGTTTTGTCAATGTCGTGCTTGGCTCGGTGTTCAATACGTCTAGTGGCGACGTCGCACCCGGGAGAGAGTACTCGTACATCGCGCCATAGGTGCGAACGACAATCCTGTCGGCAGTTGATGCGAAGTCGGCCCCGGTGACAAGACGAAGTGGCCCGAGAGATTGCGGAATACGCACATCAAATACACGCTCGAGGACTGCATCGGTGTCTCCTGTTTGCCAAGCGGTCCGGTACACGCCACAGCTAACCAATCCTGTCTTTTCAATCAAGTAGATATATCCGTCGCGTGGATCAACGAACAGAGCCTCGCAATCTCGTGGCCCGTCGGGGTAACGCATATGCATATGCTCGACAGTGATCGAGAATGCGGTGTCACGCAGAGAAGATGCTATCGCCGGCTCGACGAAGCGGTACACGGTCACCCTGTCGCGGCGCTTGGAATTATCGCCGACGTCTCCGATGTACAACCAGTGAATTCCGTCGATGGTTGCTGAAGCCATGTCTTCATAATCCCGATGCGTTGCCTGTAGGAGAGCAATCTCGGCGACGAGATTCCCCAGTGTGTCGATAGCGAATATCCTGGGCTTATCCCCGCTGTCGTTGTGCAACCACAACAGTCCGTCGTCGCGACGCGAAGCCGCGATCCCGGAAATTTCGAGCAAGCGTTCATCATGCAACAGTGCGAGCCGACGCTCCGGGTGAAACACACTGTCTTCGCCGGGAGGAATCACCGCACTTGTGTCCGATGGAATGGGATCAGGTGAGGATGGCGTACGTTCGGCACAAGCTGCTATTCCGTAGAGGGTGAGAAAGGAGATGATGGGGACTATGCCCAGCATGCAGCACACGATAGCTTGATGAATACGTAAATGCATAGAGAGTCCGATTGTGGCATGGCGTTGACATTCTATGAAAAAATCCGCATGCGTGCAAAATGTTGGAATTAGGACATCACTGGAATACATTTATACGATGTGATCTATTCCGCGTTTGCGCTGCTTTGTTCGTGACGACGGAAACAGCGTAATACCGCACTGTGCATGCATTGGATGAAAAAAACACCGCTGACGATTATTTTCCTCATTGTCTTCATCGACCTGCTCGGTTTCGGTGTCGTCATTCCCATTATTCCATCGTATGCGGAACATGGCTTCGGAGCGAGCGACTTCATCATCGGTCTTCTCGTCGCATCGTTTTCCTTCGCACAATTGCTGTTCACTCCTATATGGGGGCGCTTGTCCGATCAATACGGACGCAGACCCATTCTGTTGTTCGGATTGTTTCTAACCGTGATCGCGTATGTATTGTTCGGTTTGGCCAATTCCTTGTCGTTGTTGTTCGCATCGCGCTTACTCGCAGGCATCGGAGGTGCCAACATTTCTGCAGCGCAGGCGTACATCGCCGATGTGACCAAGCCGGAGGAACGCGCGAAAGGCATGGGTTTAATCGGTGCGGCATTTGGATTGGGCTTTGTCTTCGGTCCCTTCATCGGTGGGGTACTTGTGGGATTCGGGTATTCCGTTCCGGGTTTCGCGGCAGCAGCGCTCTCTCTCATGGCGTTGATTACTGCTTTGCTGGCTCTCCCGGAGTCGTTGAACAGAGAAGATCCGAGCGCGGAACGCGTCGTCTCCCATCTAAACCTTCGCATGTTGGCGAATGCGCTTCGCGGACCACGCATAGGCATGCTTCTATTGCTGTTTTTCTTGATCACATTCGGATATGCCAACATTTACGCTACCTTCCCGATGATCTCGACCAGACAGTTCGGCTTCAGCGACAGGGAAGTCGGATATCTTTTCGGCTTCATAGGAATTATCGGAGCATTGACGCAAGGTTTGCTTATTCGAGCATTATCGACTCGTATCGAGGAGCGCGTGCTCTTCCTCGTCGGTGCTTTGCTAACCATGATTGGTTTGACATGCATACCGTTTTCCACATCCACCATGCCGCTTCTCGCCATTCTCGCCGTGCTGTCCGTCGGTACGGGCATAATGACGCCCAGTTGCCTCAGCCTGATCTCGCGTTATTCCGATCCAACACAGCAAGGCAGCATACTTGGGGTTAACCAGTCACTTGGTGCGCTTGGACGCGTACTCGGTCCGGTATGGGGTGCCTTCGTGTTTGCCGCCATTGGCACCTCATGGCCTTTCCTGACTGGAGGCGCAGTTCTGGCTATAGTAGTGATACTTGTCCGGCGCACTCTATGGTAAATTCAGCGAAGTCTCGGTATATTATTAAGATATGAGCATTTTACATACAGTATGCTTTGTTGACATCTCATGACGCAACGCACATTATACAGATTGATAGAAAGCATCGGCGCACGCCACTTCGATACCGAAGAGGAAGCGTTGTCCGCTATTCTTGAAGAAATAATCGATAATGACAGGATTACCATAAGCGGTGGCCGTATCTGGAAACTCCTGCCTGAGCAGCGAAAATACAAGCTCGTGTACGAGCACGGCAACATTGATCCCGTCGGTGTGGGGTTTTCCATCAACCTCAAAGGCTATCCCGTGTTCGAACAAGTGGCGCGAAAGCGCACCGTCCTGGCCGATGAGACGAACAGGGCGTTACGCAAGAAAGGCATCGTACGCTATTCCGCAACAGGTATAGGGAATCGCGTTCAGATTGGCCAACTCGCCTACTTCGAATACATGATGGCGTTCAACACAGAGCAAGTTGACAAAGAATTGCGATACATGCTCTCCATCGCAGGGCAGGCCATCACGCAGTTGCTCTCCAACAGACGCAGCGAATATGAAAGGAAAACGCTGCTCACGGAAATGGAGCATGCACGCGATTTGCAGAAACGCATTCTTCCCGAACATGAATATAGTTTCGGGCGCTACGAGCTGTATGGAATAAGCGCGCCTGAATTGACTGTTGGTGGAGATTTTTTCAATTACTACGAAATTCCCGGCGATCACGAACGCATTGCAGTAAGCATTGGGGACGCTGCCAGCAAGGGCTTTTCTGCTGCCGTGCAGGCCTTGTTCGTTTCAGGCGCTCTGATGATGAGTGTCGAAGCCGAAACCAAGATATCGTCGATGCTTCGACGCATCAATGCCATCAACCGAAAAATATTTCCAAATGAACGCTTTATCACGCTGTGTTACTGTGAATTGTTCGATGGGGAGGAAGGACTTGTACTGTACTCGAATGCGGGTCATCCCAAACCACTGCATTATCATGCGCTCACGCGTCGCTGTACGGAACTGGCTGTGACGGGACCGGTGATCGGACTGCTTCCGGACGCTCATTTCAGCGTGACGAATACCAACATCAAGCTTGGTGATGTGCTCGTCCTGTACAGTGACGGCATTACCGAGGCGAACGACGGGCAAAACGAGTACGAGGAACATCGCCTGGTTGCGCTTACTGAAAAACTCGCGACGAAATCGGCGAAGGATATCTGTCGGGAAATTTTGCAGGATGTTCAAACATTTAGCGCAAAGGGAACGTATTCCGACGACAAGACCTTGGTGGTAATTAAGCGAACAAGCTAAACGAAGCTACAGTATGTTGTACGAACGAGCGGTATAGAAACTATGTATGGAATTCGCATCCTGTGTACGTTGTTGCTCTGCCTACTTTTCATTTCTTCAGCGCATGCTGAAATTTCCTCTCTGTCCGTTATTCGGGGCAAGGATCGATTCAGTATTCCGGCATTCGTCCATGATCGTGTGCTCTATGCATCGCTTACGGAATTCAGTCGTCGGCTCACCCTCCCGTCGTATGAAAGTTCGGAGGTCAGGAAGTTCGAATTTCGCGTTGGTGAGACTCGGCTGAAGCTTAGCGCCGATAACCCTTTCGTCGTTGTGGTTTCACATCGCGATAATGTCGTGCTCGAGGTGTATCAAATGCCGAACAGCGTCATCAAGACTGATGTAGCATATTACGCCCCAATGGCCTCACTGCTGCCATTGCTCAGTCGGGTTTGGCGCACAAGTTTGCATTTGAACCACGAAAGCTCCGAATTGCGTATAAGCGCGTCCTCGCCACCTACTGCTGTAGTCAGCGGTGCGCCGCCTGCATCGACGGGCAAACCTGCGTCCATCCCGTCCACCCCTTCGGCGACACAAAGTTCATCAACGGAAGCATCTTCAGCATCGCCCGCATTGGCGCCGCGTGCGATCACAGCCGAACCCGCATCGAGGTTCGATATTACGCACCTCAGTGTTGATTCAAGAAAAAACGGAGTGCTGATCAGGGTTCACACTAGAAACAGACCCCGTCAGTTCGATAGTGAACTTCGTGACGATGGCACACTGGTCGTCACTGTCAATGGTGCAAGTGTTGACGTCAACGAGATTCGGCAGACACCGACGGACGGTGCGAGCATCACGTCGGTGACGGCGGAGCAACTCGGTGCGAATACGCGTCTTACATTTTCTTTGAACGACAAGTTTGAATCCTGCAAGATATCCCGCGATGTTAGGAACACCGACCTCCTCGTCTCACTGTTCAAAAACGTGGATGTGGGGCAGGTCACGCGCGAACAGCAATCCGCTGGCGGAGACCGTTCGAAATGGAAGCTCGATTGTATAGTCATCGATCCAGGGCATGGCGGGAGAGATCCAGGAGCAATCGGTGTGAGCGGAATAAAGGAAAAAAATGTCGCATTGGGGTTGGCTCTCAAGCTGGGGAAATTGATCGAGCAACGAATGCCAGGCGTCAAGGTCGTATACACACGAAAAACCGATGTGTTTGTACCATTGGACAAACGAGGGCAAATCGCGAATGCAGCGGGTGGGAAACTCTTCATCTCATTGCATTGCAATGCCAC
>Ga0114946_10000313_pt1 | contig 31365 bp, 28 predicted proteins | sample WalLakDeSediment_FD_88676 | JGI IMG/M metagenome (GOLD analysis project Ga0114946, IMG submission 88676) | Lake sediment microbial communities from Walker lake, Nevada to study Microbial Dark Matter (Phase II) - Walker Lake 11/02/13 Deep Sediment | ecosystem: Environmental > Aquatic >... | reverse complement strand
CATCCCCCACACGTTCCGTGCCCAATCACCTCCATCGTTGCTTGCGAACCACACCGTCTCTTCTCCGATGACGAACGGAAGGTCGCCGGGAAGCTCAGGGAGCGCATCGGGTTGGGGTGTGTACACCCCGTCAGAATCCATGTCCGTCCAAGGTGCGCCATGCCTCGTGGGCCAATGTGTGATGTCACCTATCAGTCGCTCCCGGAATTCAACGTCGAGCGTGCTCCATTCCTTATGATTGAAACGCCCGGAATGCCACACTTTGGCTATGCCGGGTGCTGCGGGAGGCAGCGGGCCGTGTGCCCAACCGGATGCCCGCAAATAGTTGCCACTCAGAATCTCACCATCGTCCGAGGTGGCGGAAAAGAGAAAACCATCCGAACGCGTGAGCATTGTGTAAGCAGCGCTGTCGCCTTTGGACCACGCCCAACGGCAGTTGCCGTTCACATCCACGTGCAGGTCGAAGAGCGAGCGATAGACTTGCGTGTCCATGTCGTTGGCTACAGGCTGAGCATGTAGCGAAAACGACAATGCCAGCAGGAGCGGGAATGAGAGGAATCGAATGTGCATCATTGTACTTCTCCTTCGCTTCATCAGTCACTAAAAACGACGATGTTGTCTGTAAAAATAATACCTCTTTTTCGCGATTAAGTCAACAGAAGTACTTGCAACGTCGCTTGGAACGAAGGGATTCGGCGCACATCGCATTCTGTTCACGCTTCCGGAAACGACTTGTATGCGGTGAGAGGAAGTTCTTCTACAAGGAATACTGCAGTCAATCCGTCGCAACATCAGCGGTACGCTTGCTGACCAGTACAAGATATCCCATGTGCTTGTCTCCACCGTGTTTGCTGTATACGTCTATCTCATGCTTGTAGTGCTTCACCAGCGTCTTCATGTGTTTGAAACCCTGAAAGCCGTCTTTCGCAATAGCACGTACAGAGTCGTGGAACTGTGCGTAGAAGCTTTTCAGAACGTCACTACGAAGTTGCGAATGAAGTATTTCGAAACCGCGCTCCTTGAAAAAGGCAAGAATGGCTTCGGTTGTGAGCACTGTATGATCCTTCGTTTCCCAAACATTGCGAACGTATGTCGGAATGGAGTCATGCAACCAGCAGGAGTCGGAAAACAGCAGCAAGCCGTCGTTCGCGAGCAGGCGCGACGCCTCCTTGAGTATTTTACCGGGAGGATAACTTGAAAACGCACCTTCGAGCAGTATGACATCGAATTGTTTGGGAAGGAAGTTCGTTGCGACGGGCGACATGTAGCGAAGCGAGACTCTTGAAGCAAGCCCACTCTCAAGCGCAGCCATTTTTCCGTACAGTACGGCTTCGGGATCCTCCTCGATGCCTATTATACCTCCGGCGAAAACACTGCTCAGCGCAATAGCGTTTTCTCCATGGCGGCAGCCGATCAAGAGTAACTGGGCGTCCGCTCGAGAAAGAATCCCGGTTGGACAATGCTGCAACAACGTGATGCTCAGAGCTGGACCGCCCGGGGTAAGATGCGCGGGATAAAGAGATGAAATCGATGTAGCCATGATATGTTCGTTCCGTTGTTGTTATGCCTCGCAGCGCATGCTAATGTGGAATTACGTACGAGGAGATTGCGATAGGAGTATGTGAGTGAAGCTATGATGCCGCCTCGCATGCACACGAATGCGCTTAGATATCATGTCGTGATTACCTGTTGAAGCCATGAGTGTTGTTGTTGCGCCTTTGCGCTTCGGCAGTCGCTATATGCAATGAAGTGCTTTCCTTCAAACCTGCACCAAGGCTTCCTTGAGAAATCGTCCGACGGAAACGATGCTGCCGATTAATCCGAGAATGCAGCCTGAAAGAATGAGTAGTGCATAGAAGCCAATACCAACGCCTATGTCGAGCAGCAGATCTTCCGACAGCGGTAAAAGAAAAAAAGTGTAGACTATATCGATGAATACACAAGCGATGATGCCACCGATACAACCGTGAATTGTTCCTTCGATCAGAAATGGCAGGCGGATAAAGAACGGCGTGGCACCGACGAGTTTCATTGTTCGGATCAAATGACGTTTGGCGAATATCGTGAGACGGATAGTGTTCGCAACGAGAATAACGGCGGAAATCGCCAGCATGATGCCGACGAACAGGGAAGCAAGACTGAAAGCCCTGGCCCGTTTGTCAATGAGCTGCAGGAGTTGTTTTCTGTAGTAGACACTTTCGACGACGCGCAGTTTCTCTATACTACTGGCAATCAAGGCGATGCTGTCGCTGTTATTGTATCCGGGCAGTATGCTGAGTCGGAACGACTGTGGAAGCGGGTTGTCTTCGAGAATGTCCTGGAAGCTCTCCCCGAAGTCTTGCTGAAATATTTTGGCGGCATCCTCCTTGGATATGAAGTTGACCTCGTCCACTCCAGGGAGTTTGCGCAGAATCCCCGCCATTTCCTCCTGTTGCCGCTCGTTGAGATCGGAGGAAAGAAATACTTCCACATCGACGCGCGAACGTATTCCATCCACGAAGGTCGTGACATTCATGGTGATTAACGCGAAGACGCCGAGCAACAGTAGGGCGATGCTGACAGTGAAAATCGTTATCAGTGTCGCCGATCTGTTTCTCCGGAAGCCTGCAAGACTCTCTTTGACAGTGTACGATACGCTCATATACTCACACTTTGCCAATGTCAAGCTAGGAGTTTTACGGCGTAGACGCAATATCCCGTAATGGAAATCACCAGAATGCGTGTATTCCGATGTGCGTGCGAAGCCTGACATGTTGGCTGAGAGACCGTATGCGTCGCAGCTTCGCGAATCGTAGCAACGTTCACGCGCATACGTGTCGCACAAAACATTGTACGGATTTCCGTGCGCCGTTCGCACTCGCGCTGTTCGGTAGTGATTATGGATTGCCGTAGCTCATGCGTAAGTTGTCATGCTGGAAGAACATTGATAGAGAGCGTATGCAAGACTATACATTCGACACGTTACTGGCCATCATGAAGCGTCTCCGACGGGAATGCCCCTGGGACAGCGAGCAAACTCACGATTCCATCAAGGGACACACTATCGAGGAGGCCTACGAGGTAGTCGAGGCGATTGATGATGCGAACTACGAGGATTTACGCGCGGAACTCGGAGATATGCTTCTCCATGTCGTTTTCCATGCGGAAATCGCCGAAGGAGAAGGACGCTTTAGCATTCATGAGGTGCTGAAGGCCATCATCGATAAGCTCATTCGGCGCCACCCGCATATTTTTTCCGACGTGTCCGTAAACGATTCCGACGATGTGAAAAGGAATTGGGAGCAGATCAAAATGGACGAGGGCCGTGAATCCGTCATCGATGGTGTACCGAGATCACTCCCAGCATTGCTCAAGGCATACAGAATGCAGGACAAAGCCTCGAAAATCGGTTTTGACTGGGAGCGCGATGACGATGTGCTGGAAAAAGTACGAGAAGAAATCGAGGAATTGCGTGCGGCCGTACGTACGAAGGACTCCGTACGCGTGGAGAACGAGTTTGGCGATGTTTTGTTTTCTCTCGTCAACTATGCCCGTTTTTTGCGCGTCAATCCGGAAGACGCTCTCCGACGGACGATACGAAAATTCGATACGCGCTTCCGGTATGTAGAACGACGACTGCGCGACAGTGGGAAAGAGCCGGGGGAAGCGACGCTTGCAGAGATGGATGTTTTCTGGAATGAGGCAAAACGACGGGAGCATCAGTGAGCGTTTTCCGGGTCGATCAACGGTCGCAAGGTTTCCAGAATAGTTCGTGTTGATCCGGCCCGTGTGGAAACGAATTCGCCCGCTGCTTTCCCAGCCGCGTTACGCCATGCACCGTCACGCAGCAATCCACGCAAGTGGCGATACGTATCCCGCTTGTTGTAGACGATGAAGCCGCCACCGGCTATGACCAGTTCCGAAGCTTCCTGACTGTTGCCTATCTTCGGTCCGAAAAGTACGGGAATGCCGTATGCTGCGGGTTCAAGCGTATTGTGCACGTTGCTGCGGAAGCCGCCACCCACGAAGGCGACATCAGCCGACGCATAGAGAGGAAGCAGGAGGCCGATGCTGTCGACGATGATAACACGTTCGCCTTTCCAAGACGCGATGTATGAGAAACGCAATGTCGGGGTAGAATTTCCGAAACGATACTCGAGAAATTCGAGATGCTCGATAGTTGGTTCGTGCGGGACGATAATACACATGAAGCTGGTATCGACTTGTAGCAACTTCTGTACGGCTGGGAGAAACACCTCCTCGTCTTCGGACCAACTGCTGCCGAATACAGCTACATGACGACCGTCGCGTATGTGCTGTGGTAGTGGCATGCGTTTGCGCGATTCCGCCGCTTTGCTGCTCACCCTGTCGTACCGTGTGTCGCCGACTGCAGCGATGTGCGGATTCCGCAGACCGAAGCGACGGAAATTTCGCGCATCCTCATCGGATACTGTCAGTATCGAGTGCATTCCATCGAACATCCGTCGGTGAAACGAACGTAGTCCGGGGAGCAAACGAAGAGAAGTAGCTCGCAACGTGGCGTTCGCGAGCATGACGGGAATGTTGCGCTCTATACACGCTCCAATATGATTGGGCCACACATCGTAACGGATGAACACCGCTGCTACAGGGTGCATCAAGTCGAGAAAGGCGCGGGCGCGTCTGCGAGTGTCGAATGGGATATACACCGTTGCGTCCACGAATGCGTACCGCAGGTTGTTTTCATAGCCCGATGGAGAGAAAAAGGATGCGATGATCGCAAGATCTGGTCGCTCCTGCTTCAATGCTTCGATGATGGGTTTCGCCTGCTCGAATTCGCCCATGGATGAGGCATGCACCCATAATGTATCACGATGTGGATTATTGCGCATGAACACGCGGAGTCGGCGTAGGGACGAGGCCCTGCCGCGCATACCTCTCCGCACTTTTCGATTGAACACCCACAGCAAACGAAAGGTCGTCCACAAACAGGGAAGTACGAGATACGTGTAAACGAGATTCGACAAGATCAGCCAGGGAAATGATGATACCGTGTGTTTTTCTCGAACGGGAGAAAAAGTAAAGGTACGTGATTTCAATACAGCATGACAAGTCGCACAGGATTCGAGATGGAATAAAATGAACGTATCGCTTTCCGGGCATGTCGAGAGGGACAGGAAGCGTGGGGTAGCAGGTTACTTGCCCGGCTGCCGCCTGGACGTAGAATACGACGACGCATCCCTCACAGGAGTGCCCCGCACAGGCGCAGCCATACCCTTCGCGTGCTGAGTGAGTGTCAGACCGTTATTTCTTCCTCATCCTCATCCTCATCGTCGAGCTGTTCCTTTCGTTTGATTTCTTCGAGTTCAAGTGGATGCTCTTCCAGCATCTCCTCCTCGGTGAGTGTGCCCTTGATCCACGCGAGGTTCATGGGATACACGTCGGGATTGAAAATGACGAAGTAGATGTGCCAGACGATGATTGCAAGCGTCGCGAGCCACGCTTCGTAGTAATGAATCGTACGCGCTACGTCGTAACCGAGTTTGGTGAAAATTCCCATGAAGTAGTTGTCAAACCACATGAATACACCAGTTATAGCCATGACCATGGTACCCCAGACCAATGCCCAGTATTCACTTTTTTCGATGTATGAAAAGCGACCGAACTTCGGTTTGACGCTGCTGAATCCGAGATTGTATTTCACAACACCGAAAGCATCGCTGAGATCCTTGATGCGAGGAAGAATGTCGACGAATAATTCGCGGCCACGTTTCGTGAATGTGAGGTAGTACACGTGGTACAAACTCGCAAGTATCATTACGACGCCGGCCACCCGGTGTATCACTCCGCGAAGATCGTATGCGGGTGCGTAGAAATTGTTGATGGATTGTACCCACCAGGCGTCCGGGAAGCGCAGCATGAAGCCGGTGACCACAAGTACCCAGAACGACAGCATAAGGGCCAAATGCTGCAAGCGCTCGTCGAGAGTCATGCGGACGTAGAGACGGTGCGATTGCACGTAATGCGAAGGCAGTAGCCCGCGTCGAATCAGCAGTTTGTTGCGCGATTTCCTGTAGAAATCGAGAATGTTGTGAAGCAGCATGCCGCCGATGATGACGAAAATCAAGATGATGTATATTGTCGCTATCCAATACAGCAGAGGTTCATCCTCTTTCGAATCCAGAAGCACGTGTACTCGTCCGATTGTGAAGCGTTCGTTCGCGCCCGGGTGACATGAGCCGCAGGTCTCAACCAGTCTGTCGGGATGCACGAGCGAGCGCGGGTCCGTGGAAGGCAGAATGTTGTGGACGCCATGGCACGAGGCGCAGTTGGCGACTTCCATGGATCCACCACGGAGCGCGAGCCCATGGTAGCTGTCTTCGAAGGATGTCCCTCTCGCGCGAGCGATACCGTATTTTTCCGTTAGAGCGAGAGAATTGTGGCATGGGGAACAGACCTGCCCCGAAACATTCATCGGAGCAACTGGTGAAAGAGGATTTTTCGGTGATAAAATAGTGTGTTCTCCATGGCAGTCCGTGCAGGATGGTGCGTCTTTCGCACCACGTTGTAGTGCACGACCGTGGCTGCTCGTCGTGAATTCCTCTTCTATAGTCGCATGGCATGTTCCGCAAGTCTTCGGAATATTGAGTCTGTTGACCATGGAAATGGATAGAGAACTGTTCGAGGCTTCGTGTGCACCGTGACAGTCGACGCAATTCGCGGCATCGGGATTCCCGCCGTGCAGCGAAATCCCGTGAACACTGTGATCATACGCCTTGATGAAGCCGGCGCTGGTGGCGGTACGAGACCTCACGTCCTCATCGTCGAGATGGCAGACGAGGCAGAGTTTTTCCTGCGCGATTTTCAAATCGAGCACACTCATTCCCGAGCCGGCAGTGATTGCCGACGAGTGGCATGTCATGCATGTCGGAGAGCCTGCAACCCCTCTGGCCAATGCGATGCCGTGACTGGAGGCACTGAAGGTTTTAAGAGCTTCCTGGTGACAGTTCCCGCAGGTCTGGGTCAGATTGGATTCGTGGTAGGGTGAGGAAGGGTCTTTGGTTGATTGCACGTTGTGCGTGCCGTGACAGTCCTTGCACGCTGATTGCAGGGTACCCTTCAATCGCGCGCTCTCGAGCATGGGACTGTGAAACTTGTGCGTGCGAAGTGCGTCCTGATGGCAATTCGTGCATTGGACGGGAGTGATGTTCTCTTTGTGCGGGATATCCTCATGATCGAATCCGACATGACACGCGACGCAGGTTAAGCTCCTATGCGGTGAAGCGCGGAGCACTCTCGGATTCGTATACAGGGAGACTTCTCTGCCCCTGCGTTCCATCGTGAGGTCTGGATCGCTATGACAGACTTGACAATCCGATACGGTTTGTGCAGTGGCGGTCGAGAGGCACAGCGCCGCCGCTAGCGGAATAAATAAGGACAAGAAAGTCTTTTTGCTTGGCATAAATGCATCATCCATTCGAAGAGACGGGGTGTCGCGAAGCGGGCCTACAGTAAACGTGTTAGTGTAAACAATTTCTGTTGCCAACAGTTGCTGGAGAAAAATTGTAAAAATAATGCCTGTATTCCTAACGGTACATTCGTAATCGGTTTCACGGGTTGTAATATCTTCTGTTCATAGCATGCATGCAAACTGGCATGGCGTATGCTCAATTACCAAGGTGGCAGTCCGAGCAGTTGACGCTGCGCCAAGCGCCGTTGATGTCGGACGGGTGACGGAATTCCAGTCCGTCGAGACTGCTGGCCGGATTTGACAACGGACCCTGTTTGATAATCTCGTGACACAAGGAGCAGTCGTTGGATAGCACTGTACCATCGTCAGCCACATGACGATTGTCGTGACAGCGGAAACACCCGATGTCATACATGTGCCCGATGTGGTTGGGGTAGGCCTTCCAGTTGACCTTCATTTCGGGAAAGAAATTACGCGAGTAAATGCGCAATATCTCGTCTATGCTTCGATCAAGATCGTCTGATCTTTCGTGAAGCACGTCGGGGCGGCCTGCTCTGTACTCATTGCGTATCGCGATGGGGATTCCTCGAAGCGCCTGCTCCCTGCTGGCATACTCTCTCGTCATTGCAAACGATGCTATGCCGCGAATGCCGGGCAAAGTGTTGTCGATCCGACCGATGGCCATGGCGTCGTTGAGGGTGCGAAACGGTGGGTAGTAGATATGTGATGGTCTGTTATGACAATCTATGCAATCCATTGTTCGGCGTTTGAAGCGCTCGAGTTCCTCATCGCTGATGTCGTGATCCAGTGAACGGAAGATTTTCTTCTCCCCATTCATATTAATACTCTGTACCCAGGGTATGGTCAGACGTTGCTCGTCGATGGCGATGTAGGATACTTCATTGGCAGTGTTCATGTGCCAATGGATTCCTTCCGTCGGACCGAGTTCGCTTTGTCCACCACCGATTTTCAAATTCATCTCTATCATCCATGGTTCGCTTTCGAGCGTGTCAATGGGGTAGTACACTTTAGAAAACTTGATGTCGTTGCTGAATTTACTAGGCCAATGACATTGCTCGCAGGTTTCACGTGCAGGACGAAGATTCGCGATCGGAGTTGGAATAGGACGGTGAAACTTGTCGAACAACACGGAATACACTTGATACGCACCGCTGATTTTGGATTTCACGAACCAATCAGTGCCACTGCCGATGTGGCACTCGGCGCATTTGACACGAGCATGCGGAGAATGCTGATACGCGAAATATTCAGGATACATGACGGTATGACAAATCTCGCCACAGAATTCCACGGATTCAGAGTAATTATACGTTTGATATGTTCCCGCAGCGGAGATAACCATGAGCATCATGGTGCCAACGGTGAAAACCATCACCGCTACGCGATGGCGGGATTGATTCAAATCCATAATCGGATAGCGCCGTTCTTCGCCATGATGTTTTCTGCGACGCCGCCGTTCGAAAAGAATGCCGATCGGGATCAGCACGAGGCCGAACATCATCACCGCCGGAAGCAGCATATACGTGAAAATTCCGAGGTACGGCGATTGTGTGTGACCGAATGCGTCCATGAGAAAGAAAATCGCTATGCTGCCAAGAGTGACAAGAGCTATGCCTGCACCGAGGAGACTGATTGGGTTGTAGACGATATCGGGGAGTTTTCTCATAGTGGGGTCCTGAACAAGTATCTTTGACAATGTACAACCTCGAATGCGTGATTTCAACACCTCGTGTATCTGTTTTGTCTGAGATTGAGCCGGTTGACGCCGGAACGGATTTTTCGTACACTGTGCTCATGGCATGTCGCATCGATTCGGAACTGTGCGTTGTCTCCGGTGGTCAGACCGGAGTGGATAGGGCGGCACTCGACGCCGCGTTGCACGCCGGCCTTGCCATTGGCGGTTGGCTCCCGCGTGGACGTCGTGCTGAGGATGGAAGCGTGGCGGAGGACTATCCACTGAAGGAAACGCCATCGGAGGACTATCGGGAACGAACGATGTGGAATGTGCGCGACTGCGACGCGACGCTGATTCTGACGTATGATCATACCGTGCGCGGTGGGACGGCATACACGCAAGAGTGCGCCGAAGCTCTCGGCAAAGCAGTATTGATTGTCGATCCTCGCGACGCCTCGCCACAGCAGGTCAGTCGATGGCTTCGCTCTCATTTCGTTCGCGTTCTGAATGTGGCTGGCCCACGCGAAAGTCAAGTACCGGGCATCGGGGTTGTGGCGCACGATTTTCTTCTGAAATTGTTTCACTATTTCCAAGAACGTCAGTAACTAATAGGAGGCTTTCATGTACGAATTCAAAATTCCGCAGTCAGCGGCTGTTCTCTTCTTCGTGTGCGGCGTAGTGCTCATGTTCGTTTTCAATGCCTGCGGTAGTGGCGACGCCGTCGGGAAGGACGCAAGCATGGAAGCATCGAGGAAAGCCAAGTTCGTATCCGAATCACTCATGGGTACACTGATGGGCGAACTCACTGCCGCAACGAAGGAGGGCGGACCCTCGCATGCGATAACGTATTGTTCGGAACATGCTCAAGCGGTCACGGAACGATTGGCGGAGGAACATGGCGTGGGATTGCGTCGGGTGACGACGAAGCCACGAAGTCCGGTCGATTATCCGGACGAGTGGGAAGAGAAAGTGTTGGAGGAGTTCGAACGTTTGGCTCTGCGGGATCAACTGAACACCAGTGTACCACATGAAGAGATACTAACGGTAGAGGGAACCACGCTCTTTCGATCCATGCGTCCCATTGTTATCAGACAAGCATGTCTGACGTGTCATGGGGGTTCTGACGATATTCCACCGGATGTTGCACGGATAATTCGCGAACAGTACCCGAACGACAAGGCGACTGGATACTCGGTTGGCGATTTCCGCGGAGCGATCAGCGTGACCGTGCCACTGCACCGATGATGATCATTGGAAGCTGAAAGTGAAACCCAACAGAGATTGGAAGTGGAAACTCCCGTAGTCTCCGAAGCTTTGAACACCACGGAGATTTGCGTCAATACTGCCGTGTTCGTAGCGCAGTAATTGGATATTCGCTCCCAGCAGGAAAGAGGGGACCACCCGTGGCTCGAACAAACCGTCGATATCGGCTCTGATGTCCACGCTTGCGTGCAGATAATATCCTCCAACACCCACATGCAGCGTTATTCTACGCACCGGTCCTATGGCAAGAAACACATGGCCTCCGTAGCCCGCCATTCTTTCGATTGCTTCTACGCGCGTCTCTTCGCCTCGGTACGTGACGTTTTCCTTATCCAGGGTCCATCGTTTTGCCATTCGGTGGTAGAACAATTCAGTTCCGAACCACAATCGCGTCAATGTCGTGTCTAATTCGATCAATCCTTGCATGCCTACCATCAAACCACTGATTGTGGTATGCAATGTGTTTTCGAATGCGTCCTGAATCAAGTCCGCCGGATCAGAAAGGCCATTGTATCCCGCATATAGAACGAAGTTGATCGGAACGCCGGTCTTTTTTGTCCGCTGCAATTGGAAACGTCCCTGTGCCTGCAATGTCGCCGGTGCGAGCAACGCAACGAGCAACAGCATGCCTCCGATTGCTCGAAGCACGGTGAACGTCCAACGGGTTGTGGGTCGCGACTGTTTTGAAGCTGTCATACATGTAATTTCAAGTATCACGAAAAGAAATCCAACTGCGACATGGGAGAAAAATTCATCCTGTATCTCGACATGACCTTCTGTTACCTCACCCACGCAGGTGTGACATCGAGCGTGATGTCGAAGACGACCAGACCAAGAGCATACATGGTCATGCTGACGAGTACAACGCCGAGCAAGTTCAGCACAAGTCCTGTTCCGGCCATCTGTCTGATACCGATGTAGGAAGAAGCGAAAACGATGGCATTGGGAGGTGTCGCAACAGGCAACATGAACGCGAACGAGGCACTGAGTGCTGCCGGCAACGCAAGGAGCAAGGGGTGTTGCCCGAGCGTTACTGCTGCAGCGGATAACAGAGGGAGAAGAATGTTCGCGGTTGCGGTGTTCGAGGTGATTTCAGTCAGAAATGTCAGTAAGAGACACACCGAAACAATGAGGAGTATGAGCGGCAGTGTGTCAAGATGCGTGATCCATGCTCCGAGAAACAACGTTACACCCGTGCTTCGCATTCCTTCGGCCAAGGCGAATCCGCCGCCGAACAACAACAAAATTCCCCACGGTATGCCGTGTTGAACATCCTTCCATCGCAGTAACGATGACTTCATGCCGCTGGAGAGCAGGAACAACGCGAACGCTGCCGCAATAGCGATTGTAGCATCGCTCACCCATGGGAGCAGGTCGGTGATACCCGGGATTCGAACGACACCCAATTCCATCGGGGCGCGGAAGACCCACGCCGTTCCGGTGGATATGAAAACCCCCAGTGCCGTCCGTTCGTGCATAGTCATCGAGCCCAGCGCGTCGCGTTCCTCACGGAGGGCATTGCTGTTCGTTTCGACGTTCGTGCGGGTGATGCGCGTGAACGGAAGAACACGTACGAGAAGAAACCAGCAAACTGGAAGAAATATGAAAACGAGTGGAAGCCCGAACAGCATCCATTGAAGAAAGCCTATGGCGGGAGCCTCCGGATACAGCTTGCGCAACACACCCGCAAGCACGATGTTTGGTGGCGTCCCAATGAGCGTTCCGACACCACCAATGCTCGCCGCGTATGCGACGCCGAGGAGAAGCGCGACAGGGAAGCGTGTCTGTGCGATATTCGGATCATCTCGTCGTCTGTGATCGATCACCGCAGTTGCTATCGGAAGCATCAGCATGACTGCTGCGGTATTCGATATCCACATGGACAGACCTGCAGTTGCTATCATGAATCCCAGCACTAACGCTCGCGGTCCGCTGCCGACTGCGTCGATCACCGTGAGTGCGATACGGCGATGCAACGCACTGCGCTCGACAGCAAGCGCCATGATGAATCCGCCGAGAAAGAGAAACACGAGCTGGTCCGCATATGGTGATGTCGCTTGTTGCATGGGCATGATGCCCAGGAGAGGAAACAGCAACACCGGGAGCAGGGATGTAAGCGGAATGGGCAATGCTTCCGTCATCCACCATACTGCCATCAAGGCGGCACAAGCCAACACGCTGCGCCCATCGTGTCCCAAACCCTCAGGGAGCGGTGCGATGAGGATGAATGCGAACCCCGCCAATCCGAGCAGCAGCCCGCTTCGGCGCAATGCGGGGGGGGATGCGCCTGCCTCGCTCATCGCAAATCAGCGAACGCGAGAGGCGAGAAAATCACGGACGACGGTCGAAAAACGCACCGGGCGCTCGAGATTGCTCAGATGACCACAACCGGGTAAAAGGTGATATTGCGCATCATGTATGATATGCGCCATGTATTCGGATTCCGACGGCGGGGTCAGCACGTCTTCTACTCCTACGATGATGCAGCAAGGTACAGTACAAGACGACAGAACATCAGAAGAATCAGGTCTTTTCGCCATGGCATCAAGCATAGCAATCGCTCCCTCCGCTGTGGTTTGCCGCATCATGTCCGAGACGGAGTCGACAAGCTCGGGAGCGTTTTCAAACGTGCTTGCTCCGAGGAGTTTCGGCAACATGGCTTCGAATACTGCCTCGCGTCCTCCTGTCCGTATCGTTTCAATCTGCGCAGCGCGTCCGGCGCGGGTTTCCTCCGAATCAGCTCCTGCCCGAGTATCGGCGAGAACAAGTGCGGCGACACGCTCCGGATAATGACGCAGCATGGCCATAGCAATATACCCGCCCATGGAACAGCCACCGATTGCGGCGGTGTCGATTCGCAATTCGTCGAGTAACGCGATAGCGATGTCGGCACAGTCGCGCATGCTCATCTGCCCCGGGAGTGGTTTCCCGCGTCCGAAGCCGGGCAGGTCGAATGTCAGCACCCGACAGTCGTTCGAGAGCATACGACGCTGTGGTTCCCACATCGCGGCATTGAGAGGAAATGCGTGGAACAGCAGCAACGGTATCCCGTTTCCTTCATCGGTGAAAAACGTCGGAATGCTCATGACATCCTCCAGTGATCGTACTCAGTACAGGTTATGACACGGGGCGATGTGGATACCGCCCCGCAATAAGAATCTACGTCAGTACTTCGCGAACGGAATGTTGCTGATATGCTGGTAAGAGACGACAAGTTCGAGATATCTGTCCAAACCGCTACCTTGCACCATTCTCCCGTTTGCGTCGCGTTTGACGAGCAATCGGAAGTAGTAATTGACCGTTCCGCGTTTCAATCTTCCATACACGACCTTGCCCAGCGCAATCGGTGCGGCGGTGATGGACATGTCGCTTCTCGTGTACGTATGCGTTGCGGGTGGCGTCGTGGCGAAATGTTCGTCAAGATCGTCCGCGTCGTACGTCACCGTCGAAAATTGTGTTTCCAAACCTTGATTGCCTGCCGTATGGGGGCTGCGCATCACGAGAAAGTTCGATGTTGCGTCGGGTGCGTAAACAAAGAGGGAACCACGTGTTCTGAACAGCTCGCTTGCCTGCGGTATGACTTCGGCCTTACCATCCGGATTGAATAGATCAATGGCGCTGTTGAATGTCGTGGATGTTGTGGCATAGACTCTGATAGTCTGCCCGCCGGCATCCACCGACCTGCGAGTGGCCGGCACCCATTCGATTTTCACCTCGGTCGGACTCTCCTTGCCACTTTTCGTCACCGCACGCACGCTGACAATATAGCGTGTGCCATTGCTCAACCCACTGATGAAATGACCGTTCCCCGGTGGTGCGTTCTCGTAGAAGTACTCGAATGAGCTTTGGTTCTCCACATGTAGCTTGTAGCCGTCGAAATTGTCTTGAGCTTCGCTTGCAGAAGGCGTCCACGACAGCACCAGTGCTTCGTCGGCCGAGGAAGCGCGAAGATTGGTCGGTGCCGCTACATCCGGATCGTCAGGACCACTTGGTCCATCGTCATCACAAGCAGTTAGGGAGAACACAAGTACTACCGCGAAGAAGGAAGATATGAACAGCTTCATGAAAACCTCGCTACTGTTGATCGAAACCGGAGATCGCACGATGTTCTCCGACCTACATGCACTATGACGCAAGATAGGAAATGCGTAGCATAAAATACAGAGTGCTTCACGATGATTGCTGCTGATGACTGCTGCTGTACCTGTTGCCTCATACATACATCGTACCGAGTATAGCTCAGCAGCTAGTACTCGGGATCACCTATGCCTCCGATGCTCACCTGCATCGCTCCATGTGGTTCACGCATTCTGAATATGTCCCGGCCTTGAATAAAAAATGCTGCCCGTAGCGGGCAGCATCATGCTCAAGTATTCTGCAATGGTGTTATTGTTTTGCAAACGGATTGTTTGGTGCGTTCTGGAAACTGACGGCCATCTCGATGAAGCGGTCGTTTCCACTACCCTGTACCAAGCGGTTGTTCGAACCTCGTTTAATGAGGAGGCGGAAATAGTAGAATTCGTTTCCGCGCACGAGGCGACCGAAATACACGCGGCCTGCGGCAACCGTTCCGTCACCGATGGTGAATTCCTTCAGACCATAGGTAGTCGATAGCGGTGGCGTTGCAGCGAGCTGATCATCAAGATTGTCGGTCACGATCGGGGCAACAGTGGAAAACTGAGTTTCAAGTCCTTTGTTGCTCGCCTGATCGGGGCTTCGCAGAATTATCGGCGAGGTGCTGCTCGAGGCAAAAAGAAACAGGTCGCCGCGATCCCGGAATTCTGCTCCTGATTGAGGGATGACCTCCGCCTTGCCATCGATGTTGTACAGATCGATAGCGCTGTTGAAAAGCGTGGAAGTTGTGGCGTACACCTTGATAGGCAGACCCATGGCGTCCTGATTCTGTCGCACGGCAGGCGACCATTCGATCAGCGCGAAGTCTGCGCTTTTCTTGCCCTGCGTAGTGACCGAACGTATCGTGAAATCGTAGCGCACGCCATTGGTCAGTCCATCGATCCGTATGCTGTTGATGCCCTTGCCTGCGGTGCGAGGCGCTAAGCTTTGATTCGTCGATTTGTCCAGGATGTTGATGTCGTAGCTTCCGAAATTCTCTTGTGATTCACTTTGCGAAGCCGTCCACGTCAAAAACACCGCTCCATCCGCAGAGGCGGCTCTCAGATTCGTCGGTGCTTGGACATCGGGATCAGGGGTGATGGGATTCGCGTCTTCTTCGTCGCACGCTGTGAACATCGCCGTGATCAATACGGCAAGTGCCAGCGTCTTGATGAGTGAGAACTTATTCATAGAACCCTCTGAATTTTGATAAGTAGGTGAATTTCTCAATACCAATTTACAACGAATGTACGAATGAAATGGTTCCCGGTACAGAAGTACCTCAGCAGACTGACTGTATCACTGATTCATGCACGAAGCATCGAAAGTTAATGAAGGAAGCCCGTATCATGATGGATGCATCAACGTTCGGATTCCACAGCTAGGCGTGATGCTGCATGTTCTAAACGTTGAAAACGAGTCGTCAGTGTTTGTGCTTAGTACGACCGGGTTTTTCGGTTTTTTTCAGCAGCACTCACACTGACAAGATGCAGTGCTGTATTACGCAATGAGAGGTCGGATGTTTCCGAGTGTGATTTGAATCGTCTCGGTAGATGAAGTTGATTATCTTACCTGTTATTGACGGGCGTGCTTCGTCCGGTTTTCGTCGCACGTATGAGAAAACGCGAAGAACACCCGCTAAGAACGTGAATATACTGAAAGGACAAAGGAGCAGACATGGATATTATGGTTCAACGAATCGAGAAGCCCGAAGATATGAATTTCATTCTCGGTCATTCCCATTTCATCAAAACCGTCGAAGATTTGCATGAAGCAATCGTGCAAACCGCACCTGCCATGAAATTCGGCATCGCCTTTTGTGAGGCATCACAGCAGGCTTTGGTTCGTTGGAGCGGTAACGACGCTGAGCTGATCAAGTTGGCGACCAGCAACGCGCGAAATATCGCAGCAGGACATTCTTTCATCATCATGCTGAAAAATGGTTTTCCAATCAATATTCTCAACACGATCAAGAATGTTCCGGAAGTTACTCGGATATTTTGCGCAACAGCCAATCCCACCGAAGTCATCATTGCTGAAACCGAGCAGGGCCGTGCGATACTCGGAGTGGTTGACGGCATGAAGCCTTCCGGAATCGAGACCGAGGACGATATAGTCGCTAGAAAAAGCTTTCTCCGCGACATCGGTTATAAGTTTTAACTGGCTGGGCAGTCCAACGGTTGTCGCTGTACTCGGAATATGCTAGCTTTGAAGCCGGCACGGACTTGACATGAAATTTCCTGCGGATTCCATATTGATCATACGCATGAGCGGCATTGGGGACGTGCTCTGGACGACGCCGATGTTGCGCAGCCTTCGCTCCGCGTATCCGCGTGCGCGTATTGCCTATGTTGCTCGACCAGCCAGCGCACAAGTACTGGAACACAACCCGCATATAGACGAAGTTCTCTTGTTCGAGCAGAAATCTCTTTTTTGGCAAGCGGGTTTCCTCGCCCGACTACGTCGCGAAGGATTCGACATGAGCATCGATCTTGTCTGCACTCCCGCTACCGCGTTGCAGTCTCTGATGTCGAGGGCGCGTACGCGAATAGGATTTGATTTTCGAATACGAAAAATGTGCTACAACCATCGACTGTCGGCGCGAGCGGCGAATTACGGTCATGAGGTTGAATTCAATCTTTTCGTTTTGAACTATATGGGCGTACCAGTGCGAAGCAAGGAACTCGATTGGTTTGTCGCTACCGAAGAGCAAGAATGGGCGCATGAGTGCTGGCGATCTCTTGCATTGCCTGAAGGAGAGCCTGTGGTCGGACTGATCCCGACCGGTGCGTATGAATCCAAGAAATGGCCTTTGAACTACTGGCGGGAGTTGACACGCTGCTGTTCGGATATCCGATTCATCGTCTTTTGGGGAAACGACGTCGAGCATCGGGATGCGCAGCATCTGGTTGCACACGGGAATGGACGTGTCGTCGCGGCACCGGAAAGCACATTACGTCAAGCCGCCGCGCTCATGCACTACTGTGCACTCGTTATCGGCAACGATAGTGGGCCGCTTCACGTCGCTACGGCACTTCGAAAACCGGTCATCGCGTTGTATGGTCCTTCGAATCCCGCGAGCCAAGGGCCGTGGTGTGAAACAGCTACTGTCGTACAGGCGGATGATGTCGACAGTATATGCTGCAGACGAGTCGACTGTCCCGACCCGGTGTACATGAAGGGGATTGTACCGGAACGCATCGTTGAACTGACTTTGCGGCGGATTTATGGACTTGATAGCGCTACGGGGCAATCCGCATGATTGATCTTTCACTTGTTGTAACGATATACAACAATACCGATTATCTGCGGTTCGTGCTGTTTGCCATTGCGCGACAAAGGTACCGCGACGCTGAGGTTGTAATCGCGGACGACGGTTCCGGTCCCGAAATCGCGGAAGTGATCAAGAATTTCGGCCCGACATTTCCCTTCCCTATTCGTCATAATTGGCATGAAGACCGGGGCTGGTGGAATAACGTGATCATGAATGCGCTATCGAGACGCGTATTGCACTCGCGAGTACGACGTATGCTTGAGAACAACTTTTCAGCGGTCCGCGATCATATAATAGCGATATTCGGATTCGACGAGGAATATGACGGGCAAGACTGTGGCGAGGGCGGTGATGTTCAGTTCTGGCTGGAGTTGCCGGGTTCGGGTGGAAAATCCATCCGTCATCTCGCAATACAGTATCACTTGTGTCATCCGCGTACAGTTGTTTGCGAGCGAAACACGCTTCGTGACGAGCGTGACAAGCGGGAGCGACGTGTAGGTTGCGCGATAGCATTGTCCGTCGATGAATTACTGGAGAATATGACACGTCCATGAAAACCGTTCTACGAATACTGAAGCACGTTCTCCCCTACAAGAAGAATCTCATCCTCGCATCGGCCGCGATGTTCGTTTCCGTCGTATTCAACATGATGACGGTGATACTCATCATTCCCTTCATCAACGTATTGTTCGAGAAAACATATCCGGTAGCGGTCGCCATGCCCGAACTTACGCTCGAGAATATCAAACCTTGGGCGTACGCCAAGATGAACAATTTACTGGCGTCCACGGACCCCGTGACTGCATTGAAGGTGATGTGTCTTCTTATCGTGTCGTCGTTTTTTTTCAAGAATCTCTTTCAATACACGCAGACGTGGTTCATGGCGCCTGCGGAGCAGGGCATCATTCGCGATCTTCGACAGCATCTGTACGGGCACATGAACAGATTGTCGCTGAGCTACTTCACGGAAGAGAAGAAGGGCATGCTCATGTCGCGTATCATAAGCGATGTTCAGTTGGTGAACGACTCGGCTATCGCCGTTGTGAACAGCATGTTCCGTGACCCGCCGCAAATACTCGTGTACACGATTCTGCTGTTCATCATCGATTGGCAACTGACGCTCGTGGCATTTGTTATATTGCCCACCACGGGATTCATCCTGACAAAGATTGGGAATTGGGTTAAATTGGAGAGCGGAAAACTGCAGGAGTCGATTGCCAAGCTCACATCGGTGTTGGACGAGGGTTTGTCGAGCATGCGGATAATCAAAGCATTTCGTACAGAGGAGTATGAAGTACGAAAATTCCGCGACGAGAATCAACGATACTTCCGGACCTTCGTGCGTATCAGACGGAGGCGTGAGCTTGCCGGACCGATCACGGAAACCTTGAGTGTTCTGGTCGTCGTCGTGATACTGTGGTTCATGGGCGATGCCATACTGACCGGGCGGAGCGGTATGTCCAGCGGTGTTTTCGTGGCTTACATTTTCGCGATGCTCCAGATGATGCAGCCGTTGAAGTACTTCGGGCAGACTATCAACCATCTCGCTCAGGGGCTGGCTGGTGCCCAGCGGGTGTTCGGTATTCTCGACATTCAGCCGCGAATCATGGACAGAGAGGGTGCGGTAGCTGTCGACGGCTTTCACGACCGTATCGTTTTCGAGCATGTACGCTTCCGATATGATACCGGCGACGAAGTCCTAGCCGGAATCGACGCGGAAATTCATGCCGGTGAAGTCGTAGCCATTGTCGGGCCGAGCGGAGCGGGGAAAAGCACCATGGTGGATTTGGTTCCCCGTTTTTACGATGTTTCAGACGGGCGCGTTTTACTCGATGGCCGCGATATCAGGGATATCACCATAGAATCGTTGCGGGGACTTATGGGTATAGTCACGCAGGAGACGTTTCTGTTCAATGCGAGCATTCGGGAAAACATCGCTTACGGCGAGCCGAACCCTCCCGGGGATAAAGTGATCGAGGCCGCCAAGGCGGCGAATGCACACGACTTCATTATGGACATGCCGATGGGATATGATACAGTTATCGGTGACCGAGGAGTAAAGCTTTCGGGTGGGCAACGTCAGCGTCTTTCCATCGCCAGGGCGATTTACAAGAACCCTCCGATTCTGATACTCGACGAAGCCACATCATCACTCGACACTGAGTCCGAAGTACTTGTGCAGCATGCTATAGAGAACTTGATGCAGGGGCGGACATCGATAGTGATAGCACATCGTCTCTCGACGATCAAGAGAGCACACCGTATTTACGTTCTTGATGCGGGTCGCGTGGTTGAAACCGGCACGCATGAACAGTTGCTGTTGAACGGCGGGTTGTATAGAAAGTTGTACGATATGCAGTTCCAGGTATGAATCCAGTATCGGCTCGTGCATATAATGTCCTTCCGACGGCATTCGCAATCGCGACTACTACGATGGTGGCAGGCATCATGGTGTCGATGGCGCTTTCGTCCATAGCGTTCGCGGTCGCTGCAATTCTGTTCGTGCTTCTGATAGCGACTCGCGGTAAGGATACAATACAAACGAGTGGTATGGAGTACCCATTTCTCATTTGGGTCACAGCGGTCCTGCTTATGCTTGTATTCGCGCAGTATCCTGTTTCCGCATTGCAGAGCGCGAAGCGTGTGTTGCTGATCTCCATCGTGTATTTCATCCCCGTCACCTGCGCCACGCAACGCTCGTTCCGCGTATTCGTTCTCGTGTTTGCTGCGGTCAGTGGCCTGTATTCTCTTCTCGGCGTTGTCGTATATTATGTACAGGATTTGGATAGATTGGGTTTTTTTCAACATTACATGACGGCAGGTGGTATTCGAATGATGCTTCTGCTGTTTTTTCTTCCGATGTTGTTTCACCCCTCGATTGCTCGAAGCGACAGGTTGATCATAGCTGTATCCATGGTATTCACGCTGTTCGCACTGATTCTCACGCAGACGCGAAGCTCCTGGTTGGGGTTTGCCGCGGGAGTGGTATTCCTGGGTGTAGTTCGATACAGAATATTCCTCCCTGCGCTTGCCGTGCTTGCGGTGTTGTTCCTGCTCGCAGCACCGACACGATACGTCGAGCGGGTGACGTACATGTTCAGCTTCGGATCGGTAGAGAGCGTGCAGAGAGACGATACAAACGCCGAGCTTCTTGTGCAAAGCAATCTGAGCCGTATCCGCATGATCCGAACGGGCTGGCGTATGTTTTTGGAATATCCGATATTCGGTGTGGGTGATGGCGAAATGCATGCGATGTACAGGACTTACGTACCCGACGCAGTGAAGGATGAAGGCGGGCATTTGCACAACAACTATGTGCATGTGCTCGCGACGCACGGCGCTATAGGTGCTTCTGCAATGCTTGTCTTATTTGTGGCAATTGGCCGTCGCGAGTGGCGGCTCTATCGTCGCGCACCGTCGTCGTTGGCTGGCGTGACGGCTCTTGGAGCGTTTGCGGCCTTTGTGGGTTTTCTCGTCAACGGCCTGGCGGAATACAATTTCGGAGATCATGAAATACTGGTCATACTGTGGACGACGCTCGGGTTGACACTAGCTGCGGCACATACAAGCACGACATCATTCAGGACAATGGAACAGGTGGAAGAATGAATCTTGATGAAGAGACACCCGATTTCTGTGATTTTTCCTGTCCGCACGCCGAATTCGGCGACACGGATTCCATTGGTGCGTGCAGGCGCGAGGTGGGTGTATGGTGTGGAAAAACCGGAACATACCACAACAAACATGCCCCATGTTTGCTTCGTTTGCATCATACAAGCCGGACGTCAGGAAAAAAAAGAAGGCGATTTTCAGAAAATCGATGATTTCTCTCGCCGAGCTATTGACAAATCGATAAGGTTTCGCTATACTTGGCGCGGAAATAGTAACGAATGTGAGACAGCATCTATCAACAATCATTTTTTTCAAAGCGGAGTACACCACATGATCTGGACCATGGAACTCGCATCGTGGCTCGATGATGCGCCCTTTCCGGCGACACGTGACGAGTTGATCGATTATACGACACGTATCGGAGCGCCGTTGCAAGTGATCGAAAATCTTCAGGAACTCGAGGATCCGGACGAGACATACGAATCGATCGAGGATATTTGGCCGGATTATCCGGTGGACGAGGATTTCTTCTACGGTGACGAAGAAAGCGATAATTATTGATTCGTCGTGGATTTCGCTCGCGAAATTTCAGGACGGTCGACATCCGTGACAACCCCGGACTGGCATGCGAGCACTGGTCCGGGCATTGTCATATTTTTCATTGTTTTCATTGCGTCGTTGCTTCCGCTCTCGAAGCTGCACGCACAGTTCGGCCCCACGGTGTTTGACTCAATACGGGTCGGATCCATTCGATTTGCAGGGAACTCCACTTACAGCAACAGCGAATTTCTCATGCTGATGGAGACGAGAAAATCTCCTGGTGCGATGGCGGTTTGGTTGCATCGCACCTTAGGCGAGCGTTTCCCGGGCGCACACGAAGCACGCTTCTTCGATGTGCAAGTGTTCGAGAACGATCTCGACTTGCTACGTCGGCATTACAAGAACAACGGTTTTTTCGAGGCTCGCGTGGAAGGGTCATTTGACATCGACGACAAAGCCATAGCAACGCTGAATATCTCCATCGAGGAAGGACGCCCGTCCCTCATCGATTCGGTTGCTTACCGGAGATTGGATGATTTACCCGAGGATGTGTTACATCTTCTGTCGGCCTCCCCGGTGCTACGCCCCGGAAGGCGCTATCGGGCACAGGATGTAAAGGCGGAACGCGACCGCGTCTTCGAAATCATGGCGAACAACGGCTTTCCGCTCGCTGTTGTGGACAGTATACTTGTCGAGCGCAAGCTGTCAAACAACAATGTTGTGGTGAAGTACACGTTCCGCCATGGTCGTCGGTTGTACTTCGGAGAAATCACCGAGAACATCAAGGGTGTCGACGAACTCAACCTGGCAAGACAGATCATCTATGATCGAATCGAGTTTCGTGAAGGTGATATGTATTCCCGAGCGAGACAATTTCAGGGTGAGACGAATCTGAATCGACTCGGTGTGTTTTCGTCCGTTCAGATCACGCCAAGTTTTCCGCCGATGGAGAATGAAACCGACTCGCTGGTCCCGATTCTCTTGGAACTCATTCCGCGGCAACGATTCGAGGTTGCGCCCGCTATGATTCTCAACAATCAACTCCGTGGATTGACGAGCGGTGCGGAGATTGCGTTTCAAATGCGGAATGTTTTCGGTGGCGCGCAGGCGTTGACGACGCGTTTGAATTTGCTCGGGCGTCTTCCAAACATGACCGGGACGTACCAAGCCTCATCGTTGCTTCGTTTCGATCAACCGTATCTGTTTTCCAACCTGAACTCGGGCTATGTTACCGGTACGTATAGTATAGTTGCCGAGCAGGACTTGGCCGAAGGTACTATTCTTCAACTCATCGTGGGAGCACAGCGGTATTTTTCCGACCGAATGGTGGGACAGGTCAATTGGACGTATGAGATTTCCGAGTTTAGCGGGGACGCCAAGGCGCTGCTTGGAAGCGGGCTTATCAACATCGACATAACGGAAACCATCAATTTCCGCAATTCGATTCGGGGTGTGAGCTTCGAGAAGGACGAGACGGATGACTTGTTCAATCCGGCCAGGGGATTCTATTACAAGACAATCCTCGAAGAGGCAGGACTGCTCGAGGGTGCCGGTCTGAGTCCACTGCCTCAAGCGAACGAAGCCAAGGGTATTCGATCCACGGAATACGTGAAACTCGAGGGAATTTTCAAATATTTCTCGGACTTGTCTGCGAACAGAAGTACAATTTTCGGAACACGATTTCGTCTGGGTAGCATTTTTCGTTATGGACAGAGCAAGGTGGATGATCTTCCCGTACCCCCGAACAGACGCTACTATGCAGGCGGCGCATCGAGTGTTCGGGGATGGACGGTTAGGGAATTGGCCGCCGATACTGCGATAGCATTTTTCGGAAGCAATGCATTGCTTGAGATTGGCATGGAAATACGATGGCGTCTGTTTCCAACCGCGAAAAGTTTTCTCGACGGCTTCTGGTTCGTCGCATTCGCCGATGCGGGAAATCTCTGGTCGGAGTTGTCAAAGATATCGTTGGCGCAAACCGCGCTTGCCATAGGTCTAGGATTGCGTTATAATATGTTTTTCGGGCCTATTCGTGTTGATTTCGGACTCAAGGCCTACAACCCGTCAGCAACAGGAGACAAGTGGTTTTTTCAGAAGAATCTCTGGAGCGATGTTGTTTCGAAGGGTGTATTTCAATTCGGTATCGGACATGCCTTTTAAACTGAAATTTCATTTGTCGGAGCGTTTGCATGGGGTGGGATAGGGTTGTCGGACAGGAACGCGTCAAGGGACTCTTACGCGGGATGTATGAGCAGCAGCGTCTCCCGCATGCATTGCTGTTTTTCGGACCGGAAGGAAGTGGTGCCGAAGCGGCAGCAATTGAATTGGCACGCGTACTCAATTGCGAGACCGGAGATTGGGAGACGTGCGGCACATGCTCCAGTTGTACGGCAATGCATACGCTGCGGCATGCCAATGTGCGATTTGTATTCCCTCTGCCCTCGCGCGATGACGAAGGCTCGGCATTGGACAAGATGACGGATGAGGAGATGCGGGAGATCAATGCGCAGATCGATGAGAAGGCCGCAAATCCCTACCATCGCATAGTCATTCCCAAAGCTTCTGGTATTAAAATCAGCAGTATTCGTGACATACGGAAAGTGACAGCGTTTCGTGCGTCCGCCAAGGGTCGTACTGTTGTAATCATTCTCGAGGCGGACAGGATGAATCCCGCCGCTTCGAACGCATTGCTTAAAACGCTGGAAGAACCGGGTGGCGACGTACAGTTGATACTGACCACGTCCCGCAAGGATGCTCTGTTGCCCACAATTCTCTCCCGTTGCCAGCTTGTTCGTTTCGATACACTGCATGAACGCGAGATACGTGATGCGCTTCGGGTTAGGAGCGATGCACCAGCGGATGTCATAGAGGCAGCGGCACATTTGTCGAGCGGTAACTTCGCGTTGGCACTGGAACTGGCGGACAGCGATACGGAAATTCGCAGAAGCGACGTACTCGACTACTTGCGTGCGGTCGTTTCAGCGAATCCGATTACTCTTCACGACAGGATTCAGCAAGTTGTCGGTAAGGAGGACAGGCAGAGCGTGATCCGATTTCTCGTGGCTGTATCGAGTTGGTTTCGAGACGTCCTGGCGCTTCACGAAGGTGCGGGAGATCGGCTGCTGAATACGGACTTGCGCGATTCCATCGAGCGCTTCGCCGAGCATTACCCGGGCACTCGATGCTCCGACGCAGTGAGGGAGATAGAATCGGTCATTGAAATGATACAAAAAAATGTGCATCTTGTGAATGTGTTAATCGTGTTGTCACAGCGTCTCAGAAAGTGTATCGTTAGTACAACGCCGCCTGCACCCCTGAAAGGACTCTCATGACATCCCCGAATAGCGATAAAAAACAGCCCGAGCATCTTCGCCCCGAAGTGCCTCATGAGTTGCGCAAACTCGATGATGCCGTTCTTGTATTCAGCAGCGAAGACGCTACGAACAACAGGGATGCCGCCGATGGAAGCTCGGAAACACGCTCGCCCGAACATTGTACCGATCCCGCTGAGGAAGGCGTGGATGTGTCGGTATATGTGGAAGTGTTGTTCAAAGGGGAGCGGCGCGAGTACTACGTCAACGAAGTGAATTTGCAATGCAATATCGGTGATTATGTGATTGTCGAGGCTGAAAAGGGTGTCGATCTCGGCGTGGTCAGCAGCAAGGGTTCGGTTGCATACATGAAAAGCCGCTTACGCAAACGTCCATGCGAAGAGAGCCCGAGGAAAATCGCACGTATCGCCGTGGAAACGGATTTGAAAGTGTTGCATTTCCATCGCGAGCAGGAAGAGACGGCATTTAGCATTTGTCTTGAAAAAATCCAACAACTCGATTTGCCGATGAAGTTGGTGGATGTTGAATACCAGTATGATCGGAACAGGATAACATTCTACTTTACCGCCGATGGTCGTGTGGATTTCCGTCAACTCGTCAGAGAACTCGCTGCGGAATACCGCACGCGTATCGAATTGCGGCAAATCGGGCCGCGCGATGAAGCGAAGCGCCTAGGTGGCTTCGGTGTTTGCGGGCGCGAATTGTGTTGCTGTTCCTGGCTTGGATTCTTCGAACCGATTTCCACCGATATGGCACGCTTGCAGAATCTCTCCCTCAATCCCTTCAAGCTTGCCGGACAATGTGGTCGGCTCAAATGCTGTCTCGGGTACGAGGCGCAATTATACGAAGAGTTGTTGAGACGTTTTCCACCGCTCGACTATCTCGTGGTAACGAACAAGGGTGAGGGGAGAATCGAGAAAATAGATATTTTTCAAGATGCGATTTTCATTCATTTTGCAAACGACAATTCGTGGGAACGGCTATCCCTGGAGGAACTTCGAAGCTTGCTGGAATTGCAGCAATCCGAGCATGGACAACTCGCTGGTACGTGAATGACTCGGGGATGTTCCAACCGAGACACCCTGCACGCGTGTTGTTCGTATCGTGTGCGTGAGAAGTGAAAAAACCCCTGAGCAGGGGTTTTTCCATTTGAATTCAATCAGCATACGCCGCGCTTCATTTCTTCATCCAGCTTTGCCAGTATTCCTTCCATTCCGTGTCACGGGCTGCATCGGCGACTTGCAATGTGTTGAACGTATCGAGCATGACGGCTATTTCGTTCGTGCGTTTGAGATTGTGCATGTTTGCAAGAGCCTTGGGATGGGGACCGTGATGGATGCCTGTGGGATGCAGCGTGACCATGCCGGGTTTGATGTTGTCGCGGCTGAAGAAATCACCCGCATGATAAAAGAGCACTTCATCGTAATCTGAATTTCGATGGAAGAAGGGGAGTTTCAGTGCATCGGAATCTTCTTCGAGCGGGCGGGGTAGGAACGTGCAGATAACTGCGTTGTTCATGAAAAAGGTCGAGTGCGCTGGTGGCGGAAGATGTACGCGATGACTCATTACCGGACGGATATCGCTCACGTTGATTTTCCATGCATAGAGATCGCCCTTCCATCCGATCGCGTCCAGCGGATTGAAAGGGTAGACGATGGTGGAGATCGCACCGTCACGCTGTACGCGGATCTCGTGGCGTTCTCCCTGTCGCGCATCGTACTGCTCAGGCAACACCGGCAGCGTGATGGCTGACATATCGAAGAGCGCATGCATTCCGATAATGCCTTTCTGCTCCTTGGATGGAATGCTGAGTTGCGAGAACGCTTCTATGATGAGAAAAAAGGTATTCGTGCTTGACGGATGGATGCGGTAGGTCGTGCAGCGGGGAATAACGACGTAATCTCCTTTTTCGAACGGGAGCGTACCGTAATCGGTTTCGATTATCCCTTCGCCTTCATGGATGAAGTACAGTTCGTCCCCGTCGGCGTTGCGGAAGTAGAACGGCATGGACGCTGTACGCCGCGACACTGATACGGTGACGTCGTCATTGTAAAGCAACATCACTCTGTCGCCTGCGGCATCAGTCGCATCCGGGGCTTTCGCCAAGTTGAAATCGAAGGCTTGCGGGCGCAACGGACCTTCGAAATCCACCCAATCCGTCGGTGGATGGCGACGATAGAGATGAGAAACAGGGCCGAAAAAGCCCTCGCGCCCGTGTTCCTCCTCGAAGCTACCCTCGGGGAGGCCCACATGCGCTTGTCGAGTATGTTTGCCTTGATGAAACAGATACATTGGTTGCTTTCCTTTCGTCAGATGAAATAACAGAATCACGAGCCTGATTGTGATGTTATCAGACTGATTAACGCTTCTTTTCACGAATGTGTTCATGGCAGGCGAAACAGACGCCCGCCATGCGTGTGAACTGGTAGTAACTTCCCGCCATATTGCCACGATCGGCTTCGTCGCCGAGCGCACGTATGATTTTCAGAAACTCGCGTGCGTATTCGCCTGACTGCTTGTCATCGTATTCGAAGCCTGCATTCAGGGTGACGGTTTCCAGTTCTCGAGCATGCTCGACCACTTTTTCGAGTTCACCGGTGGCTAGATGTCGAAAAATGCGTTCGGCGTGTGTCGATTTCCTATCCATCACATCGCCTGATGCGAGCGCTGCACCGAAAGCGGCTGCTAAAGCCAGAATGGAAGCTATCATCAATGTACGTCGCATATTCAATCTTGCGTTGTTCGTTGGATCGGAATGAAATCACATGTTTTGAATCAGCGAGTTGCCGAATTCGGAGCATCGAACCTCTATTGCACCTTCCATAAGTCGTGCAAAGTCGTACGTCACGATTTTCTGCTGAATAGTGCGCTCCATTGCCGCGATTATCAAGTCGGCGGCTTGGTCCCAACCAAGGTAGCGCAACATCAATTCACCACTGAGTATCACGGAACCCGGATTGACTTTATCCTGTCCGGTGTATTTCGGTGCAGTACCATGGGTAGCCTCGAACATTGCATAGCCGTTTTCATAATTGATGTTCGCTCCGGGTGCAATGCCAATACCGCCCACTTGAGCCGCGAGGGCGTCGGAAATGTAATCTCCGTTCAAGTTGAGCGTCGCGATGACGTCGTATTCGGCAGGCCGGGTGAGAATTTGTTGTAGGAAAGCATCCGCGATCACGTCTTTGATCACTGTGCCGTTGGGAAGCTTCATCCACGGGCCACCGTCAAGCAGTTCCGCGCCGAATTCATTACGAGCCACATCGTATGCCCAATCCCTGAAGGCACCTTCGGTGAATTTCATGATATTGCCTTTGTGCACGATGGTGACGGATTTCCGTTCGTACTTCAAGGCATAGCGAATCGCTGCACGAACAAGCCGTTCGGTGCCTTCACGCGACACTGGTTTGATTCCGATGCCGGAGCTGTCGGGGAATCGGATCTTGGTGACGCCCATTTCGTCCTGCATCCAACGGATCGCTTTCTCTGCCTCGGGCGTGCCGGCTTTCCATTCGATACCTGCGTAAATGTCTTCGCTGTTTTCGCGAAAAATGACCATGTCGATTTTTTCAGGATGCTTTACCGGAGAAGGTACACCCTGGAAGTATCGCACCGGGCGGAGACACACGTAGAGATCGAGCATTTGTCGCAGGGCGACGTTGAGGGAACGAATGCCGCCGCCGACAGGGGTCGTCAGCGGACCTTTGATTCCGACAATATACTCTCGTATTGCGGTGAGTGTGTCCTCGGGAAGCCATACGGTGTCACCGTATTTCGCCGTAGCCTTTTCGCCCGCGTAAATTTCGAACCAATGAATGTTCTTTGTACCGTTGTACGCTTTTTCAACGGCTGCGTCTAATACGCGGACGGCTGCCGCCCAAATGTCCGGGCCTATGCCGTCGCCTTCGATAAAGGGGATGATTGGATCGTCCGGAACAACCAGCGAACCATTGCTGATACGAATGCTGCTGCCTTCTGTCGGCGGGGTGAGGAGTTGATACGCCATGCCTTTCTCCACGTTGAGGTACTGAAATTATTTACCGATATCGATGAAATGTACGAAAAGCCGTGAAAACTTCCATACAAAATCCGTGTTCAGCCGGGTAACTACTTGCTGGCTGGAGTTATGGATGAAACACGTCGAACGGCTTTGATGAAATGAACTATCGAGTGCTGCACCAAGCGACCACAACGCGGTACGTTGCTTTCCAAGCAGTCTTTCGTTACGAGCATGTACTACACTACGCTTCGTGCTTTGTCTGTGGCTGCGCTTCGTCGTGGAGGATTGGACGGGTATTCGAGAGAGCGCTTTCACGTCGGATTGCTTACACGAAGTGAATCATGATGTGAATCGAAGGGATGAGGTTGGAAGCTGGTGTCGAAAAACACATTCGGATTGCGAAGTGAAGTCTCGCGTATTCGAAGCGCTGATCCTTCGTCTGCTTTGCTCATGCACTGATGTGCGGTAGAGTCCACGAAAGCCGAACAAGACCGGAGTTCATTGCCCGTGAGTAGGAATAGCTACTCCACCCATGCGGCCAAGTATCCACTGAATGCGGCGATTGATGTACGGTGTGGGTTCTGCAGGCGACCAGCGGCGAGGGTTGGGTAATACTGCAGCAATTGCGGCAGCCTCTCGGCGTGTCAATGCCGAAGCATCTTTCCCGAAGTAGTGTCGTGCGGCTGCTTGGATTCCGTAGATGCCAGGGCCGAGTTCGATCACGTTGGCGTACACTTCCAAGATGCGCGATTTTCCCCATAGTGTCTCAATCAGAAAGGTACACCATGCCTCAAGTGCTTTGCGTAGCCAGTTGCGCCCATGCCAAAGAAATGTGTTCTTGGCCGTTTGCATCGATATTGTACTTGCGCCTCGCAGCTTTCGTCCTTGATGCATTCTGTTGTACCGCTGCGCTTCTTCCACCGCCTTCCAGTCTATTCCGTAGTGTCGCATGAATCGGGCGTCTTCCGCGGCGATGAAAGCGCGAAACACGTTTTCCGTCATGCGTTCCTTCGGCACCCAACTGTATTGTACACCGACGGGACGATCACTGAGTAACCCCTCGCACACACGTAACGCCATCAGAGGCGTGAACGGTACAGGAAGTACGCGCAACGCGGCTATGTACAGCAGCGTCAGCAGCACTGCTGTAGCGATGAGGCGCAGAATCCAGCGAAATGCCCGAAAGCAAGAACTCATGACGGTGAATGGTACATGAACGCACGAAGTGGAATATACGAATCGCTTGTCTCGTCAACCAATGTGCATTGTTCAATCGGATGTGGCATCGCGGTAGCTCGAAGGATACGAACAGAAATACAGCGGATGATCGGCCACGCCATGCGGGAGAGAGTCGGAACATGCACTCCGAATCCCTGCTTGATCCGTTCCAAGAATACACTCTCATTGTTGCAGATGGGTTGCCGTGCAATACGGTGAGAAATCATACGGTTACACGCCTGTGCTTGTTCGATGTCTAGCCCTTTCCTACGCAATATACGCAGAGCAGACGCACATGTAATCAGTTAGGAATACGGAGACTTCGTACGAATGGCATGATTCAGCACACGTTAGAGAGAGAGCTTCCGGAAGTCAGCGCGAAAGCGTTCGAACGGGGGCGTGTAGCCGAACATTATTTCGATGCTTTCGGTCTTATCGCAGCACCTCGATATCGCTTATTTCCGTCCCGCAGACTAGCTGTTGAGGAAGCTTCGGTACGATATATTTTTGAGGCAACAGGCATGGATTTCCGAAACTGCTGGCATATTGACAATACCCCCGGTATTAACTTATAGTATGACGTACTAGTATACCCATGACTGTTTGGAGGCGGAGAGATGATTTCATCATGCATGGACGCAAATCGAGCGGATGTTCGGCTGTTTGCCGATATTGACGCAACCGGATACCACTGACACGGTTCACCCGTGCTTCATCTCCACTATGCAGTACAAGGAGAGGATGAATGACAGCTCGCATGTGCAACGGAGAATGGATCGCAGCAATGTGTTTTCTGCTGCTCGCGTTCGCGGATCGGACGCTGCTGGCGCAGTGGGTGGAGATGGACTTGCCGCGCGCGCCGCATTTCCGCCAAGTCAGTGGGGCGTG
>Ga0114946_10000312_pt1 | contig 31397 bp, 23 predicted proteins | sample WalLakDeSediment_FD_88676 | JGI IMG/M metagenome (GOLD analysis project Ga0114946, IMG submission 88676) | Lake sediment microbial communities from Walker lake, Nevada to study Microbial Dark Matter (Phase II) - Walker Lake 11/02/13 Deep Sediment | ecosystem: Environmental > Aquatic >... | reverse complement strand
GCGCTTGATTCGACAGCGTTTCGCTATTGAACGACCATTGAAAGGCATCCGTATTGCCAGTTGCCTGCATGTCACCACCGAGACAGCTAATCTCATGCACACGCTTCAGGAAGGAGGTGCAGAGGTTTTCCTTACTGCATCAAATCCGCTTTCCACTCAGGATGATGTTGCCGCTTCCCTGGTGACCCATTTTGAAATCCCAACTTTTGCGATAAAAGGCGAAGATAACGACACCTACTACCGTCACATAAATTCTGCCCTTGACCAACAGCCTCATCTTACCATGGACGATGGTGCAGACCTGGTCAGTACCCTTCACAAGGACCGGCGGGAGCTACTCCCTGAGGTGATTGGTGGGACAGAAGAGACCACTACGGGCGTGATTCGGTTGCGAGCGATGGCTGCTGACGGAGCACTGGCATTTCCGGTTGTCGCTGTTAACGATGCCTTCACCAAGCATCTGTTTGATAACCGCTACGGTACCGGTCAATCTACTGTGGATGGCATTATCCGGGCTACCAATATCCTGCTGGCTGGACGTAATTTCGTCATCGCGGGTTATGGTTGGTGCGGGCGGGGTTTGGCCATGCGCGCCAGCGGTATGGGTGCAAATATCATTGTTACTGAAGTGGATCCCTTGCCAGCCCTTGAAGCGGTTATGGATGGCTACCGGGTGATGCCCATGGATGAAGCTGCAGTGATTGGCGATATCTTCGTTACCGTAACTGGAGACATCAATGTGCTTGATCGCCAACACTTCGAAGCCATGAAGGATGGTGCTATTGTAGCTAACTCAGGACATTTCAATGTCGAAATTAACATACCAGCCCTAGAATCAATGGCCGTCGATAAACGCCAGGTGCGGCCGTTCATTGAACAGTACGAGCTTCCCGATGGACGGCGCATAAACCTGCTCGGAGAAGGACGCCTGATCAACCTGGCAGCCGCTGAAGGTCACCCGGCCAGTGTGATGGATATGTCCTTTGCCAATCAGGCTTTATGCCTGGAATACATGGTAAAGAATGCTGACCTGTTAGAAAAACAGGTTTATAAAGTTCCAGAAGAAATCGATAAAGAGATTGCCCGCTTAAAATTGGATTCTAAAGGTGTGAAAATTGATGTTCTCACAACCGAGCAGATTTCTTACCTGAATTCCTGGCAGGAAGGAACCTAGAGTTCTTCGTCTGGGATTCCCGAATCATCATCCATACTCAGGGGAAATGGCATCGTTCCGCTTAGCGCTTGCTGGCGGATACCTAGCTCGATCTCAGCAGCCAGTTCCAGATTCTCACGCAGGAAATCTTTGGCGTTCTCACGACCTTGCCCGAGCCTGATGTCACCGTAAGAATAATAGGATCCGCGCTTTTCAATAATACTTAATTCAGCAGCCAGGTCTAAGATGTCGCCGGATTTAGAGATGCCTTCGTTGTACATGATGTCGAATTCTGCAGTACGGAATGGAGGGGCAACTTTATTCTTGACCACTCGCACCCGGGTGCGGTTACCAATAATTTCCGAACCAAGCTTGATTGACTGGATGCGGCGCACATCCAGGCGAATAGAAGCATAGAATTTTAGCGCCATTCCACCAGTAGTGGTTTCTGGGTTTCCAAAGACTACACCGATCTTCTGCCTGAGCTGGTTGGTGAAGATCACTGCCGTATTGGTTTGCTTGATAACTCCAGAGAGCTTTCGTAGAGCCTGGGACATCAACCGAGCTTGCATGCCCATAGGTGAATCTCCCATATCACCCTCGATTTCAGCGCGGGGGACCAAGGCAGCAACTGAATCAATCACGACCGCATCGATCGCACCAGAACGCACCAGTGTTTCCGTGATCTCCAGAGCTTGTTCGCCGGTGTCAGGTTGAGAGATGAGCAAGCCTTCCACATCCACGCCACAACGGGCAGCATAGGAGGGATCGAGGGCGTGCTCCATGTCGACAAAAGCGCAGGTTCCACCTAATTTTTGGGCTTCAGCGACAATATGTTGGCAGATGGTGGTTTTACCAGAGGCTTCTGGGCCATAAATCTCCGTGATGCGGCCGCGCGGAATCCCACCGACACCCAGGGCAATATCCAGGGATAAAGAGCCGGTCGGGAAGACTTCAACAAGCATCTGGCGAGCTTCGCCCAGACGCATGATGGCACCGTCGCCGTAGCGTTTTGTAATATCGCCTAAAGCCCGATTGAGGGCAACCTGGCGAGCGTTGTCATTTTCTGGAGAGGACGTGGGTTTCGGGGACATTTAGATTTTAACTCCTATCAGGTTCGGTTGATATCATCCGTATAAGTGTAGCACACATGTTCTTACTGTCAAGGGGAAAAATTAGGAGTTAGTTGGGAGAAACGAAAAGGTCAGTATTTAGTTGTTTGTACGTACCTTGACTAAGGTGAAAATTTTGGCACAAAATCCTCACCCGGTGCTGGGGGAAGTTCTAGTCCAAAGCCACCGCGCCCCAGTAATGTGAAGTACGTTACCTGACCTGGGTGTATTTCTATGGTCAAGAGATGACGTCTCCCCAGATGGTCAATTCGGATTTCGTAAAGCCCAGCTGGAATGTCGCTAATCACCAGGTTTTCCTGGTAATATGGGTCGCTGTTGACTGGGCCGCGATGGTAGGTGTGCCCTCTATAGGTTTTATTGGTCTCCAGCGAACGCACCGTTACCAGATGACCTTCTAGCAATAATCCCCCTGTATGCATCACTCGACCTGCTAATACTCCCCACCCTTGGGGTGGAACCAACCATAATTCTGGGTTATAGGAGCGGAATCTGCCGTTATCCATTAATAAGACTTCAAAGTGCAGGTGTGGTCCGGTTGTTTTGCCAGTGCGCCCGCTCAGCCCCAAACGGGTTCCAGTTTCTACGTACTGCCCACTGGCAACATCGACCTGATCGAAATGGGCGTAGAGCGTGTACAGGTTCTTACCTTGCCAACCAAAGTCGTGACGGATGATTACAGCTAGACCGTAGGGGTCATCTTTATTATGAGTCCACGTTGAGGCACCGTAGCCTGCCCAGGTTACTCTACCGGAGGCGGCTGCCAGGATTGGTGTTTGCATTTTTGCCTGCAGATCCACCCCAGTATGGACTATCCCAGGGAAGAAAACGCCCCCATAGCGGTAGTCAGGGTGTAACCAACCTGAACGGTCAGCAGTGATGGGTCGAGAGAAATAAAAGTGATCATAAGGTGTTGGTGCCCAGGGTACCGGATAGAGGGGTGGGCGTTCTGTGTAAAGGTCATCCTGTGGGAGGGGAGGGAAGGAGAGTGTTAGTAAATCCTGATCTACTTGAAGACCGTTTGAATGGTGTTCAAGCACTGGTTGAACAGCAACGCCACCACCAACATTGTTATCATTGTTTCCATCTGCAGGATGCGCTGAAATTCCCTGATTGGCTGGCCCTATTCCTCTCAAGGTGGGATTAAACATCTGCTGTGGTTCAGTTGGCTGGGTGTCTGTAAAATGCTGAACATTATCGCCATTTGTTTCTGATGGGTTTCCTGAGTAAAATGTATGCGATGGTATTTCTGGAGGGGTTAATGCAGTAATTTCGCTATACATGCTGACCCGGTTATATTGTCTGAACTCGCAAGTATTGGGCTGGCTGGTTGTGAGGACGAGCAGTATCAACCCAAATATCAAAATCGAGAGTATCTGCCGGTTAGGATGGATAAAGGTGTCCTTCATGGGCTTAGCGGTGTTGGGGTGCGGTACCAGCGTGGGGTAGCAGATGGAGTCAGGGTGGGTGGAACAAACAGGGTGGGGGTGATGAGTGCTTCGGGTGGATAGAGGTCTAACATGGCAGCGTCCCATTCCTGGTTATGGCTAAGAACGAACTGGTTGAAGCGTGTTGCAGGATAAGTTGAACGCCAGGTTGGCAATGCTGGCAGGCGTTCCCAGCCATAAGCGGCTGCCAGGCTGGTGAAATCAATCCAATACCCATCAGGGATTGTTTCGGAATAACCACCTCCCTGTTCGTAATAATCCATGTTTCCCTGATTGCGGCGATTGAAATCCCAGGGATATTGCTTGAGCGGTGTTCCCTGAGAGCCATCCTGGTCGCGTGCCCGTAGATAAATTCGCCAATAAATGTCGGTGCCGAATTCTTCCCGGATGACTACCATCCAACCAGCATTAATGGGGAGCGGGTTGATGGCAAATGCTCTTCCAGTATAAAGCCAATCATGTCCCACCCCAGGAGGCAGGGGAGCAGTGATGGGGACGTAGGCGTTTTCAAGGTCGGCTAAGAGATCCCAACCTGCTGCCAAAGAAACCCTGTGTCGTAGGGCATCGAAGGATTCATCCACCATATCGTGCAATTGAGGGTAAGGAGCATTTACGTTCCTTAGTTGGACCAGATGTGTATTCTCTCCCGTGGTTAGAATGGATTGCCAGAGTGGAGCAGGTGTATGCAGTGCTGCCTGTTCGATTGGACTGGGTAATGGCTTTGGCAGGCTGGCGTTGCTCCAGCTTAGTCCCCAAACCGGACCTGGCATCAGCACCGGAGGTATTGCCAGGACTGAATCCGCAGTTGAATATGCAACCAGCATCGTTTGGGTGGGGGTTGTTAAAGTGGTCAACAGAGTAGAGCCATCCTGACTCCAGACTGGATGATCCCCACTGCCAAGATACCGCTCTTCCCCCTTTTGGTCCCTAATGTAAATGTGATACAGGCCGTTTTCAAATAGCGAATATGCCAATTGATCACCATCAGGAGACCAGGCTGGATTGTTATAACCTCCCCAAGGACTGCTGCTCAATTTTGTGAAACGTTCCTGGCTGGTTTTATCCAGGTCGGCTATCCATATCTCACGTTTACCCAATGTGATTGATGTGAAAGCGATTTGACGACCAAGTGGAGACCAGATTGGCGAGAAATCAGCCTCCGACTGTGTGCGCAATACGATTGGATGTTGCGCTCTACTTATATCGAGTATCACCAGACACAGCTTGTCTTCCAGATAGGCTTCGTACACCAGGAAGTTCCCATCGGGCGACCATGAAGGAGCGGCTTTATAGCCAGGCCAATCGGTTAATTGGGTAATCTCACCGCTGTCCAGATCGAGCAGAAACAGATTCCAATTACCATACCGATTAGAAGCGAAGGCAACCTGGTTTTGATTGGGGTTGATGGCAGGAGTGATATCATCCCATAAACCGCTGGTAAGCCGGGTCAGGTGCAAGCTTTCGGGCTGATAAGCATAGAGCTGTTTATACCCCCCTTCGGAGATTGAAAGTATGATCAGGCTGTCGGATTGGCGAGGGGGCTCGCTTGGTTTAGGCGTTATTTTTGGTAGAGCGGCTGTGCTGTGTAGACCGGTTGTTGGGCTGGTGTAGCTGGTAGGGGTGGGGCTGGTTGTTGCGGTTGTGCCTCGTACGGCAGAAGTGATCGGGGCAGAGATTGCCGCTGGAGACTTAGTATCTGCCTGAAGAAGCGGCCAAATTAATAGAACTATAATTGTAATAATGACTGCAATTAGCGCTTGGAGTCGACCAGGCGTGAAAAGAAGCTGTATTCTTGCCAACAACCTCTGCGATTTGGATGTATCTTTGGTAGAAAAATGTGTTGATGGTAACATGTTTGCTGCATTTAAAAATAAATGTTTGCACAACTTCGGATGAAATCATTTTAACATGAGGAACGCAACAGGTTAATAACAAAACTGCAAGTGGGAGTTATTTCCTATTCATCCAACCCTAAAGAATATAGACGGAAATAGTGACCGCGGAGTGCCAAAAGATCCTGATGTTTTCCTTCTTCCACAATCTCACCTTTGTGGATCACAACGATGCGATCAGCATTAGTTACTGTGGAGAGACGATGGGCGATAACAAAAGCTGTCCTACCTCGTAACAATCGCGAGAGAGCTTGTTGGATGATACGCTCTGTTTGGGTATCAACGCTGGAGGTGGCCTCATCCAGGATGAGTATGCGCGGATCAGCCAGTAAGGCTCGGGCAAAGGATATCAATTGCCTTTGTCCCACTGATAATAGAGCCCCACCTTCTTCTACAGGAGTATTGTAACCCTGCTGCAGCTGCATGATAAAATCGTGAGCGCCCACCGCTCTGGCAGCTGCTTCAATAGCCTTATCATCCGCATTCAATCGTCCAAAGCGGATATTTTCGTTAACCGTGCCGTTAAAAAGAAACGGGTCCTGAAGTACCAGGCCCAATTGTTTCCGAAGACTTTGCTGGGTTACCTGGCGGATATCGTAGCCATCGATCAGAATGCGACCTTGCAGGGGGTCGTGGAAACGGCATAAAAGTTTGACTAAAGTGGTCTTGCCTGAACCGGTCTCCCCAACCAGGGCGAGAGTCTCACCAGCTTCGACGTGCAAGCTTATATTTTTTATTACTGGTTGTCCCTTTTCACCCAATTCATCATCATCGTAATGGAAAGATACATTATCGAAGACAACTTCGCCTGAAATTTCAGGTAACTCTATGGCGTCTTCACTGTCAGTTATCTCTGCTGGGGTATCCAGCAGGGCAAAAATCCGTTCTCCGCCAGCCATAGTGGACTGGAAGCTGTCGTAGCGTTGAGACAAGTCGCGAATTGGATCGAAGAATCGATCAATGTACAGGACGAAAGCAACCAATATACCAGCAGAGATTTGTTCGCCAAGCACGGCAGCGCCACCTATCAGGATGACAATTGCTGCTGCCAGAGAACCTAAGAAGTCAACTACGGCAGGGAAGGCAGCCGCTACTCGTACTGCCCTTAGGTTTGTATCCAGGTTATTCCGGTTTACTGACTGGCTATAATGCTGGTAATTCACTTCCTGGCGTGAGAAAGCCTGAACGACACGGACGGCGTTTATGTTCTCAGCCAGGACTGAGTTTACCCAACTGATGGCGGCTCTTACCAGCCGATAATTTTCGCGAGCCCGCCGGCGGAGGATTATTGTTGCAATCACCATCAATGGCAAAACACTGAATGTCCACAAAGAAAGTCGGGCGTTCATGCTGACCATGGCAATGATTATTCCAAACACTGTGAAGAGGTCGCGAGCGATCGCCAGGACTGCCCAGGTAATGAATTCCCTTAAAACCCCTACGTCATTGATGATGCGGGTGATTACTTTGCCAACACTGTAGCGGTTATAAAAACTAAGAGAAAGTTTTTGCAAGTGTTCAAAAAGGCGTGCACGCAGGTCGTAGATGATGGACTGTCCAACTCGCGCCATCAAGTTAACTCTGAAGTAGATAGAGATCCATTGAACGCCAGCAGCCAACAGGTAGAGTAACACTGTCTGACGTAGGACAACTGGGTTATTCGCCTGAATACCGCTGTCTAAGGCGACTTTTACCAGATAAGGTCCTGCAACGGCTGCTGCGGAATTTGCCAACATAAGCAGAACTGCGATCAGGAAACTACGCCAATAGGGGTGTACAAAGGAAATCAACCTCTTGGTTACATAGGGATCATAACCCTTGCGCAAGACATCATCGCTTTTCAGTGGTATCTTAGCCATAGGATTACTCACTTTCCTCAAGGCTGTCTCGCCAGGTGGATGATGCTCTTACAGGGACATTATCTTCGAGAGCCTGTATTTCCTCTAAGAACCGTTCTTGATCGCGTAATTGTAGATTGTAAATCTCTGAGTAGAAACGACCTTCTTCAAGCAGTTCCTTATGTTTACCCTGCTCAACCATCTCGCCTCCCTCCATCACCAGGATCAGGTCCGCTCGCCGGACGGTTGAAACACGGTGAGCGATGACAAAGGTTGTTCGTCCTTCCATAAGACGGTCGAGCGCTTGTTGGATCAATTGCTCAGTTTGGGTATCTACGCTGGAGGTGGAATCATCCAATATCAGGATGCGTGGGTCCATAAGCAGGGCGCGGGCAATAGCGACCCGCTGCCGCTGGCCTCCGGAGAGGGTCACGCCGCGTTCCCCGATAACTGTGTCATATCCTTGGGGTAGGGCGAGGATGAACTCGTGAGCCTGAGCAGCTTTGGCGCAGGCGATCACTTCCTCTAGACTGGCGTCCGGTCTGCCATAGGCGATATTTTCCCGAATGGTTGTAGAGAAAAGGGTTGAGGTTTGCAGGACAATGCCTATTTGTTGGCGTAAGGAAGTCAAGTCAGCATTGCGAACATCATACCCATCCACCCGTAATGCTCCCATGGTGACATCGTAAAAACGAGGGATCAAGTTAACCAGGCTGGTTTTCCCTGATCCGGTTGAGCCAATCAGTGCAATAATCTGGTTTGGTTCCACTTTCAGGTTGATATTTTTTAGAGCTAATCTGTTTTCCCCCTTGTATTGGAAGTTGACATCCCGGAATTCTACTGACCCACTTAAAGGTGGCAGGATAACAGCATCTGGTGGTGACTGGATTTCTGGTTCGACATCTAAGACCTCAAATGTGCGCCTGACGCCTGCCTCAGCTTCTCCTGCTAGATTGACTAACCAGGTAAGCTGCTGAGCAGGAGATGCCAGCATCAAAAGGTAGCTATTGAATGCCACCAGTTCTCCGATGGTCATCTCTCCACGCAACACCATATTACCGCCAAACCATAAGATAAGTATGGTACCTGAAGTTACCAGGAAGAGTGTGCTGGGCATTACTTTTGACCATTCACCGATAATGGTCAGGCGGGCATTGTACAGGTTGCGGTTGGCTTGATCGAAGTTCTCAATCTCATACGGTTCACGCGCAAAGGCTCGGACTACCTGAACACCTGTCACGCTTTCCTGGAGGCGGGATGAGAGTTCACCCAATGCGTGATCGACTGCTAGAAATAGGTCGCCAATGCGCCTGCCAAAGTTTGTGGTGATTAACATGAGTGGGATCATTGGTAGCAGGGCGATGGGTGCCAGGCGAGCATTGTAGTAGAAGAGTAGGGCGATAATGCCAACCATCAGCAGACTGAGCCGGATCAGATCAACCACACCAAATCCAGTAAAACGTTCGATGGCACGTACGTCCTCAATACAGCGGCTGATCAATTGACCAGTCTGAGCTCGATCATGATAGCTGAAAGGCAGGTGCTGGATGTGGTCGTAAAGCCGGTTGCGTAGATCGTATCCGACGTGTTGGGCGACCCATTCACTGAAGTATCTTTGCATATAAGTCATTATCGACCGAAATATCCCAATGATTAAAATAGCCAGTGCCGCGATTGTCAGGGTCCGAATTTCGCCTTGAAGAAGACCAACATCAATTACCATGCGAATGATCGTCGGTACAACCAGATTTAAACCGGTCATTCCTAGAAGTAGGATCAGAGCGATGATTATTCGCGACCAATAAGGACGCAAGAATGTACGTAATTTCAGTAAAGATTTCATCTAGAATTTAAGAATCACCTGATTGGTGAGCAGCAGTGCCCGTGCTCATAACAATCTAAGCCACCAACAGGCACTATATTTAAATCAGTGTATGTTGCAGAGATGGAAATTGCCTTTCATTTTTCGAAAACGAAGGTGGATTGTGCCCGATCTACAACCATGAACCTGGTAGTGGGTAATGGTAAATAATCAATTGCCACCTGGTTATTGGCTTTATCTTCTTGCGGTGTTTCAGGGTAGAAAATATTGACCAGCGCAGTATATTTTTCTTGAAACTCAGAGTGGCTCAGATGGATGGTGAACTCGTTTATTGTATCCACGGTTTCGATTATTGTCAGGTTTGCAACTTCGTTTCCGTGGGTATCAATTACGCTGATCTCACCGCTGGGATCCTGTTGAAATGGGGTAAGTTCCAGGAACACACTGACCCGGTGTCCATCTCTCCAGGGTTTCACCTGGAATTGGCGAATACGTACATCTTTAGGGGGTACAGGAAGGTCAGAAGGGTTTTGAGTATACATTTCCATTCCATCTCCGCGGATATTGGAAGTATCCAAACTTTGATTATAACCGCTTCTGATTAAAGCTGAAATTATCTACACCTTGTGAGTCCCAAGCAAACCTATAGTAACTATTCTCGGTCCAGGAATCCGCTGTGATTTTGCTTCAATGTGCGTGCCGGGAAAATTGAATTGCGAATGCAGGTGACAGATGAGTGAAAGAAGAGTTTTCTCTGATTTATATAACGAGTCCAAGCAAAATCGGTGGATATTCGAATCACAAATTTTCTTCTTTTGGTGAGAAAACTTATGGTTATGTTGCTGTTGTAGTCTGGTGGATTCTGTATTAAACTCAGGCAATAAATCTAATTCGTGAGGCCAGATCGATGCAAAAGATAAAATATCCACCAACCCGAACAGATGACCATGTTGATGATTATCACGGAGTCAAGGTTCCAGACCCTTACCGGTGGCTGGAGGACGATGACTCACCTGAAACCCTTGAGTGGGTTGAACGCCAAAATCAGCTCACCTTTGCTTTCCTGGAGACTATCCCCGAGAGGGAGAGAATCCGGAAGCGGCTGACTGAACTCTGGGATTATGAAAAAGTTTCCGCACCGCTCAAGCGTGGTGACTGGTATTTCCAACTGCGAAACACAGGGTTACAGAACCAGGATGTGCTGTACGTTTTGGAAACGCTGGAGGACGAAGGCCGTGTTTTGTTAGATCCGAACCGTTTCTCCGAAGATGGAACGGTGGCGTTAACGGGTTGGGAGGTGAGTAAGGATGGTAAATTTGTTGCCTATGCGACCAGCAGCAGCGGTTCGGATTGGATGACCTGGCGGATCCGTCATGTAGATAGTGGAGAAGATCTTACGGACGAAATCGAATGGAGTAAATTTTCAGGGGTTGCGTGGCACCCAGGTGGCTCTGCTTTTTATTACGCTGCTTATGAGCCTCCCCAGGAAGGGCAGGCTCATTTAGGGGTGAATTATTACCAGAAACTGTTCCTGCATCGATTGGGTAGTCCACAATCAGAGGATGATTTGATATACCAGCGGACGGATCAGAAGGAATGGGGATTTGACGGGCAGATCAGCGAGGATGGCCGTTACCTCTTGATTCATGTCTGGCAAGGCACTGACCGGCGCAATCGTTTCTTCTACCAGGACCTGGAAGGGGATCGGGGTGTTGTTGAATTGATCTCAGATTTGGAAGCTGGTTACCATTTTGTTGGCAACGATGGTAAACGCTTTTATTTTCGCACAGACCTGGATGCTGCTCGAGGCCGGTTGATTGCAATTGAGATTGATAAACCGGAGCGTGATTACTGGGAGACAATCATAGCTGAAAGTTCCGATATATTGGAATCGGTGAAATTAGCCGGAGGTCAGTTTGTGGCACTTTATCTGGTGAACGCCTACCACCAGATCCGCCGTTTCGACAAAGACGGCAACTTTCTGGGTGAAATAGGGTTACCTGGTATTGGATCAATCCTATCCCTCAACGGTATTTTGAACTTATTTGGTAGCCCCGACGAAGATGAATTGTTCTTCACCTATCACTCCTTTGTCCACCCACCGACTGCCTACCGCTATCTGTTCAGCCAGGAATGTGTTGACCAAATCAGTACGCCTGAAATCAAGTTCGATTTTTCGGAATATAAAACCCAACAAGTCTTCTGCACCTCGAAAGATGGGACAAAAGTGCCTTTATTCCTGGTGCATAGAGACGATCTTAAATTGGATGGAAATAATCCAACACTGCTGTATGGTTATGGCGGGTTTAACATATCGCTTTCTCCGATGTTTGCTATTAGCCGCTTAGTTTGGTTAGAAATGGGGGGAGTACTGGCTGTGGCCTGCTTGCGAGGCGGAGGTGAATATGGGGAAGAATGGCACCAGGCTGGAATGGTGCACCATAAACAGAATGTCTTCGATGATTTCATTAGTTGTGCCGAGTACTTGATCGCCGAAAGCTTTACCTCGCCACTCCGGCTAGCAATCCATGGAGCCTCGAATGGAGGATTGCTTGTGGGGGCATGCATGACTCAGCGACCAGAGCTTTTTGGTGCAGTTGTACCGGCTGTGGGTGTTATGGATATGCTGCGCTTTCATAAATTCACCATTGGTTGGGCCTGGGTCAGCGATTATGGTAGCTCAGATGATTTTGAGCAGTTCAAGACCGTATATGCATATTCCCCTTACCATAATCTAAAGCCCGGCATTCGTTATCCAGCTACGTTAATCATCACTGCTGATCATGATGATCGGGTAGTTCCCGGTCACTCGTTCAAGTTTGCGGCGAAGCTACAGGCTTGTCAGGAAAGTGAAGCTCCTGTTTTGATTCGAATTCAGACCAAGGCAGGTCATGGATATGGAAAACCGACCTCAATCCTGATCGATGAACAGACAGATATCTGGTCGTTTATTGTGAAGGAATTAGAAGGTACGGTGTTCAACTAGAGGTTTAGAAGATGTGTGTAAAAAAGGTAACTACTCAGGCTAAAGTTAAATAAGTAAATGAAGTGCTGTTCTGTGATTATGTTAGGAGGAGATATAATAAAGGGGCTGCCTTTATATTGGACAGCCCCCCGGAAATTTTCCAGCACTTGAACGCTACATACCAGTCATGTAAGCAACAGCTACTGTGCCAGGACCAGCATGAGTGCCGATGACTGGACTGACTTCTGAAAAAACCATCTCGGTTGGGTTGAGTCGTTGGCTGGTTTGTTCCATCAACCAGCGGGCATCGTCTGGGGAAGCCGCATTAAGAGCAGCCAGGCGAATTGGTGTATGTCCGCCGGTGCGTTCTTCAATCAGCTCAACCAACCGGTCAAGAGATTTCTTACGGGTACGCACTCGTTCCACCGACTCAACACGCCCATCTCTAAGTTCCAGGATGGGTTTCATTTTCAATGCAGTACCCAGGAAGCGTGCTCCACCTCCGATGCGACCGCCCCGGTGCAGGAATTCCAGGGTATCAACTGCAAAAACCACGCCAGTATGTTTAAGCGCCTCTTCTGCCAGGGCTTTACATTCAGCCAGGTCAGCCCCATCAGCTGCAGCCCTGGCTACGGTCAACACCTGAAACCCCATAGCCATCGCCGTGCTTTGTGAGTCGATGATCTCAATAGGCGCATCTGGAAAGAAGGTTTTAGCCTGCACAGCCGAATCGACTGTTCCTGATAATTTGGAGGAGAGGAGAATGTTGATGATGTCTTTGTCACTATTCAGCAGCTTCTCGAAAACATCCTTGAAGGCTGCCGGAGTGGGTTGGGAAGTGGTTGGGTTGATATTGCTCTGTTTGAGCTTTGCATAGAACTCATGGGGTTGGATATCCACACCATCCAGGTACGTTTCCTCACCCCAATGTAAGTGTAAGGGGATCACTTGGATTTGATATTTTTCAACTACATCTTTAGGGATATAAGCTGTACTGTCGGTTATAATAGCCACTTTTGCCATAACTGTTTGCTCCTTTATGCAAATAAATATATTACTCTCGAGTAAGAGAGCTAAATCATTCCCTGAATAGATAACCCCCAAAGTAGATAGAAGTTGCGAGGTGAATTATTTGCGCTGTGCCACATGATTGATGATGAGGGCACATTTTAAATCGTTCTGGAAAAATCTATTTTCTGTAAAACGCGCGCTCCCTTGACCGTTCTGGCCTAAGAAGCTAGAATCCTTGGTTGCCAATGTGGCCTGTGATGCTTGTTCCTTTATTCACATGACTGCATCTCATGGAGCAAGATTGGGTGATCGACCAAGAAATTTATTCTGAAGGGTTTAAGGTCAATTACTCATGAGGGAAAAGAGTATATGTTTGAGAACCTGACTGATCGTTTGAACGATGTCTTTAAGCAGTTGCGCCGTCACGGAAAACTTTCTGAAAGTGACGTGGATTTGGCTATGCGCGAGGTACGGCTGGCTTTATTAGAGGCAGACGTCAATTATGGCGTGGTGAAAGACTTCATTAGCCGGGTGCGACAGCGTTCAGTTGGGCAAGAGGTTTCCAAAGCCCTGAACCCTGCCCAGCAGGTGATCAAGATTGTGAATGAAGAGCTGGTTGCGACCCTGGGTGCGCCTGAGCCGTTACACCTGAGTGGCCCACGACCGCGCATACTGATGCTGGTTGGGCTACAAGGTTCTGGTAAGACTACGGCGGCTGGCAAGCTGGCGGGTCACCTACGATCACAGGGTGAACGAGTAATGATGGTAGCAGCAGACCCTTACCGTCCTGCCGCAGTTCAACAGTTGCAAACCCTGGGCGAACGGTTAAATATTCCAGTACATGCAGAAGGTGGTATTGGCCCACCCGAGCTGGCTGACCGGGCGCGCGCTAAAGCTCTCAATGGTGGTTTTAGTGTGGTGATTTTGGATACTGCCGGACGCTCCCAACTGGATCAGGAATTGATGGATGAAATCCAGGCAATCAACCGAAAAGTGACCCCAGTTGAAGTACTGCTGGTGGTGGATTCGATGATTGGGCAGGAAGCTGTTAATATTGCCAAAGGCTTCAAAGAATCTGTACCTTTGACGGGTTTAATGTTGACCAAGATCGATGGGGATGCCCGTGGCGGAGCAGCTATATCGATCCGCTCAGTGACTGGTGTACCGATTAAGTTTCTGGGAACTGGTGAAGGTCTGGAAGCCTTGGAGGTCTTTGATCCTGGAAGGATGGCTTCCCGCATCTTGGGCATGGGGGATGTTCTGGGTCTGATCGAAAAAGCAGAAGCCACTTATGACCAGGAAGTTACCCGTAAGCAGGCAGAAAAAATGATGAGCGGCGAATTTACCCTGCAGGATTTCGCCGACCAGCTCCGGCAAGTGCGCAAGATGGGCCCAATTGGTCAACTAATGGAAATGCTGCCGGGTGGTATGGGTCAGATGGCCAGAAATATCGCCCCGCAAGAGGCTGAAAAGCAACTTAAGAAGACCGAGGCCATCATCGGTTCGATGACCATGCAGGAGAGAATTAACCCAAAGATACTGAATAGCAGCCGTCGGAAACGAATTGCCCGCGGGTCAGGAACCAGCGTTCAAGATGTCAACCGTTTGATGAAACAATTTCGAGAAGCCCAGACCCTGTTCAAAACTCTCCGCAAATCAGGTGGGCGGGGATTGTCCCGCCTGTTTGGCTGATATTGAAGTGAAATCCAGTTTCGATTTTGGTAGTATTAAGATGTTGAACTAATCGAAGAAAAGAGTATAATGAATTGCCCGGTCTGCAAACAGTCTTGAAAAGCTGAAATCAGCAGGGACTTTAGAAGTTGAACGAATAAAAGATTGAGAAAAAAGACCGGATTATGTATTTTGTAATAATTGAGATTTTTACAATAAAGGAGTAAAGATTAAATGGTTCGTATTCGTTTGCGTCGGGTAGGCGGAAAAAAGCAGCCAAGTTATCGGATTGTAGCGGCAGATAAGGAAAGTCCCCGAGATGGGCGTTTTTTGGAAATACTGGGATCGTATAACCCTCGTACTGAACCGCCTACTATTCAATTGAAAGAAGACCGGATTTATGATTGGATGAGCAAAGGCGCTCAGCTTAGTGATTCTGTGGAGAAGATCTTACGAAGCACGGGGGTATACGACCGCTATGAGCGATTTAAGGCAGGTGAGGCGTTAGAAACATTGATAGCAGAAGCCGCCAGTGCTGAACAAGAACGTACCGGCAGCCCTAAAACTCGGCGAGATTAACGAACCCTCCATTTGATATCAGGAGGAAAATTGTGCAAGACTTGATCGAATTTATTGCTCGATCCCTGGTTGATGATCCCACTCAGGTGAAGGTTAGTCAAGGCAGGCGAGGTGCCACTATCGAACTACGGCTACAGGTAGCTAAAGAAGATATGGGTAGGGTGATTGGTAGGGGTGGGCGAGTTGCGAATGCCATGCGCGCCTTGCTCCTGGTAGCTGCTGCTCGAAAGGGGAAGCGTGCTTCCCTGGACATTGTTGATCCAAGATGACTCATCCTGGTCCATTTCCTAAGCAGAACGAGACCTCAGGCTCGCCTGTCAATGGCGAGCCTGTCTTCTTGGCGGTGGGTAAGCTGCGCCGCCCTCATGGTTTTCAGGGTGAGATGTTAATGGATGTGATGACCGACTTCCCGGAAAGGCTGAAACCAGGCGTACGCGTCTATATTAGCCCCGACCGGCAGCCACTGTACTTGAGTGGCGTACGCCAGCACTCCAAAGGGATATTGGTTGCATTCAAAGAATATGATACCGCTGAGCAGGTGGGTGAGTTGAGAAACCGATTCCTATTGGTTCGTGTCGACGATCGCCCACCCCTGCCAGAGGGTGAGTTCTACCACCACCAGATAATAGGTCTCGAGGTATACAGCGATGCGGATGAGCACCTGGGCATGGTCACCGAGATACTCGAAACTGGTGTAAATGATGTCTTTGTAGTCAAAAGTGAATCTGGAGAAGAATTTCTTCTGCCAGCTACAGATGAAGTGATCCTGGCAATCGACCTAGAGCAAGGGAAAATTCGGGTCCACTTACTCCCAGGGCTGATTGCAAGCTCAGAATAGATCATTTGAGCGGGCTGGTTGACTGGTGGATTGATTTTTCCCACCTGCCAGTCTACTTGACAGCCTGGAACGTGGTATGGTATTCTGTGCCCGTTCTTTTGATTGATGGTAACATCGCTTGCGAGAGGGTGGTTCTTGAGTGATCCCCAGCGATATTGGGTAGCCTTCACCCTGGTTAAGGGAATTGGTTCAGTACGTTTTCGCGGACTACTGGACCACTTTGGAGATGCGCAAAGTGCCTGGCATGCGCCCGCGCAAGCTTTGCGGCAGGCAGGGCTCAGCAGTAAGATCATTCAAAACTTGCTCGATCTGCGTTCTAGTATCTCATTAGACCTGGTCTGGCAACGAATCCAGGATCAAGGCATTTCAGTTCTCACCTGGGAGGATGAGAATTACCCACGCCGATTATTAGAGATCGAACAACCGCCGCCTGTGCTGTATGTGCGCGGGGAATTTTGTCCAGAGGATGAGTGGTCTGTTGCTATCGTAGGTACACGCCGGGTCACAACCTATGGTCGACAGATTGCTGAAGAAGTAGCCATTACACTGGCTCGAAATGGAGTGACTGTGATCAGCGGGCTGGCTCGCGGTGTGGATGCTATTGCTCATCAGGCAGCCATTAACGCTGGGGGGCGTACAATTGCTGTTATGGGGAATGGTGTTGACCGCATCTACCCTCCAGAAAATCGCCGCCTGGCAGACCAAATTATCACCAGAGGGGCATTGATCAGTGATTATCCCCCCGGAACCCCACCCGATGCCTCCAACTTTCCACCCCGCAACCGAATCATCTCAGGCTTGTCACTGGCGGTTGTGATTGTTGAGGCAGGATATACAAGTGGAGCGTTGATCACAGCTTCTTTTGCTGCAGATCAAGGGCGTGATGTATTTGCAGTCCCTGGAAATATAACTGCTCCTCAGTCTCTGGGAACCAATCGCCTCATATTCAATGGAGCCAGGCCACTGCTTGACCCACGTGAAATATTGGAAGCGCTGGAGCTCACCATGATTGCACAACATCGGGAGGCGCGAGTTATCCTGCCTACCGATGCGCTTGAAGCTCAACTGTATGCGACGATTGGTAATGAACCTTTACACGTAGATGAAATTCGCGCTCAAACAGGTTTACCTATCGAACAGGTGACCTCTACACTGGCGTTGATGGAACTTAAAGGTATGGTACGCCAGGTGGGTGGAATGCACTACGTTGCGGTTCGTGAAACACAGGCTGATTATAAAGTGGATAAGAATGATGATGAATAAACACACAGAGAAACACTATTACGCAGTGATTATGGCTGGGGGAGGCGGAACCAGGCTTTGGCCGCTGTCTCGTCAGGCGCGTCCGAAACAAATGTTGCGCTTGATCGATGAACGTACCTTATTCCAAACTTCTGTTGAACGTCTGGAGGGACTTTTCCCTCCTGAACGAATCCTGGTGGTGACGGTAGCTGAGCAAGCCAGAGTATTTCAAGAACAGTACTCGCGTATACCAGCTGAAAATTATATTCTTGAACCGAGTCCCCGGGGTACGGCTTCTGTGATAGGGTTGGCTGCGGTCGCTCTGCAATCCCGAGACCCTCAGGCGGTTATGGCTGTGCTGACATCTGACCATTACATCGGCAACGAAGATCGCTTCCGCTCATTATTGCGGTTTGCACAGAAGGTAGCTATAGACGGATACCTGGTTACTTTGGGGATCGCTCCATCTTTTCCCTCCACCGGTTATGGTTACATCCAGAGTGGAGAGCGCTTGACGATTGGTCGCCGTCAGGAAGATCAACGCCTAGCAGATATCTATCCTGGGTTAGATGCCTATAAGGTGCTGCGATTTATTGAGAAGCCAGATGAGAAAAAAGCCCGGCAAATGTTAGCAGCAGGTAATCATGCCTGGAATTCAGGTATGTTTGTCTGGCAGGTTGATAGAATCATGGCTGAGTTCCACCGGCAGATGCCTGAGCTGGCTTTTACCCTGGATGAGATCGGTCGAGTATGGGGAACAAAGGACCAGCAGAAAACGCTGGATCAGCATTGGCTAAAAATTGAACCGCAAACCATTGATTATGGCATCATGGAAGGGGCTAAGGATGTGGCGGTTATCCTGGTTGAAAGCCTGGATTGGAGTGATGTGGGTAGTTGGGATTCATTGTTTGATGTGTTGCCAGCCGATGAAAATGGGAACATTCTGATGGGTGAACGCCACATTGGCCTGGATTCCCACGGTTCACTGATCTACAGTCAGGATGATGACCGGTTGATTGTGACCATTGGTGTTGATGATTTGGTTATCGTGGACACTGGTGATGTTTTATTAGTCTGCCGCAAGGATCAGGCTCAAAAAGTTCGCCAAGTGGTTAAACAGTTACATGAACAAGATCAAGAGTATGTCTAGATGAGGTGTAAAAAATTGGAAGCATATTGTGTTAAATGTAAAGCGAAACGGGAAATTGAAAACCAGCAAGCGGAATTCACTACCAGCGGTACACCAGGCACCCGTGGGACTTGTCAGGTTTGTGGGACGACTGTATTTCGAATGGGTCGCACAACGGCTCATGAAGGGTTAACCCCTCCGGAGAGAAAAGTTAAGCGTAACTCTTCCCGCAAACGCACCGGCAACCTGGTGGTTGTGGAGTCGCCAACCAAGGCGAAAACAGTAGGTCGCTTTCTGGGCAAAGGCTATACAGTAAAAGCCTCTGTTGGTCATGTGCGTGACCTACTGAAGTCACAACTTTCGGTAGATGTGGATAATGACTTCACACCCAAATATCGTGTTCCGAACGAAAAACGTCCTGTGGTAAATGAGATCAAAACCCTGGCTCAGAACGCTGAGCGAATATATCTGGCTACTGATCCAGACCGTGAGGGTGAAGCTATTGCCTGGCATTTGCGAGAGTCAACCGAGATAGATCCAGAAAATACCCGCCGAGTGGTCTTTCATGAACTGACTGAAGCGGCAATTGAGAAGGCGTTTGCTCAGCCTCGAGATATCAATATGGATCTGGTGGACGCCCAACAGGCACGGCGTGTTTTAGACCGGTTAGTTGGCTATAACCTGAGTCCCCTTCTTTGGAATAAAGTGCGCAGCCGCCTATCAGCTGGTCGTGTCCAATCTGTGGCGCTGCGATTGATCGTTGAGCGCGAACGCGAGATAGAAAGTTTTATACCAGAAGAGTTTTGGACGATCGCGGCTGAGTTCCGTCCAGACGGTATCCAGGACACATTTATTGCCAGACTGGTGCGGATTGATGGCGATGAACCGGCTTTTAGTAACGAAAGCGAAGTTCAACCAATTGTCTCAGACATGCGAGCGGGGAAATATGTGGCCAGCAAGGTAAAGCGTGGAGAACGCCGGCGGAATCCATTGCCACCGTTCACTACCAGCACTTTACAACAAGAAGCTTCACGCCGCTTGGGATTTACCGCCCGCCGCACCATGTCGTTAGCCCAACAACTATACGAAGGCATTGATGTCGGAAACGGTGGAGCAGTTGGTTTGATCACTTATATGCGTACCGATTCAACCAATGTTTCCGAGGGATCTCAAAACGAAGCACGGCAGTTTATCATTAATCGCTATGGGAATAAGTTTATCCCTCCAAAACCACCAAAGTACCGCACGAAATCCCGCGGCGCTCAAGAAGCTCATGAAGCAATCCGACCAACCTCGGTCATGCGACAACCAACCACAATCAAGGAATATCTCAACCGTGATCAGTACCGGTTGTACCAATTAATTTGGCAGCGTTTTGTGGCTTCTCAAATGGCTTCAGCGATTTATGATACTTTAACGGTTGAAGTAAAAGGTACGACTGGTAAGCATGAGTACCTGTTGAGAGCTTCTGGTTCTACTATCCGCTTCCAGGGATTTTTGGTAGTCTACGAAGAGGCTAAGGATGAAGATAAAGCCGAAGAGGAAGAAACCAAAATTCCGGCGGGTATAACAGAGGGACAGGCTCAGGAGCTTCTCCGTCTGCTCTCTGAGCAGCATTTTACTCAACCACCCCCGCGTTATACGGAGGCTTCCCTTGTCAGGACTCTAGAAGAGAATGGAATTGGTAGACCTTCTACTTATGCCCCGATCCTGAACACGCTGCAGCAGCGAGACTATGTGGTCCGTGAAGAAAAACGTTTATTCCCCACCCAAACAGGAGAAACCGTAAACGACCTGCTTGTTGAATATTTTCCGGAAATTGTTGATGTCGGCTTTACTGCCCGGATGGAGGAGGATTTAGACCGGATAGCAGATGGGAACCAGCCCTGGGTAGAGACGATCCGGCAGTTCTATGGACCATTCTTCCAAGAAGTCGAACGCGCTCGAGAAGAGATGCCCGAAGTTAAGGTAGAAATGGAGCCAATTGGTCGGGAGTGTCCGAAATGTGGACATGACCTGGTTGTTCGTTGGGGGCGTTATGGGAAATTCATTAGTTGCAGCAATTTTCCTGCCTGCCGCTACACTGAAACCTGGCTGGAAAAAATTGGTGTTTCCTGCCCTAAAGATAATGGTGAAATTGTGGAACGCAAATCTCGCAAGGGACGTGTGTTCTATGGTTGCACGAATTATCCAGAATGTGACTTTACCTCATGGAAGAAACCTTTGTCCACGCCGTGCCCTGAGTGTGGTGGCTTGCTGGTAATTGCAAATAAGGAAAAGGCGCAGTGCTTGGAGTGTGAACGACAATTCCTGTTGGATCAAGTCAACAAGGCTGAAACTACCGCTGAAGCTCCCAATAAGGCATGAATCTTGCACCTAAACACGAAAGGCTTATGAAATATTTTAGCAATCAAGCGAACAGTAGATTGTTGCTTTAATCACAGGTCTGGTCTACAATTAGACTTGATCTTGTCATCTATTAAGAGCGTGGTGTTTTTTTCTGACTTAAAGCCTATTCACCACATCAGGAGCAAGCTATGCTCGAAACACCAACTAGGGAGTAACAAAAATGGAAGCGATACGAGAGCAACTAAATAAGCCAGTAGTTATTGGCGTGGCTGGCTTTGTAGTGGGCATCTTCTTGGGATTGGTCGTGTTGGGGTGGTGGCTTTGGCCAGTAAAATGGATTGATGCTGGCCCCGAGCATTTACGCATGGAGTTCAAAGAAGTCTATTTGCGGATGGCAATTGATTCCTATGCTCATAACCCGGATCCCGCATTTGCCTGGCAGCGCATGAATGAAATCGAGCCGGATTTGGAAGTGGTGTTATCCAATATTATGGATAATCCCCAAACCCAGAATACGGATGCAATCCAGGCTTTTGTTTCAATCGCCGGTGAGCAAGTTGATGTGGTAATCCCCCCCGACGATGATGGTGAACCTGCACGCTCATGGCTTATCACGTTATTACCAATTATGTGCCTGGTTACATTCTTGCTGGCAGGTGGCCTGGTGGCAGCCTTCTTGTTACGTAATCGTATTGGAGATTTTAAGATTCCTTCTCCAAAAAGTAAAAAGATCACTCCAGAAGGCTTTGATGACGATTATGCTGAAATGGAACAGGCGCCTGCCTTAGCCCAGTTCATGACTACATACAACCTGGGAAATGATCTGTATGATGATTCCTTCAGCATCGACTCGCAGTCTGGAGAGTTCTTAGGAGAGTGCGGTGTTGGGATTTCGGAGACAATTGGGGTGGGAGAACCTAAACGGGTGATCGCGTTTGAAGTCTGGTTATTTGATAAGAATGATATCCAGACCGTTACCCAGGTTCTGATGAGTGAACATGCTTATTCCGATGAAGCTACTTTGCATCGATTGGAAGCCAGAGGTGAGCCGGTAGTGGCTGAACCAGGTCAGGAGTTACTTCTGGAAACTGCAACCTTACAGTTATCTGCTCGAGTGGTGGATATGTCCTATGGCTCGGGGGCGCTACCCCCAGAAAGCTATTTCGAACGCCTGACACTTGAATTGGTCGTTTGGCCTAAGGTTTGATAGAAACGAATGAAACGATAAAGCGGTGGTCATCATAATCATGACCACCGCTTTTATATGTGCGATATTGGCTCACATTTACAATACTCAGGTAGATGGTTATCTCTTTCTGTCGTAATCGTAAACACTTTCAGGGTGGATTATTTTATATCAAGGATTCTTAATCTTACCGTGCCACCCGGTGTTTTGGCTTCTACTTCATCTCCTATTCGTTTTCCAAGGATGGCGCGACCAAAAGGAGATTCGTTGGATATGCGCCCGTTCCGTGGGTCAGCTTCTTTGGCGCCCACCAACTGGTAAGTTTCTGGAGGGTATTCTTCTTCCTGAAGCGTTATATGAGCGCCTAAATCCACAATTTCGCGTTTATTGTCAGTCTCGTCAATGATGACTGTGTTCTGAAGCAAATGTTCTAACTCTTGTATACGGCCTTCCAGAAACCCTTGGGATTCTTTTGCTGCGTGGTAATCGGCATTCTCAGAAAGATCGCCCATCTGAATGGCTGAGCGTAAGCGTTTGGCGATTTCTTCCCTGGCAGGTCCTTTCAACTGCTCCAGCTCTGCGCGTAAACGATCTTTCCCTTCGTTTGTTAGATAAAACTCATCGTTCATAATGTCTCCAAACTTAATATTATCACATCCAGATCAACCTTTGACATTTATAAGATAACTGTTATCACAAGTTGCGTTTCTCCAGTAGTCTGAAAACACGCCAGCTGGTAATTCTTACCCTATAAAGCGGGTTTTGTGATTATGGTTTTATTGAGGGATTAAATAATTTGTTGTGCTCGTCAATACAGAAACGATCTGTCATGCCAGCGATATAATCGCAGATAGTACGTTCAAGACCACGCTCATGAATTAGATCTTGAATATGAAAAGGGAGCATAGAAGGGTCAGATTTGTAGGCATGGTACAGGTCATTGATGATTCGCTCAGCTTTAACGGCCATGCGCATGACACGGTGGTGGCGATATAGATAAGTGAAGAGAAAGTCTTTTAATTGACGATTACGCCGCTGCATATCCTCGCTAAACCTGATCACATTAAAGGGTAGCTGACGCAATTCATCCACCGATTTAACCAGACTTTCACGTAAACACAGGTCAGTAGCAGTTATGATATCATCGACTTCCATCCCAATCAATCGCCGGATGAGACGATGCCGATTGAGCTCATCCAAAATCTGGGTGCGCCAACCTATGCTTTCAGCCGCAATTTCCCATAGGGTGATGCCTTTTAACATTTCAGGGGTAATCATTCCAGAGCGCAAGCCATCGTCAAGGTCGTGGGTGGTATATGCCAGCTCATCAGCCACATTAGCAATTTGAGCTTCCATCGGGCTTCTTAGATTTGGCTCATAATCAGAGGCATCAGCGCTATCGTATTCGGTTTCATGTTTAACGATACCCTCTCGAACTTCCCAGGTCAGATTTAATCCTGGATAGTCTGGATAGCGGTATTCTAATTTAGTAACGATACGTAGAGATTGCTTGTTGTGGTCGAAACCTCCGTGATCTCTCATCAGGCGGCGGAGGGCTACCTCCCCTGAATGACCGAATGGGGGGTGTCCCAGGTCGTGAGCCAAACATATGGCTTCGACCAGGTCTTCGTTTACTCCTAGTGCCCTGGCAATACTTCTGCCGATTTGTGATACCTCTAATGTGTGAGTTAACCGGGTGCGGTAATAGTCCCCTTCATAGTTTATAAAAACTTGCGTTTTATGCTCAAGGCGACGGAAGGCAGTGGTGTGCAGGATGCGGTCTCGGTCACGTTGAAAGACAGTTCGGTAGTCTGGTTCATCTTCTGGGTACTGCCGCCCTTTTGAATATTTGCTAAGACAGGCGTAAGGGGCGAGCGTATTCTCTTCGATGTTTTCTTGCTGTTGGCGAGTAAAATACATGATCGTTTGTGTCTAGGGAATAAACTTCTTGTTGTGATTGGTTTACCCGGGGTTAAGTCTGTATTATAACGTAGAAAATTTGGGGTCTGTTTGTTTCGAGGTGAAAGACATATTTGCCACCAATGTTCCTGGCATATCTCCCAATAAGGTATTTTCAACCAGACCAGGCTCTTCTCCGGAAAAGATTAATATTCTTAGATCAGGAATTTCGGTAACCAGAGATACCATTTGCAGTACCTTGCTGACCATGCCCCCGGTGACATCATCTCCGGCTGACCCTCCCAGAGAATCAGTCACCTGTTCTAGATTGTCGGGTGTGATTTGTGAGAATATCTTGGTGCGTGCTTTACAATCTACCCAGACACCAGGCTCCCGACCAGCCAATAGAAGCCGTTTTGGGTGCAGATGTCGTGACAGGTGTGAAAACAGGTCTTCGGTAGAGAGAATGGTGCCCCCAAGTTGATGGTCGAAAATGACATCTCCGTAGATGATTGGTAGCAAACCGGCATTTAATGCAGATTTGAGTGGACTTAGATCCCAGGCATATACCTGACCAGAGGATGTGGTCAGGCTGGCTGAAGGAGGCAGGGAGATGGCTGGCAAACCAGCATCATTCAGTGCCTGCATGACCAGCTGATTTAGCGCTACAGCTTCACGCCATACTTGGATAAAACCTTGCCAGTCCCTTTCGGACCGTACCCCCTGACGGGTGCCGTAGAGTTTGGCTGGTACATGCGCAAAGGAGCCGGCCCCGTGCCCCAGGATCAATTGCAAATCTGGGTTTCTTGAGTAAGCGTTCTTGATCTCTTTTGCCAGACGAGTGATTGTCTGGTTGCGAGGTGTGCGCGGTTGGGTTTTATCGGTGATCAGGGATCCACCCAGTTTAAGCATTTGCAAGTTAGGATGATCAGTAGTAGAGGTTTTATTCATAAGTTGGTATGAAGGCTTTCACTTATCAGGGTTGTGATCGCGTGTGTTGCTCCAGCAGATTTAAGCCCTTGAGTGATCCATGATGCCTGTTCTTCAGAAGCCAACGCGATTATATTTCCACCGCGGCCACCTCCAGAAAGTTTGGCGCCCCAGGCACCAGCTTCTAGAGATGCTCGTACCAGTCGATCTAATTCTGGAGAGGAAACGCCTAAATCTACTAATAATTGGTGATTGGCCGTCATCAGCTTCCCAAGTTTTTCAACCTGCCCAGACTGGATTTCGCAAAGAGCTTCTTTGACAATCGTACCTATCTTATCGAAAATACTTTCATAATGCTCTGGTTGCACAAGCCAGGCCTGGCGAACATCACCCACAGTTGAAGATGTTGGGCTGGGTATGCCCGTGTCAGCGATGATGATTGTGAATGCTTGGGGGAGTGAAATTTTTTTAATTTCGATGTGGTCTTCGCTTATCCGTTGAAAATAGATTGGCTGCCGGTAGGTAATCACAGTGTTGTCGATACCAGATGGGGTACCATGATGAATTTTTTCTATTTCATATGCCAGGGTTGACACCCGTTCATCTGAAAATGGTTTGCCTAAAAAAGCAGAAAGCGCTCGGATGATTGCGATTGAAATTGCTGTACCTGATCCTAATCCTGCAGCAATGGGGATAGTCGCGCTAACCCTGAGAGTAAGAGCAGGGGGCCTGGATATATTCAGTGTCTGAAACACGCTGTTGACCGCAACTGCCAGAGGATCTTCAACAGGAAGCTCTGCAAGTGTGGTTTCAATTCCGATGTTTGGTGCCTGAATAAAGACAGTCCCAGGTGCCTGTTTTGGATTGGCGCTGACTATGGCTTTTGCTCGCACCTGTTCCACAGGGATGGCAATGGCTGGGCGCCCATACACGACGGCGTGTTCTCCGACTAATATTATTTTTCCAGGCGCAGAAGCGGAAATTGCGGGCATTATGATCTCAAATTAGTCCGGCAAGATGTAGAAAATAGTAACAACTGCCAGCCCCCAAAGGATAATTGCAATTTGTAAAGGTCGGTCAGTTAGCAGAACATCTTCTGGAGAACCCCCACTGAACTTCATTTGCAGTAAATAAAGATAACGGAAGATACCATAGATGGCAAAGGGGATTGTCAGCATCATAGAGTGATTTTGTGGCAGGTTTGCAGCGGAGAATGTGTACAGGCTGTAGGCAACAATGGTGGTAGCAGAGACAATGGTGATAAACTGATCGAGTAAGGGGATAGTATAACCCTCCAGAACCTTCCGGTGTGCGTTAGCGCCATCAGCTAATAATGCCAGTTCAGCCCGGCGTTTGCCCAGGCCAATATACAAAGCCAGAAGGGTGGTGACCACGTAAAGCCAGGGCGAAAAACGAGCTACTTCGATCAAAGAGACCCCGGCTACAACCCGTAAAACGTAGAAGCTGGCCAGAACAAACACATCTATTAGTGGAATATGTTTTAGCCACTTCGAATAAGCCAGGTTAAGGATCAGATATCCAAAAACTACCAAAGCGAAGGCAGGTTCTAGCAGGTAAGAGAGGGGTAAGGTGATCAACAGGAGAATGACCGCCATAGTTTGAGCTGATTTGACAGATAATGATCCTGAAGCGATGGGGCGTAACCGTTTTTTAGGGTGCTGTTGGTCAGCCTCAAGATCTGCCAGGTCATTAATAATATATACTGTGCTGGCAACAAGTGAAAAAAGGAAAAAACCCGCCAGTATATTCAAAAGTGCTGGAAGGTTGGTGAGCTGCTGGTCAAAGATCAAAGCGGTGAAGAGTAGGACATTTTTCATCCATTGACGAAGGCGCATGGTTTTGATCAAGGCAGGGATAGTTTGTCTCATGGTCGAAGCTCTTTGAATTAAAGTTTGAGAAAATACAGACGCATTATACAATAATCTTCTGTGAGTATGTAAGGGCGGAAACAAAGTATAATCGTTTGGATACCGTTATGAATGAATTCTCTCCAACAGATAAAGCCTCCCCCCGCTTTCTCCTGGCGGGAAGGTTGATGCGGGAATTTGTGATCCTTCCCTCGGGTGACGCCAGACTAGATGTCCCTGGTGGGAATCTGCTTTACGCCGCCGTAGGCCTGGCAGTATGGGAACCGGATCCTCCGCCAGGTTTGATAGCGCGTGTCGGAGAAGACTATCCTCAGGAGTGGTTGGATGAGTTTGAGCGTCGTGGTCTGGATACACGTGGCATCAACGTATTACCTCACGCAGTTGACCTCCGCTTTTTCACCTGTTTTGCAGACCGGACCACTCGCATGACCGATGATCCACTTACCCACTTCGCTCGTCATGATGTGACTTTCCCCAAAATTCTTCTGGGATATCAAGATAAATCCAATGATTTAGACAGCCGAACCCAGCTATCTGACACTTCTCTCCGGCAGATCGACTTGGTTTCAGAGTATCTTGAAGCCACAGCAGCACATATTTGCCCTCTAGACTACCTTTCTCATTCTTTGCTTCCAGCGATCTTGCGCCAGGCTGGATTCACCTTAATTACCCTTGACCCTTCTTCCGGTTATATGAATCCTGTTTTCCGCGATGACCTGCCTTCTTTGCTTACGGGACTGACGGCTTTTTTACCTTCTGAAGAGGAAGTGCGAAATTTCTTTCATGGCAGGAGTGAGGATTTATGGGAGATGGCTGAAGCGTTATCTTCTTATGGATGTGAGATTGTGGTGATTAAACGGGGAGAACGTGGACAGATGGTTTACGATCGAGCTAACCGCGCTCGCTGGGAAATTCCATCATACCCATCCCGCATGGTTGACCCTACAGGAGCTGGGGATGCTTTTTGTGGCGGTTTTCTGGCCGGATACCGCCGTTCCTATGAACCTCTTGAAGCCGCTTTACATGGCAATATCTCTGCATCTTTGGTAGTGGAGGGCAAGAAAGCCTTTTATGCATTGGACGCATTACCGGGATTGACAACCGCCCGGCTGGAATCTTTACGCCAGTCTGTCAGGAGGGTGTAAATGGGCTTACCTTTAATCAAACGTGTTCTTGAGATGGCGGTTACGATCCAGCAGATACCAGCACCAACTTTCAACGAGACAAAACGGGCTACTTTCATCCGAGATCGCTTTGTTGCTGAAGGTCTGGTTGACGCTGAGATCGATGCATGTGGAAACGTAATCGCTCGCCTGCCAGGCAGGGGTATGGCTCAACCTGTGGTTGTATCAGCGCATATAGACACTGTTTTTCCTTTGAACCTTGACCTGAAAGTAAAACATGTTGGGAAAACCATTCGAGGTCCTGGTATTGGCGACAACGCTTTAGGTGTGGCGAGCCTATTTGGACTTCTCTGGGAACTCACTTGTACCAGCAACCAGATACATAAGAACAAAATAAATGGAATAAAAGATGGAAAAATGCCGCTCCTATCCACCCTGTCTGGAGATATTTGGCTGGTAGCCAACGTAGGGGAAGAAGGCTTGGGGGATTTATCTGGAATGCGTGCAGTGGTTGAGCGGTTTGGTGCTCAACCACAGGCTTATATTGTGCTGGAAGGGCTAGCTTTGGGGCAAATTTACCACCGAGGACTGGGTGTGAGGCGCTATCGCATAATTGTCAGGACTCCGGGAGGGCATTCGTGGGTGGATCACGGTCATCCTTCAGCTATCCACGAACTGGCAGGTTTGGTAACTCAATTGACAGCTAAAAAGCTTCCCAACCAACCGCGCACTTCTTTGAATGTGGGCGTTATATCAGGTGGAACTTCGGTAAATACAATCGCTTCAGAAGCGCACCTTGAACTCGATCTGCGATCAGAAAGTAGAAAGGCGTTGGCCGATTTGGTTGAAGAAGTGGAAAAGCTGGTAGAAGGTGCAAACTACGATAAGGTTCGTGTTAGTGCTCAAGTGATTGGTAACCGCCCGGTTGGAGAACTCCATCGCCAGCATCCTTTAGTGGTAAAAGCGACGCGAGCTCTCACGGAGGTTGGAGTGGAGCCAAATTTCAATATTGGGTCAACTGACGCGAACATTCCTCTCAGTCAGGGTCTTCCAGCTATCTGTGTGGGAATAACAACCGGTTCCGGCGCACACACGCTTGATGAATATATAGATATCCCGCCTGTTTCACAGGGCCTGAAACAATTATTGAAACTGGTTCATTTCATTTTCACGGACAACTAAGACACCTGACCACCTAAAACGCTTGCTCTGACATCCAGGGCACACACTCCTTCACCTGCTGGTAAAACCAGCAGTGGATTCATTTCAAATTCAGCAATTTGGGGAAAATCAGCAGCCAGTTGAGACAACCTCAGCAAGACATCAATAACCGCCTCCCGGTCCCCGGGTGGTTGGTTTCGGTAACCGGAAAGTTTGCGCCCAGCCCAGGTATTGTTTAACATCCATTCTGCCTCATCTCTGGGGAGAGGTGCCAGGGCAAAAGCAACATCCTTTAATCCTTCTACCTCCACACCACCTGAGCCGAACATGACCATCGGGCCAAACTGGTTGTCTTGGACGACTCCAATGATGACCTCCTGCCCCTCGGGGAGCATACGCTGCACGTAAACACCATCGATCTCGGCTTGCGGATGAGCGTTTCTGGCGTTCTTCACGATCCTTTCGTAAGCATTACGGACTTCTTCAGGATCCTGTAAGCGCAGGATAACACCACCGACATCGGATTTGTGGCTGATATCAGGCGATGCCAGTTTTAAAACCACAGGGAAACCTACCTGGTTCGCCAATTCAGATGCTTGATCGGATGTTTTTGCTAGCAGCAGAGGCAAAACAGGCAACCCATAGGCTTGCATTATTACCTGGACCGTTTCTGTAGGGAGAAAAACGTCCTCCTTTTCTGGTGTGATCGAAGAAAGGATTTTGTTAACTTTTTCAACTTGTTCCGGAGAGATATCAACACGAGATATTTCAGCAAAATCCCCATTGCGGGACAGCGTTTCTGCCCGTTGAGCCAGAATGGCCAGAGCTGAAGCAGCCCGCTCAGGGAAGCGATACTCAGGCACTCGAGCCGCGCGGAAATGCTCGACTGCCTCCTGAATCAGACGTTCGCCCATCAGGGCAACTACTACCGGTTTATCAGAGGTGTAAATGACCGGAATCATGGCTTTGGCAGTGCCGCCGGCAGTGCTCATCGGGGGTGGTGGAAGGATCACCAGTACCGAATCAACGCCAGGATCAGCCAATAAGATGCGCAGGCAGTTAGCATACTGTTGAGGTGTGGCGGCAGCCAGCATATCCACCGGGTTATCCACGCTGGCTGCAGGCGGTAGCGTAGCCCGCAAAGCAGTTCGGGTCTTCTCCTGAAAAGAAGCCATACGCAGCTCGAGAGATTCAAGTGCATCAGCAGCAGTGACACCGGGTCCACCGGAGTTGGTCAAGACAGCCACATTTCGACCCTTAGGGAGAGGACACCATGCCAGGGCGCGTGCCCATTCGAACAGTTCTTCGCTGGTGTCGGCGCGGATGACCCCCGCACGCCGAAAGGCAGCGTTAAAGGCTGATTCTTGGCCTGCCAGGGCTCCGGTGTGTGAGGCTGCGGCCCGCTTTCCGCTCTCAAAGCGACCGACTTTCAGGGCAATAACTGGTTTTCGGCGAGTTACTTCTCTGGCTTGCTCAACGAAACGGCGCCCATTGCTGACGCCCTCCATGTACAGGGTCAGCACTTTTGTGTATGAATCAGCCGCGACCTGAGTGAGCATGTCGGTCTCATTGATATCGACCTGATTACCCAGACTGACTAAACGGGAGAGCCCAAAACCCTGACCGCGCGCCCAGTCAATGACCGCTGCACAGATCGCACCTGAGTGAGAGATAAAAGCCACATCGCCTGGAGTAGGTCCGGGAGGCGATAAGAAGGTTGTGTCAATGGGTAGATGAGTATCAAGAAGGCCAATACAGTTGGGTCCAAGCAGGCGGATTCGGTATTTTCTAGCAATATCCAGGCATCTGGCCTCCAGTTCCGCACCTTCAGGACCGGTCTCACGGAAACCACCGGAGGCAATGATCGCAGCATTGATCCCGCGTCGACCGCAATCCTGGATTGTTTGTGGGACTGACGCCGCCGGGATGAGAAGAACTGCCAGATCGACTGGTTCGGGGACTTCCATCAGGCTGGTGTAGACTGGACGCCCAAGTAGTTCACCACCTTTTATATTTACAAAATGGATTGCACCGCGATAGTTACTTTGAACCAGGTTGCGTGATAACCCAAAACCAAGTTTGGTCGGGTCATGGGAGGCGCCGACAATGGCGACACCTTTGGGGGAAAAGAAGGGTAACAG
>Ga0114946_10000311_pt1 | contig 31427 bp, 24 predicted proteins | sample WalLakDeSediment_FD_88676 | JGI IMG/M metagenome (GOLD analysis project Ga0114946, IMG submission 88676) | Lake sediment microbial communities from Walker lake, Nevada to study Microbial Dark Matter (Phase II) - Walker Lake 11/02/13 Deep Sediment | ecosystem: Environmental > Aquatic >... | reverse complement strand
ACTTGAACAGGATGGACTCCATCCTTGAGCCATTGATTACGAGCACGTTCGCGCATGTAGGCGACCAGTTTCCGTTTCAGGTGGCGTCGTACTGTCCATAATTCGTTGTCTGGAATATTCTCGATGCTATCCCACACTCGGGGGTCGTCGATGTGCTCAATCCAATCAGGACCAAGGTAACGATCGTAGAGATGACGTAAACGGCGTGCAAGCCAGGTAGTTGTGTGAACTCCATTCGTGATATGCGTAATTGGGACGTCATCAGCCCGGCGACCCGGCCATAAAAAACTCCACATCTTACGAGCAACTTGACCATGCAGCTCAGATACACCGTTATGCTGGCCAGTGGTGCGAATGGCTAAGATCGGCATGCTAAAGGTCTCTCCCCAGGAGTGCTTGTGCAAGGCCAGGTTGATGAATTGTTCCCTGTCCAAGCCTAACTCTGACCAAAGTTGGGAGAAATATTTGTCGATCAGCCATAACGGGAACTCATCATTTCCAGCTGGGACCGGTGTGTGGGTTGTAAAGATGCTGCTTGTGCGGATCTTCTCTTGGGCTTCTTCGTATGAATGACCTGCAGCTACCATCTCACGCGCCCGTTCAAGATTTACAAAGGTGGAGTGACCTTCATTTAGATGCCAGACACTGGGGTTATATCCTAAAACCCGCAGGGCACGCACCCCGCCGATCCCCAGGATTATTTCTTGCGATATCCGCAGGTCAAGGTCACTGCTATAGAGGCGTGCGGTTAACTGGCGATCTTTGGATGAATTTTCTGGAACATCGGTATCCAACAAATATAACGGAATCCTCCCCACGTGGATTTCCCAAAGACGGGCAATCACCTCCCGGCCGGGTAAATCAACTGATATGGTTACTGGCTTGCCACCACTATCAATGATTGGCAACACTGGAAGTTCTTCAAAGCGCAGATGGGCATAACGCGCTTCCTGCCAACCGTCTTCGGTGATATATTGGGAAAAGTAACCCTGGGTGTATAGAAATCCAAAAGCAACCAGCGGTAATCCCAGATCGCTTGCCCCTTTGATATGATCGCCTGAAAGTACGCCCAGACCGCCGGCATAAATAGGCAAGGTCTCATGCAGGCCAAATTCTGTGGAAAAATAGGCAATTGGTTTGTTCTTAAGTTCGGGGTAATTTTCTGAACACCAGGTATTTGCAGATTCAATATAAGTATCAAATGATCGCATAATCCGGTCATAGAACTCCAGGAAATAGCGATCATGGGTAACCGCGTTCAATCTGGCCCGAGCAACTTTCCTTAGAAACCGGACAGGGTTATGATAAGTCTTCTCCCAGATGATTGGATCAATGCGAGAGAATAAACGTTGTGAATCAGGATTCCATGTCCACCACAGGTTGTAAGCCAGATCCGCTAAATGGCGTATACGTCTTGGTAAACTAAAATGATTAGGGATCTCTGCGCGAAAATTATCCATTTTCTTCTATCCTTTGTGGAGTGATTTAGGTCGGCAATTATACAGCCTTTACTCAATTAGTTTTAGTAAAAAGCAGTTTTTGCCCCATAAATGAGTTTTAATCAAATATAATGTTACCACTTTTAATGAGAAAATTGAAAGAGCCAGACTTTCCTGGGTTGACAGCTGGCATTAGGTCTCAGGTAGAATTGTGAGAACTCGCTCTCTTATACAAGGTAAGAATAAATATGGTTAGACAATCTTTTGTTGGTGGTCAGGTACAAAACTTGAAATCATCTTCCTGGAGGTAAGCGATAAAATCCATGACAACTACTGTTCAGCTTTTCATTACCTGCATAATTGACAGCCTTTACCCGCAGATTGGAGAAGCGGTGGTTCGTGTACTTTCAAAGGCTGGCGTCAGAGTGGAATTTCCGAGTGGTCAAACTTGCTGTGGTCAACCAGCTTTCAACGCTGGGATGCGAGTGCAAGCCCGACAGATGGCAAAGCATACCATTGACGTTTTTGAGTCCACTTCTGGGGCGATATTGATCCCGTCTGGTTCATGTGCAGCCATGGTGCGTCATAGTTACCTGGAATTGTTTGCTGATGATCCTGACTGGCTGCCAAGTGCAAAAAAACTTTCTGAAAGGGTATACGAATTCTCAGAATATTTAGTCGATGTAATCGGGGTTACTGATTTTCAAGCAAGCTATCCAGGTCAGATTACCTATCATGCTTCATGCCATCTATTAAGAGAGCTAGGGGTAAGAGAACAACCGCGTGTGCTTTTATCCAATGTCCGCGATTGTGAACTGGTAGAATTGCCACAAGCTGAAGATTGCTGTGGATTTGGTGGCCTGTTTTCTGTGGAACATCCTGAGATTTCAAGCGCTATGCTTGAACGCAAGATTGCTAACATAGAAGCCAGTGGAGCAGATTTCGTAATATCTTGCGATGCTAGTTGCATTACTAACATAAATGGGGGGCTGCACCGGTTAGGTAAGCGGCAGCAAGCCCTACACCTCGCTCAGATACTGGAAAAATATGAATAACCCATTCTATACCCGTATTCGTGCAGCTCTTAAAGACTCCAGACTGCAAAATGCCCTTGACGCCAATGCATCACGCCGTTTGTTGGCCAAGCAGCAGGCGATTTCTTCTCTAGAGGAAGATTGGGAAATTCTGCGTCAACGCGCCCACCAGCTTCGCTACCAGACCATAACTAAACTGGATGAATATCTTGATAAGTTCATCAAAAAAACTCAAGAAAATGGTCTCATTGTCCATCGGGCTGAAAATGCTCAAGAAGCAGTTGAAATTGTGCTGGAGATAGCCAGGACTCACAAGGCAAAGGTTATTGCCAAAGCTAAATCAATGGTCAGTGAAGAAATCGAGCTAAACTCTGCCCTGGAGGCTGTGGGCTTAAGAGTTGTTGAGACTGATTTAGGCGAATTTATTATCCAGTTACGAAAAGAGCATCCGGCTCATATTATTACTCCAGCGGTTCACCTGGATCGAAACCAGGTAGGCAAAACATTTCAAGAAAAATTAGGTTTACCTTTTACTGAAGACATACCCACTATGACGGCTGCTGCTCGGAGTGAACTACGTCAAGTTTTTATTGAAGCCGACATCGGAATTTCTGGTGTTAATTTTGGCGTGGCTGAAACGGGCACTCTATGTGTTGTGACTAATGAGGGGAATGGGCGCATGGTTACTACTCTCCCACCAGTACACATTGCGTTGATGGGGCTTGAACGGCTGGTTCCTAGCATGAAAGACCTCGCCCTTATGTTGAACCTGTTGCCACGTGCTGCTACTGGTCAAAAGATCAGCGTCTATACCAGTTTGATCCACGCTCCCAGAGGAGAAGGCGAGATCGATGGCGCACAAGAACGGCATCTAATAATTCTGGACAATGGACGAAAAGCTGTCCAGAATTCTCCTTTGAAAGAAGCCCTTCTCTGCATCCGTTGTGGGTCATGCTTGAATGCCTGCCCGGTCTTCCGTGAGATTGGTGGTCATGCCTATGTTAGTTTAAAAGGAAAGCACAGTCCGTATCCTGGCCCGATCGGTTCTGTGATTTCACCGGGATTGCTTGGCCAGAAGGAGTTTGGACATTTAGCACAGGCGTCCAGTCTGTGTGGGGCTTGTAAGGAAGCCTGCCCAGTAGACATCGATTTACCAAAGCTGCTGCTGCGCATCAGGGCAGGTGGTATAAAGCCTAAAAAAGGAACCAGACCTCCGGGTATTCCTTTGGTTGTGACCTGGGGTCTGAGAATGTTTACCTGGTTAGCCACGGATGAATGCCGTTTCTCAGCTGCTCAAAAAATGGTTGGTCTGTTTTCACGGTTTGCTACTCCGAAAAAACTGTGGTGGAGATTTCCAGCTATCACGGGTTGGGGTTTAAGCCGCGATTTTCCCGTCCCGGCTACCCGTACTTTCCGTCAGTTGTGGGTGTCTGGAGAAATAAAAAAACCGCTAGAAATTCAGTCTGAAACAGAATCAATATCTGGCGTGCGATCTGGGGATAAAGCTGAATTCAAAACTGCAGATATTCGTAGTGATTTAAGTGATAACCAACCCCTGGTAGACCGATTTACGCGTGAATTGGAAGAAATAAATGGCACGTATACCCTTTGCGACCAATCTAAACTGGCTAAAAAGCTGTTAACCTTTTTGCGTGAACACGAAATTAGATCAATCATGGCCTGGGATCAGGAACATTTTCCTGATGGTCTGTTGGAGGTACTGGCGAAAGAAGGCATTGATATCAGCTATAAAATGGATCCTTCTTTGATAGCCGGTTTGACAGGTGGTTTAGCTTCTTGTGCAAGCACAGGCAGCATTGCAATCCCGGCTGGTCGCGGAAAACCTCTGACTGCCTCACTCTTACCAGAAATCCATCTGATTGTGATAAAAGCCAGCCAGATCTATGCAGATCTCAAATCGGTAATTACGCTTCCAGAATTACATTCAGCGACATCAGCAGTTCTGGTGAGTGGACCATCACGGACGGCTGATATTGAGATGACGCTCACCGTCGGTGTCCACGGACCACGCCAGGTTCATGTTTTTTGCTTGATCGACCAATAAAGGCTGTACTCAATCAAAGCAGGAGGTTGTGGGCCCGTTCAATAATAATCTGCGCTACCTGCTCTTTTGGCATCAGGGGCAGGGTTGTTGTATCTCCGCTCGATTCGATCAAGATGACCTTATTCATATCCGTGGCGAAACCAGAGTCAGGTGTGGTGATATCATTGGCAACAATCAGATCTAATTTCTTTGCTTCTAATTTGGCAAGAGCATTTTCAAGCAGGTTTTCACTCTCAGCGGCAAATCCTACCACCACTTGAGGTTTATTGGTCTGCGTTTTTTGTTTTGATATTTCAATCAAGATATCTTGTGTTCCAGTTAGCTCGATCTTTGGTATCCCTTTTTCTCGTTTGATTTTCTGGTTGATGTGGGTGCTTGGGGTAAAATCTGCAACTGCAGCAGCCATAACCAAGATGTCAGCATTCGGCGTATTGTTTAAAACCGCTTTGGTCATCTCTTCTGCAGTGGAGATATTCACAAGTTTAACGCCTGTTGGAGGGGTTAGTGCTGTAGGTGCGCTAATTAACGTAACCTTTGCACCACTGTCCAAAGCTGCCTGAGCAATTGCATAACCTTGTTTTCCTGACGATTTGTTTGTTATCGATCTGACTGGATCGATTGGTTCCTGGGTGCCACCAGCGGTCACAACAACATGCTGACCAACCAGGGGTCCTGTCCGAGCAAAGATCAGCCGGATATGTCCCAGCAAATCGGCTGGATCAGCCATACGACCGATGCTAATTAAACCAGAAGCCAGGTGCCCCTCAACGGGACCAATAATCGTGCTGCCTCTTTCTCGTAAAATCTTAATGTTTGTCTGGGTGGCTGGGTGCTTGAACATACCTCCATCCATGGCTGGGGCAACCAACAGGGGACATTCAACGGCCAGAGCTGTTACAGTTAGTAGGTTATCCGCGATACCACAAGCCAGTTTTGCTATCGTGTTCGCTGAAGCTGGGGCTATGACTAGAATCTCAGCACTTTTGCCCAGACCAATATGTTGGATATGTCCTTCGCTGCCCCAAAGATCTTTATCCCTATATGCACGCTGACCGGTTACAGATTGGAAGGTGAGGGGGGTGATGAATTGTTGTGCTGATTGTGTCAGAATGACGTCAACCAGTGCTCCAGCCTGTGTCAGCTTTGAAGCCAATTCAGCAGCTTTGTATGCAGCAATTGAGCCGGTGACGCCTAATAAGATTTTTTGATTTTGGAGAAGAGGTATCATGGCATATCCTGTTTAGAATTATTCATCTTTATTGCAACTAAACGGTCTCTACCTGTCAAATCCCGAAATATTTGCATTTGGGCTTGAGGCAAGAATTTCTTTACCAGAGCTTCTATCGAACAGCCCTGGGTTGCATCGATTTCCAGTAGTAACATACCACCTGTAGAAAGATTTTGAGGATTTTGGCGAAGTTCTTCCAGTAACCTAGAGATCAGATCCAACCCTTCTGGACCCCCGTCTAGAGCCAGCTCTGGTTCTCGCAAATAGACAGCTAAATTGTGGAGGGTTTCGGTTGGGATGTAGGGTAAGTTTGCGCAGATAAGATCAAATGGCAAGGAAATGGTTGGTATCAGATCAGCCTGGACAGGTGATACGCGGTCAAGTAATCCATACCGGCGGAAGTTAAGATGGGCAACTTGAAGGGCTGGATGGGAAATATCGGAAGCCAGGACTCTTAAATTAGATACGCGTGCAGCCAGAGCAATCGCAACAGCGCCAGTCCCGGTACCTACATCCACGGCTAATCTTCGAAGTGGGTTTTTTTGTAACCATGCAAGAGCATGCTCCACCAATAATTCTGTTTCTGGGCGAGGGATAAGTGTATTGTGAGTGACGATAAAGTCAAGCCCAAAAAATTCCCAATGACCAATGACATATGGTAGCGGTTCATTATTTTCCAGGCGAGCCAGGCTATCTTCAAGAGATTTATATTGCTCGGTATATATCTTCGCTTCGGGATGTGCCATCACCCATGTCCGTGGTTTATTCAATACGTGGGCTAACAACACTTGTCCGTCGATAGTGGGTGTGTCTGTCAGCGGTATCAAACGTCGGTGAATATCTCGCAGAATACAAGAGAGAGTGTGTGTCAATCCTGAATGCCAGCAGCTGATAGTCGTTCAGCTTCTTCACGGGTGGCTAATTCCTCAATGAACATATCGAGATCCCCCTCCATTACTGACAGCATATTATAGGAGGAGAGGTTGATCCGGTGATCAGTAATTCGTGATTGAGGATAATTGTATGTTCGGATTTTCTCAGAGCGTTCACCGGTTCCTACTTGAGTGCGGCGATCCTCATCAATCTCAGCCTGACGTTTTTCTTGTTCAATTTCAAAAAGACGGGCGCGAAGAATGCTCATTGCTCGCATTCGATTCTGGAGTTGAGATCGTTCATCCTGGCATTGAACAACCATGCCTGTTGGGAGATGTGTAAGACGAACAGCAGTGGAATTTTTTTGGACACTCTGACCACCCGCGCCTGCTGCCTTATACACATCCATACGAATTTCGTTTTCTGGTATGGATATTTCGACCTCATCCACTTCTGCCAAAACAGCCACTGTGGCAGTGGAAGTGTGAATCCGTCCCTGGGACTCAGTTACTGGAACACGCTGCACTCGATGGACACCGGATTCGTACTTGAGGCGAGAATATGCACCACGACCTTTAATCAAGAATGTAATTTCTTTATAACCTCCTATACCTATTTCATTGGTGGAAAGCACTTCAACTTCCCAGTTCCGACGCTCGGCGTAGCGGTTATACATACGAAATAGATCAGCAGCGAAGATGGCTGCTTCATCTCCTCCGGTCCCAGCGCGAATCTCCATGATCACATTTCGTTGATCGCGTGAGTCATGAGGCAGTAACATCGATTTGAGTTCTTGTTCAAGGCGCTCTGCTTCTGGTTGAAGCTCAGAAATCTCGGTTTCTGCAAGTTCACGCAGCTCAAAGTCTGGTGAGTCGCAAAGCTCTTGGGCTTGTTCGAGCTGAACCAGTGAGTGGCGATATTGACGAGCTTTATTTACCAGAGGTTCAAGCTCAGATCTTTCTTTGCCTAACTCCATGGCTCGCTGGTAGTCTTCACCCACTTCCATCAGTAGTTGAAGCAGTTCTTCATAACGTTCTTCGATCTTTTCTATTTTTTCCAACATCATTATCAAACAAACCCTGATTGTGATTATCTATCAGAAAAACACGGAGTTCACAGCAACTTCGTCGTGCGCTCCGTGTCTTAACTTGGTTGCTATCAGTTCAAATTATACCATTGGAACTTTATGCCATCGTCTGTCGTCTATTGAACAAGAATAGTCTTCCGGGAAAAAGACCGAGATTTAAATTTTATAGGTATGTGGAATTAGATTCCCGGAAGACTCTTTCAATTACTAATTATAATCAGGCTAAAGCCTGTCAGATAACAGGTTGATGCCTAAACACTAAGATATTCTCTTCCAATTATTGCATTCATACTTTATAATTGTATCTGGTTCATTGCGTGAAAGTTTCGAGGGGTAGCTGACAGCGCAAAGCTTGCAATCTGTAAACTTGCGTGCTATAATGTGCAAGGAAATTTCCCTTTTCTAATTGAGATTATCCCTTTTAATGATTAAATTTTTGCTCAACGGCTCCCCCGCCGCGTTCGGCATGTGATAACAAGCGCGACTCCTATCGCTTAGAAATTGGTAAAAGCGAGCAGGTATGCCCTCTCCATATTTTGGGTGGGGAAAATCTATTGATTGAGCAACAATATAGATCCTTACAATCAATAAACCACTTCTTGTTCAGTATAAAAAATTCACTATTTGTTGAGAATACCGATTATGAAAGTTCTTGAATTAGAAACGACACCTCTGAGCGAACTTCGCCAGATGGCCAGAGACTTGAATGTCCAAAATGCAAACCGTTTAAAGAAAGAGGATTTGATTCTTAAGATCCAGCAGGCTGAGGCTGAGCGTCAGGGTCTGGAGTTGCGCGGTGGAATCTTGGAAATAATGAGTGAGGGCATTGGATTCCTGCGTTCTGGACACTACCAACCAGGCCCTTACGATGTTTACGTCTCACAGTCCCAAATTCGCCGCTACAGTCTTCGTAACGGAGATCTGGTTATCGGTCACGTACGACCTCCACGTGAATCTGAGAGACATTATGGTTTGCTTAAGGTGGAAAGTGTCAACGGTATTGATCCGGAGGAAATTAAACGCCGCCCGATCTTCGAATCGCTCACCCCAATTTTTCCGGACATGCGTTTCGACCTTGAAACTGACCGCCACGATTTAGCAACTCGATTAATAAACCTTGTTACCCCTATTGGTCGTGGGCAGCGTGGTCTTATTGTTTCACCGCCCAAAGCAGGCAAAACCACTATCTTGAAACAACTGGCGAATTCGGTGTCCACCAAGCATCTTGATGTTCACTTAATGGTGGCGTTGATAGGGGAACGCCCGGAAGAAGTTACCGATATGGATCGGTCAGTAGATGCGGAGGTGATCTCTTCAACCTTTGATGAACCGGTAACTTCACACGTGCGTGTGGCTGAAATGGTACTTGAACGAGCTAAACGCTTGGTAGAAGTAGGCCGTGATGTAGTTATCTTGATGGACTCGATTACCCGCCTGGCACGAGCTTATAATCTGGTAGTGACACCCTCTGGGCGAACCCTTTCCGGTGGTATTGATCCATCTGCTCTATATCCCCCAAAACGTTTTTTTGGTGCTGCCCGGAATATCGAAGAAGGTGGCTCATTAACTATTATTGCCACTTGCTTGATTGATACTGGTTCTCGGATGGATGACGTTATCTATGAAGAGTTCAAAGGTACTGGGAATATGGAACTTCATCTCTCTCGGAAGTTACAAGAGCGACGAGTCTTTCCTGCCATTGATATTGAACGCTCGTCCACTCGTCGGGAAGAGCTATTACTGGGACCAGACATTACCCCGCGTGTATGGCTGATGCGTAGGATGTTTGATCAAATGGCTTCACCACCTCCCCAAGGGGCAGGACTGGATTCAGCAACAGCAACCGAAGCCATAATTCAACGCCTGGCCCGCACAGCAAACAATCAGGAATTCTTGGAAACACTGCACGAGGAAAATTTGTGAGAAATACCAGTTCACAGTCGACTTCACACGCTAATCGTCTGCTTTACTGGAGCGCATGGGCTTTAGCCTGTGGTCTGCTGGCATTTGCCAGCTATCTTGGTTGGCAAGCATGGAATGCAGATATAAGCTCTGCAGAACCGGTAAGGGCTGCCGTGGATGAACTTAAAACAGAGGATGACACAGAACAAAGCCAGGCGACCTTACCTGATTGGCCGGCATCTGAGGGTGTGAGCGCGGTATCTCGGCGGGCATCCTACAGCACGATCATCCCGAATCGACCAAGACAAGAAATTACAAACTACGCAGTTCAGGTAGGGGATTCTGTGTTTGCCATTGCACGAAGTTTTGGTATCACCCCTGAATCGGTTCTTTGGGCAAACTATGATCTTTTAAACGATAACCCTGATAGACTCACATTGGAAATGGTGCTAAGGATACCACCTGTAGATGGTGTTTTATACGAATGGAAGGAAGGGGATACAATTGGTGGTGTGGCATCCAAATTTGAAGCAAAGCCTGAAGAGATCATCGATTGGCCGGGTAATAAAGTAGATTTGATAAATCCTGAGATTCGAGCTGGTCAACTGGTGATGGTACCTGGGGGCAAGCGAGAATTTCGGCAGTGGTTGGTGCCTACAATTCCACGAGGAAGAGCTGGAGTATCTCCGGATGTTTTAGGGGCAGGGGCTTGCCCTGGTGGTTACGAGGGCGCTTATGGTACAGGGTCCTTCATCTGGCCATCCACCTATCGTTTTGTCGTCGGAAACGATTACTGGTCAGGCCATTTAGCAATTGATATTGGTGCGCCTTTGGGGGCACCGATCTATGCCGCTGATAGTGGAGTGATTGTTTTTTCAGGGGCAGCATTTGGTGGGTATGGCAATATGATCATGATTGACCATGGTAATGGATACCAAACGTTATACGCTCACCTCAGCCAAGTTAGCGCGCGTTGTGGGCAAAGCGTTTCTCAAGGACAGTTGATTGGATATGCTGGCAGCACCGGGAATTCTACTGGTCCGCATCTACATTTTGAAGTCAGGTACATGGGAGGCTTTGTCAACCCCTGGTTCGTCTTACCCGCCCCGTAGAAAGAAGGAGAGAAACATTATGTCTAAAGAAGGTCCTGAGGTAAATACTGAAACGATAGCTGAAACTGAGAACTTCCTCGCATGGCGCGCAGAAGAACCTGATGGCGAGATTACATATCATATTGATATCGAAAATGTAACTGTCCACTTTTTTAAAGAAGAGTGGGAAGAGTTCCTGGATTTGATTCGATCGCTTCTCTAAATTTCTTACTTAGTAATATTATCCACATATATAATTGCCCCCTGGCAAGCATCAGTGAAATTCGTTGAGACATGTTCCCAGATGAGGGGTAATCTTTGCTGCCTGGTAGTATGTATGGCGTGTGCCAGGCAACCAGCACCGGCATTGTAATTTGCCAGGGTAAAACGCCACAAATCTTCATAGTTGCTCACTTCACCTGGTGAGCTCATGGTCGCATTGTATACCGTCCGGCTTACTTGGCTACAGTTAGCCAATAAAGTCTGGGCGAAAATCTTGATGCTGAAATCAGCCTGATCGAAGTCGATACCATCTGGACAATCTGGACAATCGGCGCCTGTGTGTACTGCCAACGCGCCGCGTAAGATGGCCTGTTCATCTTTAGTGAGTTTTAAATAACCGCGAGCGCAAACACTACTATCAAAGACCAGGGGGCAAAATTCATTAAAGAATGACTGGTTCCATAACAGCACTGTATCAGCCCCCATATCTGTCAATTGACCGAGGCCATATTCTCGAGCTATACGGAATTCACCTGGCCAAAATTGGCTTTCTTGTGCAAATAAATTTTTCATCAACTGAGCGGGTAAGCCAGTCTCCTCCGCCACTTTGAGAATAAGTGGATCAAATCGGTTTTGCCAGAGATCAACCATAGCACGCGCTCGTTCTAAACCACAGGGATTGGCATAACTATTTGGCAATAACCCACCGTCAGGGCAGCCAACGGTATCCACCAAACCCTGGGCGATCAACCTGCCTGCTAGATAGTGGTATGGTTCACCTGAAGCCAGATAATCTTCGTGCAATGGGGTTGATAACCATCGGGGTGGTGATCCAACAGTTGGAAAAGCTCTCCACATTTGAGCGCAACTTTCCCCTGAACCTCCCAACCACTGGCTGCTCAAGATATCCACATACCAGCCGCCACCCCCGGGGAAGGTGGGAACACCACTGTCAAAGACTCGGATTAGGGCAGTGAATTCTTTGCTGGAGTCACCAAAGCTTGAATCTGCCCAAAAAAGCACCTCCACCCCTTGCGAGGTAGTTGGTTGGAGGGAAACCAGGCAGGTCTCTGATTCGCAGGTATAGTTCATCCCATCAATGACTGCATGTATGGACGTTATTTGCTCGTTGGGAAGAGGTTCCTCACCTGTTAGTAAGAGCAGTGGCATTTCTCTGCACAGATTTTCAGGAATAATTGGGTCGCAGTTAGCCAGATCAAGCCAAACCTTGGGTGCGGGCAGATCGACTTTGATTGTTTTTTCAATAAATCGATGCCCAATCTTATGGAAATACAAACCTGGACAGGATGAAACATCATCACCGCCTGTTTCAGCCGCTTCGCATGGGGTAGTGTTTATCCATTCATCATAGACATCTCTACCACATACAGAAAAAATTTCTTGACCAGTCGGCAGGTTCTCTTGGTCTGTGAAAATCTGGCAAACGATTTGGTTGTCCTTCCAACGGATCAACCACCATTCGAAGGCATCAGAAGAGATCAGGATAGTGCTTACTCGCTCTGGCGTTTCTATGCTATCGGCAGCAACTGTCTGGCTTACTCCAAACAGGCAGATGAGAAGTAGTCCCCCAAGAATTGATGCCGAAATACCCCAGGTTCTGGTCATTTGTTCAAAAATATCATGATAAAAGAGAGTTGTCAATGTTTACTTGCAGCCTCTTCAGCACCGTGATAGACTCTATAGAAAAAATCTCTTAATGCCTCCTTCATTGTATTTACTGGATGGCCATGCCCTGGCTTATCGTACATACTATGCCCTGACCCGCGGCGGAACCGGTGCAGAGCGTTGGATTACTCAGGATGGTGAACCAACTGCTGGCACTTATGGTTTTGTCAGTGTGCTTTTGCGTATACTGGAGCAAGAACGCCCGGATTACCTGATCGTGGTGTTTGATGCAGGTAAGACCTTTCGTGATGAAATTTTCCCTGACTATAAAGGCACTCGAGAAAAAATGCCAGATGATCTGGTGCCTCAGATAGAGCGGATCCGACAACTTGTGGGAGCCTTTAACATTCCATGTCTGGAAGTTGAGGGTTTTGAAGCTGATGATGTTTTGGGTAGCTTGGCGAAAAAAGCGGCCAGTCAGGGTTATGGCGTGAAAATTATCACTGGCGACCGTGACCTCCTGCAGTTGGTTGATGACCTTATCATCGTCAGCTTACCTGGTAGATCGCTTTCAGATTCGAAAGATTTCTTTGTTGAGGATGTCAAGGAGCAAATGGGGGTTAGACCTGAACAAGTGGTTGATTTTAAAGCTTTGATGGGAGATAAATCTGACAACATACCCGGTGTAACTGGAATCGGTGAAAAGACTGCAGCTTCTCTACTTGAGAAGTATGGTAGCCTTGAGAACATTTTCAAAAACCTGGAGGAGTTATCCACGGGCGTTCGCAAGAAACTTGAAGAGGGTCGAGAATCGGCTTTGTTAAGCCAGAAACTTGCCCAGATTGTAACTAATCTGGATATTGAGCTTGATATTGACTCCGCTCAAACAAACCGTATAGATCCTGAACAAGTTGAACCTCTGTTTCGGGATTTACAGTTCCGTTCACTTTTTAATCGTTTAAAGGGCTTGACGAACGAATTTGTTGCGGTTGCTGACAAAAGGTTGGTTGGAAATCAATTGTCTTTATTTGAAGAGGGTCGGGATTCTGAGGTAGAGGTATCGGTCACAGGAACAAGCAATAAAGGGCATATCGAAGTCAGAATTGTAAATACTCCACAAGCCTTAAACACGTTGGTCTCACGGCTTCAGGAAGCTTCTCAGGTCTCTCTAGATACAGAGACAACATCAACAGACCAAATGCAAGCAGGTTTAGTTGGTATATCTTTGGCTGTGGAGGATGGAGAAGCCTACTATATACCTGTTGGTCACAAAACTGGTGATGCATCTCAATTGCCGCTTGAACTTGTGTTGGATGCTCTGAGGGACCCACTAACAGATGAAGGTATAAATAAGATTGGGCACAACATCAAATACGATTATGTTGTGCTTAGTCGACATGGACTTAAAGTTACCCCGCTTTCTTTTGATACGATGATTGCTGAATGGTTAATAAACCCTGCGTCTCGAAACCTGGGTCTAAAAAACCTTGCCTGGATTCGTCTTGGTCAACAAATGACTGATATCGAGGAGCTTATAGGTAAAGGTAAAAAACAACGCAGCATGGCAGAAGTAGACATTGGTACCGCAGCCGTGTATGCTGCTGATGATGCAGAAGTGCTCTTAAAATTGATGCCACAACTCCAGGCTGAGCTGGGAAATGCGGGAGCCATAGAGCTTTTTCACGAGATTGAGATGCCACTGGTATCTGTATTGGCTGAGATGGAAAGGGCTGGTATTACGGTAGATACAGAATTCCTGGCTCAAATGTCTGAAGAGCTAAGCGACCGTATGCAAGCAATCGAAAAGAAGATCTTTGATGCTGTTGGAATTCCTTTTAACCTGAATTCGCCCCAGCAACTCTCTAAAGCTTTGTTCGACCGCCTGGGATTAGCCCCTCCAGACCGCCGGCAACGGACTGCTAGTGGATATTATTCAACTTCAGCGGATGTTTTGGAAAGCCTTAAGGGCTCACATAAGGCTGTTGATTGGATTTTGGAGTATCGTGAGCTCTCAAAATTAAAATCCACTTATGTGGATGCCTTACCGTTACAGGTAAACCCGGAGACTCACCGGATCCATACTTCCTATAACCAGACTGGTTCAGTTACTGGACGGATTGCTTCCTCTGAGCCCAATCTGCAAAATATCCCTATCCGAACTGAAATAGGGCGACAGGTGAGGCGTGCCTTTGTCCCAAAACCAGGTCAATTATTGCTATCTGTAGACTATTCTCAAGTAGAGTTGCGGATCGTTGCTCATATGGCGGATGATGAGTCTATGATAGAAGCCTTTTTGGCAGAGCAGGATATTCACGCCGCAACTGCTGCTGCAATCTTTGGTGTCCCAATAGACCAGGTTAGTAGTGCTCAGCGTAGCCATGCAAAAGCCATCAATTTTGGTTTGATATATGGGATGAGCGCTTTCGGTTTGACACGTTATACAGATTTAACCCTTGCTGAAGCAGAAGAATTTGTTAAAGCCTACTTTGAGCAATTCCCAGGTGTGAAGAGTTATCTTGATAATATGCGGCGTAAAGCCGCGGAGGATGGGTTTGTTGAGACTCTCCTGGGTAGAAGAAGATATTTTCCTGGACTCAAGCATCAAACCAATCATAATATCCGCCAACGTGAAGAGCGTGAAGCAATAAATGCCCCAATTCAAGGAACTGCAGCAGACATTATGAAGGTAGCTATGTTGAGAGTGCCAGTAAAGCTGAAAGAGGCAGGCCTTTCAGCAAAAATGTTACTGCAGGTGCATGATGAGTTGGTTTTAGAGTGCCCTCAAGAAGAATTACAAGAGACAGTTCAGGTAGTAAGCCGGGTAATGCAAAGTGCTTACACGTTAAAAGTCCCTCTAAGAACTGAAGCTCGAAAAGGTCCAAATTGGTATGAGATGTCTGTTATTGACATCTAACCAGGATACAATCAATATTGGCATATAATTAAGCAGGTTTCAATTAGCCGGTCAAAGCAAGAAGCAACCGATGGCCGAGTTTAAACTATGGGATACCATCATGAGCGGAAGTATAGAACTCTATCATCAGGCTATGAATCAAGGCCACTCAGCAGCCTGGGATCAAGATTGGGAAAAAGCCGCAGATTATTATAGGCAGGCATTGCATGAGATGCCTGATAACACACAAGCGTTGGCAAGTTTAGGTCTGGCATTGTATGAACTTTGCCACTATTCTGAGGCAATCAAGGTATATGCGCGAGCAGCAACCCTTTCTGTAGATGACCCTGTTCCAATTGAAAAGGTGTCCCAACTCTATGAGCAATTAGGTAATCCAGAAAATGCAATCAAATCTGCTCGACGAGCTGCAGAACTATACCTCAAAAAACGCGACAGTGAAAAGGCGATAGATAATCTGCTGAGGGCAGCACAGTTGAACCCAGAAGACCTGGCCGTCCGTTCCAGACTGGCAGTGATATATGAAGGACTTGGTCGGAAGCAGCAAGCAGTCACTGAGTACATCTATATAGCCAGCATTATCCAGGCTAAAGGAGATATTGAAAAAGCTCGACAAGCATTAAACCATGCTATTGCCATAATGCCAGGTAGCACTGAAGCCCACCAGGCATTAGAACTATTAAATGACTCAAAGCCCTTGCCCAAACCTGTTGCTTCTAAAGAGCCCGTTGATGGGAACTCAAGTACTGAGCAAGAACAGGATGAGGAACCAGAGGTAATAAAAAAGGGGGTAAATAATCAAGACCCAATAACCGAAGCGCAAAATAATGCGCTGACTATCCTTGCTGGTTTATTGTTTGATCCAGTAGACGAGCATGTTATTGCTGAATCAGGAGTGGTTCCAGGCACTCTAGTAAATGATGGCGTTCAAAGTGAATACATCATTGATCAAACAGATAGTCAGGTGACTTTGCTCCACTTAAGCCAGGCAGTCAATTTACAGACGCAAGGGATAATCGACAAAGCAGCCGAAGAACTGGAGCTGGCAATTAATGCTGGGATAAATCACCCTGCTGCCCTATTTAACCTGGGATTTTTACGGTCAAAAAGCCAACAAACGGAAAGTGCTCTAAGCATCTTGCAGCAGGTAGTTGATAACCCTGACTTTGGTTTGGCGGCACATTTAATTCGCGGGAATATATTCCGAAATAATGAATGTGTTGATGAGGCTGCAGTTGAATATTTGGAAGCTTTAAGATTGGCTGATTCTCAAGTGGTCTCTGCAGATGAGGTTGATGAATTATGGATTCTCTATGATGACCTGATCGAAACCGTATCCAACCAGGAAGAATCCCAAACAAAAGAAAGGCTATGCAAAAGCATTTTAGAAATACTGCTGCAGAAGGAATGGCTGAAACAACTGAAAAAAGATCGACAGGATTTGTTGTGTTGGAGTCCGGAAGGAGGTTTAATCCCTCTTGGGAAAATTATTGTAGAAGCCTCCAGCCTGAAGATAATTGAGGTTATGAGGGAAATAAATCAATTGGCTGGTGCTGGAAAACCTCGTTCAGCTATGGAAGAGGCTTTCTTTGCAATAAACTTTGGACCAACATTTTTGCCTTTACATGAGCAAATTGGGGATTTACTTCTAGGACAAGAACGACTGACTGAGGCTCTGGATAAATATAAGTTGATTGCCAGAACCTATAGTGTTCATGGTGACAGGAAGCATGCTGTGGAATTATTACGAAAGGTTTTGCGCCTGGCACCCACTGACCTGGAAGTACGCAAACTTCTGATTCATCAATTGTTTGAAGCCGGTTATCTTCAAGAAGCAGTTTATGAAAGCTTGAAACTCGGTGAGTTTTATGTCAATCAGGCAGAACTCAGGAAAGCCAGATTATCATTTTCTGAGGCTCAAGAGCTGGCACAAAAAGCGAATGCAGACTCGGGTTTGATTGTTCAGATACTCCATCAAATGGCTGATATTGATTTACAGTCCTTAAATTGGCAACAAGCGCTTCAGGTTTACGCCCAAATTCGTCGATTACAACCTGGTGATGAGCAAGCTCGGATTAAGTTAATCGATTTGAATTTTCGACTTGGCAAAGAAACACAGGCTATCGAAGAACTGGATAGCTATATAGAGTACTTGCTGTTAATTGAGGAATCGGAAAAGGCAATTACATTTGTGGAGAACTTATTAAAGGATAAACCAGAGAGAATTGTGGTCAGGCGCAGATTAGGATATCTGTATGGAAAAAATGGGCGAATTAAGGAAGCTGTCGCTCAATTTAATTTTGTTGGACAGACGTACTTAAAGATGGGGAATCGCGAAGCTGCAGTTGAGATTATCGAAGAAATCCTTGAATTTGACCCTCCAAACCGTGTTGATTTTGAGCGTCTGTTGGCTCGTTTACAAACTCGGTAAAGAGACAGTTGGGAGCCATAAGAGTAAGCTGCTTAATAGGTAAGCATTACCAGGATTTCATCATGGGAGGGATTCCCAGATCGCTTCGGTTGTTCCTTTATCATTAGCAAAAATCCAAATTGTAGTATCTGCAAAAATGTGGAATCTTGTGTAAGTTGCCTCAGTTTCCCATGCAAAAATGTCAGAGTTATTTATTACTGGTTGACCAAATCGTGCAGTTGTGTGTTTGTAGAATTTGTCTGTAAACTCAAATGCTTCTCTTTCATTTTCCCATACTGTCATCAGAACCATTGCAGTTTCATTAGATAATTCGTTGTGATAGACCATGTAAGCGTCGCCACCCCAACCTTCTGCCGCTGATTCTGCCATGGATTCATCCAACCTGGCTTGTGGAGCATGCCCATGACTAAGGATCAACCGGGTATACCATTCACCTAAAACACCCCGGCTAAGTTCCCTCCATCCATCGCCGAGAAGATCAATAATGTCCGGCAGATTAACAGAAAGGGGTTTGACATTTGGGTATCTTTCTGGATGTAGAATCTGTTCGGTCGATACTGGAATATCCAGGTAGGCTTGATTGACTGCCTCCCACCCACCTGACTTAAAAATGTGCTCAACAAAAGCTTGCCCGGCCATGTAAGGAAACAACAGGTCAGCCTGGATGAAGGCAGGGGAGCTATCAAAAATTGGGCTTTCATAATTTTGAAAGTATTCTTGAATATCGGCTAAGTCTTGCTGAGACGCATACACCGAGAACCAATGGAGTTCCATTAGGGAGGCATCACCCTCTAATAATGCTTTAATAGCAGCGCAACGCTCCGAATCTTCTTCACAAGCTTCTTCGCTGTAGCCCAAACCGTCTTTTATATCAAAATGTTGATCTTGTAGAGCGTGAACAAATTCATGGGCATAAGTCAATTTATGTAATCCACTAAATCTATCTTCCATCACTACATACATTTCTTTTGTTTCGGTGTCATAGAAGCCGCTGATCTGTTCGGTGTAAAGTTCAAGAAAGAAATTGTACAGGTCAAAGTCTTGTTCAAGCAGTCCAAATGCAGAAAGAACAATGACGTCTTCATTGGCTTTCTCAATGGAGTAATCTTTGTTAAAGTCATCTATTAATCGCTGACGTAGTTCCTGCCTGGTCAGCAGCAGACGGGTTACTGGATCTTGTAATGGCAAACCACGAATCTCGCTTACCTGTTCCTGGATGCGGTCCATCTGTTGAGCTATTTCGAATGGTAATTCATCCGATGTTGATATTGTCGGAGTGGAAACAACAGAGGGAGTTCCGCGCTGATTGTTAGAATTGGGGTCATCAATTGGTGAAGTGATGGTTGGTGTTTGTGTTGCCGAGAAAAAGTATGGGTCACGAAAGTTAAGCATGACGTAACCAATGCTCACCAGGCTGAGACAAAAGCATACAGCTAAAAATAGGACGCCGCAAGTAATAACTAATCGGCGAGTTTCAGGTGTTCCATTCATCCATATCTCCTGCTAGAATCCGTTTAAACAATCAAGGTTTGATTGTAACTGCCTTTCAAAAGGAGGACAAGCGCAGCTCTGGTTGAACAATATACCTTGCTCCTTTTTATGCTTTTTGATACGATAAGGCGGTGAAATTTCAACGATCATCACCTAGTTTAATTATATTACCCACTGGAGATTAAATATTTTACAACTTTAGTTTCAACAATTGTTGTTGCTGGACACAACATATCGAGCGCTATTAGCTATCGAACAATATTTACTTGCCTGTTCTAATTTTTTGCGATGCCTAATTTATCAATTTTCATCCTGCAAATAAACTATCTTTTTCTGATTATTAAATTCGGAAACTCTCATGGATGAAGCCACGTTAATTGGATTTGCCAAGGAGGGGGATCTGGATGCTTTTAACCGTTTGGTATTAACCTATCAGGATATGGTTTTCACCCAGGCATGTAGACTCCTCAATGATGAACAAGCAGCAGATGATGCATCACAGGAAGCTTTTATCTCAGCTTATAAAAATATACGAAAATACCGGGGAGGTTCTTTTCGGGCGTGGTTACTTCGCATCGTGACCAATACGTGTTACGATGAATTAAGACGGCGTAAGCGAAAACCAACAACGCCGTTAGAGCCACTTGATGATACAGGTGACGAGGTCGAAAGTCCTGGATGGATGGCTGACCCTGGTGAAACCCCAGAAGAAGCATATGAACGTTCGGAATTGGGAGGTGTTCTGCGCGATTGTATCAAGAAACTGCCGGTTGATTTTCAAACAGTGGTTTATCTGATCGATGTCCAGGGGTTGGATTATAACGAGGTCTCAGTGATAATTGGGAAACCTTTAGGTACAGTAAAGAGCAGGTTGGCGAGGGCGCGTTTGCGTTTACGTGATTGCTTACAGGGAAACAGGGAACTTTTGCCAGGCAAATTCCGTCTGAAAAGTGAGGTTTAATTTTTTTGTTTGATGCTGGTAATTACTCGGGATGATAAGATGATGAAGAATGGGATTTCTAGGCGTGATTGGCAAACACTTTCTGCATACCTTGATGGGCAGCTTTCAGATCGAGAGCGCGCTCGTCTTGAAACGCGATTGATTGATGACTCTGAATTGAATATCGCGCTTGAAGAAATTCGTAGCCTTCGATCTTTATTACAGGAGATACCTGTTAAGCGCGCGCCACGTAACTACACATTAACTCCACAAATGGTTGGAGTGAGAGTGTCTCAACCACCTAGTTACCCAGCCCTCCGTTTGGCTTCAGTTCTTTCCACAGTTCTTCTCATGCTGGTCTGGTTTAGCAACTTACTTTTTCCAATGGCAATGGGCTCACTTCCTCACATGACAGCCATAAGTGAGCAACCTGAAACTTCATACGAGATAGTTGAACCTCCCCTTGACCCAGCTAGAGAAGCCCCGGTGAATGGAATGGATGATAAGGAATCTTCGAAGGTTCCACCAGGGATTGCGGGCATCCCTGATGAGGAATCTGAAAAAATGGAAGACCCTGTTTCAGAGTTGGAAGGAATTGTTATCTACGAAGAGACTCAAACAGAACCTGCGGGTGCAAAAGATGAGTCTGATGCTGTAGACCCATCTGGCGACCTTGAACCTGGTGAAACCGAACTTGAACACCCCAGGCTGGACACTGAATCGTCAGACCTTGATGATGATAGTGAGGTCAGGGCTGAAGCTCTCCTTGAGAATATCTTTTCACGATTGTCCCAGTGGGGGATACAAGATTTCATGATGGCTTTTCTGGCAATCTTTGCCGTTACCACTGGATTGGCTGCGATTATTGTCCGGCGAAAGGTAAGTTGATGGCCTTGGATCAGGTAAATTTTTGTCCACAATGTGGTAAAGCTTTAGTTTCAGCTGAACGATATGGTCGCTTTCGCCCAGTTTGCCCCCAGTGTGAGTGGATTTTCTTTCCAAACCCACGGGTTGCTGTGGGAGTTTTAATCGAAAAAGATGAAAAAGTATTGCTTGTTCGACGAGCTGTTAACCCGGAAAAAGGACGGTGGACATTTCCTGCAGGTTTTGTCGATGCGGGTGAAGATCCAGTAAAAGCAGGAGAGCGTGAGTGTTTGGAAGAAACTGGCTTGCAGGTTCGAATTCTCCGGTTGATAGATGTCCTCGCAGAACAAGCCCACCCACGGGGTGCTCACATCATCATCTTTTACCAGGGTGTGATTATCGATGGACAGGTCAAACCCGGAGATGATGTGAGCGCAGTAGATTTCTTCACTCGTGAACATCTGCCTCCACTTGCATTCTCTTCAACAAAACGCATTCTTGATAGGGGAACCTAGAAGAGCTTTGACAATGCTCCCAATGTCAATGAATAAAGCCTTTTAATTCGGTTTGATTCTTGTCATCATGTTCCACTTAAAGAGGTAAGAAAACCCTACAAAATTGATGGGATTGGATTTCCATCCAATTTTTCTTGCTATTTACTTTTTAATTTGCTATACTCATATTAATTTGTTCAGATATTGCTTTGTTATAAGGATTATCTGATGTAACCCTCCACGATTAGTATTAAGCTAATCTTCATCAAATAATTCATTAACATATATTAATTCTTTCTTCTACCCAGGAGTTGTATGATGAGCGCAAAATCGATCAAACCTTTTCTTTGGATGGGTATTCTGGTTTTAGTTGTTGCCATGGCGTGTAGATTTATCACTGATTTAACCCCAGAATCACCGACAGAAATACCTCAACCAGACTCAACAGTTTTCCCAACTCCAGATGATACAGAGCCACCACATGATGAAGGTGGGGCTGTTTCAAGTCTGGAAGATGTGAGAAACGCGGTCATCCAAATCGAGGCACAGGGTACTTTTGTCAATCCTGACTTTACTGTGTCATACAATGTTGTTGGAACAGGGTCGGGTTTCATTATTGACCCCTCTGGTATTGCAGTCACTAATAATCATGTTGTTACTGGGGCTGGTTTGCTCAGGGTATGGGTTGGGGGTGACCGCAGCCGGACCTATAATGCCAGAGTGTTAGGGGTTTCAGAATGTTCAGATTTAGCAGTAATCGCCATCGACGGGGAGGATTTTGCGTATCTGGATTGGCACGAAGGTCCGATAAATGTGGGTCTTGAAGTATATGCTGCTGGTTATCCCTTAGGAGAACCACAATTTACGTTGACAAAAGGGATTGTATCGAAAGAAAGGGCAGGCGGAGATACTTCGTGGGCTTCTGTAAGTCATGTAATTGAGCACGATGCTACCATCAACCCTGGTAACTCAGGAGGACCTTTGGTGACCTCCTCGGGGAGAGTTGTAGGTATAAATTATCGAGGTCGCCAGACAAACCAGTACTTCGCAATTGGGCGTGATATTGGCGTTAGGGTTGTAGAACAGCTCCGTGAGGGAAATGATATTGATTCTTTTGGTGTCAATGGTGAGGCGTTTGCTGCTGAAAGTTTTTCCGGCATATGGGTTTACTCGGTTAAATCCGGATCTCCCGCAGATATAGCTGGAATAAAGGGTGGAGACATTATTACCAGGCTGGAAGACTTAGTCATAGGTACAGATGGAACCATGGTTGATTATTGCGATATCTTGCGGAGCCATGGCCCTGCTGACATACTCAACGTCGAAGTTCTCCGTTATTTTTCTGAAGAGGTTCTTCAAGGTCAAATCAATGGACGTCCATTGGAGTCGGTATTCTCTTTCGGACAAGGACTTCCAACAGATTTTGATGATCAAGGGGATATTGCCGAATATTCTGGGTATGTCACAGTTACAGACGATTACGGCGCGATCCAGATGAGTATCCCCAAAGAATGGGTACAGGTGGATGGAAGTTATTGGACAGATGGTGTCGATCTCATCGGCACAGCTATTTCTGCCTCGGCGGATCTTGATGCCTTTTTGTACACCTGGAATGAGTCGGGAGTGTTCTTTGGGGCATCAGACGAACTTGCAAAATTGGGCGGTTTCATCCAGTTGTTGGATATCACTCGTGAGGATTTTTCTCCAAATTGCAAGCTTGAAGGACGCTATGATTATGAGGATCCTGCATATCGGGGCAAATATGATTTGTATTCAAACTGTGGAAATCAGGGGACAGTGTTTATCGTGCTTACCGCGGTACCTAAATCCGACCCACAATCTTTATTAATCCTGGTTGAGATCCAAATTACGAAAGACGCTGATTTTGATGCTTTAGAGATGATTCTCGATACGTTTGTTGTGGTTGGATTGCTTCCTTGAAGGTGCCGCAATCTTTGTGTTCGTTGAAGTGTAATGATGACCTGAAAATCTGAGGTCTGGGCTGGACACCAATTGTCTGGTTAATTATGGCTCCCCTCAGATATTTTTATGGTTGTGGCTAACATCTCCTGAGCAGATTGCAGAGTGCCCTTGCTCACCTCACCAAGCATAAGGGCCAATTCATGCAGGCGCGCTTCACCGTAGAGGTTTTCCACAAAGGTGATAGTTCGGTCATTTTGGATACCTTTCCTTACCTGGAAATGTTGGTCTCCAAATGCTGCCAGTTGGGGTAAGTGAGTGATACAGAGGACTTGATGAAAACGGGCAAGATGCCATAGTTTCTGACCAACAACTGCACCTACTCGCCCACCAATACCCTGATCAATTTCATCAAAAATCAAAATGGGGATATTGTCGGCTCTTGCCAGAACGTTCTTGATAGCCAGCATAAATCGTGAAGTCTCTCCACCTGAGGCGATTTTTACCAAGGGTTTAAGACCTTCACCTGGGTTTGGAGTTATTAGAAATTCAATATGGTCTATTCCAGAAAAATTATACGACAGGCGGCGCCCGTCTGGAGTTGGTACTCCTCGGAGATCAGGTTTGTGGGTCAGACTTACCTGAAACCGGGCACCAGGCATCTGCAGTTCACCCAATTTGTTTTCTAGTTCGCTTTGCAATTGTTCTGATGCACGTTGTCGTTTGAGCGATAGCTCCCACCCTATTTCACCAAGTTCAGTTAGCAACCTGTTTTGGTGTGCTTCTAATTCCGTAATCTTCTCTTCAGCGTTAATTATAGTCTCAAGTTGCTGATGGGCTTGTTCTGCGAAAGCGATTATATCTGAGATTGAATCACCATATTTTCGCTTGAGATTGATGATCAAGTTCAGGCGTTCCTCCACCTGATCCAGGCGACCCGGGTTGAATTCAATGTTCTCAGAATATGAACGTAATTCTCCAGCTAGATCATTAAGCTTTTCGAAAATGTCTTGCGACACTTCTTTAATAACAGAAAGAGAAGTATCGGTTCTGAACAGATCGTTCACTACATCTACTACATTACCAAAGAGATCAATAGTTGAAGGGGCTTCTGGGGTTCCTTCATCCAATGATTGCAGAGCGCTTTGAGCCAGCGAAGCCAGGCTTTCTGCGTTTGCCAGACGAGTGCGTTCAGCTCTTAATTCCTCTTCTTCACCTGGTTGTAACCGGGAGGCTTCGATCTCATTGATTTGGTATTTGAGCAGATCAGTCAGGCGTGCTGATTCGCTTTCTGACCGGCGCAGTTCACTCAGAGCCCTGTGTACACCTTCGAGTTGGTGAAAAACATCCGAGTAGGATTGGAAGATATCTTCAACCCCTGCATAACGATCTAAGAGGTTCTGATGTTGGCGGACATGCAGAAGTGACAGGTGTTCAGACTGTCCGTGCACATCCACGAGGCGTTCGCCTATTTGGCGTAAGAGACCAGTGTTTACAGTTCGCCCATTTACACGAGCAATATTTCGACCGTTTGTGCGAATCTCTCGAGCCAGGGTGAGGAAATCCGGATCGTCAAGAAGGTCATTATTTTGTAAGATTGGGTAAATGAAGTCACGAACTTGGGGGGAAATATTGAATGTGGCCTCAATATAAGCCCGTTTAGCCCCACTGCGGACCATGGACGATTCAGCGCGTCCGCCCAACAGGGTTTCAACAGCATCAATAATTATAGACTTCCCAGCACCAGTCTCACCGGTAAAAATGATCAACCCTGGTTCAAAAGTCAATTCCAGGTTGTCAATTATGGCAAAGTTGTCGATCCTTAGCTCGCAAAACATAAACTCACACGCGAATACCAGCAAGCCGATAGTAAACGGTTGAGGTAACCAGAAATGTATAAACGCCTTGAAAGATCAGCCTAAAAAGGACGCCGGAGATAGGGCTTTGTGAAATGAAAATGATAAGTAAAAGGGAAAGAATGGGAACTAAACTCCCCAGGACGACTGCCAATGCTGTGCTCCTATAAAGCAGCCTGGAACGACGCCGACGAATGACCATGCGGACGGCCTCGGCAATCACAACCCCAACAATTGGGGCAAGAAAAATAGTAAAGAAACCAAGAAAAGATACTATCAGGCTGCCCAGATATGAGAGCAGACCAGCCAATAGGAAGGAGATACCATAATCGTACCACTCCGCGGTATCAAAGGCTTTCTGTTGGCCACGAATACAGTCTTTGCAGCGATAACCTGTCGGTGTAAGAACAGCACAACGAGCACAAATTGGGTCCTCACAGCGGTTGCAACGCAGCGTTGTTTCAGTTTGAGGGTGATTTACACAATATAAATTCTCTACTTCTAAAGACATTTCGTGCTGCCTATTGATGGGTTTTGGTTCATGTGTGGGGTAAGGTTACGATAAAAATACCCTGGATCTTGGAAGCGGACGAAATAGACATTGTGTTCACCAGCACGCACTTCAATGCAATCCTTATCTTCTAATTCTACAGGAGATTGTCCATCAATGCTCAAGACGGCATGGTGTGTAGTTTGGACAGTAATACTGACCGAAGAGCCTTCTGCAAGCACGATGGCTCGATCAATCGATAGGTGAGGCGCAACGGGCACAAGCAGGATATTACGTAACTCGGGAGGCAGGATAGGTCCACCAGCAGCCAACGCATAGGCGGTTGATCCGGTGGGGGTGGATGCAATCAGACCATCAGCAACATAGGTGGTTAAGAAACGATCGTCTACGCTGGTGTCGAGATGGACAGGCAAGACAGTTTTACCGCGGCAAACAACGACCTCATTTAGCGCTTCCCATTCACCCAACATTTTTCCATTACGCCATTGCTGGGTATTGATCATCATCCTTTCTTCCAACCAGAAATCTCCTTTTACTAACGATGGCAGATATTCGCGCCAATGCTTTTGTCTTACTTCCATCAGGAACCCAAAACGGCCTAGATTTATTCCTAAAATGGGAATATCAATTGGGCCGCACAGATGACCAGCACGCAGCATTGTGCCATCTCCTCCTAGAGCGATCAAGATGTCAAAATTCTTGTTCATTAACCTTTTTCGCAATTCTTGATCGGTAATCAATCCCTGAGAAGATTGGATATCGTACTCCAGTAAAAAGGCAGCGATATTCGCGGCCTCCTGGGTGGCTTGTGGGATATCAGGGTGGTAGGTAAGAGCGATTTGCCTGATTGAATGAGGAGTTATATTCATGATAGTATCTATTATATTGGATATTTCAAAAAACCATCCAAGAAAAGGATGGGAGTCTCCAGACTAAATCACCCTTAAGCCTTTTTCATTGAATTATTGATATGAATATTATCCAGGCGGATTTCGAGGTTGCGAAGTTTCTCTTCTAGGTGTTGCTGGCGCAGGCTGAGTGTCAGGTCGCCACGAGTGCGTTCTACCAGGCTGCGAACGATATCCGTCTGGCGACGTAATCCACCAGTGATTGCATCAGGGTAATCCATGGTGATCAAGACATCATAAATATCATCCATGTGGTTAAGCAGCTGTTCAGCTTCCTTGGAATAACCATGTCGCAGGATGTCCAGGCAGCGGCGGCGGAGTTCTCCCACAGCTTCAGCCAGACCATTGGTGTACGTAGACTCCTCCAGACCAAGTTCCTGTGGTGTTGGGAGTGTTTCACCGCTCATCAGTGCATATACGATGCTTGCTTCAGCAAACTCCTTCAATGCATCTTGAGTGTAGCCAGCGTGATACAACTCAGGATAATCTTTGAGATCGTTGTGCAGGAATGCAACCAACTGGCGCGCTTCATCCAGATTTTGTCTGGCTAATTTGCGCTCATCTCTATGTATGGCTCGGATTGCATGGGCGCATGTACGAGTAAGGGTTCGAGTTTGAGAGAGTGCCTGGTCACGAGCTTTGGTACGAGTCTCGAAAGAGAGGTGGATTAGCTCAGCAATCGTGTCTAGTTGATGCATGGTGGTTTACTTTTTTGGTTTTTCTGGTGGTTGGTCAGGAGATGGGGGCTGGCGAAACAGGAAATCGGCTAACGACTTTTCACCGGGAAATTTTATCTCCCCAAAAGCAGCCTCGTATCTGGAAAGGTTTTCACTTAGCGCACGATGGAACAATTTTGCTCCTAAAGGTGACATAACCATACGGGCGCGGACGCGAGTGGGGGTGGTACCTGGCATAAGATGGGCAAAGTCCAGGATCAGCTCAGAAGGTGAATGGGTGATTCGAGCCAGATTGACATATATCGTCTCTAAATCTGCAGGGGTTTCCAATGGTGGGATTTGTGGTGGTTTTGGACGAGGTTTCGTTTCGGACACAAGATTTACTCCTTGATAATTGACATTAGCTCTCCGATAGAATGATGAAGACGGAAAGTTAATAGGCAGACAAGGGGCAGGATAAACCAAAGGGCGATTTTGGTCTCCGCCCCTTCACCAGGGGTTATTTTATTTTAACGAAAGCAAGACGATCTTTCCTTCGAATTTAAAAGGGGATTTCGTCTTCTCCGATGAAACCACCAGATTCCTTTGAATCGTAACCCTCTTCCACTTCACCTTTCGGTGATAAGAATCTTACTATGTTGGCAGTGATTTCAAAGGATGCTCCGGAAGTTCCATCGTTGCGTGTCCAGATACGTGGATGACCAGTTGCTGGGTCTGGAACCAGGCGACCCTCAATGAGCACCTTGCTCCCCTTCTGCAGGAATTGGTTGCAATTTTCTGCATTTTTACCCCATGTGGAAACACGGAACCAGGTAGTTTCTTTCACCAAGTTACCATCGGAACCAGTGTATTGACGATTTGTGGCAACTGAGAAATTAGTTACGGCCTGGCCGCCGGGTGTATAGCGCATTTCCGGGTCATTACCAAGGTTACCTACAAGGATAATGGTGTGATACATTGGAAATTTCTCCTATTTCGGCGAGCGGTCTGTCATTAGTTCCGGACGAACGCCGCCCGGGGCAGATCCGTGGTTCACTCACCGTATTTGATAAATTTTACTCCTGATTTTATAATGTATAAAGAGGAATCAGGGGATTTGGATTAAATATTCTTTGTTAATAGTGTACGATTTGTTACTGGAAAGTAGCTTCAATAAAATTATTCGAATAGAACAAGTGTACTATATTGTTTACCAAAATGCAATAGTTTTTGAAAAATTTAAGGTTAAATCTTCTCGTTTTCCCAAGCTCGAACACGTTTGAATTGGTCTGACCGGTTCAGCACACGTGGTAACGACCTGCAAACATACTCAATATCAACCTTGGTCAGGTCAAGTGTGAAAGGCAAATGGATCGGGTCAGATGTTGTCAGCATGAGTTGGGTGCGAGATTTTGTCTGATAATGATTTTGGAAGAACCTGGTTTGGATTATGCCCTGATCATGGGGTTCCTGTCCGAAGGTTGTTTCCCCTGAGCTATTTAACTTCGTTTCTAAACTGAAGACAGTAATGATGGAACGTGTTACTGACCCAGGCATTTCCGAGACCGTATGGTGCTAACTGGATGTTGTCCTGACACCAGATTTTTTCATCTTTAAGAGAATAAGTTTCAGCCAGTGTTCGAGCAAGATCCCAGGCAAGTGGATAGATCCGACCACCTTTTTTAATGTTCTTAACAATAATGGTCAGGTATGCTCCGGATTTTAGATAAGGTTGTAAATCTTTATAAATTTCCCCCAGACGCTCAATGAATTTGTCATAATCGGATATATTACCAAGGTCTTTAAGGTCTCTGGAATAAATGGTGTCAAGCTCATCCGCGCTGCGACGTTTTTTTTGCGTACCAGCGCCTTGTGCGTGAAGCATATCCCAGTATGGGGGTGAAGTGATCACGTAGTCAATTTGGGGTATTTTGTACGCAATCACATGTTTAGCGATGTCAGCAGCATCTCCTGTAATGATTTCTGATTTGATCTGCTGGCTTGCATCACCCATAGAAGCTCGCAGCTTTGTAAGCATCTCCCGAGCAATTTCAGCATAATCGGGGTTTAATTCAATCCCATAACTGTGTCGATTGCAAGAAAGCGCAGCAATTAGAGCACTACCAGTACCTACCATTGGATCGAAAATAACCTGACCTTGTTTTGTGAAGAATTCAATAAAATCCTGCACAAGCGTCTCTGGAAATTTGGCTGGGTGACGCAGGACATCCTTATGTCTTGGTGGCGGGTTGTGAACAAACCAGGATTTCTGGAATTTCAGCCACTCTTTTGGTTCAAGGTCGTTTAATCTATTACGAAAAGGCCGTTTGGTCATCTTAAATATTTAAGCGAAAATTCAGTGTGAAAAAATTGGGTGTAAGAGGAGTCATTGTTCAAGAATTTCCCACACCGTTAGGTCGGAAAAATTGATGCTAACGGTCTCATCACTGGTAGAACGGGCAAAAACACCAATCCTCCCAGAGTCAAGCAGGGGATCCATGAGGGAAAACTGAAATTCATTATTGACGAAGAAACGCATCTCATTACCTGATGCAGCTATGGCCAAACGGGATATACTGGGTGCGCCAGGAGGTACAGATCCGCTTAACATCCAGGGCTGGCGAACTGATGGGACACCATCTATGACGCGATCGAAACGGACTTGCCCATCGCATGACAAAGCAAACCGATAAAAATTCGAAGAAGAAGCTCGTAGCAGCAGACCATATTCATCTAAACCACGGCATATATTAGGTTGAGCTGTGATTTCAAGATAAAAATCCCTCAAAACAGGCTGTTCTCTGATACTGGACATGTATGCGCGGGTGCCTGAGATAACAATGGTGAGCTCGTTGAGGCCAATGGCTGCACTGCTAATCTGTGTCTTTCCAAGCTGCCAGGGGTCTTCTCTAGAAAAATCGTCATGAAATATTACGTTGCCGACACCTATAAGATACTCAACAGTAGGTGTGACTTCGGGTGTAGGGAATGGTGTGTGGGTAGCAGTTGGTGGAAACCAGACAATTGTTTCAGTTGGAGGGGGAGTATCAGTGTGAATGGCTGTTGCTGTGGTATCTTGATTTGGTAAAGGACCAGGCAGGCAGGCAGCCATAATAAACGCCACCCAAATGAAAATCCAAAAGCGAGATATCATTTTTTATAACGTTGTAAAATATTGGGTATTAAGTATTCATTAAAACTACGTTGAACATCGTATATCGGCTGCCAACCCCAATCCTGGCGTGCATGGCTATCATCTAAACCTGCAGGCCAGCTATCTACAATACCCTGACGTTGAATATCTGGCTTAAAAGTAATTCGGGCATCTGGGAACGCCTCGATGACAAGTTTATGAATCTCGGCAGCAGTTAGACTGAAACTGGTTACATTATATACAGGTCGACTGATCGAATCACGAGAGGCTTGTGCCAGTTGGAAAAGTGAATTACTGGCATCTGGCATGGCCATAAATGGGATGATGGTATCTGGGCGAACAAAACATTCATAAGGTTCATTCTTTGCCGCAGCGTGAAGCATTTCCGGGCCATAATCGCTGGTACCTCCGCTGGGCACTGTAAAGGCACTGATCAGTCCTGGGAAGCGCAGGCAACGGAAGTCAAGCATGATGGGGCTATCAGAGGCAAGCTGGCGGTAATAATGGCTGAAATAGGTTCCAAGCAATTCGCAGTAGAGTTTATTGCAGCCATACATGGTGATCGGGTAGTTCCATTCCCACTCCTTAACGTGTGGAAAGCGAGCTTTGGTATCCAGATCTGGCATGCCATAAGCAGCAATTGAGCTTGGAAAGATAAAAAGGACTGGTTTATTACGCCATTCTGACTGTTCAGAAGCTAGTTCTAATAAACCCAGAGTTCCTT
>Ga0114946_10000310_pt1 | contig 31572 bp, 26 predicted proteins | sample WalLakDeSediment_FD_88676 | JGI IMG/M metagenome (GOLD analysis project Ga0114946, IMG submission 88676) | Lake sediment microbial communities from Walker lake, Nevada to study Microbial Dark Matter (Phase II) - Walker Lake 11/02/13 Deep Sediment | ecosystem: Environmental > Aquatic >... | reverse complement strand
CGCCCTCGTTCTCGGGCCGGTCTCGCTGCAATCCGAATACGCCTTCGCGATCGTCGATCAGATCGATGGCCCGCAGCTGTTCTTCAACGGCTACATGGCCCAGCTGAGCTGGTTTCTCACCGGGGAGAGCCGCCCCTACGACCGCCACATGGGCATCCACACGTGGATGGACGTCAACGACGAGTTTTTCCTGATCCGCAACGGCCGGCGGGTGTCGTATGGGCTCGGCGCCTGGGAGCTCGCAGCCCGCTATTCCAGCATCACGCTCAACGACAAGAACATCCGTGGCAACAACATGACCGACTTCACGTTCGGCCTCAACTGGTACCTCAACAAATACACGCGGATGAAGTTCAACTACATCCGTGCGTTTCTCCAAGACACCGCCGTCGGCAACAGCCTGACCGACATCTGGGGCGGCCGCGTCGACTTCGAGTTCTGAGCGACGCTGGCCGGTGGGGCTCTAGCCCGGGAATCACTCGAGCCACTCGGGCCGCAGGAGCATCACGAGACCCAGCACCAGGATCACCGCGCCGCTCACGAGCTTGAGCCAGCGCCCGCCGGTCTCCTGGAGCTTGAACTTGCTGAACGACCACACGACGGCGGCCACCATGAGCGCATCGTCGAACATGTAGGCGGCGATGTAGAGGGCGAGGTAGCCGTAGCGGCCGGCGAGCGAGTAGCCCTGACGGGAGAGAATGTTGGTGTAGAGGGCCGGCAGACCCGCTGTGCACAAGAGCTCGACGATGTTCACGAGCACGGCGAGCGTGAACGTCGTGAGGAGCGCGGCCGGCAGGTTCTCCGCCGTGACGACCCGCCGCATCCGCTCGTAAATCCCGGGCTTCGCCGACTCGGGGATCGAGAGCGACACGCCCCGCTTGAAGGCGAAGAAATCCTTCACATGGATCGCCCCGATCGTGATCGCCAAGAGACCGAGGGCGATCTGCACCGGCCGCAGGTAGCCGATCCACTCGAAGACATGCAGCCAGGCCGCCATGAAGGCGAAGTAGGCGAGCCCGCTCACGAGCACGAACGTGCCGGCGATGAGGATGATCCGCAGCCGGTCGCGGATGTTGACGAGGATCGAGAGCAGGAGGAGAAGCACCCACATCGCACAGGGATTGAAGCCGTCTACGAGGCCGATCACGATCGTAAAGAGCGGCATACCGAGCGCCCGGGAGTCGATGCGGCCGAACAACGGCAGGTCGATCCCCGTCTCGCCATCCTCCTCGAAGAATTCGGCCGGCACGTCGAACGCATTGCCGGTAGGGGCACTGCCGATAGGGGCACTGTCGGTATGCGCACTGCCGGCATGATCATCCGCGCTGCCGATCGGCTCCCGGCAAGGCCGCGACCAGGGCTCGAGCAAGGCCTCGATCCGCGTGCCCGTCGTTTCACCGCGGTCGAAGCCGACCACGATCCGGTTGCAGACGTGGAGCACTGGCACGCTCGCTGCGGCGGTGCGATGCCGCTTGACGAGAGCCGCGAGGTGGCTGCGGGCCTCGGCATCTACGGCGAGATCGAACACGGCCGTCTCGAAGGCGGGATACCGCGTGCGCAGTGTCGCGAGCCAATCCTTGGCCGTCGTGCAGCGGGCACAGCCGGGCCGCGTGAACACCTCGACCTCGAGCGCCTCCCGCAGCCGTCCGGGAATCACGGCCGGATCGCGGACGCCATGCATCACGCGGCCGCACACGGTGATCACGGGCGTGGCGTCGGCCGCGAAGTGATACTTCGCTTGCAGCCGCTCGAATTCGGCACGGTCGTCGGGGTTCGTGTCGATGAACCGGCGGACCATCACCACCCCGTTCCGCTCCCGCGCGAAGGCGGCGACCGCCTCGACCACCCGCTCCTCGGCCTCGCGAGCCTCCTCTTTGGCGCTCCCGGGAAAGACATCGATGACGAGGCACCGGGGCTCGGCGGCCGCGGCCGGGCGAGCGACGCAGAAGCCCCCGAACCCCGCGGCGATCCACACGAGCGCCGCGGCGATCCACACGGCGATCCGCGCGGCGGCATGAAAACGTGGACGGGCAGACATCGCACACCTGTCGAACGGGACCAGCCGGAATCCACCTGAGGTTCGCAATCCTACGCCCCGGCGGCCGGAACTGAAATCGGCGTATCGACTTTCGAGCGGGGCGTGGCGATAATTCCGGCCCCGCGGAGACGACCCATGATCAAACGCATTCTTGTCGGTCTTGGCACGAGCCGGACCGCCGATTCGGTCACCAACCACGCCCTCGACATCGCCAAGGAATCGGAGGCCGAATTGCTCGGCCTGGCCGTGACCGACCCCCTGCGGCTCGACTGGACGGGACCGAAGCCCATGGGCGTGGGGGTCGAGGCCGCCGCGGCCGACCTGCGGAAGCAGCGGTATGAGCGGGCGGCGGCCGAGATCGCGGCCGCCAAGGACAAGTTCGCGGCTCGCTGCCTGGCCGCCGGCGTGAAGCACTCGACCGACGAGGAAGTGGGTGATCCGTTCGAGATCGCCGTGGACCTCGTCCGCTACCACGACATGTGCGTGTTCGGGCTCCGGGGCCTGTTCGAGCACGGCGTGGTGTCGGAGCCGCGTGATGCCCTCGAGCGGCTCATCGCCGACGGCACGCGGCCGATTCTGGCGGTGCCCGAGGAGCACCGGCCGATCCGCCGGGTGCTCGTCGCCTATTCGGGGTCGCTCGAGAGCGCCAAGACGTTCAAGCACTTCGTGCAGTCCGGGATCTATCCCCAGGCGGCGGTGCGGATCGTCTGCTGGAGCAACGACGCCGCGACCTCACGGCGGCGGGTGGAACTGGCGGCGGGGTATTTCCGGGCGCACGGCCGCGAGGTCGACACCGACGCGATCTCAGGCGACCCGCTCCGCGAACTCGTCCCCTACGCCGAAGCCTCGAAGGCCGATCTCATCGTGGCGGGCAACAGCGCCAAGAACCTGCTCCTCCGCCGCATCTTCGGTGAAACGGCACTCCAACTGATCCGCGAGAGCCCACTGCCCCTCTACCTCGCGCAGTAATTACTGTGAAGCGGGCTCGCGCCCCCGAGCCCCAACCATCGAGCCGGATCACCCGCGGCCGATCCACTCGATCGTCTTGTCGGCGAGCCGATCCAAGGCCGTGACGGCGAGTTCGAGATGCTCGCGGCGGGTGTCCTCGATCTTGTTGTGGCTGATGCCGTGCAGGCTCTGCACGAACATCATCACCGTCGGCACGCCCGCACGGGCCACTTCGGCGGCGTCGTGAAGCGGGCCCGACGGCAGGCGGTGGGAGCGACCGCATGTTTCACGGATCGCCGCGTCGCAGAGGTCGATGAGCGTCGAGTGGAACGGCTGCGGTGCAATCTGCCAGATTCGGTCCCAGGCTACGTCCACGTGCGCCTCGGCTGCGAACCGGGCCGTGGCCGTGCGGGCCTCCGCGAGCATGGTCGCAAGTGCCGCCGGATCGAGGTGCCGCTGATCGAGCGTGAGCCGGCAGTCCTCGACGACACTCGTCACGATGCCGGGCTTCGTGGTGCAGGAGCCGATCGTGCATACCCCCGGCCCGCTCGCCGCGGCGATATCGTAAATCTCGGAGGCCAGGCGTGCCGCCGGGAGGAAGGCGTCGCGCCGGCGGTTCATCGGCGTGCTGCCGGAATGGGCCGCCTGCCCGTGGAACGTGATGGCATGCCGCTCGACGCCGAACGTGCCCAGCACCGCGCCCAAGGGCAGGTCGAGATCGAGCAGCACGGGCCCCTGCTCGATGTGGAGTTCGAGGTAGGCCGCTGCCGTGTCGAGTTCGCGGCCGCTCTCTTTCACGCGCTCGAAGTCGATGCCCACCGCGCGGAGGGCGTCGGGCAGGCGGATGCCGTCCTTGTCGACGAGCCCGCGGGCCTCGTCCATGTCGAGGTTGCCCGAGCAGGCGCTCGAGCCGAACAGGCTCTTGCCGAATCGGGCCCCTTCCTCATCGGCCCAATCGACGACGCGGATCGTGACGGGGGGCCGCCCGCCGTACTGCGCGGCGAGCCGCCGCATCACCTCGACGCCCGCGAGCAGGTTCAAGCAGCCGTCGAGCCAGCCACCATTCGGCACCGAATCGATATGCCCGCCGATGAGGAGAGCCCGGTCGCTCGCGCCGGGCAACGTCGCCCAGAAATTCCCGGCCGCGTCGTCGTGCATCTCGACGGGCAGTCCGGCGAAGCGATCGCGCAGCCATCCTCGGGCCTTCCGCCACGTGGGCGTGAACGCCACCCGCTGGGCTCCATGTTCATCACCCGTCAGCGCCTTGAGCGCCTCGAGCTCCCGGATGGTCCGTGCCGGCTCCAGCATTGTCTCTACTCCCGCTGCGTCGGAATGCCAAAGTCTAGCCGCTCATCTGCACCAAAACCTCCGCGAGAGGGTGTGGGCAGCCCCGAGCCCACGGCCGACAACGTTTTGGTGCTGGCGCCGATTTGTCGTATCCTCTGAAACATGTCGATCCAGCCCCTCCTGACACCGCTTCTGGATGCTGCGACCGCGGCCGCCGCCATGGCGGACATCAAGCCGCCGCTCGCGCCCCAGGAGGCCCGCATCGAGGCGAGCCGGTGCCTTTACTGCTTCGATGCCCCGTGCATCATGGCCTGTCCCACCGGCATCGATATTCCGACGTTCATCAAGAAGATCGCCACCGACAACGTCACCGGGGCCGCCCGCACGATCCTCGAGGCCAACATCCTCGGGGCGAGCTGTGCCCGCGTCTGCCCCACGCAGATGCTCTGCGAAGGGGCGTGCGTCATGCTCGATCTGGAGAAGGATCCGATCCAGATCGGCCGGCTGCAGCGGCATGCGACCGATCACGTGACCGACCGCGGCATCGACGTGCTCCAGCCACCACGCGAGCGGAACGGCCGCAGTGTGGCGGTTCTCGGTGCCGGGCCCGCCGGACTCGGCTGTGCCGCCGAACTCGTGCGGCTGGGCTATGCCGTCACCGTCTACGACAGGAAGCCGGCCGGTGGCGGCCTCAACACCTATGGGATCGCCTACTACAAGATGCGGCCCGAGGTGAGCCTCGCCGAGGTGCGGATGATCGAGCGGCTCGGCGTCGAGTTTCGGTTCGGCTGCGAGGTGGGCCGCGACGTGCAGCCGGCGGAGCTGCTGGCGGGGCACGACGCGGTGTTCCTCGGCCTGGGGCTCGGAGCGGCCACGCGGCTGAGCATCCCGGGCGAGGATCTGCCGGAGGTCGTCGATGCGCTCGAGTTCATCGAGTGGATCCACACGCGGCCGCTCGACGAGGTGCCCGTGGGCCGGCGGGTGGCCGTGCTCGGCTGCGGCAACACGGCGATCGACGCGGTGACCCAGGCCAAGCGGCTCGGCGCCGAGGTAGCGACGATCATCTATCGCCGCGGGGAGGCCGATATGTCGGCCTACTCGTTTGAGTACGACCTCGCCAAGACGGACGGCGCGACATTCCTGTTTCACACCGTGCCCGTGGCCGTGCTCGAACGCGCGGGGCACGTCGCGGGCCTGCGGCTGGCCCACACGGAGATCCGTGACGGCCGCGTCGAGGTGGTGCCGGGGAGCGCGTGGGACGAGCCGTTCGACCTCGTGCTCAAGGCGGTCGGCCAGGAGAAGCAGGTGGCGGTGCTCGAGCGGCTCTTTCCCGGGCTGCGGCTCGACGGCCGGGGCCGCGTCGCGCATGACCCGGTGACGATGCAGACCAACATTCCCCTGCTCTTCGTCGGCGGCGACTGCGGCAACGGCGGCCGCGAGGTGGTCAACGCCGTCGCCGAGGGCAAGAGGGCGGCCCGCGGCATCCATGCGACGCTCGCCAGCGAACAGGCGTCGGGGCCGGTGCAGGCCTCGCGGCACGGCGCGGCTGCGGGCACCGCCGGCTCGGGCTTCGATGCGCCGATCCGCGTCCACGAACTCGAAGCCGCACTCGGCGTGCGGCTCACGCCGTAACTCGCCAACCTTCACTCGCCAGACACATCGGGACGAACCCCATGGCCGACCTCTTCTGCGATTGTGCCGGCATCAAGAGCCCCAATCCCTTCTGGGTCGCGAGCGGCCCGCCGTCGAACACGGCCTACCAGGCTCACCGCGCCTTCGAGGCGGGCTGGGGGGGCGTGGTCTGGAAAACCATCGGGGATCCGATCGTCAACGTCGCCAGCCGCTACTCCGCCCTCAATCTCGGCGGGATGCGGATGGTGGGCTTCAACAACATCGAACTGATCAGCGACCGTTCCCCCGAGACGAATTTCCGGGAGATCGCGGAGGTGAAGCGGCGCTGGCCGCACCACGCCGTGATCGCCTCGCTGATGGTCGACACGCGGGAGCGATGGCACGAGTTCGTGAAGCGGTCGGCCGATGTCGGGGCCGACGGGATCGAGCTCAACTTCGGCTGCCCGCACGGAATGTGCGAGCGGGGCATGGGCTCGGCGGTGGGGCAGAATCCCGAGGTGGCCGAGACGATCGTGGGCTGGGTGATGGAGGCCGCCACGATTCCCGTGATCGTGAAGCTCACGCCCAACATCACCAATGTCGTCTACGCCGCCCGGGCCGCGCGGCGGGCGGGGGCCGACGCGATCTCGCTCATCAACACGATCAACAGCATCACCAACGTCAACCTCGACACCTTCACTCCCGAGCCCGCCGTGGCCGGCATGAGCTCCCACGGGGGCTACTGTGGCCCGGCGGTCAAGCCGATCGCGCTCAACATGCTGCATGCCTGCGCCGCCGATCCCGAGGTGGGCCTGCCGATCTCCGGCATCGGCGGCATCGGCACCTGGCGCGACGCGGCCGAGTTCGTGGCGCTCGGCGCCACAAGCCTGCAGGTCTGCACCGCGATCATGCACTACGGCTTCCGGATCGTGGAGGACATGATCGACGGCCTCTCCACCTACCTCGACTCCAAGGGCATGCGGAGCCTCGCCGACCTACGGGGCCGCGCCGTGCCCCGCGTGGGCGAGTGGAAGAACCTCGACCTCCACTACAAGCGGGTCGCGAGGATCGACCACGACACATGCATCGGCTGCAACCTCTGCTACATCGCCTGCGAAGACGGGGCCCACCAGTGCATCGACCTGGTCGACGCCACGCCCTACGGCCTCGGCCCGGGCCGCGTGCCGGGCAAGCCGGTACCGAAGGTCCGGGAGGACGACTGCGTGGGCTGCAACCTCTGCTCGATCGTCTGCCCGGTGGACGGCTGCATCTCGATGGTGCCGATCGACACGGACCGCACAGCGATGTCGTGGCAGGACTACCAGGCCGGCCTCGCCGCCGGCACGATGCAGCCGCTCCCGGCCCATCCGTAACGGCCGGTTCGTCACAATCGATACAAGCCCCGGACGGAAGTCCGGGGATGCGTATGCGTTGCCTCACCAACCAAGCCTCCTCGCATCCTCTCGACCCTTGATTCCTGCCGACGATATAATTCGTCGGATCGTCCCGCGGGAATCTGCCCATGCGTCGCCTCCCGTTATTTCTCTGGCTGGCTTCGCTGCTGGTGCTGGGCGGCGGGCTGCCCGCCCGCGCGGAGCGTCTCCCGGCGGACCAGGAGGCATTCTTCGAGTCGCACGTCCGCCCGCTGTTGGTGGAGAAGTGCCAGGGATGCCATGGCGCGAAAGTGGCGGAGGCGGGGCTGCGGCTCGACTCGCGGTCTCGGCTGCTTGCCGGTGGCGACACCGGACCGGTGGTCGTGCCCGGCGACGCCGCGGCGAGCCGGCTCATTGCCGCCGTGCGGCACGCGGATGAGGTCAGTTCCATGCCTCCCGACGGCCGGCTCACCGCCGAGGAGGTGGGAGTGCTCGAGGACTGGGTGGCCGGCGGGCTGCCCTGGAGCGGCCCCGGCGGTGAGGATGCCGCGCCGCTGTCGCGCGAGGACGAAATGCAGGAGCGGCTCGCGACGAGCCTGGCATCCCACTGGGCCTTCCAGCCGGTGACGACGCACGAGCCGCCGCTTCCCGTCGCCGGAATTCCTGACGCGCTCGCTTCCACATGGCAGGCTGCGGCGATCGATCGCTTCGTCGGCGCGCGGATCGCGGCCGCCAGCCTCACGCCATCCCCCGAAGCGTCTCCCCGCGACCTCGTCCGCCGGCTCTGGTTCGATCTCACCGGCCTCCCGCCACCGGCACACGAGGCCGACGCGTTCGCTGCCGATCCCTCCGAGGAGCGCTACCGGGCCCTCGTCGAGCGGCTGCTCGCCTCGCGGGAACATGCCGAGCACTGGGCGCGGAAGTGGCTCGACCTCGCCCGCTACGCCGACACGATGGGCTACGCCTTCGACGGCCAGGACCCTCGCTATCCGTTCGCCTGGACCTATCGCGACTGGGTCGTCAGCGCCCTCGCCGCCGACATGACCTACGACCGCTTCGTCACGCTCCAGCTTGCCGCCGACCTCGTGACGCCCCCCGTGCCGCCGGCCGACCTCGCGGCCCTCGGCTTCCTCACCGTCGGCCGCACGTTCCTCGGCAACACCCACGACATCGTCGACGATCAGATCGATCTCGTGACCCGCGGGCTGATGGGGCTCACCGTGGCCTGCGCCCGCTGCCACGATCACAAGTACGAGCCGGTCACGATGGCCGACTACTACGCTCTCCACGGCATCTTTTCGAGCTCGCGCGTGCCCGAGGAGCTGCCGCAGATCGGGCCGCCGCCGACCGGCCCCGAGGCGGAGGCCTTCGCCACGAAGCTCCGCGAACTCGAAGGAGATATCGAGAAGCACGTGGACGAGGTCCACGCGCGGGCGACCCGCGAGGCCATCGCCCACGCCGCCGACTATTTTGCCGAGACCGCGCTGCCGGCGGAGCGCACGGCCGACGGCAGGCCGCCGCGGCTCGCCGACGGCTACGACCTCGAGCAGCTCATGATCGACCGCATGGGCCGGCTGCTGCGCGGTGCCGCTCCGACCCACCCGGTGCTGGGCCTCTGGGCGACGGTGCGGGAGAAGCCCGACGCCGAGATTCCCGCAACGCTCGCGGCGGTGCTCGCGACCTGGCAACAGCCAGCCGGTGAGTCGGCCGCCGGTGATCTTCCACCGGTGAACCCGCTCGTGCGCGAGGAGATGCTCTCCGCGCGGCCGGCCACGCTTCGCGACCTCGCCGCTGCCTACGGCCGGCTCGTCCTGCGGGTGGCCCCCGAGATGGCCGGCGGCCCCGCCGCCACGCCCGACGACCCGGCCGCGCTCGTGGCCCTGCGGGAGGTGTTCGGCGCGGAGGGAACGCCACTGGTCGTGCCGCGCAGCGAGGCGATGCGGGTGGCCGGCAGCCTCGAGAACACGAAGCTGCGGAAACTGCGGCAGGCGATCACGCGTCACACGATCGAGTCGCCTGGTGGCCCGCCCCGTGCGATGGCCGTCCGTGACGCAGCCCCGCCTGTCGACAGTCGCATCCTCCTCCGCGGCAATCCCGGTCGCCCGGGCGACGTGGTCGAGCGTCGCCTGCCCGCGCTCTTCGGTGGCACGCCGACGGCCCGCGACACAAGCGGCCGGCTCGATCTCGCCCGTGGCATCGTCGCCCCGACGAATCCGCTGACGCCGCGGATGCTCGTCAACTGGGTCTGGACGCATCACTTCGGCACGGGACTCGTGCCCACCGCCGACGACTTCGGCCTGCGGGGTGAGCTGCCATCCCATCCGGAGTTGCTCGACGATCTCGCGCGGCGATTCGTCGAAGAGGGTGCCTGGAGCCTCCGTTGGCTGCACCGTGAGATCGTCACGAGCCGTGCCTGGCGGCAGTCGTCGGCATTGCGGCCGGAGCTCGTGACCGCCGACCCCGACAACCGGCTCTTCGCGCGGGCGGTGCGGCGCCGGCTCGACTGGGAAGCCTGGCGGGACAGCCTGCTCGTCGCCGCCGGCACCCTCGACACCGATCATCGCGGTGGCCCGGGCGTCGATCCGCTCGCGGTGGACGCCCTGCACGCCCGCTCGCTCTATGCCCGGCTCGACCGCCAGGACGTGCCGGGCATGCTGCGGAGTTTCGACATCGCCAACCCCGACACCGCCGTCCATGTCCGCACGCGCACGACCGTGCCGCAGCAGGCGCTGGCCGCGCTCAATGCCCCACTGGTGGTCGAAGCGGCGCGCCGCGCGGCCGACCGGGTGACCAACCAGATCGGCGGCGACGCACCACCAACCGCCTTCGTGACGACTCTCTGGCGAACCGTGCTCGCCCGCAGCCCGGCCGACGACGAGCGTGCCGCCGCGCTCGTGTGGCTCGCCGCCGAGGAGGCGGCGGATGCAACCGCCGGCCTGTCCGCGCGGGCCCGACTCGCCCACGCGGTCATGGCGACCGCCGAATTCCAGTACATCGACTAACGCCGCCCGGAGCCGATCCGCATGGCCGATTCATTGCCGACATCCGCCCGCTGCGGTTCGCTCGGCCGCCCCGTCTCCCGCCGCGATCTGCTCATGCGCGGCGGCCTCGGCCTTGGCTGGCTGGGCGCCGCGAGCCTCCTCGACGCGGGGTCGGCGGCCGGTGCGGCGCATGCCGCCCCGTCGGGCCCGCTCGCCCCCCGCTCCCCGCACTTTCCCGCCCGGGCCCGCGCGGTCATTCATATCTTTGCCAACGGCGGCCCGAGCCATGTCGATACGTTCGACCCCAAGCCCGCGCTCGCGACCTACGCCGGCCGCGAGATCCCCAACATGCTCAAGACCGAGCGGCGGACCGGCGCGGCGCTCCCCTCCCCATTCGCGTTTACGAAGCATGGCGAGAGCGGCCTCGAGGTGAGCGACCTCTTCCCGTCGGTGGCGCGGCATGCCGACCGGCTCCTCGTGGTGCGGTCGATGCGGGCCGACGTGCCCAACCACGAGCCGTCGCTCATGCTCATGAACTGCGGCGATGCCCGGCTCGTCAGGCCGGCGATGGGCGCCTGGGTCACGTATGGCCTGGGCACCGAGAACCAAAACCTGCCCGGCTTCGTGGCGATGTGCCCCGGCGGCTATCCGATCAAGGGTCCGGAGAACTGGCGGAGCGCCTTCCTCCCGGGGGCCTACCAGGCGACCTCCATCGACACGAAGAAGAAGACCGCTGCGGAGCTCGTGGAATACGTCCGCCATCCGGTGCTCGATACCGCCGTGCAGCGGCGGCAGTTCGACCTCACGACGATGCTCGACCGCCGCCACCTCGAGGCCCGCGAGCACGATCCCGCCTTAGAGGCACGGCTCGAGTCGCTCGAACTCGCCTGGCGGATGCAGCACGACGCGGCCGAGGCGTTCGACGTCTCCCGCGAGCCGCGGCACGTGCTCGACCGCTATGGCGACACCGCGCAGGGCCGGCAGCTGCTTATCGCCCGCCGGCTCGTGGAGCGGGGCGTTCGCTACGTGCAGGTCTGGCACGGGGCGGACCAGCCGTGGGACAGCCACGAGGACATCGAGAAGAACCACCGCCGGCTGGCGGGCGAGAGCGACCCCGGCATCGGCGCCCTGCTCGACGACTTGGTCGGCCTCGGCATGTTCGAGAGCACGCTCGTGCTCTGGGGGGGCGAGTTCGGCCGCACGCCGACCGTCGAGCTTCCCAACGACCAGGGCGTGAAGGCACCGACGGGCCGCGACCACAATCACCACGGCTTCACGGTCTGGCTCGCCGGCGGCGGCGTGAAGGGGGGCACGGCCTACGGGGCCACCGACGAGTTCGGCTTCCAGGCCGTCGAGAAGCCGGTGCACGTCCACGACCTGCAGGCGACGATGCTCCACCTGCTCGGCCTCGACCACACCCGCCTCACCTACCGCCACAGCGGCCGCGACTTCCGGCTCACCGACGTCCACGGCACCGTGATCCACGACTGGCTCGCCTGAGTGCGGGCGACTGGGAATTCAACTGGGAATTGCGGCCCTGCTTGACGCCTGCATCGCATGCATGCATAATGCCTGCATCATATGAATCAGCTCACGGTCCGAAATATTCCCGCGGCAATCCAAGCCAAACTGCGGTCGCTCGCTGAGCGATCGGGCCTGAGCCTCAATCAGACCGTCATCCAGCTGCTCGAAACGGCGACGGGCGGAAAGCAGGAGGCGCGCCGTCGCGATCTGTCAGGCATCACAGCCAAGTGGGACGACCGGGAGGCTGAGGCCTTCGATCGTGCCACGGCGCCGTTCGAGTCGGTGGATGAAGAGGTGTGGCGGTGATTCGCGTCTGTCTCGACACCAGCGCATACAGTCGGCTCATGCGAGGACAGCCGAAACTTCAGGAGAGGCTCGAGTCGGCAGATGAAATTCTCCTGCCGGCCACCATGCTTGGTGAGGTCTACGCCGGATTCCATGGAGGAAACCGGCTCGAGGAGAACCTCTCATTGCTCGCAGCCTTCCGACGCCAGCCGGGCGTAGCGATCGTCGATACCACGGATAACGTCGCGCAGCGTTACGCCGCGATCGTGGCGATCCTCAAGCGGCAAGGCACGCCAATCCCTACCAACGACATCTGGATCGCGGCAGCCGCGCTTGAAAATGGCGGCCGCATGGTTGCGTATGACAGCCACTTCGAGGCGGTGCCTGGCTTGATCGTGGAGGCACCCTAGTTGTCGTTGCCGCCCCCCTTGATCCGCTAGCAGATACGGGGCAGCTGCTCGCCCAGCGGAAGCGGGATGACGCGGGTGCCGCCGATCGCCGTCCGCATCACGACCAGCTGCGTGTGGGCCGCCACGATCCGTCCGAGGGCCACCGCGTCGCGGCCCCGCGGATGTGCCCGCATGGCGGCGAGCACCGCGTCCGCGGCGGCCGCCGGCACGATTGCCAGAAGCTTCCCTTCGTTGGCCACGAGTAGCGGGTCGAGGCCGAGGATCTCGCAGGCCGCCGCCACCGCCGGCCGCACCGGCACGGCATCTTCGTCGATCTCGATACCCACGCTCGCGAGCGCCGCGATCTCATTCAGGCTCGCCGCCACGCCCCCCCGCGTCGGGTCGCGGAGCAGGCGAATCCCGGGGCAGGCCGCGAGCATGGTGCTCACGAGCCCGTGGAGCGGCGCAGTGTCGCTTGCGATCGGCGCGTCGAACTCGAGTCCTTCGCGGACACTCATGATCGCCAGGCCATGGTCGCCGATCGTGCCGCTCACGAGCACCACGTCGCCCGGCCGCACCGGCTCGTTCCCCAGCCGCACCTCCGGCGGCACGACGCCGATGCCCGCGGTGTTGATGTAGAGACCGTCGCCATGCCCCCGCTCCACCACCTTCGTATCGCCGGCGACGATCACGACGCCCGCCTCCCGCGCGGCCCGCGCCATCCGCTCGACGATTGTCGCGAGCGCGGCGATCGCAAGCCCCTCCTCGAGAATGAAGCCGGCCGTGAGCACGAGCGGCCGCGCGCCGCTCATCGCCAGGTCGTTCACCGTGCCGTGAACGGCCAGGTCGCCGATCGACCCGCCCGGAAACACGAGCGGCCGCACCACGTAGGAATCGGTCGACACCGCCAGCCGCCCGGCGTTGCCGAGGTGCCGGGCAATATCCAGCGCTGTCCCGGAACTCAGGCCTGTTGAATCCAGGACTGCCGAATCCCCGCGCTGGTCGAGCCATTCATTGGAAAACGCCGGCAGGAAGATCCCCTCGATAAGATCCCGTGACAGCGCTCCGCCCGCGCCGTGCCCGAGGACCACATGCGCATAGTCCCGGAGCGGCAGCGGACAGGCCGAAGCAGGGCCATCAGACATGGGCGGAATCCCGAGCCTGGCGGAAGTTGTAGTAAGCCGCACAGGCGCCCTCGCTCGACACCATCGTGGCCCCCAGCGGTGTCCGCGGCGTGCACTCACGGCCGAAGGCTGGGCATTGATCGGGCTTGAGCATGCCCCTGAGCACCTCGCCGCTCCGGCACAGCGGCGATTCGACCGCCGTGATGCCACCGAGATCGAACCGCTGCTCGGCATCGTAGGCAGCGTAGGCGTCGGCCAGCCGCCAGCCGCTCGCCGGAATCACACCGATGCCCCGCCAGGCCCGATCGACGGGAGTGAAGACCTCGGCAATCACCTGCTGGGCTGCCTCGTTGCCCCGCTCGGTCACCGCCCGCGGGTAGGCGTTCTCGACCTCGTGGCGGCCGGCCTCGAGCTGGACCACCGCACGGCGGATGCCCTCGAGCAGATCGAGCGGCTCGAAGCCCGTGACCACGATCGGCACCCGCCACTCGCGGGCGAGCGGCGGGTACTGCCAGGTGCCCATCACGCTGCAGACATGGCCGGCGGCCAGAAACGCCTGCACCCGATTGCCGGCGGCCTGCATGATCGCGGCGATCGCCGGCGGCACGAGCACGTGGGAAACGAGCATCGAGAAGTTCCGCAGGCCCTGCTCCGCCGCGACCTTCACGGCCATGGCGTTGGCCGGTGCCGTCGTCTCGAACCCGATCGCCAGAAACACGACCTCGCGCTCGGGATGCCGCCGCGCGAGTTTCACCGCATCGAGCGGCGAATAGACGACGCGAACATCGCCACCGGCGGCCTTGACCGCAAACAGATCCTCCCGCGAGCCGGGCACGCGGAGCATGTCGCCGAACGAGCAGAGGATCGTGCCGGGGCGGCGGGCGATGGCGAGCGCCCGGTCGATCGTCTCGAGCGGCGTCACGCAGACCGGGCAGCCCGGCCCGTGGATCAGCTCCACGCCCCGATCGGATCCGCGCGGGAGCAGCTGGTCGATGCCGTTGCGGATGATCGAGTGGGTCTGGCCGCCGCAGACCTCCATGATCGCCCAGGGCCGCGTCGCGATCCGACCGATCTCGGCGGCGAGCCGGCGGGCGGTGTCGGCATCGCGGTATTCGGCAAGGTGCTTCATGATGCGGGATTCATAGTGCGGACGCTCCGGCCTCGTCGCCATCCCGCAATTCCGCGAGCCCCTCCTCGAGGATTCCGAGTTCGGCGAACGTGCGAAGCGTCTCCTGGGCCGCTGCCTCGTCGATTGTCGCAAGCGCGAAGCCGACGTGCACGAGCGTGTAGTCGCCGACGGCGATCTCGGGCAGATAGGCCAGACAGACATCCTTGACGACACCGGCGAAGTTCACCTTCCCCATCCGCACGCCGCGGTCGTCGTGGATCGACTCGACTCTTCCGGGAACGGCAAGACACATGACGATCACATTCCTCCGCTCATGCCGTCAGGCGACGGCCACGTGGGCGACGATCTGGTCCGCGAGCCGCTCAATTGCCTTCCCAACCGCCGGCGACAGCGCATCCCCCGGCTCGAAGGCCTTCCCGGCGATCAGCCGGATCGCGACCCGCGGCGGATACGCCGGCCCGAGCAACTGCCGAGCGAGCACGAGGGCGTGATTCCAGCGGATGGCATGCACACTGACACCCCCTGGCGGCGGCGTTTCGACATCGGCGCCGGTGAGTTCGAGGATCGTGCCCGGCTCCGCCCCGGCGGCGCAGGCGTCGACGAGGATGACACTGGGCACATGTCGCATAGCCTCGATGACGGCGACGCCGTCTGTGGCCGCATCCAGACACCGCATGCCCGCCGGCAGTCCGCGGGACAGGAGCAGCCGAATCAGCTCCGGCCCCGCGGCATCGTCACCACAGAGTCGATTGCCACAGCCGATCACGAGCGTGTGCGGAGAATCGTGCATGGGGCGTACCATCACCGGGCCGGGCCGCGACTGGAATGTAAGCGGATTGTATGAGGTCTTTCGGCCAGGGAACACCTCGCTGCCTCGACGGCCCCTTCTTCAGATCACACCCGAGGCTTGCGTACTCGAACCCTCTGGACGGGTTCCAAGGAGGGGCTGCCCACGCCCTCGAGCCGGCGTAGGCGGCCAGCGGAGACAGGATGTCGGAGCGCAGACGCCTCCGAGCGAGCGAAGGTCAGGATGACCGTAGCGAGCGTCCGGCGAGAGGGCGTGGGCAGCCCCGACCCACGCAAGACGCGGACCATGTGCTCACCGCACTACAATACATGTGACACTCTCCCCCCGCGCCCACGACCCGAGGCCCGACTCCATGCACGAACTGTCGATCGCCACGAAGGTCACCGCACTGGCCACGCAGCATGCCGCCGAGCACGGCGACTGCCGCGTGGCCGCGGTCACGCTGCGGATCGGGCAGCTCTCGTGCGTGCACGAGGATGCCCTGCGATCGGCCTTCGACATCGCGCGGGAAGGTACGCCGCTGGCCGCAGCCGATCTGCGCATCGTCGCGGTGCCCGTGCGGGTCTGGTGCCCTCACTGCCTGGCCGAGCGGGAACTCCCCGGCATCCAACGGTTCGCCTGTCCCGACTGCGGACGGCCCACCGGCGACATCCGCGCCGGCTGCGAACTCGACCTCGAATCGCTCGAACTCGTGGAGACCGCCGACACATGAGCCATCCCGTCGCCCCGACGCCGCGGATCCTCGAGGTCCGCACAAAGATCCTCAAGGCCAACGACGAGACGGCGCGGGCCATGCGGGCCCGCTTCGAATCGCTCGGCCTGCTTGTCGTCAACCTGGTGTCGAGCCCCGGCACCGGCAAGACATCCTTCCTCCTGGAAACCCTCCGCCGGCTGGCGGCCCGTAATGTTCCCGTGGCGGCGGTCGTCGGCGACCTCGAGACTGACAACGACGCCCGCCGGCTCGCGGCGAGTGGCGTGCCCGTGCGCCAGATCATGACCCACGGCCTTTGCCACCTGGAGGCCGACATGGTGGAGGCGCATCTCGCCGGCTGGGACCTGGCCGGGCTGCACTATTTGTTCGTCGAGAACGTCGGCAACCTCGTCTGCCCGACGAGCTGGGATCTCGGCGAGTCGGTGCGGGTCGCGCTCCTCTCCGTGACGGAAGGAGAGGACAAGCCGCTCAAATACCCGGGCCTCTTCAACACCGCCGACATCGCCGTGATCACGAAGATCGACCTCGCCGCGGCCTGCGAGTTCGACCGTGACCGGGCGCTCGAGAACATCGCGGCGGTCCGGCCGGGCATGCGGGTGCTCGAGACGTCGGCGAAGACGGGGGCCGGCATCGACGACTGGCTCGCCTTCCTCACCGATCGCCGGCAGACGCTCCCGCGCGCATGCGATACAAGCCCCGGACGGGAGTCCGGGGGTGCGGTGGTGTTGGGGCATGACAGAGGCACCACGACCACACCCGATGATTGATCCACGACGACGTTCAATCACGGAGGCCGTATCGCGCGAGGAGCGCGGCGGGGGCTCCGATGTCGAGGACGTGCACCGCACCGGTGACCGCCGCGGCGGCAGGATTCGTGAAGGCGGCCTTCGGGGCGACGAACGTGGCCGTCACGTCGGCTCGCACGCAGCCGCCGGGCGTGGCGGCCGTGTCGCAGTCGAGGCCGCTCGGCAGATCGACGGCGAAGACCCGCACGCTGCCATCCTCCGCGGGCCCGGTGCCGCGAACCTCGTTGATCGCCGTGATCGCATGAGCCACCGCCCCCCGCGGCGGGCCTGAGGCGCCGGTGCCGAGGAGGGCGTCGACGATCCAGCTGCTGCCGCGGATCGCCATCGCCCACTCGGCCGACGATGCCGTTGCGAGATTCACGAGCGGCAGGCCCGCCCGCTTCGCCACGTGAAGGTTGACGGCAGCGTCGCCACGCTGGTCCTGCGGATCGTAGGCGAGCAAAAGCCGTACGTCATGGCCGAGCAGCTGCAGATGGCGGGCCATGACGAAGCCATCCCCGCCGTTATTGCCACGGCCGCAGGCGATCGCCACGGGAGTACCGGGCTTCCCAGCCAGCGTGTGCAGCAGCCGAGCCGCGTTGCCCCCGGCGTTCTCCATGAGCACGATGCCAGCGAGGCCATACTCCTCGATCGCCAACCGATCGATTTCCCGGACTTCGTCTCGCGTCAGCGCCCGCACGAGTGGTCGTCCTTTCCTGTTGAAACTGGAAACTGAATTCTAGCCGGAAGTGATCGGTCGTCGAGCACGGCGGGCGAGCACTGCCTGCCCGAGGGCGAGGCCACCGTCGTTGGGCGACACCTGCGCATGGACGAGCACGGTGAATCCGGTGGCCTCGAGTGCGGGAATCGCCAACCGCACGAGCTGCGCGTTCTGGAACACGCCGCCGGTGAGGCCCACCGCCTGGATTCCGGTCTCGGCTCGCAGCCGCCCGCAGACCGCGACGATCATCTCCGCGACGCCCCGATGAAACCGCGCGGCGATCACGCCCGATCCGACGCCGGCCTGCACGTCCGCCACGATTCCCGCGACGAGCGGCCGCCAGTCGATTCGCAACGGCCCTGCGGCCGAACCCGCCTGCTGATCCCGGATCGGCAACGGATAGGGCTCGACGACGCCCTCTGCCGCCGCCAGTGCCTCGAGGTTCATGGCCGCCTCGGCCTCGTAGCCGATCGACTGCTTCACGCCGGCGAGCGCCGCCACCGCGTCGAAGAGCCGGCCCATGCTGCTCGTGGCCACGCAGTGCAGACCTGCTTCCAGCTGTCGCCGCAGCACTCGGCGCGTCTCGGGCGTGGCGATCGCGACGGGGGCGAGCCCCGCGGCCCACTCGATTCCCGCGGCATGCAAAAGCGCGAGGGCGACTCTCCACGGATGGCGAATCGCGGCGTCGCCCCCCGGCAGTGGAAACGGATCGAGATGCACTGCCCGCTCGACGTCGCCGCCGATGCCGGTGGCCGCCACGAGGAACTCGCCCCCCTGGATCGTGCCGTCGCGGCCGTAGCCCGTGCCGTCGAAGCAGACGCCGATGACCGGCAGATCCTCCGCCGCCTGGTCGGCGAGGAGCGCCGCGAGGTGGGCCTCGTGGTGCTGCACCGCGACGACCGGGAGGCCTCGGGCCGCCGCGAACCGCCGCGCCCACTCTGCCGAGAGCGAGCCCGGGTGGAGATCGCAGGCGACGAGATCGGGACTCGCGCCCGTGATGGCGAGCAGATGGTCGGCGGTCCGCTCGACCGCAAGAAGCGTCTCCAGGTTGGCGACGTCGCCGATGTGCTGGCTCATCACGGCCTGGTCGCCGACAGCCAGGCAGAGCGTGGCCTTCAGTTCCCCGCCGACGGCAAGCACGGTCGGCCCGCCGGCAGCCAGCCGGATCGGCAGGGGTACGAAGCCGCGGGACCGCCGGATCGGCAGGGCCGCACCGGCCACACACCGGACGACGGAGTCGTCGCAGGCCGCCACGATCTCCCGGTCGTGCATCAGGAAGCCGTCGACGAGGGGCCCGAGCCGTGCGATGGCATCGACGTTGTCATGGGCGATCGGCTCCTCGGCCAGGTTGCCCGACGTCATCACGAGTGGTGGCATCCCCGCGCAGAGCAGATGCTGGAGTGGCAGCGCGGGCAGCAGCAGGCCCACGAAGTCGTTGCCCGGTGCGACGCCCTCCGCGAGGCCACCGCCGTCGGGGCGCTTGGACACAAGAACGATCGGCCGCTCCCGGCTCTCGAGCAAGCGCCGCTCCTGCTCGTCGACCACGCCGTGGCGGCACGCTGCCTCCACATCGCCGACCATCACGGCCAGCGGCTTGGCCACCCGTTGTTTCCGCTCCCGAAGCCGGAAAACGGCGACTGGGTTCGTCGCATCGCACACAAGATGAAACCCGCCGAGTGCCTTGACGGCAAGCACGTGGCCGGCGCGGAGCCGCTCCCGGGCGGCCACCAGCGCCGCCGGGCCCACGCAGACGGCCGCATCCCGCGTCGTGGCGATGCCCGCATCGTCGCCGGCCGTCGTGAACCAGACCGCGGGGCCACACGCGGGGCACGCATTGGCCTCCGCATGAAACCGCCGGTCCTCCGGGTCGGCATACTCCGCGGCACAGGCGGCACACATCGGGAACACCGCCATCGTCGTCCGCGGCCGGTCGTAGGGCAGCTCGCGGATGATCGTGAACCGGGGGCCGCAGTCGGTGCAGGTGGTGAACGGATAGCCGGAGCGGCGATTGGCTGGGTCGCGGATCTCCGCGAGGCAGGCCTCGCAGGTGGCCACATCGGCGGGGGCGACACTCCCTCGCGGCACACTGCCAGCATCTCCGCCGCACACGCTCGACGCGTCGATCCAAAAACCCGGCAGTCGCTCCGGCTCGACGGCCAGCGGCTCGACATCGATCCGCTCCACCGTCGCAAGCGGAGGGGGCTCGCGACGCACATCGGCAAGCAGAGCATCGATGGCCGCCGCCGCACCCTGCAGATCGACCGTCACGCCTCCGGGCCCGTTGGCCACCCAGCCGTCGAGCCCGTGCCGCCGGGCCAGCCGCCAGATGAACGGCCGAAATCCGACCCCCTGCACCGTCCCAGTGATCGTCAGCCGGCGTCGCACGCGTGCCGCGGAAGACGGTGGGCTCATGATGTTCAGCCCGCGGACGGTAACTCAAAGCCGGATGTCGACATGACTCCGGGAGTATAGGTCGCGATCACCGCGGCTCACGGGCCATGGCAGGACGACTCCGGCCGGTCGCTCGCCTTTCCTCGCAGGGAGCGGTGGAGCCTTCCGCTTCCGCCGCACCAGGGCTATCCTTCGACTTGGCAACCGTCTGCCTGCCAGCCGGCGGAAATTCCTTCATACCGACCCTTCTCGCCGAGCGGGCTTTCCTTGGCTGTCGAATCGACGATCCTGCTGACGGGAGCCACCGGGCTCCTCGGCTCCTACATCCTGCGGGATCTGCTGCTGGCGGGATCGCCGGTGGCCGTGATCGTCCGTCCCACCCGGCGGTCGAGTGCCCAGAAGCGGGTGGCCACGATCGTGCGGGGGTGGGAAGAGGCCCTGGGTGTCGTCCTCCCGATGCCCACGGTGCTCGTCGGCGAGCTCGGGCAGCCACGCTGCGGATTGGGAGACGCCGAACTCCGCTGGGTTCGCGACCACTGCACCACCGCGATTCACAACGCCGCGAGCCTCACCTTTCGCGGTGCCGACCGCGCTGCGGAGCCCTGGCGGACCAACGTGGGGGGCACCGCCGCGCTGCTCGGCCTCGTCGAGGCGACGGGGATCAGGCATCTCCACCATGTCTCCACCGCCTACGTGGCCGGCCTTCGCTCCGCCACGGTGTACGAGCACGAACTCGACGTCGGACAGGCCTTCGGCAACGACTACGAACAGAGCAAGGCCGAGGCGGAGAAGCTGGTCCGGGCCGCCAACCAGGTGGAGACGGTCACGATCTACCGCCCCTCGATCATCGTCGGCGACTCTCTCACGAGCTATACGTCGACCTACCACGGCTTCTATGCGGCGCTGCGGCTCAGCCATACCCTGCTGACCCGGGTGCCGCTCGGCTCGACCAGTGGCCCCGCCCTGCTCTTCCTGTTGGGCATCGACCCGGCCGCCCGCAAAAACTTCGTGCCCGTGGATTGGGTTTCGGCGGTGCTCACCCGCTGCATCCAGACGCCGACCGCCTGGGGCCGCACCTTCCACCTCACCCACCCCCACCCGCTGACCATGGATTTCGTGGCCGCCATCATGCAGGAATCCGTGGAGACCTTCTCCGAGGCCGCCCCGCCGGATTCCCCCGACATCTGCGACGAACAGTGGTTCGCCGACCACCTCCGCGTGCAGCTCGACATCTACCAGCGTTATTTTCGCACGGATCCCACCTTCGACACCCGGCATACCGATCAGCTTGCCGGCGACCTCCCCTGTCCCCGCCTCGACCGGGACACCCTGCTGCGGATGGCAAAATTCGCGATCGAACACAACTTCGGCTCGGTGAAGGCCCGGGCTGTCGACGACGCCGCCGCCCCTCGACGGGTGGTGAGCGGCCGCTGACGAACGAGCACGGCCGCCTGCGGCCGAGGCTCACTCCCGCATGAGCCATGCCGACAGGGACTCCACGAACTCGGCCTTCACCCGTTCGGCCGTCTGCGGGTCGATCGTGGCGGCGTCGTATCGCAGGAGCACCGTCATCCGACCGGCGTATTCGACCAGCCCCAGACCCCAGTGGGTCTTGGGCCGGAGCGGCGGCGTGACCACTCGCACGTCGTGGCAGCGGGCACCATCCAGCCAGAAGAACCCGTCGGCATCGACGGGCAGCCGTTTGCGGAGCCGGCGCGAGGGATCGCTCAGATTCGTGAGGACCGCCGTCGAGAAGCACACCGGCAGCCGCAGTGCCCAGCGAAACAGCCGCGGCCATCGCGACAGGATCCCCAACGTCGCCAGCAGACACAGCCCCTCCCGCGCATTTCGCTGCGCCTGGAGCTCCGCCTGAACGCCGGCCAGCAAGCCGGACCACTCGTCACAGTCTCGGACCCGACGGTTGAGGAAGAGATAGGTGAACCGGTTCGACGCCGGCAGCCGTTCATCCTCGCGGGAGCGGAGGTCGACAGGCACCGCGACACGGATCCACGAACCGCCGGCCATCCCATGGGCGCGCTGCCACCGGGCGAGCACCCTGAAGAGGATCGCCACGGCGACGTCGTTGAAGCTCGCCCCGCCAAGCGCATGGGCGGCCTGCAACCGTGAGACGACGTCCGGTTCGAAGGTGTGGCTGCACAAGCCGATGGGCTGCCGGGCGTCGGGCGGACCGCGTTCGGGAACTCGGTGTGCCGCCGCGGCCGCACGGCTCGTGGCAGCCGGCCGCGGCCGGGGCACCAGCAGCCGCAGGGTGCTCCGCATTCTCCGGAGGTGCGGGATGACCGCACCGGGACCGGTGAATCGTCCCCGGCGATCGAGGTGCGACACGTCGATCGGCAGAAACGGCGTGCCGTGGTCACAGCACTTCCGTAGGACGGCATAGGCCATCACGAGATCCTGGATGAACATCCGCGCCCCCTGCCCGTCGCAGCAGGCGTGGTGGAACTGGAGTCGCACGTCCCAGCCGGTGTCGGTCTGCCGCAGCCCGCACCGCAGCCCGGCCTCCCGCGTCAGATCGACCCACTCCATGCACGGCTCGTCGCTCACGGCTCCCGACAACACCGTGAGCTCCTGCCAGCCGGTCGCGGCCGCATGCCAGGTGGCGACTCCGCGATCGAGCCGGATCGTCGACCGCAGCAGCGGGTGCCGGCCGATCGCAAAGCGGCAGGCTTCCCGCATCGCCTCGGTGTCGATCCTGCCCTCGAACCGCAGGTCGACGCGGAAGAGCAGCGGAAACTCGGGGCGGTCGTCGAGCCAGAGGAAATTCTCGAGCGGTGTGAGCGGCCAACTGAGATCACGATCGGCCCACGAGGCATGCTCGGCCAGCAGTCGATCGACTTCGTTCATGCCCGACGTTGTAACCGAAAAGCGGCCCCGGCTGGCAGGATTTAAGATCGAGCACCCCGCCGCCACCGCCGGTCAACCGACCGGCGGTCAACGGTTAGACTGTCGTGATCTCGCCGCCGCGAGCACCCGGCACCGCGCGATCCCGCTCCGGACCAGGAACCCATCATCATGCCCCTGCTCCCCTGCCCGCTTTTGATCGGCGGCGAGTGGACCGCCGCCAGCGGCGTGCCCACCGCTCCCGTCCACAATCCCTCCATCGGCACGGTCATCGCCGAGACGCCGCTCTGCGGCCCCGGCGTGGTCGACCAGGCCGTGCGGGCGGCGGCCGCCGCATTTCCGGCCTGGATGGAGACGCCACCGGTCGAGCGGGCGCGGATTCTCTTCCGCTTGAAGGTGCTGCTCGAGGACCACTTCGAGGAGCTGGCCACGAGCGTCACCACCGAGCACGGCAAGACGCTCGCCGAGGCCCGGGGCGATGTCCGCCGCGGCCTCGAGAACATCGAATACGCCTGCGGCGCCCCGAGCCTGCTCATGGGCGAGTCGCTCGAGAATGTCGCCCGCGGCATCGACTGCGACGCGATCCGCCAGCCGCTCGGCGTCGTCGCCGGGATCACGCCCTTCAACTTTCCGGCGATGGTGCCCCTCTGGATGTGGCCGCTCGCCATCGCCTGCGGTAACACGTTCGTGCTCAAGCCGAGCGAGAAGGTGCCGCTCACGACGATCCGCATCGGCCAGCTCGCCTGCCAGGCCGGCCTGCCGCCGGGCGTGTTGAACATCGTGCACGGCGGCCGGGAGGCCGTCGATGCGATCCTCGTGCACCCCGTCGTGAAGGCCGTGTCGTTCGTCGGCTCGACGCCGATCGCGAAGTACGTCCATGAGGTTGGCACGAAGCACGGCAAGCGGGTGCAGGCGGCCGGCGGCGCCAAGAATTTCGTGCTCGTCATGCCCGACGCCGACATCCAGCCCACGGCGACCGGCGTCATGGAGGCGGCCTTCGGCTGCGCGGGCGAGCGGTGCATGGCCGGCTCGACGGCGGTGGCCATCGGCAAGGCGGCCGACACGGTGTTGCCCGCGCTCGTCGACGTCGTCTCCAAACTCAAGGTCGGCCCCGCCGACCGCGATCCCGAGGCCCAGATGGGCGCCGTGATCTCGCGGGAGCACCAGGCCCGCGTGTGCGACCTCATCACCAAGGCGGCCGACGCCGGCGCCGCGCCCCTCACCGACGGCCGCACGACCAGGGTGGCCTCCGCCCCCGGCGGCTTCTTCGTCGGTCCCACCGTGCTCGACCATGTGCGGCCGGGCATGGCGACGATGCAGGAGGAGGTGTTCGGCCCGGTGCTCAACGTCGTGCGGATGGACGACCTCGACGCCGCGATCGACCTCGCCAACGCCTCCCCCTACGGCAACGGCGCCGCGATCTTCACCCGCAGTGGCAAGGCGGCCCGCGAGTTTCGCCACCGTATCCAGGCGGGCATGGTGGGGATCAACATCGGCGTGCCGGCGCCGATGGCCTTCTTCCCCTTCTCCGGCTGGCACGCCTCGTTCTTCGGCGACCTCCACCTCCAGGGCCGCGAGAGCGTGGCGTTCTACACGCAGCAGAAGGTGACCACCACCCGCTGGTTCAGCTTCGGCGAGGGGACGATCTGGGCTGATCGCTAGGCCAGTGGGATTGCGTCCGCAGGCAGACCCGCACGAGCATGAGCATCAGCGGCACCTCGATGAGCACCCCGACGACGGTCGCCAGCGCCGCCCCCGACGCCAGGCCGTAGAGCATCGCGGCGGTCGCGATGGCGACCTCGAAGTGATTCGACGCCCCGATCAGTGCCGACGGGGCGGCGTTCTCGTAGGCGAAGCCGAGCCACCGGGCCAGCCCGTAGGTCAGCGCGAAGATCAGCACGGTCTGAATGAAGAGCGGGATCGCGATCCAGAGGATCGTGAGGGGGTTGGCCACGATCGTGTCCCCCTTGAACGAGAACAAAAGCACGAGCGTGGTGAGTAGCGCCATGATCGTGACGGGCTGCAGCCACCGCAGGAAGTGTTCCTCGAACCAGTCACGGCCCCGGGTGCGCACGATCCACTGCTGCGAGACGATGCCGGCAGCCAGCGGCAGCGCCACGTAGACCGCGATCGAGAGCAACAGCGCCCGCCAGGGGACGGGAAGCCTGCTCATTCCCAGGAGTAGGCCTCCGAGCGCGCCGTAGAGCACGAGCATGGTGAGCGAGTTGATGGCGACCATGACGAGCGTGAGCCCGGCATTGCCCCGGGCGAGGTGGCCCCACACCAACACCATCGCCGTGCAGGGGGCGATGCCGAGAAGGATGCAGCCCGCCAGGTAGCTCCGCCACAGCGGCACCTCGAGCATCTTCACCCCCTCGTGGATCACGACCGTGCCCGCACCGTAGGCCTGCCCCACGTCGAGGCTCGCCCCGAGCGGCATGGACACGTGGTCGACAGCCGTCGGACCGATGAACGGCAGGAACACCGTGCCGAGAAAGAAGCTGGCGATCGCGTACATCGTGAACGGCTTGATGCCCCAGTTCACGACGAGTGTCAGCAGCACCGGGGGCAGCGAGCGACCCGCCCGCAGGACCTCGGCGAAGTCGATCTTCACCATGATCGGATACATCATGAAGAAGAGGCAGATCGCGATCGGGATCGAGATCACCGGGGCGCCATCCACCGTCACGGCCATCCGGTCGAGCGCGGTGGCGAGGCCGGGAGCCAGCCTGCCCAGGGCGATCCCGGCGACGATGCACGCTACGACCCAGACGGTGAGGTAGCGTTCGAAAAAGCCGATGCCGCCGGCCGGGGTCGAGATGGGGGTGTCGTGCGTCGCCATGGCATGATCTTAGCGTCTTACCCTGGCCGGCCGGTGTCCCCCGGGACTGGCTCGTGTTCCGCAGGAACAGGTGCCTGTCCCCATCTGCAGGGCAAGAGGGACAGGTCAGAAACGCTTGAGGATTTGGTGTTGACCGTTCTATCCTTATCCTTTTGAGCCTAGCGGCGTGGATCATCCTGTGGCCGCGAGCCATTGATCGGGGCCGTTCTGGCTGAAAGAGGGCTCGGGCTATCCGGTACACTCAGGATTTGGAAGGAGTTGCCAATGACTGTGGATATCCAGATCGAGTCCTTGTCAATTGCCGAGAAGGTCCAGCTTCTTGAAAGCGTGTGGCAGAGCCTGTGCGCCCATCCTGGTGACGTTCAGTCACCCGAGTGGCACCGCGAGGTGCTGGAAGAACGCAGGCGTCGGCTTGAGGATGGTCGCGCTACGCTTTCTGCTTGGACTGATGCGAAGGCCCGACTGATGCAGCTTGGCCGATGATCGTCAGCATTTCATCCGATGCGGAAGCAGATCTTGCCGAGGGCTATTGGTTCTATGAGCGGCAATCGCCTGGGCTCGGCGACTATTTCCGCAGTTGCTTGATCGCGGACATCGAATCGCTCGTGTACTACGGTGGCATCCATGAAGTGGAATACGGCTATCATCGGTCGCTGTCAAAGCGATTTCCTTTTTGCATCTACTACGCTCTCAGCGAGAGCATGCTGTTGGTCGTCGCCATCATAGATGCAAGGCGTGATCCGCTCTGGATACGAAAGCGGCTCTTCTAGCGACGCCGCGGCACACAGGGCCCGAGCATGACACTGCTTCTCACGAACGCCGACATCGTCAATGCCGACAGCCGGTACACGGCCGACATTCTCTGTGAGGGCGACACGATCACGCGGATCGACCGCAAGATCACGCCGCCGCCGGGCGCCGAGGTGATCGACGCCGGTGGCCGGCCGGTATTTCCCGGCTTCATCGACCCCCACACGCACATCTACCTGCCCTTCATGGGCACGTTCGCCAAGGACGATTACGAGACCGGCACGAAGGCCGCACTCGCCGGCGGCACGACGACGATCTTCGAGATGGTCTGTCCGTCGCGCGACATGACGCATGCCGAGGGCTTCGCGCTCTGGCGGAAGCAGGCGGAGGGCAAGGCCTGCTGCGACTATTCGTTTCACATGGGCGTGACACGGTTCGACGCCGACTCTGTCGGTCAGCTCCGCGAGATCGTGGCCGCCGGCGTGGGAAGCTTCAAGGTGTTCCTGGCCTACAAGGGAGCCTTCGGCGTGGACGACGCCGAACTCTGGAACACGCTCACGCTGGCGCGGGATCTCGGCGTCGTCGTCACGGCCCACTGTGAGAACGAGACGCTCGTGGCCGAGCTGCAGAAGCACCTGCTCGCCGCGGGCCGTACCGGCACCGACGCCCACCACGACAGCCGGCCGCCGGCCGTCGAGGCCGAGGGCGTGCACCATCTCTGCACGTTCGCCGGTCTCACCGGTGCCACGGTCTACATCGTGCACCTCTCCTGTCGCGAGGCCCTGGAGGCGGCGGTGGCCGCCCGCCAGCGAGGCGTCAACGTGTTCGTGGAGACGCTCATCCAGTACCTGCTGCTCGACAAGACCTGGGCCGAGCGGCCCGGATTCGAAGGGGCGAAATACGTGATGTCGCCGCCGCTGCGGGATGCGGCCAATCAGGGCGTGCTCTGGAACGGCCTGACGAGCGGCCTCGTGCAGACCGTCGCCACCGATCATGCGCCCTTTGACTTTGCCAAACAAAAGCCGCTCGGCAAGGATGACTTCACGAAGATTCCCAACGGGATCCCGGCGCTAGAAGATCGCGTCACGCTCCTCTGGACCCACGGCGTGAAGACCGGCCGGCTCAGCCCCGAGCAGTTCGTGGCGGTGGCCAGCACGAACGCCGCCAAGATCTTCGGGCTCTGGCCGCGGAAGGGCGTGATCCAGCCCGAGGCCGACGCCGATCTCGTGATCTGGGATCCCGACTACCGCGGCACGATCACGGCGAAGACGCAGCACCAGGCCGTCGACTACAACGCCTTCGAGGGCTGGCCCATCGAAGGCCGCCCGGCGGTCGTCACGGTGCGTGGCGCCGTGGCCGTCCGCGACGGCGCGTTCTGTGGCACCGTCGGCCGCGGCCGCTTCCTGCGGCGGACCGCGGCACCGTCGTAGCCAGCCCCCCACCTCCACCGCATGCACGCTTCGCCCCCCGACCCGTCGCTCTGGAACGCAGATCTCGCGCCGGTGCCGCCGGAGGGCCGCACTTGGACCTGGGCCAACGTCGCCGCGCTCTGGGTGGGGATGGCCGTCTGCATCACCACCTACACGCTCGCCGCCGGCCTCATCGAGCAGGGGATGGACTGGCGGCAGGCCACGCTCACTATCCTGCTCGGCAATCTCATCGTGCTCGTTCCGATGACGCTCAATGCCCACCCCGGCACGAAATACGGGATCCCCTTCCCCGTGCTCCTGCGGGCCCCTTTCGGCACCGTCGGCGCCAACATCCCCGCGGTCATGCGGGGGCTCGTCGCCTGCGGCTGGTTCGGCATCCAGACCTGGGTCGGCGGCGAGGCGATCTACGCGACCGCCGCGGTCGTCCTCGGCTTCGATCCCGCCTCCCGCACGCTCCTCCCCGTGCTCGGTATCTCCCCCGGCGAACTCGCCTGCTTCCTGCTCTTCTGGAGCGTGAACGTGTTCTTCATCGTCCGCGGCATGGAGTCGATCAAGTGGCTCGAGACCTTCGCCGCGCCGTTCCTGCTCGTCGTCGGGATCGCGCTGGTGGCCTGGGCCGGGAACGCCGCCCACGGCTTCGGGCCGATCTTCGCGCAGCCGGCCCGGTTCAAGACGTCGGCCGAGTTCTGGCCGGTGTTCGGGGCGGGCCTCACCGCGATGATCGGCTACTGGGCCACGCTCTCGCTCAACATCCCCGACTTCTCCCGGTTCGCCCGCTCCCAACGGGATCAGATCACCGGCCAGGCCCTCGGGCTGCCGGCGACGATGACGTTCTATTCCTTCATCGGCATCGTCGTGACAAGCGCGACGGTCGTGATCTTCGGCGAATCGATCTGGGATCCGGTGCAGGTGATCGCCCGCTTCGGCGTGCCGTGGCTCTCGGCCCTCGCGCTCGTCACCCTCGCCGTCGCCACGCTCTCCACCAACATTGCCGCCAACGTCGTCTCGCCGGCCAACGACTTCTCGAACCTCGCCCCGCGGGCGGTCTCGTTTCGCACCGGCGGCCTTATCACCGCGGTGATCGGCATCCTCATCATGCCCTGGAAGCTCTACCAGGATCCGACCGGCTACATCTTCACCTGGCTCATCGGCTACTCGAGCCTGCTGGGGCCGATCGCCGGGATCATGATCGCCGACTACCACGTCTGGCGGCGGCGGCAGCTGGTGGTAGACGACCTCTATCGCCACGACGGGCAGTACCGCTACACGGGCGGCTTCAGCCTCGTCGGCTTCGCGGCCCTCGCCCTGGCGGTGCTGCCGAACGTGCCCGGGTTTCTCGTGCGGATCGGCCTCGTCGACGCGGCGGCCGTGCCCGGCTGGCTCCTGACCGCCTACCAGTCGGCCTGGTTCGTCGGCTTCGCCCTCGGCTTCGTGCTCTATCTGACGCTGCGGCGAACCTTCCCGAACGGTTGACGACCGCCGGCGATCTGCCCTGACCGCGGAGCGCGAGGAGCGGCCGGATCGTCGCGGGGCCGGGGTTTGAAACCCACAGGATCCGGTCACCATGCCGGGCTCGTGCCGGGGCGATTGATGACGTGGCTCGGGCTTTCGGCTGTCAGGGCACCGAGACGTCCACGAGTTCCGGCGACGAATGCGGAGCCGGTACGGGGAGCCCATCTTCCGCGAGGCCCGCGAGATGGAACTCGATAGCCTCGTGGATCAGCTTGGTCACTTCCTCGCGCGAAGCACCTGCTGCAATACAACCCGGCAGATCTGGCACATATGCACCGAACCCGGCCTCCGATTCCTCGATCACAACGAGATATCTCATCATTCCTCCTCTTCGGCCCCTCGCCGGGCCGATGGCTTCAATCCAGCTTGCTTGAGCACACTGGTGAGCGTACCGATCGGAACATCGGCCGATGGCTTGCCTGCCACGGTCACGGTGCCAGGTTTCAAGGCATGCCGAAACTGCCGATGACTGCCTGTCTGCCGTACCTGAATCCAACCGTCGTCCTCCAGCAGTTTGACAAGTTGCCGTATCGAAACTGCCATCTTTCACCGCTGTGCATTGCACGTCGACAAGGCGGACTGGTCGACAGAAGTTGATTGTACCCGGTCGCGCCATGCCCCGCAGGCTCGCGGGAAGGAAAGGACGGGCAACGGCACTTCCGCAAGCGTGTGCCGATCGGCGAGCGGTCAAGCCGTCACGGGAACCACGATGCTACGCCATGGGGTGACGACCTCCCCGTTTCGGCGGGCAGGAGTTTTTGTCTTTGGCATGCGTGGGGTGGGAAAAAGCAGATGGGCCACGGGGAGGGACACATCGAAGGCGCGGTCATCGCCGCCCGCGGCCCGGGTCCGCGAACCTCGAACGAACTTGCCTCGCTCTGCTGCGGTCGACCGTGCTGCCGGGGTAGACTCTCGGTTCGTCCGGTCGGTCGCGGAGCCCGGGCCGTCCTTGATGCGGAGCACCTGAACCACCGGAGGGCCTCATGTCGATCGCCACCAGCCCGAGCCCGATCGAGCTTCCCGCCGAGCTGCCCCCCTGCAGCCACCGGCCCCGCCCCTATGCCGGGCCATCCAAGGACGAGGTGCTCTCGCTCCGCCGGCAGTTCCTGAACCCCGCGATCTTCACCTACTACAAGACGCCCCTCATGATCGTCGAGGGGCACATGCAGTATCTCTACGACGAGACCGGCCGCCGCTACCTCGACGGCTTCGGCGGGATCGTCACGGTGAGCGTCGGCCACTGCCATCCCACAATTGTGGCGGCCGTCAACCGGCAGAACGAGATCCTCCAGCACTCGACCACCATCTACCTGAACCCCGTCGTGGCCGAGTATGCCCGCGAGCTCGCCGCCCGCATGCCCGGCGAGTTGAAGGTCTGCTACTTCACGAACTCGGGCTCCGAGGCCAACGACCTCGCGATCCTCATGGCCCGGGCTTACACCGGCAACTTCGACGTGCTCGCGCTGCGGAACTGCTACCACGGCGGCAGCATGCAGACGATGGGGCTCACGAGCCACCACACGTGGAAGTTCAACGTGCCGCACTCCTTCGGCGTGCACCACGCGCAGTTCCCGGATCGCCTCCGCGGGCCCTGGGGCTACGACGACCCCGACGCCGGCCGCAAGTACGCCGCCGACGTGCAGAACCTCGTCGAGTACGGCACGCCGGGGAAGATCGCCGCCTTCATCGCCGAGAGCATCCAAGGCGTCGGAGGCGCGGTCGTGTTTCCCGACGGCTACCTCCGCCACGCCTACGAGCATGCCCGCGCCGCCGGCGGCCTCTGCATCGCCGACGAGGTGCAGTCGGGCTTCACGCGAACCGGCTCCCACTGGTGGGGCTTCGAGACGCAGGGCGTGATTCCCGACATCGTGACGATGGCCAAGGGCATCGGCAACGGCGCGGCGCTGGGCGCCGTCGTGACCACCCCCGAGATCGCGCAGGCCCTCACGGCGCGGATCCACTTCAACACCTTCGGCGGCAATCCTGTCGCCTGCACACAGGGCCGCGCGGTGCTCGAGGTCATCGACGAAGACGGCATCCAGGCCAACGCCGCCCGGATCGGCGCCCAGT
>Ga0114946_10000309_pt1 | contig 31603 bp, 30 predicted proteins | sample WalLakDeSediment_FD_88676 | JGI IMG/M metagenome (GOLD analysis project Ga0114946, IMG submission 88676) | Lake sediment microbial communities from Walker lake, Nevada to study Microbial Dark Matter (Phase II) - Walker Lake 11/02/13 Deep Sediment | ecosystem: Environmental > Aquatic >... | reverse complement strand
ATTGACTGCCTGTATGGCTTTGCCTGTAACCCCTGTGCTTTTGCCTGCAAATACGACGCCATTACAAAATCATCAACCAGCACAGTGCCTGAGATCGACTTTGAGAAATGCGTGGGCTGCATGGACTGTGTTTACCAGTGCCCGGGCCTTGCCATTTTCGGTTACAACCTTAAAAAGGGTACTTTTTTTCTTCCCATTGAATTCGACATGAATGAAGGAGAGGAAGTGTTTCTGGTTGACAATGAGGCCAACATTTTGGGTGAAGGGTTGATTGAACGCATTTTGCGCAAGAAGAACCTGACCCATGTGGCCAGGGTGAAGGCCGAAAACATGTCCGCTGAGGAGCAACTGAAGGTCAGTGGGTTCATTATAAAACACAATTATCCTGAGAAGCTTGAGTTCAGTGAATATCAGGAAGAGCCATGCTCTGATATTTTCATGTGTCATTGCGACGACGTACCTTTTAAGGAAGTTATTGACCTTATTGGCGAACGCAAATTTGTTTCGGTTGAGGAAGTTAAACACACCACACACCTTGGCATGGGCCCTTGCCGCGGAAAGCGCTGCCTTCAGCGTTTGAAGCAAAATCTCAGGCCACGTGGAGTGGAGCTTATTGGTGGTTCCACCCCGCGCGCACCCATGTCGAACCAAATCACTATGGGAGAATTATTCCCTTCAGAAGCAACCCAGCAGATTGTAACAACCATTAATGGCAAAGGCCGCCGGGTGATAGAAGTAAAATCGCTGATTGCCGGCGGCGGAATTGGCGGTAGTGCGCTCTTCAGGTTCCTGGCCGAAGCAGGTTTTGAGCCGGTTATGATCAACTCGGGCTTTGGTTCATCATGGCGAAATATTGCCGGCGGCCGCCCGGTGTTCTCCCTTCCGGAACTTACTGACATTGCCCGCCATAATCTCAGTCTTTTTGCCGAGCTTCAGCGCCACGGTAACATCGACTTCAGGCTGATCAACTACGTGACCTTTGCCCACGACGAAGCCATGTTCAAGGCATTGGAAACATCAATGGCATGGCAAAAGGCCGTAATGCTTGAACCTTCACAGTTCCGCCAGGAGATTTCTCCCTATTTCAACACCAGAAACAAAAAATACATTGCTGCCCTGAAAACCAGCGAATGCTGGCAGGCCACACCCGGCAAGGTGATTGAGGTGTTACGCAAACTTGGCGTGAACCATGGTGGTGCACTTCTGGAAGACTGCAAGCTGGTAAGCGTGGAGAAAAGCGGCGATATTTTTAAGGCAGTGGTGCGTGATCATACTGGTGAATACGTTGAATACCACGCGCCCGTATTCATAAATGCCCTTGGCGATCAGGGCGATCATTTTGCACGTATGCTGGGCGTTGAAACCGGCCTGTATCCTGTAAAGCACCAGGCTTTCATTACCCGGCGCCTGCCAATGCTTGGCACAGAAGGCCGCCCGCTCGATATGCTCATCGACCGGAGAAATTACAAGGGCTTTGTGGCCGTTTATGGCCAGCAGCTCGGCGAAACCGGCCAGATCATCGGTTGTGCTTCCCCCGCCGTTGAACCTATTGAAACAGATAAAAACCTGAAGGTAAACAATAAGGACTTTGCCGAAATTGTGGCCGAGACCTTTATCGACTGGATACCCGAGATATCCTCTGTAGGATTTCAGGCACTCTGGGCAGGTTATTACATTGAGCCAAAAATGATCATCGATGTGGAGAAAGGCCTTTTCCTTGGGCTGCGCGGACAGGGTTTCATGCTGGGGCAATACCTGGCAAAACTTTATGTGGATCAGCTTACCGGCAAGCAAGTGCCTGAATATTTCCACCGCCTGAAACTAGGCGGCGATGCCCTGCTTGAAAAAGCGTTTAAGTAAACAAGTATTCGGGCAAGTTGGGATAATTCTCTATCAGGGGTTTAAGTGTCTCGGAAAGGATCATGAATTACTTGGGGATTTTTGTTTTTTATTTCGCGGATTAGTTTTATCTTTGCAGCCTTTTAAAAAAGAAAGCACTTTGAATCCTCTGAAGCAATTTAATATTGGTTTCGTGGGTCTTTCGCTTGGGAAACACAACTTCTCGTTCGAGATCGACGAAGCTTTTTTTTCGTGCTTCGATAATTCTGAAGTAACCAAAGGGAACCTTCAGCTTGAACTTTTGCTGGAGAAGCAGAGCAGCATGCTGGTTCTCGATTTTGCGATCAAGGGATATGTTGAACTGGTTTGCGACCATTGCCTGGAAACCTACCATCAGTCCCTTGAATTACAACGAAGGCTGTACGTGAAATTTGGCGATACCTATTCCGAACAGACAGATGAGATTATTGTCATTCCTGCCGGAGAGAGCCACCTTGATGTTTCACAGTACGTTTACGAATACATACACCTTGGCTTGCCCATGCAGCATATCCATATGGATGACGAAGTGCCGGGCAAGGGTTGCGATCCGGCGCTGGTTGAAAAACTCAACCAGTACTTGTTGAAGAAGGGGCCTGGCCTCACCGGCGGAGACAATTCAGCCTGGGAGGCGTTGAAGGGGCTTAAGTTTACTGAATGAGAAATTGTTAATTAATAATTGCTATGGCACATCCAAAGAGTAAAATTTCGAAAACCCGCAGGGACAAAAGAAGGACCCATTACAAGGCCACTGAGCCTGCCCTTACCACTTGCCCCAACTGCGGTGCAGCCAAGCTGATGCACAGGGTATGCCCCGAGTGTGGTCACTATCGCGGTCAGCTCGCCATTGAGAAGTCGGCTACCGCCTAATCCATTTAATTGTTTTAACCCCAGGACTCACCAAAACTTAGCAAAATGAGAATTGGTTTAGATGTCATGGGCGGTGATTTTGCCCCGGAAGCAACCATTACCGGAGCCATTCTTGCCCAGAAAGAAATTCCTGACACCGACAGGATCGTCCTGATTGGTGACGAAACCATTATTAACGAGCAACTCAAGGCCCAGGGTTCTGATCCCGCCTTGTTCGACATTAGGCATGCCCCTGATGCAATCGGGATGGGTGAGTCGCCCACCAAGGCCTTTGCCCAGAAACCCGATTCGGGCATTGCAAAGGGCTTCAGAATGCTTAAAAAGGGCAAGATCGACTCCTTTGCCAGCGCCGGTAACACCGGGGCCATGCTGGTGGGTTCCATCTACAGTGTCAATGCCCTGCAAGGCGTTATCAGGCCTGCAACAACCGCCCTGATTCCAAAAGAAGATGGTCGCCTGGGTGTGCTTATCGATGTGGGTACCAACCCCGACAGCAAACCTGACGTAATGTATCAGTTTGGTCTGCTTGGCTCAATTTATGCCAAGTATGTTTACAATATTGAAAACCCCAAAGTAGGTTTGCTCAATATTGGTGAAGAAGAAGAGAAAGGCAGCATTCTTACCCAAAGTGCTTTCCGTTTGATGAAAGACTCCAGCGACTTCAACTTTATTGGCAACGTAGAGAGCCGTGATCTTTTTAAGGATAAGGTTGATGTGATGGTGTGCGACGGATTTACGGGTAATGTGCTGCTTAAAAACATGGAAGCCATGTTTCGCCAGATAGTAAAGCGCGGCTATGGCAATGACCCCTTCTTTGCAAGATTCAATTATGAAAATTATGGTGGTACACCCATCCTGGGTATCAGTGGCACCGTTGTGATCGGGCATGGCATATCAAACGGTAAAGCAATAAAAAACATGCTGCTTCTTTCAAAAGAAGTATTTGAAGCCCGCCTTTCTGAAAAAATTCAGGGTGCTTTAGAGAAATATTCACAGGGTAATATTTTCGACTCCGGTTCAGAATAGCTTACAATTTATTTTTATGACCAAGATCAGATCAGCTATCACTGCCATTCACGGTTACGTTCCTGATTACATTCTCACTAACAAGGAACTTGAAAGCATTGTTGAAACCACCGATGAGTGGATTATCACCCGGACAGGGATCAAGGAGCGCAGGATTTTAAAAGGGGAGGGGCTTGGCACTTCCGACATGGGCGCCGAAGCTGTTAAAGGATTGCTGAAGAAGAGAGGAATTGAGCCTTCGCAAGTGGATATGCTCATTTGCTGTACAGTTACCCCCGATATGAAATTTCCTGCAACAGCCAATGTGATCAGCGATAAAGCTGGCATTAAGGGTGCTTTCAGTTTTGATTTGAATGCTGCCTGTTCTGGATTTATTTACGGCTTGGTTACCGGTGCCATGTATGTTGAGTCGGGTTTATACAAAAAAGTGGTGGTGGTTGGCGCTGATAAAATGTCGTCGATTGTTGATTATTCCGACCGCCAGACCTGTGTCATTTTTGGGGATGGTGCTGCCGCGGCCTTGCTCGAGCCCACCGCCGAAGAGGTGGGTGTTATGGACCATGAGTTTCATACTGATGGCTCAGGTCGCGCGCACCTGCATATGAAAGCCGGCGGGTCAGTTAAACCCCCAAGCCACGAAACCATCGATGCCCGCGAGCATTTCGTTTACCAGGAAGGGCAGGTAGTTTTTAAGTTTGCCGTTACCAATATGGCCGAAGTTTCTGCATCGGTTATTAATAGAAACAATCTTGACGGCGACGACATTGCCTGGCTGGTACCACACCAGGCAAATATGCGCATCATTGAAGCCACTGCAAGGCGCTCGTGCATACCCATGAACCGGGTAATGGTGAACATTGAGAAGTATGGTAACACCACCAATGCCACTATCCCGCTTTGTCTCTGGGAATGGGAAAAAAAGCTGAAAAAAGGCGACAATATTATCCTTACCGCTTTTGGCGGTGGGTTTACATGGGGTGCCGTTTGGCTTAAGTGGGCTTACGATCCCAAATAATTTCCGCTAATTTTTGAGTTTCGGATTCTGCCGGTGCCTTTGTGCATCGCGACTGGTCTTTTTCTCCAGGTTCTTTTCAAGCGCTTCGGAAAGATCAACCCCGGTTTGATTGGCAATACAAATCAAGACAAAAAGCACATCCGCAAGCTCATCCGACAGCAATTTCCCCTTGTCACTTTCCTTGAACGACTGGTCACCATAAGTTCGGGCCATTATGCGGGCAACTTCACCTACTTCTTCGGTTAGCATGGCCATATTGGTAAGTTCGCTGAAATACCTTACACCGGTGGTGTTGATCCATTGGTCGACCCTGGTCTGAGCTTCTTTCAGTGTCATAGGTTTTTCTTTACGTTTTATTCCTTAGCTTTTGTGTCAATGAAAATGGTTACGGGGCCATCGTTTACAAGGGAAACCTTCATCATGGCTCCAAAGATTCCTGATTTAACAGTTGTTCCGGTTTCCTTTTCCAATTGTTTCAGAAAAGCTTCATACAATGGGATTGCATGTTCAGGGCCGGAAGCGCGGTAATAGGATGGGCGGTTGCCTTTCTTGGTGCTGGCATGAAGGGTAAACTGGCTTACCACCAGCATTTCGCCCCCCACTTCCGTGAGCGGAAGATTCATTACCCCGTTTTCGTCATCAAAGATTCGCAATCGTGAAATTTTCCCGGCCAGCCATTCCATATCATCCTGGTTGTCGGCATCCTCTATGCCAATAAGAATAAGCATACCCATGCCAATCGCGGCATGTTGACAATTCTCGATCTCTACGATTGCCTTTTCAACTCGTTGAATGATTGCTCTCACCGTATCTGAATTATGATTGATGATTATTAGCTTCGCTGAGCCTGACTGCCGTCAGGCAGGCTCCCATAGGTCGGTTCACTTCGTTCATGAGCTCACCGCTTACCATCGGTTCGGTTGATGAATTCTGATTAAAAAACTCAAAGCCAATACATCCAAAAGGTTAATTGTTTTAGAAGAAAAGAATTCTTCATTTTTCATTTTTCATTTTTAATTTTTTCTGTCTTCTCCCAGCAGCATGCTCAAGTAGTTGTGGTATCTCAAAATGCTGATCTTTCCGTTTTCCACCTCTTCCTTTACCTTGCAGCCGGGTTCATTGTGATGCGTGCAGTTGTCGTAACGGCACAGGTTAAAAAGCGCCCGCATTTCAGGGAAATAATGGCACAATTCCCATTGTTCAAAATCAACCAGCCCGAATTCCTTAATGCCGGGGGTGTCGATAATAAATCCGCCTTTGCTAAGCTCAAACATTTCAGCAAAGGTAGTGGTATGTCTTCCTTTAAGGTGGGCCTGAGAAATGCTTTGCACCTTCAGGTTAAGTGAAGGCTCTATGGCATTGATAAGGGTTGATTTTCCTACCCCTGAATGACCGCTGAGCAGGGTGGTTTTGTTGCGAAGGATTTGCTCAAAGGATTCCAGGTTTTGCTTCTGTGTGGCAGAAACGCATAATCCCTTATATCCGGCATCCCGGTACATATGCAGCAGCTGTTCAAGGTAATCCAGGCTCTCTTCATCATATAGGTCGGTTTTGTTGAATACGATCACGGCCGGAATGCTGTATGCTTCGCATGTAACCAGGAAACGATCGATAAAACCCATAGAGGTGCGGGGTTCGGCCAGGGTGGCAATGACCATTGCCTGATCCATGTTGGAGGCGATGATGTGCGTTCGGCGCGAGAGGTTGGTCGCCTTACGGATAATGTAATTGCGGCGGTTTTCAATGCCTGTAATTGTGCCGGTTTCCTGCCCGGGGTCGGGCTGAAACTCAACATGATCGCCCACAGCTATAGGATTGGTCGACTGTAGGCCCGATATCTTGAATTTTCCGCGCAAGCGACACTCATGGCGTTTGCCAGTTTCATCCATAACGGTGTACCAGCTCCCGGTTGATTTTGTAACGGTTCCTTTCAAAGCCCCTGTAAATCTTAAATTATATTCAGGCCAATTTTTTCATAAAATTAGTAATTTAGCGCAAACCCGCAATTGTACATGTCGATAGAAGCCAGGAACGTAACCAAACTTTACGGGCAGCAGAAAGCCCTTAACAATGTTTCATTTTCAATAAAGCAAGGCGAGGTGGTTGGCCTGCTCGGTCCGAACGGAGCCGGCAAGTCGACCATGATGAAAATTCTAACTTGCTATGTGCCTCAAAACGAAGGCAGGGTGTCGGTTTGCGGATTCGATGTGGTTTCGCAGCCCCTTGAAGTAAGGCGAAGGGTTGGATACCTGCCTGAACACAACCCACTTTATCTCGAAATGTACGTGAAGGAATACCTTGGGTTTGTTGCGGGCATTCATAAACTTCGAAAAACAGGGAGGAAGCGCGTTGAGGAGATGATCGGCCTTACGGGCCTAAGCCTGGAGGCAGGCAAGAAAATCGGCGCCCTTTCGAAGGGATACCGCCAGCGCGTGGGACTTGCGCAGGCATTGATTCACGACCCTGAGGTGCTTATTCTTGATGAGCCTACATCGGGCCTCGACCCTAACCAACTTAGTGAAATTCGAAACCTGATCCTTAAAATAGGACGCGAAAAGACCGTGTTGCTTTCCACCCATATTATGCAGGAAGTTGAAGCTGTGTGCAACAGGGTTATCATAATTAACCGTGGAAACATTGTTGCCGATGCCCCAACTGCCCAGGTACAACTGTTAAACCAGACTTCACGCATTATCAAAGTAAGCTTCCAAAGCTCTTTTCCTGTATCCGCTTTGCGCGAAATAGACGGAGTAGTCGATGTGCTCCAAACCAGTGAAACCGCCTGCCGCATATTTACCCAGAGCGAGAAAGACCTTCGACCAGATGTGTTCAGATTTGCAGTAAAAAACAAACTGGTTCTTCTTTCGCTCGATCACGAAGAACAATCGCTCGAACAGGTATTTCGTCAACTAACCGCCTGATGTGCCTGTAATAAAAATTTAATCATTACCTTTGCAGGTCAATTTTTTTCTGAATACTTAAGCTATTGAATATGGGATACCTATTTACTTCTGAATCGGTTTCAGAAGGCCATCCGGATAAAGTTTCCGACCAGATTTCTGATGCGTTGCTCGATGAGTTTCTGCGTCAAGACCCCGAGTCGAAGGTTGCATGCGAAACCCTTGTTACTACCGGTTTGGTGGTTTGCGGGGGTGAGGTAAGGACCGAAGCATGGGTTGATATACAAACCATTGTAAGGGATGTTTTGAAAGAGATTGGTTACACCAATTCGGCCCTGAAATTTGAGGCAGAGTCATGCGGAGTTATTTCTGCCATTCATGAGCAGTCGCCCGACATTAACCAGGGTGTGGTTCGTGCCCGCGAAGAAGACCAGGGCGCCGGCGACCAGGGGATGATGTTTGGCTATGCATGCCGCGAAACGGATGAATACATGCCGCTTACCCTCGATCTTGCACATATTCTGCTTCAGCAATTGGCCCGGATACGTAAGGAAGGAAAGGTAATGACCTATCTGCGGCCCGATAGCAAATCGCAGGTAACGGTTGAGTACGACGATAATCATAACCCCATCAGGATCGACACCATTGTTGTTTCCACCCAGCATGATGAGTTTGTTTTGCCTGTTGATGACTCGGATCAGGCCCGGCTCGATGCTGAAATAGCCATGCAAAACCGGATCAAGGAAGATATTTACACGTACCTGATCCCGGCGGCTATGAAAGATCTTCCCAAAAGGCTTGCCCCATTGTTTGCCAACGGATATCGATTACTGGTAAACCCAACCGGTAAGTTTGTTATTGGTGGCCCGCACGGAGATACCGGCCTGACGGGCCGTAAGATCATTGTCGATACCTACGGCGGAAAAGGCGCACATGGTGGCGGTGCATTCTCAGGAAAGGATGCCAGCAAGGTTGACCGCTCGGCAGCCTATGCTGCAAGGCATATTGCCCGCAATATGGTGGCCGCCGGTATTGCCGACGAAGTGCTCGTGCAGGTTGCCTATGCCATTGGGGTGGCTGAACCGGTAGGCATTTTTGTAAAAACATTTGGAACCGCAAAAGTGAATTTGACCGATGGTGAAATTGCCCAAAAAATCAGTCAGATTTTCGACCTGCGCCCCTTTGCCATCATAAAACGCTTTGGACTGAAAAACCCCATTTTTAAAAGAACTACAACTTACGGCCACTTTGGCCGCTCTCATTACAAGGAGTGGGTTGAAGTGAAATATAACGGACCCGGGGTGGTTGAAAAGGATGTTAAGATCAATGGCCGCACCCTGAAGAAAAAGTTCAAGGAAGTGGAATTTTTTGCCTGGGAAAAGGAAGATTACATTGACATCCTGAAAAAGGAATTCGGACTTTAAATGATCAGATTCTTTTCTTTGATCATTTGATAAACCCTTTTGGGAAGAAGAAACTTCGGGTCTTTCCCGCTACGGAATGCTTCCCTGATAAAGGTTGATGAGATATCGATCAGTGGAGCATCAACTGCCTTTACCCTTGGGTACTCATAAAATACAGATTCTGGCGAGCCCTTTCGTGGATACACGTAAACATCGGTGCTCGCCAGAATTTTTTTGTAATCTTTCCATTGGTCAAAAACAACAAGATTGTCGCTGCCAATGATCAGCACGAAATCTCTTTCGGGATGCTCTGCTTTGAGCACTTCCAATGTTTTACTGGTATAGGATGGCCTTTCCAGGCTAAGCTCCCGGTCGCAAAGCACAAAGCCGGGCTGGTTTTTGATGGCCAGCTTAAGCAGTTCAAGTCTTGTGTTTTCGCGCAGCAATTCATGCTGGGTCTTCAGGGGGTTTTGCGGAGAGATCACAAACCAGATCTCATTCAGGTCGGTATACTGAAGCAGGTGGTAGGCAATAATCAGATGGCCGATATGCACCGGGTTGAATGATCCGGGGAAAAGCCCTGTTCTGATATGTTGGCTGGTAGCTGCCATGCAATCAAGCTGTTTTCAGGAAATCTTCGACCAGTTTTGCCGCTTCTTCAATGGCCTGATCAAGCTTATCGTTCACCACAATGCGATCAAATTCCTTCGCAAAACCCAGTTCGTAACGCGCCTTGTCTAACCTTTTTTTCAGACTTTCGGGGGTTTCAGTCTTTCGGTTAACAAGGCGTTTCTCCAGTTCTACTATTGAAGGTGGCATCACAAAAATGGAAAGTGCTTTTTCGGCAAACTGCTTTTTAATATTTATGCCGCCGGCCACATCTACATCAAACACTACATGGTGGTCCTTATCCCAAATGCGATGAATTTCTGAGCGCAATGTGCCGTAATAGCTACCCTGGTAAACCTCTTCCCACTCTAGAAATTCATCGTTTTCAATTTTTCTTCGGAATTTTTCGGGGCTTAGAAAGTAATAATCCCTTCCATTGGTTTCGCCCCTGCGCTTTAGCCGACTGGTAGCCGAAATGGAAAACTCAAGCGCTGGCATTCTTTGCAGCAGGGCTTTGACAATACTTGTTTTTCCTGCACCCGAAGGAGCTGAAAAAATGAAGAGCTTTCCTTCCATATTACAATATATTGAGCAATTGCTCCTTAACTTTCTCCAATTCGTCCTTCATGTGCACCACCAACTTCTGAATGTCGGCATCGTTGGCTTTGCTTCCGATGGTGTTTATTTCGCGGCCTATTTCCTGCGATATAAAGCCCAGTTTCTTTCCGGGGGTTTCTTCGGCACGCATGGTGTCTTCAAAATAATCGAGATGCTTGGCCAGGCGTACTTTCTCCTCGGTGATGTCAAGTTTTTCGAGGTAAAAAATCAGCTCCTGCTCAAAACGGTTGGGGTCGGGTTGTCCGGCTTCTTTCAGGTCGTTCAGGCCTTTAATCAGGCGTGCCTTTAGTGTTTCAATACGACGGGCTTCAAGCGGTTCGATTTGCCCAAGGAAGTCGCGGATGCCCTCGATGCGCGCATGCAGGTCCTCTGCCAGGTGGGCACCTTCCGATTGTCTGAAGTGGTCGGCCTGCTTCATGGCTTCGGTAATGGCGCCTTCGATTAAATGCCAGGTTTGGTCATCTTCTTCCTGGGGGGCTTGTTTGAGTACGTCAGGGAAGCGGGTAATGGCCGTTATCAGATCATCAGGTATGGGTGCCTGCAATTCCTCAGCAAGCGCTTTTAGCTCATAATAATACTTTGAGAAAAGAGGTTTGTTAATGGTTACGTCCGTGCTGCCACCAAGGTTTTCAACACGCATGAAAACCTCCACCTTACCTCTTCCCAACCATTGCCCGGCAAGGTTGCGAATGATTTGCTCCTTTTCGCGGTAGTTTCCGGGAATTTTTAAGGAAACGTCCAACGATTTGCTGTTGAGCGATTTCACCTCAATGTTTATGGTTTTTTCATTCAGCTGGCAGCTAGTCTTACCGAACCCTGTCATTGATTTGATCATGCAGTTTTTTATGCAAAAATACGATAAATGGCTTTTGTTGCACAAACAAAAGACCGGCCCGCGGGCCGGTCTTTCAGGGGTTGGGAAAAACCAGGAAGGTTTATTTTGAAACAGCTTCAGGCGTTTCGCCCTCCACTTCCTTAATTTCTTTTTTGTTATTCTCATCTTCCTTAAAGCCTTGACGCTCCATCTTGCCCCAGGTTTTCTCGCCGGTAAAGAATTTAAAATTGCCCCTGAGAGTAGAGAATAGCACCACGGGGTGGAAGAAAATGGGCTCAAGCAGCGATGTTAGCAGCATTTTTACCACTTCGCGTCTTCTCTTATAGCGGTGGAAGGAAAGTTCTTCAAATAGGACTGCCCAAAAACTCAAAGTTACTGCAAACAGGTATACTGTTGCCAGCAGCAAAAAGAAGAAGGGCCAGTTAGGATAACCAAGTATAGCAATGATTATGAAATACACTATCCCGATAAACTCAATGATGGGGGCGAGCCATTCGAGGAAAAACCAATAGGGGTGCCCCAACAAGCCCAAGGTTTTGTACTTCGGGTTGAAGAAAAGTTTGAAATGCTTGAAAAGGCTTTCCATGGTACCACGGGTCCATCGGTCGCGCTGCCTTGTTAAAACCTTCAGTGTAGAGGGTGCCTCTGTCCAGCAGAGTGGGTCAGGAATATAAATCACCCGGTATTTCTCCTTATGTTCGGCCATATAACGGCGCATGCGCACAATGAGCTCCATGTCTTCACCAACCAAGTCGGTATTATAACCACCACAATTAATAACCACATCGCGGTTAAACATACCAAAGGCGCCAGAGATCAGCAACAAACCGTTCAATTTGCTCCACGCCATGCGTCCCATAAGGAAGGCTCTTGTATATTCGAGAACCTGGATGCGAGGCAGAAAACGTTTTGGAAGCCTGATATCTGTAATGCGCCCATCTTCAATCTTGCATGAGTTGGCAATACGAATCACACCACCCGATGCAATGATCTTGTCCCCTTTTCCTTCAAGGAAGGGCTTGGCCATGATAAGGAGGGCGTCTTCAATCAGAATGGAATCAACGTCAATGGCTGAAATATATTCTTTTTGGGTTAGGTTAATCCCGGCATTCAGTGCATCAGCCTTGCCTCCGTTTTCCTTGTCGATAAACATCAGCTTTGAAAAGGCCTTATTGCGCGATTTATAAACCGCTTTTACAGGCTTGGTTTTAAGCTTTTCTTCGTAAAGAATTTTTACTGGTTCTAGATCGTAAGCCTTAATTACTTTTTCAAGTGAATCATCGGTGCTTCCATCGTTAATAATGATCACTTCAAAATCGTTGTAATGCAGCGAAAGGAGGCTCCTGATGTTATCAACAATTGTTTTTCCTTCGTTAAAGGCTGGAGCAATGACTGAGATAGAGGGAGCTAAAGGTGAGGACAACAGAACCCTGTAGTCAACAAAACTGTTTTTTCTCATGTAACGGAGCATTGCAGCAGCCGAAAACAAGGCCAGGGCAGCATATGACCCGAAGATGAAAATGGTTATTACAATGATTCCATTTTCAACAATGAATTGAAGGGCTTTGAAAAATTCTATCATTGTGCTGCGATTTGTTTTGTGTTCTCAATAATTTTCCTCAATTCCGGATCGGCTCTTTCGTATGCCTGATCAACAAAATCGGGCCCGCCAGGAGTAATTTCTAAAAGGATGCCAACCGCTTTTTTCAAGATATTAAAATCCTTTTCAGTTTTCAAAACATACTCAAAGAATGGAATTTCATCAGCAGTGGCAACCGATTTAAGTGCATGAATGGCTGCAAGACGGTTGCGGTCCATGTAAATGTTATAGAAGGCATCGTCCTTTTTTTCTTCAAGCCATTGTTCTTTCATGTATATTTCTATGAAAGGTCCTGTGTTTTCTGCAATTTCGAACATGTCAAGGGTCTTAATGGCTACCAGACGAACGTCTGGGTTCTCATGCTCAAGCAGTTCTAGTACCTTTGGCCAAGATTGAATATGCTTGAAAAGCCCGGCCAGCTTGACCGAAAACATGACCACTGAATCGTTTGAGTTGTCCATCCAACGCTCAAACGAGTCGATATTTATTTCGTGGTATCTCAGCGTGTTTAGTATATTGATTTGCTCCCATTCGGTCAGCTCGTACTTAAAGTCATCAAGGAAAAATAAGGGATCCTCTTCATTCAGTTTAACCAGTGCAAGTTGTGATTCCATTCTCAGGATCTTATTACGTGAGCTGACATATTTTGAGATTTGCCTGCTTGAATCCTTCACGTCCATTTGTGCCAGTTCCTTAAAGCCTTTGGCCTTGATATCCCATCTTCTTTTGTCGATTTTTCTTAAAGAATCTTTGTATAGATCAAGGTTAAAATAAAGGTCGCGCAGTCGTATGGCTGCCTCACCATAAAGGTTGTTATGCAGCGAAAGCAGCTCATTAATAAAGATATCACGGTTAAAAGAGTGGTTTATTCCTGTAAACTCAAACACTTGATTTTCTTCTCCAAAAAGATAGCTTGTCAACTCTTCCTGATAGGTTTCCCTGATATTTTTTGCCTGTTTCCTTTCGCGGGTTTTAATGGTGCGATTTATAATGATAAATATGAATAATAAAACGAGGCTGAAAAGAAGGTAAATAATAATAACCACCAGGATTTTAACCTTCAGACTGGCTATTTGGTAACGATTGACAAATTTCTTCCAAAGATTTTTTACGGTAACCCGACCATTTGTCTCGGCAATGGCTGTCTGGCCAGAGTCTGCTGCCGGGCTTTCTTCAATCTCAGGCATGGCCTGGCTGATCATTTCGCTATTCGCGGCCAGTGGCTGCTGTGCCCATGCCTTGCTGGAGCTGAAATACGCCAGCACAATTGCCATAATGGCCAGAAAGCTCAAAATGGTCAAACTTTTTATAGTCATTGCGATGCGGTTTTTCATTTTTTCCAGCTCCTGTTAAAATAAATATGCAACGCCAGCTTCAACCGTATATTTATTACCCCAGACACCGCCTTTGTAGTGCTGGTATCCGGCGCCTGCCCTGATAATTAGTTGTGGGGTGGCTTTTTGCTGGTACCAGAGCATAACCTTATTACTCTCCAGGTTATAAACCTCGCCTCCGATCAGGGCATCGTCATCGGCCGAAAAACCTGTTCCGGCAGTAATTGACAAATGGTGGTCGGGCGAAGAGAAGTATCTCCTTATGGTAAAGAAGTATGCCTGCGATGAAGGGGTGTTGCTGGCAAGAGTATAAAACGGCCTGAAACTGAAATAATACTGCCTGTAATATTTGCTTAAAGAACCTGTTAGGATAAACAAGTCGTTTTCTGCAAAACTAAGTAGTCTTGTGCCGGCCGATACCTCCCAAGCTCTTGGCAGTTTTTGGAAAAGTTCAAGGCCAGCCCTGAATGTTGGAAAGAGCTTATCGTGAGGAGAATAACCAGCATTTAAGTACATGTAAGTTCCCGAACTCAAAGTGGGGTATGCGTCAACTTCAAACTGCACGCCTGTCATGCCGAATCGGTCGGCTACATTTACACGGGAAATAACAGTTCCAAATGCCTTGGTTCGGCGGCCGTATTCAGCGTAGATCAAATGCCATGAATTTGCCATTACAAAATAGTCGCCACGGTAACCAACACCTGCAAAATTTCTGAGCCTGCCAACTTCGATGGTCGATAAAAGATTCTTCGCATCGCGATGGGTGGGGTCAATATCAAGGATCTGGTTCAGCAGGATAACGGTGGGCTGATATTCACCCAATTCATTCAGTAACTGAGCTTTTCTGAAAAGCAGGTCGGTGTTATTGGGGTCAGAAAGAATTACCCTGTCAAGATAATCAATGGCTTCCCGGTAATTGCCCGCCCAAGCCTGCACATCTGTCATGGCAAGCAATGCAGCTTTATTAGATGGGTCTTTCTGAATCACGCCCTGAAGTATTTCAGCCGCTTCATCGTATCGTTTTTCCCACGCAAGGGTTCGGGCCATCAGGATGCTTGCATCGTGATAGTTCTGATTTATTTCCAGTATCTGAAGGCACAGCTCCCTGGCAGAGACACCATCCTGCTCAAATGCAAGATCCTGTGCCTGGAAAAACAGGTCGTCGAGATTTAATTGCGGCACAGGGAGAGCCTGACCCTGTATTCCCGCCGAAAATGAAAAGAACAGCAGGAAAATGATCCCTTTCACGCCCCTGATAAAGGTTGTGTGTTTCTCAAAAAAGGTTATATTTTTTTTCATAATGTTTCCGGGTTGAAAACACTTTTTTTTTGAACTTAATTAGGGCAAAAACTAAGTTGGTGGCCCTGGCGTCTTTAGCGTTTTATCAGAAACCGTTTTACCCTGATTGATAATTCATTTGGGCTGAATGGCTTTGTAAGATAATCATCTGCTCCAAGTTTAAAGGCTTCAATAATGGTTTCTTCATTACCAACTTTTGAGAGCACAATGATAGGTGTGTCTTTTTTAAGATCAGCCCTCATAAGGTTGATCAATTCAAGCCCACCTGTAAACGGCATCAACAAATCGGTAATGATCAGGTCATACTCCTGGCTTTTCAGCTTCTCAGAGGCCATTTTGCCATCATTGGCTATTTCAACCTCGTAGCCTTCGCGGGTCATTTTGTGCTCAATGGCTTTTATGACCATATAGTCATCTTCGCAAACAAGGATTTTCATTTCTGAATGGTTTATAAACGTGATGTATTGTTTGTTTCAAATTTGTCTTGCTTAATTAAAAAATTTCTCCTGATATGTTAAGTTTTTTTGTTTTGTGACCCTGTAATTAAATTATAGAAAAAATCCTTACAAAGATTTAACAAAATATAATTAAAACAATCAGGGTATTTACCGAATTTTAGGGTATTTTGCTTCGCCTGCAACTTAGTATGAACACTGATTTTGATTTTCTGAACAAAAGCAGAAAAAAACCTTGTCGATTTTTAAGTATTTTCTACGAAAATCTTCCGGTAAAATACTAATGACAGATCATCATGTTAAAAAACCAAACTTGAGAAAAAATTTATGGGTTCTGGATTTTTTCAACCACTTCTTTTAACTGTTCAATGGCCATTAGGCAAATTTTCTCAATATTTTGGACTTTGGGCCAGATCTGATCAAGGTTTTCTCTCTGGTTGGCATGTTGTTCCACCTGTTCAACATCATCAGCAATTTGCTGAATACCCATATAAATCACCTGGGGTTTAAGCTTGTGTGCAATTTGCCTTATTTCATCCCATTCTTGATTATGAAAATTTTCTTTCAGGGCACTAAGTACTTTTGGCGTATTTTCAACGAAGTAAGAGATCATGGTAACTGAAAACTCCTGGTCGCCTTCGCTGATTTCTTCCAGGTATTCCAAATTATAATATTTTTCTTCCTTAGGTTTTATGCGCTCTGTATGCTTGGTTTTCATTTCTCTTCTGGGTTTCTTTCGGTGGTCGATAATCAATTTTTTTACTTTGCTTTTCAGGTCGCCTAATTCAAATGGTTTTGGCACAAAATCATTGGCGCCTGCTTCAAGGCATTTGGCCCTTGCGTTTCCGCCTATGCTTGCGGTTATCCCTATTATGGGAATGCTATGGTATGGCGTTGCTCTTTCTGCCCTTATGGCTTCGATGGTTTGCAAACCATCAAGGCCCGGCATTTGAACGTCCATAATGATCAAATCGTATTGAATGATCTTTAACTTTTCAAGCACGTTGAAGCCCGAACGCACAAAATCAGCATCAAGCCCGATTTTTTGCAATTGATGCTTCATGACCATCTGGTTTAATTCCACATCTTCGGCAACAAGTATTTTAGCGTTTTCTGGAAAGGCAGCCTCATCCAAAAAAGGTTCTTCAATTTCTTGGTTTTTTTCTTTAATTGGATTTAACGGAAAGTTAATAAGGAAGTGGAAATAAAAAGCCTTAGGATTTATTTCCTGCAAAAGAATATTTCCATTAAGTAATTCAACATTGTGCCTGACTTTTTCCATGGTAAGGCTAAATGCTTTCTGGTCTTCATCATCTTGTTGTTCTAATGTTTCATCAGATGGTGATAATTGCCCAAGAACAAAAAAGGAGACTTCACAGTTTTCCGCATCTGCCTCCTCGGTTAAGGCGGTGATTCTGATTGACCGGGTATTATGCAGTGAAAGAAGGAACTCGGTAAGGTAAATGATCACCTGGTTGAGGCGCCTTTGGTCGCCATAAACGCAATCTGGTAAAGAAGCATCAACTTCTAAACCCGTTTGTACTCCTTTTTCTTCGGCTCTTCTGGCATAATACTGAGAGAATTCCTCAACCGTTTTCTTAAGTTCGAAAGGCTTTGAAAAAGGTTTTAACTCTGGCTTGCTCTCCAGGCAGGTTAGTAACAAGTCGTCAATCATTCCTGATAAAATACCCGCCGTATGCTTCATCTTCCTTACGTATTCTTTTTGTTGTTCGTTAAGTGGTGTATCGAGCAGCAAACCAGATAAAGCAGAAAGGTTATATAACGGATTTCGAAGATCATGTGCCCAATGTGAGAAATCTTTTATGTCGTTACCAAACTCATGGCCTGAGTTGGCAGTTGAATTATTCTCAGGAAAAAAAATGATCAGATGCTGAATTGGCTGCTGATGGCCTGAATAAGGATAAAAGGCTACCTTGAAGCAAAGGCTCTTATGCTTTTTGAACCTTAGCCACAATCTCCTCTTCCAGGATTTGCCTGAGTTAATCTGGTTGAAAATCTCATTCTTAATGCCTTCATGGTGGTTATTGACGTCAATAAGCTCGGTAATATTGACATTGACATCATTTTCAGAAAGACCTGTTACTATTAAAAAGGACTTGTTGGTATAGGTTATTTGGCCTTTTTCGTTTACCAACACAAGCGCAATACTTTCGTCGAGAGCCTGCCAGAAAAGGTCAGAAGTTTCCTCAGATAAAAACCTCTTCGAAGAAGATGTATTATTCATTGTGGTGGAAATCATTCAGTTTAAAATCTGACACCATGGGGAGGTTTGCCTGTTTACAACAAAAAAATGCATACCAGCAACAGAAATTAATCGCTTAACATTTTTCAAATATATGGCTTTTTATCCTTCAAAACTCTTGTTTTATTAAAAAAAATTAAATTAAAGAATTATTTTTGTTTTGATTGCAGACCGGGCTTTAATTAACAATATTAATTTTCATTAAAACAGGGGGTTATGAATTTTTTCAGGACCAATTTGTTTTTCACATTATTCTTCCTTTTTACCTTTCATACCGTATCGGGCCAACGATTCGATGGCGGTTTTAAAGGCGGCTTGGCTGCCAGCGAAGTTTCTGGCGATAATTTGGGTGGCCCCGACAAATTTGGATGGTTTGCATCGGTTTTTACCAAAACAAGTGTTGGAACCAACACCAGGATGCAATTGGAGTTAATGTACATTCAAAAGGGAAGCCGCTCACGGCCAAATGAAAAGAATAACTTTTATGATTACCGGTTTAATCTTCAATATGCAGAAATACCTGTCGTTGCCATTGTTGATTTCTCATCGGCCGGTAGGCAAGGCCTGACCAGGCAGTTTTCATTGGAAGCAGGGCTGTCAGTTTCGTTTCTAGTGGGTACCCGCGAGGTAGAAAATGAACTTGTGCTTGACCTGTCGCAACAAAAGCCCTATAATGATGGTGAGATAAATATATTGCTTGGCCTTTACTATCCGGTTACCGACTGGCTTGATTTTCACCTGCGTTTCTCCCAAGGTGTTACTCCAATAAGGCCTCATCTTGGAGGAGCTGCAACCTGGTATAACCAGGGGCAGTACAATACGGTATGGACTTTCGGGCTTTCATGGTCTTTTCTCTGACCTGGCTCATTTTTTTGCCTGTTAATTTATTGTTAACTTAATTTTAAGAAAACAATAAATGATGATTTTTGCTAAATAGCCTGGTAAGCCCGGGAAAAAAATGTTTAATTTTGTGTCAACCCACACAATTTAAAGTTAATGAAACCAGGTAATTACCGCATTTTGCTGGTTGACGACGAACCTGACATCCTGGAGTTTATCGGTTACAATCTTACCCGCGAAGGTTACACAGTTTTTAAATCTGTCAATGGCAAGCAGGCTATTGAAGTTGCACGCGAGGTGTTACCCCACCTGATTTTGCTCGACGTTATGATGCCCGAGATTGACGGGATGGAGACCTGCCGCGAACTAAGGAGAATTTCAGAATTATCGCAAACCATCATTGCCTTTCTAACTGCTCGTGGCGAGGATTACTCGCAATTGGCAGGTTTCGAAGCCGGCGCCGACGACTATATTGCCAAGCCCATAAAACCTGGCTTGCTTATCAGTCGCGTTAAGGCTCTGCTTAGGCGCTCTGTGCCAGGTGGCGAAACCAAAGAGAAATTGCAAGCGGGAAACATTATTATTGACCGGGAAAGATACCTTATCTCAAAGGATCAGAAAGAAATAATCTTGCCGAAAAAAGAATTTGAATTGCTCTCCCTTCTTGCTTCAAGACCAAACAAGGTTTTCTCGCGCGAGGAGATCTTTGCCAGCGTCTGGGGAAGCAATGTAGTGGTTGGCGATCGCACAATCGATGTTCATGTTAGGAAATTGCGCGAAAAGATAGGGATTGAAAATATCAAAACCGTAAAAGGTGTCGGCTATAAATTTGATGTTTAGGCCATGATGAATTTCGCAACACCGCGCAGGCTTGCACTAATTACTTCCCTTATTGTTTCAGTTGGTTTTTCGCTGGCTTATGGCATTACCACTTTGCTGGTTTATGGCGAACTACTGTGGAAAACACTGCTGGTGGGTAACCTGGTTCTTTTTGTCATTACATTTTTCCTTTTTAATTATATCCTTCATCGATTTATTTATGATCGCATCAGGCTCATATACAAAACTATACGCGATCTGAAGGCCCCGAAAGGACAAAAAATATCAATGGCTTTAAACCGAACCGACATTATCAGAGAGACTAACCAGGAAGTTCTTGAATGGGCCACCGATAAAAAGAAGGAAGTAGAAGAATTAAAGAAACTTGAATCATACCGTCGTGAATTTTTGGGAAATGTCTCCCACGAGCTTAAAACACCCATATTTAACATCCAGGGATACGTCCTTACCCTGCTCGATGGCGGTCTTGATGACCCGGAAATTAACCGAAAATACCTTTTGCGTACCGAAGAGAGCATTAACCGAATGATCAGCATAATTGAAGACCTTGAATCCATTTCACGGCTTGAGTCGGGCGAATTGAAACTCAATATTGCTATATTTGATATAATAAGCCTTACCCGGGAGATAATGGAATTTTTGGAGATGGAGGCGGCTGCCCGCAACATTACCCTCTACTTTGGCAGGAATTACGATTCCCCAATATACGTTAAAGCCGACAGGCAACGCATTCAGCAGGTAATGACCAACCTTGTGGTTAATTCAATTAAATACGGTACCGAAAATGGGCGCACCAAGATCAGTTTTTTCGATATGGATGAAAACATACTGATTGAGGTAACTGATAGTGGCATTGGAATACCTCGTGAAGAATTGCCACGGGTTTTCGAAAGGTTTTACCGTGGCGACAAAAGCCGCTCTTTCAGGAAAGGGGAAGGAGGAACCGGTTTGGGTTTGGCCATTGTTAAGCACATTATCGAAGCCCACCATCAAACCATAAACGTAAGGAGTACCCTGGGCGTTGGCACAACTTTCGGCTTCACCCTCGAAAAAGGTAAAACCCCTTCCGGAGGCCGCCGAAACCTGCTTATGTTTTAATTACACCTATGTAAGTTTTTAACAAAAGCCATTAACAGCTGGTTAATTTCTCGTTAATAACTTTTTTTTAGAAATGTTCAAAAAAAAAATACTTTTAACCATCTTTAGACCCCCGTAAAATGGGTATTTAATATAAAGTTAACGTAAAGATAAAGTACCATTTAACGAATTATTTTCGGGGTTTCAGTCAGAGGGTTTATTTTTGCAATGCATTTTTCGAACTGGAGATTATTCAAGCTATTTTTTTATCCAAAGTAACACAACCAAATCTTTTTAATCACAAAACAAAAAAACATGAGAAAGCAAACCATTTTAATGTGTGTGATTGCTGCCTTTGCCATGCTTATTGGCTCAAACGCAGCATTTGCTCAGGGGGTAACTACTGCTTCTATTGAGGGAGCTGTTCTTACCATAACCAGCGAGCCTATGCCCAATGCCAACGTGGTGGCCATACACCTTCCCTCGGGAACGCGTTATGGAACTGTTACAAGGGCTGATGGCCGTTTTAACCTGCCTAACCTTCGTACTGGTGGGCCTTACGAAATCACAGTAAGCCACGTGGGCTATCAAAGCGACCAGGCATCAAACATCTTCCTTTCATTGGGTGAAACCAGGAGCTTGGTGTTTTTCTTGATTGAAGCAGGTGTTATACTTGATGAGGTTATTATTACCGGAATGCTTGACAGGATTTTCAATGCCGGCCGTACGGGGGCAACCACAAACCTTGATAACGAGACTATTAACATGATGCCAACCATTTCAAGGAGCATCAACGACTTTACCCGTCTTAATCCGCAAAGTAATGGCGCCAGCTTTGCTGGTCGTGATAACCGCTTTAACAATTACACCATTGATGGTAACATTTACAACAACAACTTTGGTTTGGGCTCAGGGCAGTTTGCCGGTACCAACCCAATAAGTATTGAAGCCATCGAAGAAATTCAGGTTAATATTGCTCCTTACGATGTGCGCTCAGGTGGATTTACTGGTGCCAATGTAAACGCCATTACCAAATCGGGCTCAAATGAATTCCGTGGTGGTATATATTCTTACTTAAGGAATGAGTATATGCTTGGCCGAAAAATTGGTGAACAAACCCTGAATGTTTCCGATGCTTTTACCAAAATTCGTGGTGCCAGTATTGGTGGTCCAATTATTCGCGACCGTCTTTTCTTCTTTGTGAGCGTTGAGCAAGAAGAATCTTCAGTTCCTGGCGACCAGCGTTTGGCAACCAGGCCTGGTTTGCCTCCCGATGGCCAAAACGTAACAAGGGTGCCTGCCAGTATTATGGATAATGTTCGCCAGCAAATGATGGCACTGTATGGTTACGAAACCGGTCCCTATGAAAATTATCCTTTTGCTAATGAAGGTCTGAGGTTAAATTTCAGGCTTGACTATAACATTAGCCAAAGCCATCGTTTGGCAGTGCGCCTTAATCACTACGATTCATTCCGCGATGTCACCATTAACGGTAACAGCGTTAGAAACGTAACTCGATATGGCAACACTAACCGTTTTGGAAATGATGCGCTAACATTTCGCAATGCTAACTATACCCAAGATAATGTTATTACCTCGTTTGTTGCCGAATTAAACTCCGTTTTTAGTAATCGTTTTGCCAACAGTTTGAACGTTGGTTACACTTATATTAAAGATCCTGCCAGGGGTGTGCCTGGTGGCCAGGTTTTCCCCTTTATTGAAGTTCTTGAATGGGATGGCAGCCCTCCTCCGGCCGAAACACTCGGAACCCCAAGGTACTTTTTCGCTATGGGCAACGAACTTTTCACTGTAGGAAACCTGCTTGAAAATGGTGTTTTCAATATTACCAACAACGTTTCTGCATTTTTGGGTGCCCATACAATTACTGCTGGCTTTAACTTTGAATACCAGACATTTGAAAATGCATTTAACCCCAATGCAAATACGTTTTATCGCTTTAACTCCTACCAGAATTTTGAAGATGTTGTAATTAACAGGCTTCCCAATGCAAGGCCCGATGGCTTTGCAATGAGCTATTCTTACAAAGGTAAAGACGACCTTCCAATGGATGAAACCGCCTTTGGTCAGGTTGGTGTTTACATCCAGGACAAATTGCAGGTTACTCGCGATTTTGTATTAACTGGCGGTCTTCGTGTTGATTTGCCATTCTTCCCCATTGATCTTCCCAACAACCCAAGGCTGGATGCACTTATTGATAATGGACTTAAATTTACTGACCCCAGGGATGGCTCCGATATTATTCCTGATGTAAGTAAATTGCCCAAAGGTCGTTTATTGCTATCACCCAGAATTGCTTTTAACTGGGATGTTTTTGGCAATAATACTTTGCAGTTTCGTGGAGGTAGTGGCTTCTTCTCGGGTCGTATCCCCTTTGTTTGGATATCTAACCAGGTTAGTGCCAATGGCGTTACACGCGGGTTCACTGGCTGGGACCGCTATAGCCTTGTGGGGGGCGAATGGGTTGAAAATGAATGGGGATCCGGTGGAAGGCCTGCATGGCAAGGCTTCCAGGCCGACCCAAGCGTTTACAAACCTGATCCGGCAACTCTCGAAGCTCAGATTTCTAGAGACATTAATTTAACTGACCTGAAATTCAGGTTCCCGCAAGTATGGCGTACCAACTTGGCGGCTGACTATAAACTTCCCAATGGTATTATATTTACTCTGGAGGGTATTTATTCTAAGGACTTTAATAGCCCGCTGGCCATGAACGTCAATTTGGGCCTGCCTTATTCAATTGATTCAGAAACCTCAGACACAACTTTCTTTAACTTCTCTGGCGCTGATCCAAGGCCTTACTTCCCCACCTATAATGCAAACTCACAATTCAACGAAGTAATGTATCTGACAAATATTAACAAAGGTTACTATGGTTCAATTACCGCGCAGGTTCAGAAGGATTTTGGGGGGGGCGTTTATGCCAGCCTAGCCTACACTCGCAGTGTAAGTAAAGACTACGGTTTGATTGGTGGCTCGCAGGCTGCCTCCTTGTGGCCAAACGAAGTTGCACAAGACCGAAACCAACCAGAAATGGGTTACAGCCGCTTTGACCAGCCCAACCGTGTAGTGGGTTATCTGTCATTCAATACTGCTATTTTCAGCCCCAAAAATTCAACCACTTTTGCCCTTTATTATAGTGGTGGTGAAGGCGGCCGATTCAGCTATGTGTATGCCGGTAATTTTGGCGACCGTGCTTCCCGCTTAATGTATATCCCCAAAAAGGCCGAAGAAATCAAGTTCTTGCCAGTAACTATTGCAGGCACTACCTACACTCCTGCCGAACAATATGCAATACTTAACAAGTATATTGAAGAAGATGAATACCTGAGAAAAAACCGTGGCAAGATTGCTGAACGCAACGGCGCTCTCCTTCCATGGCTGAATCGCTTCGATTTACGTATTGCTCAGGATATAGTTTTTTCAGGTTTACCTGACCGCTCTAAACTTCAATTTACTGTTGACGTGCTTAACTTCGGAAACATGCTAAACAACGAATGGGGTGTTTCTCAAACAACCTGGCAGCGCTCCCCTCTTACCTATGCAGGCAGGGATGCGGTTGACAACGTGCCAACCTACAGACTTACCAGAGTTGTTGGTGGACCCGGAGGTGAAATACCTTTAGAAACCTACAGATCAATAATAAATCTTAACCAAACCTGGAGTTTGCAGATTGGTGTTAGATTTGCTTTCTAACGAATCAATTTCATTCAAATTTCAAAGGCTGCCCAAACCGGGCAGCCTTTGACTTTTTTGTCAAGTTCGAAATAGGTTGTTTATTTTTGGCTAATTTTGATGCCTGAAAAATTTTCAGATATGAAAAAATATTTTATTGCCAAAATTGTTTTTGCTCTGTTTGGCATCTCATTTCTGATTCAGGGATGCAAATCTGATAACCTGCCAGGGGAGGAGGAAGCCATTCTGGTGCTTCAGGAACACTTCAATAAAGATGTTTATAAAGGCCTGATAAATCTGGTGGATGTAAAAGTAGTTCGTGGCACTGAGGCTGAGCATCTGGGCGGCCGGTATTATGATATGATTATTGAAACCACCATCGAAATTGAAAAGGATTATTTGGTTTCAAAGGTTTTTGCAGTAAATGCATTTGGGGTGAGCGAAGGGGTAGCTGTGCAACTTGAAACAGCCCTTACTCTTGCACAATCAGAACAGGAAAAGGAAGAAATTAAAAAAATGCTGGATGCCAACTTTTTTCGAAAAGGAGAGAATAGTATTGAAGGCACCCTTGGGTTTGTGTGGTACGAAGGGAATTGGCGCGTTCTTAATATGCTTTTGTGGCCTAAAAGCCCTGAAGGCGAAGGAATGTAGATCTTAAATTATCTAAATTGCTTGCTATTTAGAAAGAATTTAAATAAATTTGTTAAATGCGGCGTATTCTTAAAAATATTGCATTGGGGGTCATGCTTTTGGCATTCCTTGTATCTGCAACCGGTTTCAGGCTGGTAAAGCATACTTGCCCATCATGCAATATTGTTGAGTACACCTTGTCAGAGCCTGACCCATGTTGCGATGCTCATAATTTTTTGCACGAAGAGCCCCTTGAGCCTGTATCATGCTGCGCCATTACCAACGATCATATCTCTTGTTCGGCGGCCTTCGTTACAGCAACATGTTGTTTAATTGAATCGAATTATTATACTATAGATGAAGTGGTGTTTGCCCCTTCAGAAAAACTTGAGGTCACTATTGTTCATCCTTTTGTTTTCTCTTTTGGGGCCCTGGTCAATACAACAACATCAGCTTCAGAAGAAATGCTTTTTGCATTTAAACATCCGCCGCCCTCAAATCTTAGCGGTGTTTCTTTCCTCGTTTTTTTGCAGCAACTGAAGATTCCAAGCTGTTAATACAGGCTGAATCCTTTCAGCTTCCCTTTGCCTTTTTCCACCATTGGTAAAAGGCTAATGCTTTTTATTTCCAATCAAAAATCTTTTAAAACATATTGTTATGAAAATCATATCATCAGTATTTGTTGCTTTAATGATTGTAATACTTTCGGGAGTTTCTACCCCTGCCATATCGCAGCAACCCGCCCAAGAGGGCAACATAGAAGCCGAAATCAAGGTGCTTGGCCTTTGCGGCATGTGCAAAGACCGCATTGAGCGTGCCGCATACAGTGTAAGAGGCGTGCGCTCGGCCAGCTGGGACCAGCAGAAAAACATGCTCAAGGTAAATTATCGCGCCAACCGCACCAGACAGGAAGAGATTGAACGCGCCATTGCAAAAGCTGGCCATGATACCGAGAACTTCATTACCGACGAAGAAACATACAAAAACATGCACCACTGCTGCAAGTACCCGCGCGACCCCGAAATGCTGAAAAACAACAAACTCCATAATCAGGAATAAAAATTTCAGAATTATGGAAAAGACTTTTTCAGTAAGCGGGTTGCATTGCAACGCTTGTGTAAACCGGGTTCAAAAAGCCCTTTCGGGGATGGCAGGCGTTGAGCAGGTCAATGTTGATCTTGCATCTGCCACCCTGAAAATCAAATCAGTTGATGAAATCAAAACAGACGACATGAATGCCCTGCTTGAAGATTTGGGCGAATACCGTTTGTATGAAAAAACCTAAAACCATGAATCAAATCATTAAAACACTCATATTTTCCATCCTGATCTTAGTTTCAGGAAACTTGTTTTCGCAGGGTGGCACATTAAGGGGTACTGTTTACGAAAATGAACCGCATGGCGATCATTTCCACCTGAAGCCCCTTATCGGAGCCAATGTGGTTTGGCTTGGCACCACCCGCGGGGCAGCTACCAATGCCGAAGGGCGCTTTGTACTTGAAAAGCCTGACAGGCTTCCCCATAAGCTGGTGGTGAGCTACATTGGCTATGAAAGCGACACCCTGAGCATTACGGCTGCCGACACAGAGATCAGTGTTGTGCTTGAGGCCGCAAAAAGCCTTGATGAGGTGGTGATAGCTGGCCGCAGACCAGGCTCACACAACTCCTCGCTCGAGCCTATTCTTACCAATATAATAACTGGTGTTGAGCTTCAGCGTGCCGCCTGCTGCAACCTCTCAGAAGCTTTTGAAACCAATGCATCCATTGATGTTTCATACAGCGATGCCGTTTCTGGCGCTCAGCAAATTCAACTGCTTGGCCTTGCAGGTATTTACAGTCAAATACTCACTGAGAACATGCCCACCCTGCGTGGCCTGGGGCAACCCTTTGGCCTGAGTTACACCCCCGGCCCCTGGATGGAATCCATCCAGATTTCGAAGGGTGCGGCCAGTGTCATCAATGGTTATGAGTCCATCACCGGCCAGATCAACGTGGAGCTGAAAAAGCCTGAGAGCGCTGAGCAGCTGTTCTATAACTTTTATGCAAATGATTTTGGAAGGCTTGAAAGTACCGTGAACGCTGCCGTGAGCTTAAGCCCAAACTGGCATACCATGGTAATGGCCCATGGCGAGTTTCTCAATAACACCATTGACCATAACCACGACACTTTTCTTGACCACCCCCTGGTGAAAAAATACAATATTGTTAATCGCTACCGATACGACAAGCCAGGTGTTATGGAGTCGCAGTTTGGTGTCAGGCTTATGCAAGAAAACCGCGAAGGTGGTCAAAAGCCATTCTTCAGCAATAACGAAAGCTGGGGATCAGACAATTACTATGGCTTTGGGATAAACACCACACGTTACGAAGCTTTTGCCAAAACGGGCTTTTTCTTTCGAAACATGCCCGATGCCAGCCTCGGCACACAGTTCGATTTCTCGCACCACGGCCACGACTCGCATTACGGACAAACCACTTACGATGGTACCCAGAATACATTTTATGCCAACATACTGTTCGAAAATTCCATTGCCCGCAATCCCGATCACCGTTTTACCACCGGGGTGAGCTTCCTTTTCGACGATTACAGCGAGCTGCTTTCCGATAGCCTGTTTGAGCGCCGTGAGGCCGTGCCGGGTATCTTTGGGCAGTACACCATGATTTTGGGAGAAGATTTTACCTTCAGCGCTGGCCTGCGTGCCGACAATCACAATATCTACGGTGCCTTTCTTACGCCCCGCTTTCATGCCCGATACAGGCTTGGCGAGCATACCACCTTCCGTGCCTCGGCCGGAAAAGGTTTCCGCGTGCCCAACCTGATTGCCGAAAATACCGGCTTGCTGGTGAGCAACCGCCGCATTAGGGTGCTTGAAGAAATTCAGCCCGAAAGAGCCTGGAACTATGGGGGTAGCGTGTCAAGGCATCTTATGCTGTTTGGAAACGATGCTTCCATCACGGCCGAGTATTACCGCACCGACTTTCAGAACCAGCTGATTGTTGATGTGGATACCGACTTCAGTGAGGCGAGGTTTTACAACCTGAACGGAAAATCGTTTGCCAACAACTTTCAGGTAGAGATGAGCTTTGAGCCCGTTCGCCGGTTCGAAGTAACCGCCGCATACAGATACACCGATGTAAAGACTACCATCAACGATGTGCTGGAGATAAAACCATTTGTGAACCGTTATAAGGGGCTGATTTCTGGTTCGTATGCCACGCGCAGCAACCGCTGGCAGTTCGACCTTACCGCGCAGTTCAACGGCCCCAGCCGAATTCCTTCAACCGACATGCTGCCCGAACAGTTTCGCATGCCCTCCGAATCACCGGCTTATACCATTTTGCTTGGTCAGGTTACCTACCGCGTTAGAGGGTTTGATCTTTACCTGGGCGGCGAGAACCTCACCAACTTCAGGCAAATGAACCCCATCATTGCTTCCACCGATCCATTCGGCGACTACTTCGATGGCTCAATGATCTGGGGCCCGATTATGGGACGTATGTTTTACGTGGGCTTGCGCTACGCCATCGACAGGTAGGGTGGCCTTTACAAAAAAAGCAGGTCAGGAACCTGCTTTTTTTGTAAAAAAAAATCGCCAAATTTGTGCGGCCAATGCCCCGCTTTATGATCAACCCCAAACATCAGGAAAACATTCAGCTTGCGCTCAAAACCCTTCCGGTGAAACCGGGAGTGTATCAGTTCTACGACGAGCAGGGCAAAATCATTTACATCGGTAAGGCCAAAAACCTGAAAAAAAGGGTTACGTCATACTTTAACCGCGAGCAATATGACAGCGGCAAGGTGCTGGTGATGGTGAAGCGCGTGGCCGAAATCCGCCATATTGTTGTTGACAGCGAACTGGATGCGCTGTTGCTGGAAAACAACCTGATCAAGAAGTACCAGCCGCGCTACAACATAATGCTCAAGGACGACAAGACCTATCCCTGGATTTGCATCAAGAACGAGCCTTTTCCGCGCATTTTCCCCACGCGCAATGTGGTGCGCGATGGCAGCAAATATTTTGGGCCTTATGCTTCGGGCAAGATGATGCACGCCCTGTTAGATCTGATCCGACAGCTCTTTCAATATCGCACCTGCCGCCATAATTTTACTGAAGAAAGCATAAGGGCAGGCAAATTCAAAATTTGCCTTGAGTACCATATCGGCAATTGCCTGGGGCCCTGTGAAGGTCTTCAAAGCCTTGAAGATTATAACGAAACCATTAACCAGATAGAAGAAATCATCAAAGGCAACCTTGGGGCGGTAAACGCCCGGCTTAAGGAGCTGATGAAAAAATATGCCGCGGCTTACGAATTTGAGAAAGCCAACCTGGTGAAGCAAAAGATAGAGCTGCTGGAAAATTACCAGAGCAAATCAACGGTGGTTAGTATGTCAGTGACCAATGTGGATGTGTATTCGGTGCTAAGCGATCAGGAGCATGGCTATGTGAACTTTATGAAGGTTGTGAACGGCGCGGTGGTGCAATCGCATACGCTTGAGATCCGTAAAAAATTGGATGAAACCGATGCCCAACTGCTCGAAATGGCCATAGTTGAGCTCCGTCAGCGTTTTCAGAGCAATGCCACCGAGGCGGTGGTGCCCATTAAACCCGAAACGGCCATTCCTGATGTGCGCTTTGTCATCCCGCAAAGGGGCGACAAAAAGAAGTTGCTGGAACTTTCGGAGCGAAATGCCAAGTATTACCGCCTGGAGAAACTGAAGCAAAAGGAGCTGGTTGATCCTGAGCGCCATGCACGCCGTATTCTGTAAAAAATGAAGGAAGACTTGCACTTGCCCAATGCCCCGGCTTACATCGAATGCTTCGACAACAGCAACACCCAGGGCACTTACCCTGTGGCTGCCATGGTGGTGTTTCGCAACGCCCGCCCCAGCAAAAAAGAATACCGGCATTTCAACATAAAAACCGTGGAAGGCCCTGACGACTTTGCCAGCATGGAAGAAGTGGTTTCGCGCAGGTACAAGCGCCTGCTGGCTGAAGAACAGCCATTGCCCGACCTGGTGGTGGTGGATGGCGGTAAGGGGCAGCTCAGTGCTGCCGTACAAGCCCTTGAAAAATTGGGACTGCGCGGAAAAGTGCCAGTCATTGGCATTGCCAAGCGGCTCGAAGAGATTTATTTCCCCGGCGACAGCATTCCCATTTATATTGATAAAAAGTCGGAAACGCTTAAAATCATTCAGCACCTGCGCGATGAGGCCCACCGTTTTGGTATTACCCACCACCGCAATCGCCGCGAGAAGGGCAGCCTGAAGTCGCAACTCTCAGACATAAAAGGCATAGGGCCGCAAACCGAAAAGATACTGCTAAACACCTTTAAATCAGTGGCTGGCATCAAACGCGCCAGTGAAGAAGAACTGGTGAAAGCCGTCGGGGCTGCAAAGGCAAAGGTTTTGAGAGGGTTTTTTGAGAGATAATCCTCTCTTTAATTTTGTTTATAGATTCCTGTGTCGGATACCATTTGGGTCTATTACAGTATACTTTCCTGCAAATGTGATTTTGGAATCCCTTAATGTACTTAGAATCATTCGGGCTGGCAATTCCGGATCATATTCCAAAAACCGAAGATAAATGATGCCAGTAGTAAGTTTCAGGCCATGTTTTAAAATCAATTCTCCATAATCTTTGTCAAGAGTAATAATTATTCGTTCTTCCTTGATTGATAACTGAATGACTTCCATATCAGTAATTCCCGACAGGTCTCTGGCCACATATGAAATATCCTGGCCATCTGAAATTAATAATTCCACGCTGGCCCGTGGGATATTTTCATTACAAAGAAATTTAACTGGCTTCATTGGGAGGGCTTGGGTGCATTGTAAAGCAAACCATCTCTGATGCAATCATGAATGTATGAAAACACTGCCAGAAGGTCTTCACGTTTTAGTCGAGGGTAGTTATCCAAAATTTGATCTTCTGACCAACCCTGGGCAAGAAGATTGACAATATGCTCAATCGAAAGACGGGTGCCTTTAATAACGGGTTTGCCAAGAAGCACATCCGGATCAGTAACAATATGGTTTTTCCACTGGGTCATAAAACAAATTTATAAAAATTATTGGTCTTTTCAACAAACCAATAATTCCAAGTGAAGATATGCAAGACAAGCCTTCCAACCCTTCTCTCCCTTTTTTGTCTGAATTGTTTTTCTTTCCGGAAATTTTTAGGATATTAGCCGTTTCAAAGAAATCTTAACAAATGGAGGTTCAGCCCTGGGTCGATAAGTTTTTGGTGTGGCGGCAAAAGCACCTCAGCGACAGGAATTTTATCCTGATATTGTGCGTGATTATTGGCTTGCTTGCGTCAATTGCTGCGGTTGTGCTTAAAACCGGCGTGCACTATTTCGAAGCTTGGGTGCGCGCCACCCCTGGCCGGCACATGGAGAACTATTTTTTCCTGATATT